>BNJV01001099.1_pt1 | contig 113820 bp, 157 predicted proteins | sample 8540591 | NCBI WGS metagenome assembly BNJV01 (sample SAMD00202457, study PRJDB9452) | human saliva metagenome | host: Homo sapiens
AGCGTTTGTATCAATATTGACGACGGTAAGATTGCATAGCATCATTTCCCAGCTTTTCAGCACGGGATTTTCCTTATTACCCAACACCGAATTAGAGACAAAACAGCGGCGAAACACGAAAATCTATACTGCATGGACGCAGATGTGGGACAATTAACATTGCCGATGAACGCTGTCAAACAACACAAAGCACATCTGACCCATGATTCCACTCCACTACACCGCGCCCGTAACTGGCATAGCCAGTTACAAAAGGCGGATAGCTACCATTCATTATAAAGCAGATTTGCATTGTAAAGTCATGCTCAGTCCGTTCGGCGAGCGGCGACACAATTTCTGCGCATATTGGCGTGTAACCCGCTACGCTCGGTAACCAAACCACGCCGTCAAAGTCAATTTTGGTTCTTGAAAATCAAAGACGGTAAGATTACCGACTGCTGGACGATGAACAACCTTTTGGTTGGATTACAAACTCTATTTGTTTTCGGACAGCCTGCATTAGTTGATGCGTTCCGTTTTCAGACGACCGCCTGCCAGGCGATGAAACTTACCCCGCAGGTATCTCAAGGCTCTTCACGTGCGCAGATAGTTCCAGCAACCGGGGAACGGGGCGGCCGGTCGCGCAGCACGCTGGTTTTCCGCGCATACCCGCGGTATGGGGCTGCGCCCGCAGGTGATCTTCGGTGAAAGTAAGACGGGAAGGTGGCGGCGGTAATCGTGCCTGCGCCGGGCGTGCTGATGTTGGGGATGTCGGCGAAGTGGTTGGTACAGATCTTATGGGTCTCGAGGCGGCGAGTTCGCCATGCTTTACATCGTCACGTTGCAGGGAGCAGCCAGGCGGGCTATCGATCAATCCAGTTATTTGCGCCCACATCACGCCGCTGACGTCAAGCCAGCCAGGCGATGATACACGCGCACGCCGGTCGGTGGCGACATCGATGACAGCTTTGAAGCGAGACTGTTCAGCGTAAGTGGAAGCGCGTCACACAAAATCAGACGACCATCAGCATCGGTGTTTCAACGCTGATCGTCAAACCTTTCATGCTTTTCACGACGTCGCCCGGTTTGTTGGCCGCGGGGGCATGTTTTCGCAGGTGGCGACGGCGACGAGGTTGATGGCGTTGCAGTTTGACGGCAGCGGCGCAGAGGTGCTACAGTAGCGGATTTGCACCGCATGTCAAACTTCATTCGTCCATGTTTATTCAAACCGGGTTTGAGGAGATTACCGCCGGTATCGAAGGTGATGCTTGCCGACCAAGACGACAGGGGCGGCTTTTTGTCAGCTGCGCCAGTAGCTCAATTCAATCAGATACTGCAGAGCTTCCACGCTTTGCCTTTGGCGATAAACCAGAACAGACCATATTCTCTTTGATGTAGTCTTTTTCAGCGATTTTGGCGTGTGCGCCTTGGTTTTCAGCTTCTGCTTGGCGGTGCGCGCGCGCGCTAAAAATTCGGGCGTGCATTCACCGTTGGGTGCGGCGTTCTTAAAGTCGCGGCAGGGCACATCCGTAAACCACGCTTCGGCGACACGCAGCGCTAACATTGGCAACCTTCCGTGTGCGGTATGGAACACGGCTTGTGCAATTGGCGGGTTTGAAATGCACAGCAGCGGCGGTCGAAGAGCGGTGGGCGGCATTGCACCGAACGCGATGGCAGCTTCGGCAACGGCGGCGGCACGCACTTCATCGAAGGCATGGATGTCACGTTGACCGTTTCCTGATTTTGCCGCCCATTTGGCGGCTTCGGCGGCAGCCTTGTTCGGCGGCGCGATCGGTTTCGAGGGCGGACGACGGCGGCACCTGCAAACCGTTGTCAAATCGGGATTTTGGTGTCAGCAAAGTTTGACCTTCTTCAAGCGAAGACAAAGGGCAAGGGCGGTCAGGTGGTTTAATTGTGCGGTTTCAGTGCAGACAAATAACTGCGCGCCTACCTGTGCGGCTGCAGTTCAGCTTTTGTGCTAAATTCGTTTATTCTCTCTAGTTGGGAGATGGTTTCAGGTGATGAACGGGCCCGCTTTGCATTAAGGAGGTCGTCTGAAGCAGTTCAGAAAAGATTGTACTCCATTTGAGAGGTCGTCTGAAACCTTGCAGACAATCCGCCTGCGCCGAACCGCTACCGCTCCTAGCCGCGATTCTATGATTTATCAAAGAAACTTCATCAAAGAACTCTCTTTTACACGCCGTCCAGCATTTTTCGTCGCTCTCTTCGCTGGGTGTTGGTCTCCCTCGGGCAAATCAACCTGCTCGGCGTCACCGCCGACGGGCGCCCCGTCGCCATCGATGCCGTGTTGGCGTGCATTCCGGCTTCCTGGGTTATCAGCATGACGCCTTTTGCTGGTTTTGACCGCGTTCATCAGCACTGCCAGCCATTATTGACCCGCTACGCGCCGCGACAGCGAAATGTCGGTTTAAAGCTCTACCACGGGCTGGCGTTGAGGCAATGGATGCCCGTCATACGGTTTACCGTGCGTTGCCATCTTGATTGCCGTCATGCAGCTTTGGGTCATGCCGTGGGCAGAACTGCGCAGCCGCCACCGAGCGCAGAAGTCCCCTCAAGCAGGAAGCAAAATTGTCTATGGTGAAACGGGCGGGTTCAACAGCAGCCTGGGCAAGCGCAACGGCAGGAGTTTGCTTCGTCAGAAACCTTCTGACACCAGATCGGGCATCGCGAAAACCCTGTTCCTGCGCGAACAGGATAGAAACAACAACGACAACATTATCTTCGCCAAAGAGGCAGTTTCTCACTGAACGACAGCAAGCGCACGCTCGACCTGCGCAACAGCTACCATTACAGCGGCGCCAGCGAAAACCGACTACAACCGCGTTTCCCTTTTCAAAACCTCAGCCTGATTACGCTGGCACCACACGCCCAAACTCATCGACCCCGTTTCCCACCGCCGCCACATCCCGACATCGCGCAGCGCCATCAGCAGCGGCAACCCGCAACATCAGGCCAGATTGATGCTAAGCGTATCGCGATGCCGTCAGCGTCACCTCTTTCCTGCTCTGCCACACCTGCTTGCCGTGCGCGCACCGCTTTCCTATTTTCAACCCGCGCCTTCCACCTAACATCCTCGTCGCCATCAGGCTTTCTGTTTACAAAACGGATGACCTTCCTGCGCAATGCCGTGAAGCGGCAAAATCCATTTCTGAAGCGGACTGCCGCGCATCATCGTAATTACGCCATCGCCGTCAGCTACTCCTGCGCGTCCGCAGCGCGCAACCAACCCTTCAGCGGGCACGGTTGGCAAAAGTCTGACTTGTTGAAGGCGGAAAATGAACCGCAGTTCACGTTGCATCATCCGCAAATGGCAGTTGGCGGTTTACGCCCTCCTGGCCTTACTCGCCCTGTACAGCTTTTCCGGGATCATCAGAGTCGGCGACTTGGGCAAAAGGCACGGCTATGGCGGCACAACCATGGCGCAATGCGTCCTCATGCAGATGCCCGCGCGTCTACGAACTCCGCGCCTCGCCGTCTCATCGGCGGACCAACCTCCCTCAGCCAGCGCGACCCGGCAGGCGGCGTAACCAAAGCAAGCGGCATGGGCACCAAAAACTGCTGCTGATCCTGTCGCAGTTCGGACTGATTTCGCCATCGCCACGCGCGCTCGGCGAATGGTTGCCCCACCCTCAGCCCGAAAAGCCGAAACATCGATCCGCCGCCATCGGCAAAATCAGCACCAAAACGTACCGGCTTTGAAACCGAAAGAAACAGCATCATCAACGTGCGCGAAATGCTGCCCGACCACGCCCTGCAGGCGTTCAAGGAATTTGGGTGCGCAACGGCAAAAACCAGATTGACGCGGGCGAGCGACCGAATCCGCTGTTTTTGAAACAACGACGGCAGTTGGCGGTTGAAAAACGTCCGCCGCCAGCACATGGCGGGAACAAAGTCGAAACCTCGACCGCAACCGAAGAAAAACTGGCCGATCGCCGTTAAGCGCAACCTGATGGACGTATTGCTTATCCGACCGACCAAATGTCGGTCCAGCGAACTGACCACCTACATCAGCCACCTCGAAACCAACAACCGAAACACCCAAATCTACGCCGCATCGCTGGGTAGCTCATTAGTTACCCGTCGCCGCCTGGGTGATGGCACTCATCGCCTTCGCCTTCACCCCGCAAACCCGCCGGCAATATGGGCTTGGAAACTCTTCCCCAGCGGCATCTGCCTCGGCTTGCTGTTTCACTTCGCCGGACGGCTCTTCAGGTTTCAGCCAACTCTACGGCGTCCCACCTTCCTCCTTATTTTTTCACCCACCATAGCCTTCGCCCTGCTCGCCCGTTTGGCTGATACGCAGGCAGGAGCGGCGTTAAGCTCAAGAATATAGTGCTGGATTAAATTTAATCCCACTATAAAAAACAGAACAGCGCGCAGCTGTTCCTGTTTTTATTTTTCGAACGACCTCATAAATTTAGCCATTGAAGGTCGTCTGAAACCAATTTCTGCCAGTAAACATTCACGGTCTCAACTCTGCTTCGTTGTAGCTGTCGAATTCGTTGAAAGTTCATGTAGCGGTAGATTTGGTCGCCTTGTTCGTTGATATGATGCCGATGTTGGCAAAGGTATTCACTTCAACGCGGTCAGGTTACCGGTTTGGGTAATCTTGCTCTGAAACCAAAGGTAAAACGGTGTTTTTTACCCAAACAGATTCCGGGAAGTTACGAGTGGAAGTGGATATGACTGTATCGCGCAACTTCCGTGTGCTGGGCTTGGTTACCCATACACAGCGAACAACACGGCATTTCCATACGCGCGCCGGCGCGGCCAGTACGCCGTAGTGACCTTCGTCCGGATGACTCTTTCACGTCCGTACGGTCGGCGGCGCATCCTGAGCGGACGGGGATGTCGGTTTGCCTTCAAGGTTTGGAGGCGGCGCGAGGCGATGTTGGTCATGCACGAACCGATGAGCACTTCGTCGATTTTGGTGCCGACCGTTCGGGACGCAAATAGCGCGTCGTCCGGGTCGTTTCGGGCGAGGCGATATTCGGCTCGCTGATGTCGTCCATGTTGATTTTCAATCCAGCTGGCGTATTCAGCATCTTCCATCCGCTTCGAGCAGCTCCGGATTCGCCAGCGTTTCCGACTACTGCTGATGCGGCGTTCCAAAGTACGCGGGTCTTGATAGCCGTCGGCGATCATGACTTTTCATCAGCACGACGTTGGATTTCATGTGCTCGATAATCGGCTCTTTGTTGAGGCTTCACCGGTACAGCGGCGGCGGGCGCTCAGCGAGACGCGTCGGTCAATTCAAAGGCTTGTTCCACTTTCCAAAGTCAGGCGGGCCTTCGATTTCGAGGATGCGGTGACCGGAGAAGATGTCACTTACCGGCTTTGGCAACGGTCAGCAAACCTTGGTTCCCAATCGCGCTAAAAGCGGAATGGCGTTTACCGTCGCGCAGGAGGTTACGCCCGGTTGCAGCTTGCCGCTGGAAAACGTGCCAGTACGAAGACTCAGGCATATCAGGCGGCATGACGCCGGTGGCTGCCTGCGAAAGCCGCAAGCCGAGCCTGCAGGGAAGAAATACCGATAGAAACGGTGTGGCTGTCGCCGCCGGTACCGACGGTGTCCGGGCAACAGCAGGCGGTTGAGCCGCGTGAGTGGATCACGCCGTCGCCCGGACGCAGAGATACGCGCCACCACGGGTAGAAATAAAAAGGCGGGCAGTTCTTTATGGGTTCTCCACATCGACAGGTTTGGGGGATAGCCGCGGTGTGAGCAGAAAGACTGCATCACCATATCGGCGGAGAAGCCCAAACAAGCCAGAGTCTTTCAACTCGTCGCTTGGGTCATCGGCCCGGTGGTGTCTGCGAGAGCCGACCGGCGTCATGCAGCTGGTTCGCAGTAAGTACCCGGGCGCACGCTTGCTCCTTCAGCGAGCGGGCGGACCAGGCGCGACCGACCATGTGCCAGCAGTGAGAGCCAGCTGCTTTCGCGGGTGCGCCGAGGTAGGCGGAATTCGGTGGAGCGAGGCGGTTTCAAGGCTTCGCGCGCTGGCGGTCGAGACCTCGACCGATTAATCAGGTTGATACGGCCGCCGGCTTGCACTTCGTCCAGCAATACTTGGGGATTTCAGGCTGAACTCGGCAGCTTGGTTTCGCCGTTTTTCGCGATTACCCGCCTTCGCAAAGGCGGAGTGTCGACGACATCTCGCCCATTTTCAGCGCGGAAACATCGACTTCAATCGGCAGCGCGCCGGAGTCTGCCCAGGTATTGAAGAAAATCGGCGCGATTTTCCGCGCCAGCAGACGCCGCCGAAGCGTTTGTTCGGTACGAGACGGAATGTCTTCGCCGGTATGCCAAATCACAGAGTTGGTCGCGGTTGCGTGAAGAACCGAGGTACCGACCGTCGCCGACGCATAGGCAACAGAGGATGACTAACTGGCTGATTCTTCCAACAATAGTTTAATCGGACCGACTTCGCCGGTTTGTCAGGGCGTGATGCCGTCGCGCGGTTTTCAGCATCGCCAGCGCGTGCAGGTGGAATATCGGGCGGCTCCATGCGTCGGGCGCGGGGGAGAGGGTCGTCGCGTATTGGTTTCGCCGTCAGCTTTTAAAGACGGTAACGGTGAGTTTTAAGGAACTTTGGCGCGCGGTGGACCATTTCAGCATCGCCAAAGATTGCGAAACTCTGCGCGCTTGTTGCATGCCTTTGCCTGACTTTCCACAGACATCGTGGAAAGAATCAGACATCAGAGCCTTATGTTTCAGGCCTTTGGCGGCGATGGCGCGAGTTTGTCGTTGTCAAGGTTCGTTCCGTTGCCAGATGAACTGGCAACCGCCGAGCATCGTACCTAAAGAAAGAAAGAAGAGTTCGGTCCACTGTTGGGGAAATCAGCGGGCTGGATGCGCTGCCTTCGGCAACGGCAGCCAGGAATGAGGGCGGCTTTGGCGGCATCGTCCACCAGGCGGAACGGTGGGCAAACGGAATCGACCAGGGCCCACCTTCGCCTGCGAAAGGCGGGTTTTTCAACAGATCAACCAAATCGGCGGTTGCTGCGCGTTCAAAGGGAGGGGCGGGATACCGAGGGGCAGCACACGCTCGGCAGCAGCTGCGATAGGCTTCTAACATCTCTGTTCCTTTCTGTTTTTTGCCGCCACCTCCATTTGCCGATAGTTTGCAATCAAGGGTGTCTGAAACAATCACTTTTAGGTATCATGAACCAGTTTGGCGAAAATTGGAATGTTATACTTATCGGATGTAATAGGTGTTTACTATTGGAAACGAATTATCTTTAAAAAGAAATACGAAAGGTCAATCTCACAGAAAACAGGGTTTGGACATGCTTGGTGACGCTTATATTTATCGGAATGACCAGTTCCATTCTTTTGCCAGGCGTTGCCTGACCTTTAACTACCGTCTTCCTGCACCAGGAGCTTGGGCTGTATTCGCCTTTCTCAATGACGTTTTACCGTGTTCGCTTTGGTCGCCTTTCCAAGTCAGGCGGGCATTGCCCAGGTATCCAGCAGGCAACGTTCAACGATGGAGCGCAGACCACTTGCGCCGGTTTGCGTTCCCGGCTGCCGGCGACGATACTGCGTAAAGGCTTCTTCTTCAAATTCAATTCGACATTTTCCATGCCAGACGGGGTTTGATATTGTTTCACCAAGGCATTTTTCGGCTCGAGACAAAGAGATGTTGACAATGCGTCTTCGTCAATTCCGCCAATTGTAGCGATGACGGGTAGACGACCGATTAACTCGGGAATCAGACCAGACAGTAGGTCTTGGGCTCAACGATTTCAAACAATCACGGTAATGTCGGCATTTTCGTCCTTTACTGAACGGACACAGAACCGATACCGCCTTTTCAGTACGCTTTGACGAATCCACTTTTTCCAAACCTGCAAACGCGCCGCCGCAGATAAACGACACGAGGATGTTAGTCGTATCGGTAGTTGATAAATTCCCCAATTCGGATGCCCATGCGCCTTGGGGCGGAACGCTTCCAGCAACCATACCTTCAATCAGTTTCAGCAAAGGAGCATTGCACGCCTTCGCCGGACCACGTCATGGGTAATTGACGGGTTGTCGCTTTTGCAGTTTTATCGATTCGTCAATATAAACGATACCGCACTGGGCTTTTTCGACATCAAAATCTGCATTTGCCGAAAGTTTGGTAATGATTTGCCAGCGTCTTCACCGACTGCGCCCACGCCTCGGTCAGCGTGGTCGCGTCCGCCATGACGAACAGTACGTCAGTTTGCGCGCCAAGGACTGCGCCAACAGCGTTTTACGCGAACCGGTCGGACGATAAGCAGGATGTGGTTTATGACGAATTCGACGTTGCCGACTGGCTTTGGGATGGCGCAGGCGTTTGTAATGGTGTACACCGACACCGCCAAAGGCTTTCTTGGCCTGTTCCTGACCGACCGCATGATCGTTGGGGTTGGCGACGATTTCGGCGAGCGTGGGCAGCTTGTTGACCGGATGGGACGCATCCGTTTGCCAGTTGTCTGCGGAGAGGTCGATCTGAACTTTGCGGCGGCCCGCCGCAGAGTTCTACACATTCGTTACAGATAAAGCGTTTTCGCCTTCAATTGAGTTTTGACTTCATGCTCGGATTTCCGCAAAGGCGAGCAGGGCTTTCTTCAGTCATGGTATCTTCTGTTTTCAAACTATTATCAGCAAAACCGTTATCTAGATATTTGTGGGAACGGTTTCAGCAAAGTCAATGCAAAAGTATAATCAGTATCTTGAGTTTATCAAATACCGTATGGCAAGCTGGTGGGCATGGGTTTCAGACGACCCTCCGACTGGCGGCACCACAATTTCCCATCATAAGATTGACATTATTTCCAATTTGGAAAAAGATGCAAACAAACGCAAAAACCATAAACTTTACATTTTATTTGTATTTTAAGCCAAAATATCCCTTTAATAATTGGTGTCTTAAATTCTACTGGTTGAGTATCGGTTGTGAAATTTATGAAGCACTGAACACGCCTGTTTGGGTATGGCGTTGACTGTTGCTGCCGCCCTGCCGCTGCCGCAGACGATAAGGGACGTTTGGCCACTTGGAACCAAAATTTTTCCAAACCCAAAATGACCTTGATGGAAGCTTTCGCGTTAAGCCACGCAACATCGAGGCTCAGGCGATGCATGGCGGGGCCGCTTTGTCATCGCAGTCCGGCTGATTTTCCCAACAACGACAGGCGAAATCCCTCTATCAGAAAAACGCAGACCGCGTGATGCCGTGCACCCATTTCAAACTGATGGGTGCGAGCGGCTGTACCGGATTGCGCGTTTTGTATGCCAGACGAACGCATTACCATTACACTCCGACGAAATCGACCGTCTGAAAAGGTGCAGGCAGCGCCTTGCCGTCGGCATCGACGCCGACGCTGCGGCGACTGCTGCAACCTGGAGCCGCACGTAGGCAGCGAAAACCGCGCAACACACGCGCTGGGCCGTACTCTATCCGGGCGGTATGTCGGCGTTTGTTAAGCCGCCATGAATGCCAAAGCGCAAAAGCTGGGCGTAGCCGCATGCGCAGCCGTTTCTACGAACCTACCGGCCTGAATTTCCAAAACGTATCAGCCGCCAACGATTTGAACCGTCTGCATTCGCCGCAGCGAGCAAAGTCATTCGCTTATCCGCAAAAGCGCGACTCCAACTACGGCTCGGTTTTGGACTGCAGAGCGGCCGCCAAAGCTATAAAAAGCTCCAACGCTCTCGTCCGCGAAGGCAGCTGGGTCTGTCGAGCTTGCAGAAAACCGAAGCGTATCTCGGCGAGCTAGGACGTTCGATGGTGGTTGAGGCAAAGCGTCCAAACCAACCAGTGTTACCATCGTATTGCTGAACTCGCCGACTTCGACAACGCGGGTCAACGACGCGCGCAAAATCGAATCTTGGATGTTGCAGCGCGTGTTTAAAATATTTGTTGTGCACCGTCTGAAAATCAGGCGGCATATCTGATGTGCAGAAGCCACCGCATGCAATCCGATTGAAGAATCTTTGCGTTAACAATATTATGGGATGCAAATGCCGAACGAAACAAATATACACAGTTGATGCGGTTAGGGAGCCATTATGGCTTTGGCGGGATGTACTTTAAACTCGTCGCCGAGTATGGTGGATACGATACGGCATCGCTCAACGAGGCTGCCGCCAAAAACTATTCGCAAGTGTGCAGCAAGCGCAGTCATGGCGCGTTTTTGGACAACACTCCCACACTTCGCGCCAGTATCAAAGCCGTGGCCTGAGGCGCCTGCAGCCCTAGCGCCAACCAGGGCCAACCAGAGCTGGCACACCTTTCAGTCGGCAGATGAACGTTTTTCCGCGGCGATGAATTGAATGCTTGGAAGGCAATGCCCGGAGGCAAAAGTCGGGCGATGTACACCGGCGGCATGGTCGAGGCGTTTGAAAGTGACGGACGGCAGAAATCGCCGCCGTTATCGGTCACGAGATGGACCCACGCCCTGCTGGAGACATGGCAGCGATTGGCGGTCAAGTGCTGACAGGATTGGGTGGGTTCGTGTTTAGCGGGCGCATCAGGAGTCGATGCCACTATCGTCGGATTGCACGGATTTACTTTGCTTCCAAGCCCTTTTCGCGCCATCAGGAAAGCGGCAAGCGGAGCCGCAGGCGGCGTACGTTTGATGGCTTCAGGCGGGCTACAGTCCGGAGGCTGCCATCAGCGTTTGGGGAAAAGATGATAAAGGCTTGAAGGCAGCTCTCGTCCATTTGCGATTTTGTCCACCGCATCCGGCCAATCAGACGCGCATCAACGCCATCACCAGCTGCTGCCTGAACTCATGCCGATTTATCAAAAGAATAAACGGTAGAATTTTTGGAATAAACCTTCCGTAAACCGCCATCGGCTCAAATCAGCCTTCGCAATCCCTTTCGAGCTTTAAACCCTGCACCAAAATCACTTAAATCAGAGTATTGCACAGGGTTTTCATCATGATTTTTCAGACGACCCACTTCCGCCCCATTCAAGCGCAGGTCGATCTGAGAAAAATTGTCACATTTCTCACCTAAATTACCAAAGCAACCCAGACCCATTCGGCGTATACTGCAGCCTTTCCCAACCGCATTTTGAGGAAGCTGAGTCGCGTATCGTGACTGTTTTGCTCGCTTTGCGCGGCGTTACCGCTGCCCTTTCCGATTTCCGTGTTGAAAAACTCTTGCAAAAGCGGCCGCCGCACTGGGTCTGCCCGAAGTGAAACTGAAAAGGCGAATTTTGGTGATGACTGGTCGCAGCGAGAAAGCACTGGATGCCAAGACTGTTGCCCAGTACCGCAAAGCCTTGTTGGCGGCGCAGCGTTAAAGAAAACGCCCAGGCGCGCGAGGGCTCGCTAATACCTGGTAACACCTCGATGTTTGAGCCGGGTATTGATTTTCTCGTGGGCTTCCAGGCAGCCAATATCGCGGAAAAGCTGCGGTTTGCTGAAGATAGAGAGCGCATCGAGACGCTTTGCATGGCGGTGTGGCATGGAAGGTCGTCTGAACGACGATGAAACAGAACAATGAGCGGCGTTGCTGCGCGACCGCATGACCGAGAATCCGTGCTGCGCTGATTTCAGACGGCCTCAAATTGTCTTCCACGCATCTCGAGATCTGAAACTTTCTCTACCGTTGATGTGTAGAGGCGGCGGCAAAGAGTGCTTTCATGGTCAAAGCAATGCTACCGAAATGGGTTTGGCGCTCATCCGCCGACGAAATCGGATTATCCGGTTTGAGCATCATCGTTTTTGCAGCGCAATCCGTCCGATGTAGGGAGCTGATGATGTTCGCGCAGGCAGGCAAAGCGAACACTGCTGCCACAGATGCTTCAGCGCCGACTTCATTCTCACCGGCGAAAACAACGAAATCCCTCGGCATGATTCCATGGACACGCACAACTGCTTGCGCATCCCGAAGGCACGGTCGTTTGCCTATAAAGACAATTCGTCCGTGATTGACAGCGCGCGAAAATCGAGCGTTTCTGTCGGAGTGCGGCGGAAAAACCAAGGCTGCGTACTGCTCCACGAGGATGCGACGCGTATATCATCGCGAAGGTGGAAACGCGGTCAAGCGTCCGACCGCCATGCCGCCCGTTTGCAGGCGCGGCAGCAGGCGCAGGCGGCGGAAATCACGCGACGAGGCGCGACTGGGCATGAGGTTCGCGTCCGGAGCGGGCTGCGGCTCGGCTTTACCGTCACCAACCTCAACTTTCCCGACCTCCGGACAGCCGTGAGACCAAGTCTGCGAAGCCGGAACACATTTTCGCTCGCCACTGGACATCTAGCGGTGCGAAGAGGCCCCCATCGGCGGCGCAGCGTTCAACAACGGAATTCGGCCGCCCGAACCTGCTGGGCTGCTTCCTGCACTTTTGAAGAAAAGCCTGACGGTCAAGTCCCGCGGCTGCACGCAAAGCCGATTATGATTGCGAGGCGGTCTGGGGCGGCATTCAGGCGCAGCAGATTGCATAAAGGCACGCAATCCCTCGCGCGTTGCTGATCCAACTGGGCGGCCCAGCGTGCTTATCAGCTTGGGCGGCGGTGCGAAAGCTTCTTCATCGAACACCGGCACGAACGGGCGCGTCTTTGCTTCAACTCCATTGCATACCAGCGCGGCGCTGAAATCGAACGCCGCGCGCAGGAAGTGATCGACCGTTGCTGGCAGCTTCTGGCGACCAAAACCCGATTATCTCCGTCCACGACGTTGGCGCGGGCGGCGCAGTCCAACGCCTTCCCGAGACTCGTTAACGATGCGGACGCGGCGCGAGCATCTGAAGCTCGCGCGAAGTGCCGCTGGAAGAACACGGACTCAACCCGCCTGCAAATCTGGTGCAACGAATCGTGCGAGGCGTTATATGTTTGTCGATTTTAGAAAAAGATGCAGACACCTTCCGCGCCATCTGGCGAACGCGAGACGCTGCATGCTCGCGGTGAGTCGGTACGGCGACGCGACAGTCACGTTTGAAAGGCTACGCGACGACTTGTTCTCCAACAATCCCGTCGGTTTGCCGTTGAACGTTTTGCTCGGCAGAGCCGCCTTACGAAAACCACGCGCGGCGACCAGAGCCCGCGATGGTCGTCTGAAAACCGTTGACTTGCAGGGCAGTACTCGAGTATCACCTGAAGCCGCTCTTGCGCAGTTTTGCGCCTGCCTACCGTAGCCGCTTAAAAACTTCCTGATTGCTGCATCGGCACGACCGCGGCGTCGGCGGCGCGACCCACCGCGACCAAATGGTCGGCAAATACCAAACGTAGCCGACTGCGCCGTTTGTGCCATGATGGGCTTCCAGCACCTCATCGCGGCGAAGCGATGAGCATGGGCGACCGACCAAGCTGCCCCTGTTTTGACGGCGCGCGCTGCCTCGGGCAGAATGTGCGTCTGCGCAGCCATCACCACCACATCGCGGCGGTCAGCTCGGCGACATCGGCAACATCAAACTTTCCGCCAACTGGATGGCGGCGGCACCGGCGAGGCCGTATTTGAAAACTCTACCGCACCGTCGAAGCGGTTTCTGCCTGGCTCAGGCATTGGTTTGAGCATTCCATGCAGCAAAGACAGTCTGGTCGATGAGCAAACCGTATGGCAGGGACGGCGGCGAGAAAAATCCGTCGTCCGCGTTGATCGGGCTATCTCCGCGTTCGCGCCGGTTCCAAGACGATGCGCAAAACCGTTACGCGCGGAGTTGAAAGAAACACTCGAAGACCCGGCGGCATTTGCCGTTTGCCTGATTTGGGCTTCGGCAAAGCGCGCATGGGCGGCTCGGCGTTCGGTCAGGTTTACATCAACATGGAGGCGGCGACGCGCCCGATTTTGGACGATACGGTCACGTGCTGAAAGACTTTACTGGCGTGATTCAGCAGCTTGTCCGCCGAGGAACAAACTTTTCGCGTGTCACGACCGCAGCGGACGGCGGCTTGTTTGCGACGCTGGCGGAAAATGGCTAAGTTTGCAGGGCGGTGCGGTTTGAATGTGGATTTGACTTCACTGCTGCCAACCAAGCCGACGTCAACGAAGCCAGCGTCCGCACGTTGTCTGGACGTGAAGGAACTAGGCGCAGTGGATCCAAATCGCCAAACAGAGATTGCCAGCGGCAGGTAGAAGCCTTGTCTTCAAAGCGCAGCACTGCCCTTGCATACCGTTGCCACCACATCGGTCCGACTGAAAGCAGTCGTTATCCGCAATCAGGCAAGGCATCGTGTTGGAACAAACCCGCGCCGACCTGCAACGCGCATGGCAGGAAACCAGCGCCACGCCATCCAACGCCTGCGTATTGACAACCCCGCCTGCGCCGACAGCGCGAGTTCGCCCGTGATTGGCGAGCAGCGAACGCAGCGCATTGTTTGCTCGACGTGGGGAAATTCCCGGCGGCGTGAACGAAGACATCGCCGCGCCGTTCTGCCAGCAGCGGCGCGAGCGCAAAATCGTGCCATCCTGCGCGCGAACAGGGCGTAAACGGGCAAACTCGGAAAGTGGCGGCCGCCTCAGCGCGCCGGATCTCGGCGCCTCACGACGCATATGTCCGACCTGATGGCAGGCCGCGTCCACCCTGCCGACTCTCAAAGATGCTGGCGGCGTGCGGCGGCTTCAGCTACGGCGACGTACTCCGGTGCGGGCGAAGGCTGGGCGAAATCCATCCTGTTCCACCCCGCCTTGCGCGACCAGTTTCGCCGCACCTTCTTCAGGCTGACCCGTACACGCGCCGTACTGTGGGCGTGGTAATGCAACGGCTGCCAAACGGTCAAGCAACCTCCGCCGGGAAAATCATCCCCGGCACGCTGAAGGCCGAAGTTCGGGGCGCCCACCCTGAGCGAACAATTCGAAGCGCGCCTGAGCATGGTTCCACGTCCCCAAATCAGCTTCTCTGATTCTGAACGAAATGCAAGGCTCCAGCCTCGCCCGTCGTCGTCAGCCACGGCGAAGGCCGCGCCGACTTCTGCGCTTCACGGCGCCAAAATTTCCAGACGACCTCGGCATCGCGCTTCCGCAACACGTCGACGGACAAAACCAGGTTACGCAAACCTACCTGCTCAACCCAGGCACGGTCGCCGCATAGGCATCGCCGGGCGTTACCAACGCCGACGCCCGCGTTACCGCTCCATGATGCCCCACCCCGAACGGTTACGCGCTGCATAAATGAGATTGAAACCGGAGGATGGATGGAAATGTCCGGTGGTGTTTGTGGGGGGGTTGGGTTGGGGTGTTTGTTGGTTGGGTGTTGCTTGATTTGGGATTTGCTGTATTTGTTTTCAGACGACCCTTTCTAACAGTTCTCGCGTATAAAGACCGACCCGGAACGACGCCGTCAGTCGACGCGCGAGGCGGGAATCGACCTCTGCTTTCCAGAAACATTTAAAGATTGCTGTATCTAAACTTCTGGATTCTCAGCTGCGCGGGAACAGACTGGCTCGACTACTGTCCCGAACCTATATATATGCAAAACAAACTTAACTGGATTTATAGAAAAGAATTTGAGAGGATTATGTCTGACGCTAGCAAATTTCTTGGAAAGCATGCTGAATGATAAATGAATTGCATTGAATGGATTACAGAGACCTCAAATGGTCGTAGGCTAGTCATAGAACGACGTAGGGCCACTTCTAAGATTTATAAAGGTCGTCCTAGAAATACATTTTGCTAATTGCTGTGATCTAAATAAAAAGCCGGGGAGCAGTACCACTGAAAATATTTCAAAGCTTTGCTCAACCTCAATCGAAGAACTTGGAACAATGGAGCTGGTTCAAATACCAGCAAGGACCTCCAGTCATGCGGAACCTGTAAGAAAACCGACGTACCAGTAGGACGCTCGCAGGAATACCAAATTTTCAGGCAGCTTCTTGCCCATCCTTAAAAATGCTGATAGTACGAACTCGTACGATCGTTTAGCATCCGAGACCAATCTGAAAAGCGAGACCGAAATTGGAAACTTTGATAAAAAGCCCGTCAAAAGGGGCAAGGCAGTTTCCGCGATCACTAACCTATATCCGAGGCTGGTCCGCTAACAGGTCTCAGATATCCGCCTAGCACCTCATCGCCAGCCAGCATGAAACCTTGGGTAGGTGCAACGATAAAAGAGCGGATTAGATCCGCTCAATGGCCTGATGCTCGCATCCCATATCGACGCATTATTTCGATCAAAAGGACTAATTACGTTTGAGACCGACTGCACGATAAAATCAGTCCGAAAATCGATCTGAAAATCACTGCAGCGGCTAGTTTCCTCTCGATATGAAATTGAAAATTCGACCGAAAAGCATATTTCTCGAGTATCCACCGCAAAGCATGTTTTCCAGATGATAAAACATTGAACAGTCGTCAGTTGGGTCTGTCTGATTACCCTGAAAACGGGTTGCACGGAAAATCCAGCATACCTATTTTCAGACGACCTTTTGCGTCGCACATATAAAGACCAGACCGACCGCCGTCATTCCGCGCAGGCGGGAATCGAGACCTCTTCATTTCAGAAAGTACTCAGCGATTACTGGTAAATCGATGCACAGCTCCCGCCTGCGCGAATGTAACGGCTGGCTACGTGTTTTGACCCTACTATCGGCGTTCTATTAGCGCTGTTCTGCAAGCAGAAGCATCATTCCACGTATAATCCCCTTAGCTCCCCATCAACCACCGTCGGCGCATTCAGACGTCTCTCTCCACGACACTACTTGACCCGACAAGCTTTTTATCACCTCAGTGATTGCGAATTTTCCGGGCTGGCGAAAAGCCTTATGCGCTGTTGCGACGGCGAATCCGACCCGGCGAACACCACTACTCTCGCCCAGACCGAGCAGCGGCAGCACGCGCATAATCCGCAGGTCAGCCCGCGCAGAATCAGAATGTTTACAAAGCTGCCTTTGTCCATGTTCCGCGAACCGACTGCCGCTCAGACGCGCCTGGCGACAAGGTTCACCTGCAGCGACGAAAATCAGCGCAGTGCGGCGGCGAGTGTCAACTTATCATCGGCAATCTGGCGGCGACCTCTACATCGCCGCCGACTTTCGTGGAAAGCACGCCAGCACAGTACAATTTGGAAAGCTGGTTTCAGCCGCCACGAAAGCGGCTGGTACGAAGAAGCTCCGCAAACCATCTGCGCACGCTGCCCAGAGGTCGTCTCGAAACGGCGAGCGATACGGTCAAGGTTCCCCGAAAGCATTGTGGCGGATATTGCAGCTGAAATTCACTCGGACGAACCTGCGCAATCCGCTTTAATAAAGCATGTTCTGTTCGCCCACCGTTCGTACGCTTGGGGCCGTTCCGCACGGCTGCTGCGGAGGTTGGGTTTGAGTTTGTTCGCCTGATCAGCATAGCGCGATCCGGACAACAGCATCAAACCATCGCGCAAAACTACCGTTTTCGTTTCTCGGCTATGTCGATTGGCTGGCCGCGGGCTTTACTGGCATGTTGCCGCGAAGGCGCGGCGCAGCCGTCGCTGCTTTGAGCGGCTGCGCCGGTCACCATATTCGCCCGAACCCGATGCAGCTTCAAAATCGAGGCTGTTCCGCTGGCGCGCCGAGGCGTGAGGGGCTGCGCCTGTTCGGCGCGCAGTTCTGCGCTTTCAGGCTTTCGCCGAAACTCATCCAGCGTCGGCGTGAATATTTCGCCACGATGGCGTTTTGCCGTCGTCCACCTGCAAACCGACCGCTGGCTTGCGTTTAAAGCAAACACTTCACGACGCGCGCTGTGCGGAAGGCTGAGGGTGCAGGATTATCGACGGCGACCAAAACCCAGCGGCTGATGTTTCAACCGCGACCATCAGTCAGGCGCATGAAAAGCCGTAGTTCGGCAGAATGCGAGATATCGGCGAGGCGATCTTTTCTTTTAACTTGGACGATGGCACGCGCGCTCTTGATGTAAAGAGCTGTATCGACGCTGAACAAAAGGGTCGTCTGAGAAACGATTTGCGGCAGAACCCGCTTGCTCGTTCAGCGACCTGTTTGTACAATCTCGGCGCTTAAAGCGTCTGGTGGATTAACGCTTTAAACCAGTACGGCGTTTGCCTCGCCTTGCCGTACTATCTGTACGGTCCGGCGGCTTCGTCGCGCTGTCCCGTTAGTGGTCCACTATGACGCTCGCGCCGCCACTTTCTTTACACTGCCCTGCTGCCGGATAAACCGGCGATACCTGCGTCTCGCGTCAAGGCGAGCAGGTTTCAAGCTGCGTTTGCGGCCCTGGCGAAGTTGGCGGCGTGATCCAAAATTTGGGCTATGCGCTGGCGAGGACTTGCTTTTGGCTTCGTCCTGCACGGTTTTGAACACTTTCTGCCTTATCCACGGGCAAAAGGCGGTTGAGACGAGCCGGTTTGGATGTCGTGCACGGATATTTTCCGAAATCGACGCTGAGGATTTCACACGGGCGGCAGGCTGGTGGGGACTCTTTTGCGTCGCGATATTTGACGTTGTCGGCGTGAAGTTTGTCCAGATCAAGCCCGCCAGCACACCCTGCCGCGCACGATAGACAGACCACTTTTGCGCGTCCTGCCGCAATCTGCGCCAGTGCGCCTTTTTCTCGGTGCGGATTGATGGTACGACGTAAAAGCTGTGCTTTCCAAGCGGTTCATCTGCTTAGTCTGCATCGTCAAAACGCCTCGCGCGAAATCGCTTCTGGGCGTTGTCGTTGCGGTGCTGGGCCATCAAAACCAGCCGCCCGCTGCTGCAGGTGTGCATAGATATTAAAATCAATCGGTAGAAACCATTTTCATCCAGGTTAGACCCTCTTCGTTTGCGGCGCAACCATCGCCTATATTCTTCTCAAATGTTCAGATTTCAGAAGCAGAAAGGTCGTCTGAAACACGCATTTTGTTTTTCAGACGACCTTCTGTCAGAGGCTGTTACCAAAAAGTAATAGTTGGCCTTCAAACACAGTTTGCCTTTTTGAGCGAGACAAGACTACAATCGCCTCACCATCCTTTCAGCCACGCAACACATCAGCGGAGCACCACCGACCTGCGCTGCCGCAGACTTGCGTGCAATGGATATGCGGACAACATACGGCGGCCAGCAAACCCGTTTTGCCGAAAGCATCGCCTCGCCACCGTAACCACGACGAAGTTGTCTGCCCTTCTCGTGTAAAATCCAAACCTTTCTGGCGAGAAAAAGGCCCGCAAAATCGAACAGGCGGCGGTAAAATGCCCGCCATGCGGCTGGATCAAGAACACGCCACAGCCCAACCCGACCATCGAGAAAGACGCACCGCCATGCCCCAGCATTTCTCTCTCTCCATCCCCGAAATCCTCGCCGACATCAAACGCGGTAAAATGGTCATCTCATCGACCGATCGCGGAAGACCCGCGAAAGCGAAGGCGATTTGCTGACGCGGCGCAGTTCTGTTACCCCGAAGCCCTCAACTGCGCTGATCAAACACGCGCGCGGACTACTGGTTTGCCACGCCGATGGAGGCAGCATGGTCGAGGGCTTGACGGGTGCGCGTGATACGAGAAAACGGCGCAGCAATACGGCACCAACTTCACCCGTTTCGTCGAGGCGGCGTAAGGCATCACCACCGGCATTTTCCGCCGCCGACCGCGCCCTGACCATCCAAACCGCTGTTTCCCGACCGCCAAACCCGAGGCTTAGTGCATCGTCCAACCCAGCTATACATCTCTGCGTGCGGCACCAAAAGGCGGCGTCCTAGTACTGCGCCAGACACATGCCGAGCCAGCGTCGATTTGGCACAAATGAACGGTTCTCATCCCCGCCGCCGTCATCTGCGATCATCAACGAGACGACGGCACCATGACGCTTGTATGCCCGAACCGATGGGAGTTCGCCGAAGAACCACGGCCTCAAAATCGGCACGATTACCGACCTTATCGAGACACCGCGGCGCACCGAAAGCCCGTACTCGAAGACGGGCAACGCGCATGCCAAAACCCGTGGGGCGGAATTCCCGCAACACGTTTACGTCGACGACTCCTCGGCGGGGAGCCCACCCTCGCCCTCGTCAAAGGCAAGCCCACCGCCGCGACACTGGAGGGGCCCTCGTCCGCACGTACACGAACCCTTCCAGCGCCCGTGGACTTCATCCAAGCCAACCTGGCGCCATTCCTGGGTCGCTGCCCAAAGCCCTTGAGCGCATCCAGCCGAGCCGACGGCGTCGTCGATCCTCCCTGCACCGCACCGAGGGCGGCGCCACCCTGCTCGATCGCACCCCGCCCAAAGCGCCAGCCAAAGCGCAAACTGGGACCGTGGCTTTGGCAAAAGCGGCGCACAACGTCGCTGGCCTCGTATCACCGTCAACCAGCGGCGTCGCGACATTGAAAGCGTCAGCCTTTCACCGGCCTGATGACCGGCTGTGGCTCGCGCCTTTGAAGATGCGAAACAAAGTAAACCGCCCGTTCGTACTGAGGTCGTGCGATTCCTGTTTTCCAGACGACCTGACTACTATCACCTGCAATTCAGCCAACCTCCCTACGTAGTACCCAGGAGTGGATTAACTTTAAACGGTACGGCGTTCTCACTCAGCTTCAAAGAGGAACGAGTCTCTCTAAAGTGCTGAAGCACCAAGCGAATCGGTTCCGTACCTATCTGTCAACTGTCTGCGGCTTCCACGTCGCCTTGTTCTGATTTAAAATCAATCCACTAGGACGCGGCTACGATCTGCAAATAAAATAATAATAATATAATAAATTATAAAAGGATTGAGATATAATTTTCTATTTATATTCAAGAAATACAAATACAGCATAATGCTCACCATCAAAAAGGATATTCTCCTCCCTGATATTTTATTTAACTCCTAAAACAGCAGGATAGATTTAACGTTCCAAATCAGCTGGATATCGACCAGCCCTGAATATGTAAACCAGCAGACGTCAGATTACGTTGCGGAACGGGTTTACGTTTATCCACCAAAGATGATTTGATTTTGTGCAGTTTGCTGATGCGTGGAAACAACCCGCCAAGACATCATTAATGATTTAATTCAAGAACTCATTATTCACGACTACGGAGGAACAAACTGAATGATTGACAAACGAAAAAGACGTAAAGAATTTGATAATTCAACCACAACACGATATTTGCTGTATTAAATGACTAATAGTGCCAGCGACTTGGAAGACCATACTCATGATGACGAGCTTCGCGTGGCTGCTGCTGCATTTTGAAGATGGCTACAAAGATCTGTCGGATTAGGAGCATGTCTCCCGTGCTCGCCTCCCGGACAAAGGAATTGTTGCATATGGCCAAGCAGCAGTCACTGTGAGAGAAACCCAGCTCATTATGGTGACTGAGTAATAAAACATCAAGAAACTGGAACATTGTCGATTTTAAGTCAAACCAATCAAAGCAAGACAGGTTAAATCCATTTTGGGGACGTTCTTTTCCTTTTTGCCCCAAACATTATCCTCAGATTTACTGATGGGGGAAAACTTTGGAGGATCTCAAACGAGTAGAGAGAGGCATGAGAGTATTCTGTAAAACGGCAGCTACATTTCAAAGGTCGTCTGAAGAATCGATTCCCGGCTTTTCCGGGCGACCTTTGCTTTCCTATTACTCGCCGTTTGACGGAAGAAACCCATGTCTGAGTCGCGCCGCCCTGCCCGACCACCTCGTCAGCCAAATCGCCGCCGGCGCGGTGGTCGAACGCGCCAACGCCCGAGCGAAACGCGAAACAGCGTCGACGCAGGCGCGACGGCGATTGAAGTCAGCGAGCTGGCGAGCGGCGGCATCCGCCTCATCCGCGTCAGCGACAGCGGCGGCATGCATCTGCCGACGACATCGAACTCGCGCTCCACCGCCACGCCACCAGCAAAATCAAAACCTTAAACGCGACTTTGGAACACGTCGCTTGCAGACAAGCTTTTCGCGGCGAAGAAGCTTGCAGCGCATCGTATCCGTCAGCACGCCCGACACTGACCTGGGCCGCCAAGACGGCGGCGTGCGCACGCGACCGCAGTCAGCCGAAGACGGCAAAACTCGGCAGCCCCACCGCCGCTGCCCATCCTGGTCGGCACCACCATCGAAAGCCGCGAGACTCTTCTGAACACTCCCGCGCGGCGCAAGTTCCTCAAATCCGGCAAAACACCGAATACGCCCACTGCGCCACCGTGCTCGAACGCACTCGTGCTGGCGCATCGCACATCGCCTTCGCTCAAACGCGACGGCAAGGCAAGTATCCAAACTCCCGCTTAAAGCCTGCGTCGAACGCTAGCCGCCGCATCGTCGCGCAGACTTTCAGGCGGCATCCTTAGAAATCGACGGCGGCAACGGCGCGGCTGCACGCGGGCCTCTACGGCGCCAATCGCTTCAGACACGCTTCTCGCAAAAGGTGTAAAGCCGACGAAACAATACTTACGCTTCGTCAACCATCGACTGGTGCGCGACAAAGTCGCGCTTTCTGCGCGTCAAACGGAGCATGCCGCGGCGGTGTTGCAATGCCCTCACCCCGCCAACTTCGTCCTCTTCCTCGACCTGCCCGCCGAGAGCCGTGGACTCGCCATCCACCCCACCAAAACCGAAATCCGCTTCCGCGACAGCCAGCGCAGGTACACCAACTCGTGTTTCCACACTCTCAACAAAGCCCTCGCCGACACCCGCGCCGACTTGACCCGAAAGCGTCGGCAGCGCAGGCTGAAGTGTTGCACGAAATCACAGGCAATCCGTCCGCGGCAACGTCTCGTCCACGAAACAGGCATAATCGTTTCTCCAAAACCCGACCGCGTCGTCTGAAAAACGGCTTTTCGCCGCCGCACGCAGCGCGCACATAGCGTCTGAACCGCGCAACGCCTTGCGGTTCGAGCAAAGCTAGCTGATGTCTCATCGGGCGGCACGCGCGCCGCAGCAACGCAGCCCGTCCCTGCGCGGAAAGCCGCGCCGCCCTCAACACCTATGCTGAACTCTTTCAAAAACACCGCAGCCGATGAAGCCGATATCGAGTTGGCCCGAATTCAGACACCAAGCCCGCTTCGGCAGCATCATTTTCGCATACGTCGTCTGAAAACCTCCACGCACGCAGCTTTCAGACGACTAGCCGAACTGCGCCGCTCGCTTCGCGATCGCCAACTGTATTAGGCGATCCACATCCTCGCCCAGAAGCCGAGCAGACAGCCTGCTGCTCGTCGACATGCACGCCTACGCCGCCGAATCGCGTCAACCACATGAAAAATGAGCACGCAACAGCAGGCAGGACTACCGAGTATCTGTGCACCACCGCCTGCTCATCTGGTTAACCTCGCACGTCCCGCGAAGAGCATGCGCCGCCCTCGCCACGACCACGGCGGCACACTGGCTGCGCTTCAGGGCTGGAACTGTCCGACATAGGCGGCAACACCTCGCCGTCCGCGCCGTCCCCGCCATGTCTCGGCAAAAGCCGGCGACGTCGTCTCGCTCGCCAGCGACGTCTTGGGCGAGCCTCACGCGCCCAAGTCGGGCGGCGTGCCAAAACCATCGAAGCCACGACAGCCACATCCTCGCCACCATGTCCCGCCACTGGCTCCGTCCGGCGGCGGTCGCCAGCTCGCACTGCCCGTCGAGCCGGAACGCCTCGCTGACGCGAGCATGGTCACCCCGCGCAGTCAGCAAGTGTAACCCCGGCCGCCGGACCTGGGTGAAGCTGGCGCTGAAAGCACCTGGATCGCAACTGTTTCGCGGAGCAATAAAACTGACGAAGACAAAAGGTCATCACTTGAAACGACGTTTAGATTTTTCAGACGTGCCACATCAAAGCTGGGCGACACCACGTATACGAGATAGTGTGCAGTAGTAAAAAGCAGATTCCAGGAGTTTGCATATAACCCTCGGCTTGTTTGAACTGAAATTCTCCTGCAGTCTAAAAATTCTAACTCCTAGCTCCCGGCAAACTATATCTGTGCTACTACGTGCTCGGAGATGGCACACTGCCTATCAATTCCAGCACCTCCACTACCCAGATTTTGCAGCCTGCTTTTAATTCTCGAAGCTCCCAATACACGTGATATTTTATCTTGGCTCTTTCAAAGCGTATCCATGGAGTAAAATTTCAGTATAGCTTGGGCTGATTCATTTTAATTTTACCCAGTCTGTATAATTGGGTAGGAGATCTCTTTGAGAGAGAGTCCGGAGTTAGTCCACACAATTGACGATGATATGGAATCTCATCATTTTCAAAGTATAACTTTGACGAGGTCCCTCAATTAGCTTTGAGACTGATAATATTTTCGTAGGATACGTGGCAGCTGTCATATTGTTTACCTTTTCAAAGAGCAATGGTTTTAAGCAAGTATAGATTGAGTAAAACCCAACAAGAATTATTGAATATTATCTGCGATCTCAATTTCCACTCAATCTACTCGTCAAACTCAACAAGATCTGTACTTGACCTTTCTCCTGAGATTCAATCAACAGTAAAAATGGTCTCGTTGAGTTAAAGACGATTCTACTTCAGGACTGAAGGTTTATGCATGCTTACTTAACCAAATATGCATGCAAGGGCCACCCATACATCCTCGCTTTACTTAGCATTTTATGCAGGACTACAGGCTTCTTAAATTTCGAAAGGTTCCTTCTCACGACCATCACAGTGGTGTGTTCTTTGTAGACACGCTGCTACCCAACCAGCTGTCTCACAGCTGATGCATACAGCTGACTTTCTGGATAATTGTGATATCTTTTTATCTCACAGTTTCAGCATTTGTGTACATATATCGCCGCAAAGCATGACGCATTACTCAATATGAATAAACTTCTTCGAAAGGCTAATGTCTGCGTCGGGCACTACGTAGGAAATCTCCACTGGTATTTTGGACTGAAAGAAGAATCTTCAGTAGGCAATAGCTACCATTTATGACACACCGGGCCTCTGGCATGACAAATTTTAACCCTGTTTTCACCATTTGATCGACAAAATCTTGGCCTTCGTATGATTACGCTTACATGATGTACACAACTAGCTAAGCATTATTCATTCTCACTAAAACCATATGGACCCATGACCTGACACATCCAGTGCATCATCTGTTATTATTAAGTCTGATGGCGAATCAGCGTTAGACGTTGCAAATATTACAATAAATTTGCGGTATGTTAATTTACAAACTTTAAAATCTAACCTGCGCTTGTTACGTATAAATTTTTAATACATGGAATTATGATACTAAATCATTATCACAATAATAGACACTTATTGGTGGGCTAACTTTGTATGCCATAGCATACTAACTGTCATTCTGTGACTCAAATTGCATTTGATCTGAAAGGAATGGTAATCTCGATGATTCTAAGATCGTCAAGCATTGCCCTGAATCTTAATAATTGATGATTTTTCTGACTCTACGAAATCTCAGTCCTATTCACTTTCTCCAGCTATTCTTTTGAGAAATTCGTAGAGTTTACTACCAGACATCCATAATCATTTATTTTCCCCAGTCTCATCTCTCTCTCCAACATCCCAGTAAGTCAGTAACTCAAAGAGAGAGTCCTCAAGGTTGTAGCATGTTTACTAGGCTTTGATTATCGCGAGAGACTGTAATTGTAAATCTAGATACATAAAAATACTCCTTTTCTCGTAAATTGTATCTATTCTGTGAACATCTTTGCCGCTCGAAATTTCGCATATAATATTTCCACTGCTAGGAATTCTATAAAGTCAAAAATCGCCTTAATGCCTGATAATTTTGTCGTATCCTGTCCTTAGGCACTGCTGTATTGAGAGCAAGCGTAGCCTGGATATAAGATCCAGCCAAAACTTTTTGAACTTTCGCCATGTTTCAATTTTCCAAACTCAAACCCATCACGTAAATCATTTCAGACGACACTTTCTCTTTCAAGATTCAATCAACAGTAAATGCTCTTTCCTGTGGGTTAAAACTGCCGACCGAATGCTGCACTTACTAAATAAATTCCAGCTACTCATGGCATCATTTTCAAAGAAAATAAATTATTATTTAATTTCTTTCATTATTTATATTTTTGAAAAATACTCCGGTATAAAAATTTCTAGTGTTCTTTATAGGTACACACTATTACTAGGCATCACTGGACCCACTATAAAAATTTAGGAGATTTTCCAATTTTATTTCATCGTAATTTTCAATACAAATACCAACATGCTTATTCATATTTTCTCTTGATTTTCCTATGGAAAATTAAGCTATCTCCGGCTTTTAACTAATTCATTAATAGTCAACCTTCGTCTGTCTGTAGATATGTCTCAAAGCGATGATATTTGGATATATATCTACATAGCAACCTTGCACAGCTTTCAAGGATCACACCATCGATAATAATACTTAATAAATTAAGCACGTAAATGCCTGAGTTTCTTTTCTTCATTGTTACATCCTAGGAGTTGGCCTACTTTAGCGTGGGCTGTGCCTACGACTCTCGCCCAATCCATCTTTATAAAAAGCTCGAAATAATAAAACGTCGTCTGAAAATTCCAAATCCTTGGTTTCAGGACGACCTCTTCTCTTCCAAAATTAACTATTTTCTTTCTCTTTCAACACCCTCAACGCATTGCCCACAACAAACAGCGAGCTGCTCATGCCCAATGCGGCGATCGAGCTTGACGTAACCCAAGACGGCGGCGGGTCGGCGATGATGTTATGCGCTGCTGACGAGGGTTTTGGCGGATGATTTCGCGTGTGCGGCGGGCTTGGGCAATGGTGGCGGCGGCAGGATGTTCAAACCGTCGTGCGACCAGGCAAGTCAGATCAGCGCCGTCGCGTGCGAGCATCGGCGCCTGCTGCAGCGGCAGCGGATACGTCAGCTGGGCGAAGAGGACGGGGGCGTGCGTCGTCGTCGCCGACCATCAAGACTTTTCTGCCCCTGTTTCTGCAAGTCTTCAACATGGCGAGTTTATCTTCCGGCGTGGCGCTTCGGCGCGGTGAGGTGTCTCAAATCCGAGTGTCTGCGCGACTTGTGCGACTGGCAGCGTGCGTCGCCGCTGAGCAGGTGGAGTGCGGATGCCTTGTTGTTTGAGGATGTCGGCGCATGGCGGCGGCGCTGTCTCTGATTTTGGTGTTCTGAGCAGGAGAGACGGCAGGAAAGCGCTTTGCTGCCGAGGAACACTTCACGCTGCCTGCGTGCTCGATACAGCGGCGGCTTCGTCAGGCAACACGCCGGCTGTTCCAGCGACAAAATCAGCGCGTCCCAGTGCCCAAACTTAGGTTTCTCCTTTGTAGGTCATTTTGCGCGCTAACGCCTTGCGATGCGGCGGTTGACGCGTTGGGAGACTGTGCCATTCCGCGCAGGGGCGGTCGTCTGAAAGCGTGTGGCGTTCAAGATAGCAGGCGATTAGGGTGTTCGGATTGTTGCCCAGGGCTTGCGCGGCGGCGAGCGCTTCTTCTGTTTTCAGACGACCTATGATGATTCGGCTGACGTGACAGTTGTCCTTTGGTCAGCGTGCCGGTTTTGTCGAAATCATCGATGTCGCTGTCGATTTGGGCGACGTTTCAGAGGCTTTCTGTTTGCCGCTGAGCTACACGCCGCCGTCGTCGACGGCGCGCGCCTGCGCGCGTATTGCGGTCGGCGTATGGCAAGCGGGCGTTGCGCGCACGGGCGGGTAAACAAATGGCAGTGAGCGACGGTAATCCACAGGCGGTTTGCGCGTCGGCATGCCTACGCCCAGCCGGTGAAAACGGGCATGGCACGGCAGTGGCCTGCCAAACCGGAAGCGCTGGAGGCGTGTTCCGGCAAGCTCGGCTGGCGCGCGGTTTTAGGCGAGCGCGCGGTCCGAGCTGGTTGCGACGATGTGCGACAGGCAGCATGTTAGCCGCCGGTGCGGTCGGTTCGGATAACAAGCCAGGCTGCCCGGCGTGAGCGTGCCTGCGATGCGCGTTTTCAGAGACCTTGCAACGACGGCAGGCGGCGGCTCAGCGTCAACGCATGGCTTCACGTCAGCTCTCGCCGGACAACGCGTGCCGTCCCACAGGGCGAGCTTCGCTGGGTTTGACAACGAGTCACGATCGCCCGCCACTGAAGCTGTACAACCTTGCCGCTGACTTCGATTTCCTCGCCGTCAGGATGGACCGGGCGCGGCAGAACGCGGGAACGAGTTTCTCGGCCGCCCGCCGCATCCCGCGCCTGCGCTGCGCGATTTGTTCGCATCGACCGCGCAACAGGAAAACAGCAGCATGGCGATGGATTCAGCTGACATCCCCTGCGCGGCGTTGGACTGGCGGAGACTGTAAATACCGCGACAAAAAGTCATCACGTACCGCACTGCACCGCGTATCGATGCCGGCTGCGGCGGTCCACTCGCGCCATGCGCCGCGGTAAAACGGCAGCGCGCTTGTGCATCACGACGGCAGCACCGTCGACCAAGCCCCAGCGCAGAATTTTACAAAGACTGGCGGCTCAATGTCGCCGCCGTAAAAGATAAGTCGCGCGGCAAACATCATCGCCCGGCATCGTATTGCACCCAAACCCGCGACCGCCAGCCTGACGGATCAGCTCGTTTGCGCTCTTTTGCGCCTACGCCTCGCTTCTTTGCGCATCGTGCGGGCGCGGCGGTATAACCCGTTTGCGTACTTTTTCAAAAGAATGTCCGACAGCGCGATTTTGCCTCGTCCCACACCACGCGCGGCGGCGGTGACGTACCGTAATTCAAACTCACGCACCGCGCCACTGCTGTCCCGCAAAGCTGTTGCTCAATCAGCCATACGCACGCCGCGCAGGTAATGCCGCCCAGCGTCAACACCGCCTCGCGTTCATCCCCTTCCCTGACCTCGACGAAAAGTCCGCCTGCACTTCGGCCAAATCGTGCAATTTCAGTTGCTGCGACACCTCCGGCGGCGGCAATTCGGATTTTCCGCATCGGCGGTACGCTGTTTGCATCACCGCCCAAACCCGCATCAATATGCTCTGCGGCCACCGCACTGCAACCCGCTGGCGTTTCATGGTCTTCATTTTCGTAGCGGACGGTCAAATGGAGGTGTTCAGACTTCCAGACCGCAATGGAAACAGGTTCTCTCCGTTTGATTCACTAGTACGTGCTTCAATGGTGTGCATGGCAGATGGTCTTTGCCGCTCTCAAACTTGGATTGAAAATGTTTAGAAATGTAAACTTTATTAAAGTGTCGTAGATTTTAAAATATTTTACAAAACGTTTCATTTTAAATACACCTGCATTTTTATTGCTTTTATTGTATTTTTCAATAATATAACGCTGCGTCAACAGACGAATTTTGTTGTTCTGATACCGCATACGCGATCATTACGGTACCGATTATTTTAATGTAAAATGTGAACTTTGCGAAAAACGCACTACATTTTTGTATGACTGCCGACTCAATTTTGAAGCTGCATACTATGCGCATATTCCGTCCTGAAACAGTGCGGTAAAAATACAAAACATTACGCTTTTACACACAAAATTTTCGTAGCTTCCTCGGGAAAAGCACTGATTGACCGCCTGCTACCTATTTTTGCCGTTATCGGCATCCGTCCAGCGTCGCCTCACCCGAGCTTGGCATGGATATCGATTACGAAAACGTTTTGACAAAACGCCGCCTCCTCTCTAGGCGGGAAACCTTTTGACGGCCGTTTGGAATAGAGATAAACGCCTCCCCTGATTTATCTTTTGTTTTCCAAACGGCGCTATTTTCAGACGACGCTTGAGCACGCGGCGGCAAACAATGCAAAGCAATGGATGAAATCCAGTCAAACTGCTCCGCCAGTCCTTTCCCGTTTGAGAGTCAACGGCAGCCAAAACACCTTGTTTTATTCCGGACTCAAAGTTTTCAGACGACCTGCCACCGCCTTTTCCAACGCCCGTTCAATCATCGCCTCACGCGAAAGCGTCCAGCTGAACTTTATTTGTCACCCAAAGAAAATATTCACACCGACGGCGCGTCTCGAGATTATCCACGCAACACGCCCGCATCGCGCACGCCTTGCGGCAGCAGGTCGATTTTGTCCACATACGCCAGCTGCGGCACTTCATGCGCGCCGATTTCTCAAAACCATTCACATCATCCATCCTGCCGCTCGAAATCGGGATTGGACATGCGACGACGTGACGCAGCGGCATCTCCGCCAGCCGTTTCCTCCAACGTCGCCGAAAACGCTGACGCACCAACGGCTTGCGCGGCAAATCGCGGACAGAAACCGACCGTATCCGTCAGGAATCACGCGCGCCTCATTACGTGGATAGGAATGAACGCCGCGCCGTCGTATCCAGCATGTGCGCAAAAGCTGGTCTTTCCTGCCACGTCCGCCTTGGTCAGACGCGGTTGGGCCAGGCTGGATTTGCGCGTTGGTACATAGCCGACGACATGGCAAAGGGTTTTTCAGACGACCCTCCATCCGCGATTTGCGGCGCGTGGGCGCGGTGTTTTCACTTGCGCCAATCGTGTCGAACGCCGTGATTTTCTGCCTCGATCAGACGGCGGCCGGTTTCCACCGGTCTCGCCCGGCCCTTTTCAGGCCGATGCCGCCCTTCACTCTGCAACGCCCGTAGCCGCGCACCAGCCGCCGTCACCGGTTCAACTGCGCCAGCTCCACCTGCACTTCCTCTTTGCGATTGGGCGCTTTGGCAAAATCGCCAAACCTACGCGGTCGAGGACGCGGCATTGCATTTTCTCCAAAATTGCGCTCCCTGCGTCGGCGTCAACCATGGCTGAACACCGCCAAGCCGATGTCGTGCAGCTTCACCGCCGCCGCCAGCTCCTCCGCCTTCGCCCGTACCGAGATGAAATAAGCCGGCTGCGCTTTGTCGCGCTTGGCGGTTTCCCGCAACACCAGCTCGCCGCCCGCCGCGACCAATTCCGCTTCGCCTCGTCCAGTGCTCGTCTGAGTGTCCGCTCGCGCACTTCGTTCAAGCTCCGAATAATCCGCGTCAGCCATCACCCCTGACCAGCACTGGCTGTTCGCTGCTCCAAAAGATTTGTCGACGGGAAAATGTTGCGTTTGGACAAGGAAACTTTTCTTTTTTTGAAACGGCGGTATCCATCCTGTTTGATGGCTCGGACCGCCTTCGCCCTATCTCTATCCGGCGCCGCACGCCCCGTTGAAGGTGTTTATGGATGTGCTGCGTCAGCATTCTACACCATCCTCGACTGTGAAAGATATCAAGAGGTTGGGTCGTCTGAAAACCGATTGGGGTTTTCGTGATTATCTTTTGTTTTAGTTTAAACGGTTTGAACAATGCTTCAGGCGGCTTGTTCGTGCAGTGTGAAGGCAGCAGCCGCGCGGGGTTTTCTTGAAACCACTTCAATTCGTCGCGCAAGTGAAAACGACTGCCGATAGCGAAATCAACGTGGGCGGGGAAGCGTTTCGCCAGCTCGGGCAGGTTTTTCAGGACAACCTGTCACGACGCTTTGGTGCGGAAGCGTGCTGTTGGAGACGATATGACGGAAGCCGTTGCTGCGTCCGTGCGCCATCAGTTTTTCGGCGGTTTCGGCGGCTTTGAGCGCGCTCATAGACAAATCTACAGAGTTTGGTTGCTCAGGCGATGTGCGCCAGTCGGGTTGGTGCCGTCGTCGCTGTGTCCGAACGAAGAGTGCTTTGGGCGCAATCAAAGTGGTGTGTCAGGGATGCCTGCGTAGGCGGTCGCGCCCAGTGCGCGGTGATGCCGGGATGATGTGTAGGGATGCTTCAAACTTTGGGCTTTCTTCTGCCGCCGCGCCCGAAAACGAAGGGGTCGCCGCCTTTGAGCTTGACGATGCAAAACCGGCGGGCGTATTCACCGTGAGGCGGTTATTTTGCTGGACGTGGTGCGAGCCTGCGCGTTTGCCGACGCTGATTTTGTCCGCGTCTTTGCGCACCATGCTTAAAACGTCGTCTGAAACCAAAGCATCGTGGAACACGACATCCGCCGCTTGTACGCCCGCAAAGCGTGCAAGGTGAAAGCAGCCCGGCGTCGCCGGGGCCTGCGCCGACAAGTGACGATCTCCTGCCTTGCTCGCGCTGAAGCTGCCGTTGCGCGGCAAGTCGTCGGCGGTATCGAGGTTGCCTGGGCGGCGAGAGCGTTAAAGCGGTTGTCGAACAGTTTTCCTGAAACGGCGGCGGGTTTGCCGTGCCTTTGATTTTGGCTTGACCGCGTTGTTATTTGTCGCGAGCGCCGCCATTTGACCGGTATGCAAGTGGGATGAGCGTTTCGACGATTTGCCGCCACTTGCGCGCCAAAACGGGAGCGGTCGCGCTGCCATTTACGATTTTGAGCGGGCTGGTATCGATGACGGGGACGGTGAAGGAACACAAACTGCGGTATCGACGGTGTTGCAGAGTTTCGCCCGCTGCTCTCATGCTTTGGTGTGCCGTAGCAGGGTTGAAGGCGTGAACGTCGGCGGCGACGAAAACACGTCGTCCAAATCGTCCTCGTGAAATTGCCGCCCAGCCATTCGATTTTGCTCTCGTCCAACCCATTTTGAAAAACGGATTGAGTTCGCGGGCGTCAACCCTGACTGCAGTTCCTGCCCGCAACAGGCTTCGGCTTTGCGTTCCGGCTACTTTGCCCGCACCCGCCAGCAGTGATCGGGCGCAGCCGTTCAAATCGGCAAACAGGGATAACATGGTTCATGGCGTGTTCTTTATTAGCTATCGTGCCGCCCATTCAAAATCCCGCAGGCTTCGGCGAAAGAATGGTTTTGCTTATCCATCGAATTTGGTTATGGTGGACAACTTAACGGACAAGGCGACGAAGCCGCAGACAGCACAGATAGTACGGCAAGGCGAGGCAACGCCAGCTGGTTTAAAGTTATCCAATTATATGTGCCATTTCCATTGCCGCAGTGTAGGTAAAGGTTCGTCTGAAAACGCCAATCCTTTTCAGATCGACCCCGCCAATATAACTTTGAAATCATCTTTGCCTCAAACAAAACCATTCTTTCCGTTTTCAGACGACTCCTCTTTAGAGTACCGCTCATCCGAGTTTTGCAAACGAGAACAATATGTCTATTCAAACCACCACCCAGACCGGCTCGCTGCCGAGTCCATCTCACATCATCCGCGAAGTCGTCGCCGAGGCGAAAATCCCGCGCTGCCGTTTTCCCGGCGGCAGTGCGATTCCGCCGTTTTGCTGGCGCCGCAGTCAGTCGTCTACCAGTCCGAAAGGCCGCCCGCCCGCTGCCGTTCGCTGCTGCATCGCCGATACGCACAATTACGGAAGTGCGATCCAGTTCCGCGATGAAACCGTCGCGCACGGGCGTGCAAAATCTGCAGGTACGGCAGCGTTGAAGACTCCACTGCAAAAGGCACGGTCGTCCTGCGCTCATGAAACCGATTCGCGCAACGCCGCGCAGGCGGTGACGCGTGGTTCCAGGCTGAAGCATGCAAGGCTTTGACGCGCGCTGACGGCAAGTGCGCGCCGCGATGAGGAAAAAGCGCGGGCGAAGGAGCGGATATTTTCGTTCCGCGACGAATTCGGACAATGGGACCCGAAAAGCCAGCGTCCCGAACTCGAGTCGCTCTACAATACGCGGCTCTTTAGCGGCGAAACATGCGCGTGTTCTATTTCAAACTGGACGGAACTCGACATCTCGGCAATACATCGCCGTGAGAAACCCTTGCGCTGCCGCCGATTTATCAGAGCCACAAACGCGGAGTCGTCGAACGCGGCGGACCGCTCGTCCCCGTTACCCCGCTGACGCCGAAACGCGGCTGGGCGAAGTTTCAATCCGCGACGTGCGCTTCCGTACCGTCGGCGACATTTCCTGCACTCCGCCCTGTAGCCAGCAGCACCGCCGTCACGCCCGAAGACATCATCGCCGAAAACCGCGGTGGCGGCCACCATCTCCGACGAAACGTAGCGCCACACGCATGGACGACCGCGTGTCGGAAGCAGCGATGGAAGAGGCGTAAAAAGGCGGGTTACTTTTGGCGAGCAATCCGACCAAACCCGCGGCATTCACACATATAGTGGATTACCTTGAAACCAGGACGGCGTTAACTCGCCTTGCCGTACTATCTGTACCGTCTCGCGGCTTCGTCGCCTTGTCCTGATTTAAATTCTAATCCACTATATATCTTGAATGTTTTCTTGCACCAAGGTCGTCCGAAACCGATTTCAGACGACCTTTATTGATACAAATCTACACTATTTGCATCACACATGAACTTTAACCAAACAACGCCCTGCACCCAAGCCCAAAGCGAGCGCTTTCGATTCCGAGACCAAATCCGCGCCACTGCCCTTCCACCTTCAACTTGACCACCCATCCCGATTCCCGCTTTACCCGCCGCACGCAGGATAACGATAAAACTGAAAACAAAACAATGAGTGTTATAATAAGTAAACTGGACAGCACCCTGGACAGGTCGTCTGAAAAGTGAGTAATCGATATGCCCCGACGCGTCTTTTTATCGTACACGGTTTTGAAGGCAATCCGCACGGTGGCAACTGGTTTGACTGGCTCTCGGCACAAGTCTCGCGCCGCAGGCTTCCTAGCCGACCTCGCTGGCGATGCCCAATCCCGAACGGCCGATCGCTTCTCGTGGCAGTTCGCTCGACCAAGCTATCGTCATCGGCAAGCCCGACGAAAACACCTTCTTAGTCTTTGTGGACACAGCCCAGGGCTGCATCACCTTCTGCACTTCCTCAGCCGTCAGCAGCCCGATCGGCAGTGTTGAGTACTGGCGGCAGGTGATTCGCCGACCCCCACTGCTGCCCGCCCCTGACGCCTACGACGCGGCGCGCCGCGCCCGAATTCGAGGCATCCCGCGCATCAAATGCCTCAAACACCGCATCGCTTTCCGACGACGGCTGACTCACGTCCCGCCCGAACTGACTCCTGGACATGGCGGACAAACTCAAAAGCCCTGTCACCCATTATCGCCCAAGGTGGACACCTGAGGAGGCATCCGACGGCTTCACAGAACTGCCGCAGGCTTTGCAGCCTTTAAAACCGATGCTGGAAGCCAAAATATCTGACCCGAACGCATCAAACACCCGTCCGTACTAAACCCGCACACCCGTTCCCAAACACAATCCGGTCCGAAAACATCCAAGTACGGATACCCGATACAGCCGACAAACCTATTCAAACGAAGTCTTTTGAGTTTCATTATAATGGATTAAAATTGCACGACATGGCGTCGCTAACGGCCCTCGCATTACCTGGTGGCACGACGGGCGTTAAAGCGCCTTTCGTCTCATATTTTAGAATCCACTATCAAAAATTCGGCAACCCCCTGAAACCATCCTCGAACGAAACCCCAAAACACACCGTCTTTCCTGATAGGTCGTCTGAAACTCGTTTTCACGCTTGTTTTCTTGACGACCTTTGATTTGAAGTTTCGGTGTTTCGTTGTCGCGCCTCCGCTCGCCCAAACCTCGCTCATTTACCCAACTTTTTCAAACTCGTTTGGCAGCATCTTGATTGCCCGGATGCGCATACAACACTTTTGCGGGCAGTGCGTACGGCTCAGACGACCCGCTTGACTTTGTGCCTCTTTGCTGGCAGTACGGTCATGGATATTTCTATAATCTAGGATGAAAATCCCGCAAGCATTTGTGTTTCGACATTTGGGCGTATCGTTTGCTGAAGTGTTGCGGTAGCGGTTTGTCGGATTTCACAGATATTTGCCCACAGAAAGCGAAACGGCGGAAACCTCTCACGCTTCATATCGACGGATGACTTTGTGCGGTTGCGTCAAAAGTGTTACACTGCATTTTGACCGGCATCGACGGCGCAGCCAAAGCCGAAAGTCAGTTTGAGCCAAAAATGCCGCTATTGACCTGATCCGGCAAAACCAATGCGGCGTGCATTGATTGACGCTGCTGTGGAAGACGGCGGTGATACGACGCGGCTTTGGTGGATTGACGCAGGAAGGTCGTCTGAAAACGGGATTCCAGTTCATATAGAACCGAATCAGCCGTTTTCGTGACGTACTCTTTTTACTGCTGCAAGCTGGATATAGTGGATTAAATCTCAAATCAGGACAAGGCGAGGTAACGCCGCACTGGTTTAAAAGTTAAGCTTTCACTATAATCAAAACAAGATTCCGAAATCGGCGGAGGTCGTCTGAAAATGAAGCCTCGCTTTTCAGACGACCTATAAACCGTACTGATATCCGCCGAAGCAAACATTATTTGGGCTTTTATTCTTCGAGATAGCGCTTTGTAAATCACCGCCTCGTTCATGCTTGCGCGTCACGTCCTTATCGGCAAATGAATCGCGAATTGTTTTCTCGCAATTTTCTCAGGAGTGTCGAAACTGAATATCCGCATACCGTCGCTGGCTGCCGTCATTGCCCTTTTCCGCCTGCTCTGCCCAAAGTCCGAAACAGACCGCCGACACAGGTGGCTGCGCCGGCGGCAAACGGCAAAGGGCATTACGCTTTTAGCCATGCGCTATGATGCGCACGGGATTTTTAGGAAAGAACAGAACCCGTTATTTCGGTTAAAGAATATCAGGCAAAAGCATCATGGCGTTCTATTGAAATCCAGCAGTCCATCGGCGGCTCCAGCAAGCAGGCTTTATCTGTGGCGAACGGTTTGGCGGCGGAGACGTGGTGACCACGAATCAGACTTCCGACATCGAGCTGTCTCGAACAAAAAGGCTTTGGTCAATCCGACTGGGCTCAAACGCCTGCTCCAAATCAAGCCGCGCCTTTACACCAGCACGACGGTTTTCCTCGTCCGCAGCGCAACTGAAGCAAATCAAGGATTGGAAACGATTTGACCAAAGACGGTAAAATCAGCGCCAGCAACCCGAAAACCACGGCAACGGCTGCTGGCGCCTTTTTGGGCGCATACGGGCTACGGTTTGAAGGCGCTATGGCGGATGAAGGCAAAACCAAGCGAATTTGTCGCTGCTTTGTTGAAAAACACGCCAGCCTTTCGAAAGCGGCGGCAGTGGGCGGCAACGACGACGTTCAGTCAGCGCAATATCGGCGATGTTTTGATTACTTTTGAAAACGAGGCGAACCATGTCAGCAAAACTGACTCAAGATCAATTTGAGATTGTTTACCCGAGCTACACGATTTTGTCGGAACGCCGGCCGCCGTCGTGGACAGCGTGGCGGATAAAAAGCGTACGCGCGCAGGCGGCGCAGGACATTCGTCCTCACTTTGAGCAAGCAAACCTGCCCAAGAGCTTAAGCCGCCACTGCCTGCGTCCGCGCGACAGCGAAGTCCTCGCCGCATCAATAACAAAGCTGATTTCAGATATCGAAACGTTCAATCCGAATGAAAATTCGGGCACATGGCCGGAAATCGCGTGAAGAAATATCTTTTGCTGACGGCGGCTTTGCGGATCAGCTCGCCCAAACGCTAAAAGAAACAATCCGCCCAACCGGCATCAGCCTTGCACCTCACCTGCTTCGGCTTGCCAACAGTGATGCCTGAAATGGAACCTCAGTCAGGTTTCGGCTGCTTTCGTTTTTGAATGAACGGCCTCTTTCAGACGACCTCGTCCATCAAACTTGCGTCATCATTCTTTCACACACGGATTGTCCAAACGACCGAGACATCGCGTTCGGCTTTTGTTCATCTAGGTCATGCGGACCTTTCTTGCCTTTGGCAATTCGCCTCGACGACGATTCCATGCGTGGCGACATCTTGGATGAAGCCGAATTTTTGTCTTTTGCGGAAATGAATCTGACTGGTTTTCTTTCGCGGAACAGCGAGTAGAAAGACACGCCTTTATAACCTGCGGTCACGGCGCATTGCGTTTGCTGTCGGTGGCGATGACGGTAGAAAGCGTATGAGGCTTTGTGGCACGGTCGGCGAAGCGCGTAGGAACTCATACGATCCGAAGCTGATCCTCACGCAAAGGTATTGCTGCGTGGCTATAGCTCGTCCCGTCTTCGGGAAGATTTCTGGTGGATGGCTTTTCATGCTTGCAAAGAAAGAGCATTCTTGAGTTTTATGGTTGCAGACTTTTCTGGACGCTGAACCGTTTGTCCGGAGAAGTAATGACGGTTGCGGCGGCAAAGGTTGTCTGCAGCTGCCATGCGGCGGAATATACAGCTTAAAAGAAGTGAGCGGATGGGAAGGGACGGTTTCATTTTTGTTTGGTGTATCGCTGGTAATCTTGACTGAGTGGGTCGAATGCACGGCGCACCCACAGTCACCTGTGGCGGAATGACTCGCCGATATGTTGATTTCAATCCGCAAAACAGATATCTCGAAGGTCGTCCGAAACTGCTCAGCGTTTCAGACGATTATAGTGGATGTCACTTTAAACCAGCAGCGGCGTTGCCCTCGCCTTGCCGTACCATTCGGTACCGGTCTGCGGCTTCGTCACGCCTCGTCCGATTTTCTAAACTTTAATCCACTATATATTTGCTTTGCGGCGCGGGTTTAGCGGAAATAGTCGCCCGGCGCCTGCGCAGGCCTCGGGTGAATGCGCTGGTTTTATTGCTGGTGGCCTCTTCGGCTTTTTCCAGAAGGCGTTGACGGCGGCGAGCACCAAATCTTTCGGAGCATTTCCTTTGTCGTCTGCGGCTTCTTGAACCAGGTCGGGGCTGATTTCGAGTTTGCGTAACGACGTGCGCAGGTCATCACGACTTTAACCGCCGTTGCCTCGCTTCGCCTTCTACTTCGGTCTCGGCAAGTTTCGCGTGCGCTCATGTTTTCCTGCATTTGCTGCGCTCTGTTTCATCAGGCCGCCTATAATCCGGCTCTTTTCCGGAACATATTTATTTACTCCTGCGTTGAACTCGTTAAGGTTATGGGGTCATACCGTTGTTTAGGTGTGGAAGGGTCGTCTGAAAGCAGATTGATCGGTTTTCAGACGACCCGAATGTTTATGTATCCGAAGGGAAACGGAAATTCTCGATTGCCGTTAATTCCGCCTGCCCGCCAGTTCCAAAGAATCGGGCTGCCATTGGGCTTCGAAAACTTTTTAAACCCGACGCGCGGCTCGGCCGGCTTCGAGCAACCCCGTGCCTGCTGTCTGCCTTCGTTGGAGGCGCGTTGGCGGCGCATGGTCGGGGTTTCCCAGCCTCGCACTCGTCGCGCCACGGTTCTGGTTTGCAATTTCAACTGGCAGACCGTAGGCTTCGCTGGCAAGCGTAAGTTTTTGATTTTGTCGAGCCGCTCTTGTTGGCAGTCGCGCGGGCTTGTCACGTGGTCAGCGACAGCATCACTGATGGCTGGCTGCGTCGTAGTGCGCGTCCATGCGGCATGTTGCGCCAGCATTTTGCGCGGCGCCGAGCTTGCGGGCGAACAGTCGACGATTGCCGCCCAGTTTTCGGTGCGGAAATCGGGCAGCGCTGAACTGCGTAGTTCTTCGTCGTCGCCGTCTTCTTTCTGCTTCCGATTCTGCTTCTGCCGCATCGGCGAGCCCGGCGTGTTCCCAATCCGGCGGCGGAGGCAGTGTCTGCGCTGTCTTCTACGGGTAGTCGCGCTCGGGCGAACCGCAATCGTAGAAAGGCTCTGCGGGAGCTTCATGCGCAAAATGCTTCAGCTTTCCACGGTTTCTCTCGAATCGGGGTCGTCTGGCTCGTGTTTCAGACGACGCGTCTCAGACAAGGAAACGTCGGCTTCGTTGTTTACTCGCTCTGTTATCGGAAACTTGGTTTTCAGACGACGTTTCAGAAGCTTGCGTCGTCTGAAACGGCGTTTCGCTTCTTCCGTTTGCGGACGGAGTGTCGGTCTCGCTGCGTCGAGTAGGTCAGTTCCTTGAACGCTCGCATCCGCCAAGTCGCGCAAGCGTCTCGTCAGCGGTGTCACCTGGCCTCGCTGGCACATCTTCTTCAAGCGGACTTCGTTGTTTCCTTTGAGTCGAAACTGCGCTCGGCAAATCCTTGTTTTCAGACGACGTTGCAGGCGCAGGGGTCGCCCGAACGGGCGGTTTGGCGGCTTTCAGACTGAGTGGAAGTCGCAGGCTGCGGTGTGATCACTCCGTTTCGGCAGAAACGCAGCTCGGTATTTTCAATATGTCCGTCAACGTCGTGCGTATCCGCCGCCAACGGCGCAAACGCAAGCATACGCAGCAGAGTCAGCGGACGAAGCCGGCGTATTCGTCGGCGCAAGGCTCAAATCCTGTTTTCCTGTGGATAGTGCATTGATAATAAAGTTGATTTGTTCGCCGCTGAGTGCCTGGCCCAGTCGCACCAGGGTTTCGGCACTCAGGGTCGTCGCGCCAGCGGGAAGGAAACCGCCTGCATCAAGGCGAGGCGTTGCAACAGTACGGCAAGTTCGCTCAACGCGCTGTCGTGCCGATGGCGCAAGGCGCCGCCATTTCCTGCGCTTTCGCCAGGGGCTTCGCCGTCTTGATTTTCGACGATACCCGCCAGCAGTTCGCACAGAGTTATTGCCGGTCCACCGCGCTCATACTCGTTTGGCGGACGTCTTGTCGTATCACGCGCCCGAACCCATGGCGATGGCTTGGTCGAGCAGGCTTAAGGCATCACGCACTCGAGCTCAGTGCGGCACGGCCCAAGAGTTGCAGGGCGGCTGGTTCGTGTAGGCGATGCCGCGTTGTTTAAAACATGGGCAGGTGGTCGGCAAACTGCATAGCGAAGTCACGTTGGTGCAAGACAAATTGCAGGCAGCGGCTCAAAACGGTAATGGGGATCTGCGTGATCGGTGGTCGCAAGGATGAATCTGACGTTCGGGCGGCTCTTCCAGCGTTTTCAGCATCGCAAGTCGAACGCGCTTTGGAGAGCATATGCACTTCTGTCGATGATATATAGAGACTCGTAGGTCGCCGGCGGTCGGCGCGTATTGGGCGTTTTCCAATACTTCGCGGATGTTGTCGATGCCGGTATTGGAAGCGGCGCTCGACTTTCCGCAGGTCAACGTAGCGTCCGGTGTCGATTTGCGTATAGCTTTCTGGCACACGCCGTAAGGTTCGCTGTGTTGCGCGTTTTCGCAGTTCAGGCTTTTTCGTCAGCAATACGGGCGATGGTGGTTTTCCCCACCCCGCGCGTACCGGTCAGCAGGTAGGTGCATGGTGCAGGCGGCCTTCGTCCAGCGCGTTGCGCAAGGCTTTGACGACGTGTTCCTGACCGACTCAAATCGGCAGCGTTTTCGACGCCAACCCGCGGGCAAGAACCTGATAAGCCATAAGGTTTTCTGCTGGAAATAAACGGAAGGTCGTCTGCAGGCGTTGAACGCCTTTCAGACGACCTGAAGATGGTCGGGGTATTTTAGCATGATGATTATGATCTTTCTGTCTGCGTTATCGGGAAAGGCGCGTGTATAATCGTTAGAATATTAAGCAAAATCTAAAAATATCTTGAAGAACAAACTCACTAAGGTTCAAGAAATCATCTTACGCAATCATTCCGCATCCATGCAGATAAACACCCTGGGCGCATATGTGGACAACTTGGTTTTACATCGGTCGGGAAGTGTTATTCCCAAAACCAGCGTCCAAGTCGGTACTGTCACAAACATTACGCGGCGGATGCACGTCTGCGCCCGCCGCAGTTCGGGCCGGACAGTAAAAGCCATTTGGCGCAACACGGCTTTCGGCAGAACCTCTACTTTGGCAAGTCCATATCAGTCGAACTCGGATGTCGGCTTGAGACTGATCAGCACGGCAAAGCGCTACGAAAACGCCGGAATGGCTGCCGGACGTTGCTGGCCTGCCGAACGAAAAACGAAGCGCGGTCGCCACGCCGACCGTCTCGCAATTACGGAGCGACGCGCCCGTGCGCACTCCTCGCCCGGTTTCCATCGTATTTCCTCGCGTCGGCACCCAATTCGACTTTCAAATTTCTACGGCGCGCCCTACGACTGCCGACGCTCATATCGCACACACGGAATTTGTCGCTTCACCATCTGAGCTAGCGCATGTTGCGTTTTGACGGATTAAACCCGAGCGATCCTGAACGTGCAAAACCCGTGCCCGTTTACGCGCTTTGGAGCGACTCGCAACGGACAATACACTCCAGTGCGCTGAGCCATTTCGCCGACGGCGACGCGCATCGCCTCTTTATCGCCTGGCGCGCGGCGGACAGTCGAGCTCGGACATGGCAGCGTTACGCACGATCCGCTTTTCGATTGCTTGAATCTGGAGTGGTTTTCTGTCAGCGTCTCAAATCAAACAAAAACCACCCTGGTGCTGGTGGCTGAACATTACAAACCGTTGTTGTTGATTGCATCTGGGCCAAATGTCATGCGTAATGGCGGTAACATTAGGCATCCGGCTGTTGTTATACTGCCAAACCGTATAGAAATTATTCAGACCGGAGATAATATTCAAATACGCTCCGGACTGGTTTCCTGCTGAATAAAACGGCTTTCTCTCATTGTCGGTGGCAAACTCGCTTTTTGCGGAACCACACTCACGTCGCTTTGAAAATCGGCACGGTACGGTTCAATGCGCGTCATCAATGATGGCTTTTAAATCAGGCGTAATCGTCAGATTGACGGGAACAATCATTTTGCCGCCTGTTTTCCAGCCATGTTGCTTCATATAATTGGCAACAGAAGCGGCAACGTCGCCGATATTGTTCCAAATATCGCGGTGTCCGTCGCCATCATAGTCGACCGCCCATTTGCGATAGCTCGAAGGCATGAATTGCGGCATACCCATTGCGCCCGCATAACCGCTCTCTGAAGTCAAAAACATTCTCTTTCTTCTTTCGCCATCAGCAAAGCTCAATCAGCGTTTTGGGAAAAACTCTGGCACGGCGCGATAATCAAAACCCCAAGGTACTCAAAGCATCGGCAACGCGGAAGCTACCGTATTTTTACCAGTTGGCCTCAATGCCGATAATCGCCACAATCAGCTCGGCAGGTACGCCGTATTTGCGCGCCACATCATCGATAACGGCACGGTTGGCGGCGTAAAATTGTTTGCCGCCGTTAAATTTCGTCGCGCCGGAGTTGCCCGTGCGGAATTCATACCAAGGGCGGGAAGTTGACGGGCGGTACATGATATTGATGATATTGCCCTTTTGTAAACCACGCCATTAAAAAGTTTTGCAGCTCGGCTTCTGTAAACTGCTTTTTCGCTGCCTCATAACGGATAAACTGGCGGACATTGGTATTGGCATTAAAGCCGCTGCTGGCAACCGATTCCGCAGCAGAATCAAAAGCAGGACGCTGGTTTTTGCTTTGATTGATCGGCTCAACCGTTTTAGCAGACTCAACGTTTGTTTTGGTTGTATTGTAAGCAACAAGCAGCAAACGCAGTTGATATCGCAAAGAGAAGGAATAAGTTTTTTCATATCTGGATTTATAGTCACTAAGGAAGCAGTCTAAATTATGCAAAAAGGTCGTCTGAAAGACGGTAGGAATATACATTCCCTTTCCTTTCAGACGACCTTTTAAGACTGTCTATTACTCGGCAGCCGCAACAACAGCAACGGTAATCGCAGCAACAGCGTCAGTGTGCAGAGCCACTTCAACTTCGTACTCGCCCACGGCTTTCAGAGGACCGTTAGGCAGGCGGACGTTGGCTTTTGCAGCTTCAACGCCTGAAGCAACAATCGCAGCAGCGATGTCGGCATTGGTAACGGAACCGAACAGACGACCGTCCACACCGGCTTTTTGAGTCGAGCAGTGATGGTTTGACCGTCCAGTTTTTCTGACGTGCTTTTAGCATCGGCTCAAGATTTCTGCGCTTGTTTCGCAAACCATTCGGCACGGCGTGCTTCGAATTCTTCATATTGGCTTTCCAGTAGCGCGTTTGGCTTTGCCGGCAGGAATCAGGAAGTTGCGAGCGTAACCGTACGGTAACGATGTCGCCCAAGTTGCCCAAACCGCCGATTTTCTCTAACAGAATAATTTGCATGATTTAAACTCCAAAATTATTTGTGTTGATCGGTGTAAGGCAACAGAGCCAGAAAACGTGCGCGTTTGACTGCAGTAGCCAATTGGCGTTGGTATGCGCTTTGGCGCCAGTGATGCGTGCAGGGATGATTTTGCCGTTGCTTTCAGAAAATGAAGTCTTCAGCAGATCAACTTGTTTGTAATCGACTTCTTGGATTTTTCAGCCGTAAAGCGGCAGAATTTTCACGTTTGAATGATTGACGAGCCATTGTCGTTTAACCTTTATATTCTTTAATGTTCTGTATGCGGAGTATCGGCCTTGAAGCGTTTGCTTCGCTGTAAAGGAGAAAGCCTCTCTGCTTCAACCATCGTATCTTGCCGATACTGCCATTCTTCAGCCTGTTTACCTAAAATACGCGCGGGAATTTCAAAACTGACCAGGCATTTTTGCCCGTTTTCTTCCTGCCAAGATTCATGCTTTAACATAATATCCAAAACCAGGGATTCCTGCCGGCGTATATCTCAAGGATTCAACCTTGTAAATCAGGGCGGTAAGCTTTGTAAGATTATCCAATCTTATTCAGCTGCTGCAACTTCTTCAGCCGCACCGTTCAGCAAGTGCTTTTTCGCCGCCCAGCATAGGAGAGGCTTCGGTTGCTAGCATGTTTTGTTTTGATGGTCAGATGGCGCAGTCACGGCATCGTTAAAGCGAAAGCGGTTTTTCCAGCTCTTCAACTACTTAGAGTAGTTTTCGATGTTCATCAAAACATAGTGTGCTTTGTGGATTTTGTTAATCGGGTAAGCCAGTTGACGGCGGCCCCAGTCTTCCAAGCGGTGGATTTTGCCGCCGGCTTCGGCAATCATGGTTTTGTAACGTTCAACCATAGCAGGCACTTTCGCTCGCTTTTGATCAGGTATGAACGATAAACACGATCTCATACTGATCGCATGTTATCTCCCTTTATGGATGATTAAATACAGCCTTTTGCCATGCGAAAGCAAAGGTGCAAGTTGAAAGCGTCGGATTATAACCGAAATTCAAGTCTGTCACAAGCAGACAATGCTGTCTGAAAATATTCTGTTTTCAGACGACCTCTATCCTCATCAAATCATCATTAGTTATCCCGCCGTGACATTCCAGATAAACTTCTAACATCATTCCCCTGCCAAACACAGGCAACAGCAAATCCATCAGACAACATCGCTAAGTCATTCCATGCCAATCCGAACATCCGCACACCTGTATTTCCCTTTTTCCATCTGCCGTAAATCGATAGCCAACCTTGCTGCTATATCCTCGGGAAAATCCAAACTCCGCCGCCTTCAACAGTGCTTCTTTAATGCACCATAGTCGATAAAATTCCTCCTTATCCCAATCCCTGGATACCAAATATTCCTTTTCCCACTCAGCACTATACCCACTCCGCCAACGCCTGAAAATCACGAAACGATTTTCTCAACATCCACCACCGGCGGACAGATCTATTTGATGTACACATACCTGCAGCAATGCCGTGACTATGGCTGAGCGAAAACGATTGGATGTTTTGATTTTTGCTTAAGGGCGCGACTGACTTTCCAATCTATTCTTTCCGACAATTGCGGTGATTGGGCTATCCTCTGCCTATCATGTTGACTTAAAGAATCATCACAATCAAGTTTCGGCAAGTAGCTCATCTCCGAGCAGGCAATACAAAATGCTTCCTTCATCGGATATCCAAAACAAAATTTTTCTAGAAACCAAAATGAGCCGGCAGCATATACCCACCGGCTCATTTCAACACATTGTCGCAGACTCGCCTGAAAAGGCGGTTACAACTCATAGTCCCGTTTCATCCGCTCCAACCCTTCTTCGTTGAACAGGCAAATACACAACGCCTGACAATCGTATTCTGTTCCAACCGTTTTGCGCTTCAAAATCCGACAATGCCTGCGACAAGGCTTTGTCATCGCCTTTCGTGCTTCCAAACGCAGCTTGAAGTATTTCGGCAGAAACTGGTTCAGGCATACCGGAAACCAGCATGACACCGCCATCTCCACCGAATCCAGCGACACGGATAACGGCAGCGAAAAATAAATTCTGCCCTGCCCAATCCTGCAAAAACAAGCCGGTTTCCTGAACGGCAAAAATGCGTCCGTACCCCTGCAAATCACCACACATTTTCACATTCGCTATCAAACGCACAACCGGAAAATTCCCTGATAAAATTCGTCAAAAATTGTCTTTGTCGTTATCAAACAGGATGAACGAATCGGGCGAAACGGATAATATGATATTCCATAGATAAACGCTCCATATAGATTTGGAATATGCAGGATTCGTGGGAACGTCAATCAGGAGTTGAACCTGCGGGCTGATTTGCCCCACGGCAAACATGCAGTTGAAATTGCCGTGGCAGTTAGACCAAATTACCGCCAAACCATATTCTGGTCGTTAGCACTTTAATACGCAAGCTTCCTTTTAAAACCACTCGGCTGTTCCCGCAGCAACATGGTGATTCATACTCATTGCCGCCAACGGTTTTTTTGTCAAAATAGCTGACTAAGCGTACGGATTTCGCTTTTCTGTGTACCGCAGTGCTTTGGAAGCGTTTCACTGTACTCAAGAAAGCACGCTGGCAGGATTCCTCCGGACTTTTACCGACCATGTTGAAAGCGGCAATTTGACGGGAGACCAAAGTGGGATACTGGTGCTGCCGTAAGAAAACTTTGATATTAGGGATTCAGAACAGATTTCGCTTCATCGGAATTCAGTGCAACACTTGCCCTTTACACATATAAACGTCATCCTTTGCCATTCACTTTATGCCCTTCACCCACACTGCGGCATGCTCCTGAATCTTTCCCGGCATGTTGTTCATGAGATGAAGCTGCCAGCCTGAATTTCCGGCAGAAAATTCCGATTTTGATTGGTTACTAGCACATGCAGAAATGGCTAATACTGAAGACAAAGCGATTAGATAAGAAAAACGGCGCATTTCACATGACTCCCGAAAGTAGTTTAAAATAAGGATTACGATTTGTTATTGTAATGCATTGCGGATTATCTGATAAGCAGCAAATCATCTCTTCTTTTTGCCAAAAATCCTCTCACCGCACGACTTCAAATATTGTTATAAAGCAAATTATAGTGGATTAATTAAACCAGTACGGCGTTGCCTCGCCTTGCCGTACTATCTGTACCGTCTGCGGCTTCGCTCGCCTTGTCCTGATTTAAATTTAATCCACTATATATGAACTCTCTTTCAGACGACCCTCAATTCGCCACACACATAAAATCATCTGAAAAATAGACAAACTTTATCATCAACCGTTAGACTGCCCAGATTATGTTACGGATACGCTGTAGGAATATCTTAATTTCCAACGACGACGGCTACCCTAGCCCCCGGCATTGCTATTTGGCACGCGCTGCAGCAGGAATTTGCCAATGTCCGCGTAGTTGCACCCGGAACGTGACCGCAGCGCGCTAGCAATTCTTTAACACCTGACCGCCCGCTGACAGAAGCCTCAAAACGGTTTTTACTATGTCAGCGGAACGCCAACCGACTGGTATCCATGTCGGACAACACGCCCTGCCCGATTTCAAACCCGATTTGGTTTTATCCGGAATAAACAATGGCGCCAACATGGACGACACCTCTACTCGGGTACAGTCGCTGCAGCAACCGAAGCCTATCTGATGGGCATTCCCGCCATCGCTTTTTCATTGAATGATTCACGCGGCCGCTATTGGAAAACCGCTGAAAAACTCCGTTTGATGTAGTAGAATATTTGTTAAAAATCCTCCCTAAAGAGCCCATCCTGTGGAATATCAACATCCCGCAGTCATGCCTGAAGACATACAGGGTATTAAAAATTACGGCGATTGGGCAGAAGACACCACGAGCAAAGCATCGTCCCCATGCACAATCCGCGCGGAGAACCGATTTAGCTGGATAGCCGTCGGCAACATTTTCCGACCAAGAGGAAGGCACCGACTTTTGAGAGTGCGGCTGATGGGTTCATTACCATCACCCCTGCAAATCGACCTGACAGCCTATAACCAACTCCAAAGCGTCAACGAGTTTTGGCAAGGCATAAAAATCAAAACACATAACCTTTTCAGACGATCCGCTCGATATAGTGGATTCAAATTTAAATCAGGAGGCAAGGCGACGAAGCCGCAGACAGTACAGATGCACGGAACGATTCGACTTTGGTGCTTCGGCACCTTGAGAGAAGCGTTCTCACTGAACCTTGAGGCGAGTAAGCAACATCGTACTGGCTTTAAAGTTAATCCACTATAAACAGTTATTTTTGATGAAAACCCTTGCGATTAAGCCCATAACCGCTGTCCGTCAGATTTTCAAACAGGGCAAACCAGTCAAAATCGAACTTTTAACAGTTACTAACGGCTGCAATACTTGAGAACAGGGCATATTTTATTATGATATGTCCCAATACAACAACCCGATATAAAGGTCATCCAATCATGTTGAAAACCGCATTTTTCACGCAGGGTCGGCAGCCCCTCGCCCTCGTACTCAGCGCATGTGCCAGCCAACAACCTGCGCCCGTCGTCGTAGGCAATTCCGGCAGCATTCCGGTTCTGCAAATACAGCCTCCAACAATCCATATGGTGCAGCGCCTTACGAAACCAATGCGGCCAACAACGACGCCCCTTATACCCCTTCCGCCTCTACTCCTCCTACCAACAGCAGCTACCCTTCCGGCCCTACCGGCTCTTACACACCTTCTTACGCGCCGGTGGACATCAATGCTGCAACACACACCGTAGTGCGCGGCGATACCGTTTATAACATTTCCAAACGTTACCAAATTACCCAAGACAACCTCCGTGCATGGAACGGCTTGGCAGACAACACCATCAGCGTCGGACAAACCCTCCGCGTCAAACCGAACGGCTACAGCGCCCCAGCTGCTACTGCGTCCGTTCCGACACCTCCTCCGACACACACTGCCTCTCCCAAACCTACTCCTGCACCGCTTAACACCCCCGACCATTTCCACAGGCGGTACCCGCACAGTCAGCGGCATCACGGCAACGTCCGACCGTCGGCAACGTCACTGCAACTCTCGGCGGCGGCAACAAAGGTGTGAATATCGGCGGTACAGCCGGTCAACCGTCGTCGCCGCTGCTGACGGCAAAGTCGTCTATGCCGGCTCAGGATTGCGATTACGGCAACCTGGTCATCATCAACACAACTCATCTTATCTGAGCGCATACGGTGCACAACCAACGCTTGCTGGTCAACGAAGGACAACAAGTCAAACGCGGCCAAACCATCGCAAACATGCGTTAATACAGACGCCAGCCGTACACAACTGCATTTTGAAGTGCGCCAAAACGCAGCAAACTCGGTCAACCCTGCAAACTACGTTGCATTTTAAAATCAATGCCATACAAAACCGCCCAAATTGCGGTTTTGACTTTCAAATATATTGGATTAACTTTAAAACCAGTACGGCGTTGCCTCGCCTTGCCGTACTATCTGTACTGTCTGCGGCTTCGTCGCCTTGTCCTGATTTAAATTTAATCCACTATACAAAAGCCAACCGCCCCAATTCACAACAATATTGACTTATATTGAATTTCTCCCGCCGATACACCCGTACAATCAAACTTATTGCCGTCTCCAGTATTTTTCAGACGACCCTCAAGACTTCGTCTTTGAAATCTTTTCTCAAAGCTTTTCTTTTCAAGGAGTCATCATGCAACAATACACCCTAGATCCCAAAGCCTTGCTCGGCGGCGTTATCCATAGCGATATCGACCAAGAAATCGTTCAACTCTCCTGCACAAAGGATAATGAAATCTGACTATCAAGCCGATGCCATTATTCTCCTGCTGGTACTCAACGGCAGCGCAAAGATCATCACCCAAAACCGAAACCCTCTCCACGCAAGGACTTCAAGTCGTCCGCCTTGAGCCCAACGAAACCCACAGCATACGCGCCCTACAAGACCACACCAATATACTGGTCATCAAGCAGCTTACTTACGCTTCCGGCCTCGAATAAAAACTGCGTTTCGGCAAATGTTGCCTATAAAGGAAGAGGTCGTCTAAAAACCAAGGAAAATGGTTTTCAGACGACCTCTTCAGCATTCAACCTAATTACTGTTCAAAAAGAACGATAAATCAAAGTTTCAACACAAGACAACTTATAGTGGATTAAATTTAAATCAGGACAAGGCGACGAAGCCACAGACAGTACAGATAGTACGGTAAGGCGAGGCAACGCACGTACTGGTTTAAAGTTAATCCACTGTAATTCCACATTCCTGCTCCCTACTTTGTTCATCCGCATTCAGCAGAGGTCGTCTGAAATCTTTCAGACGACGCTTTATCAATCAAAAATCGGCTCAACGATTATTCAGGCGTTTTTCTTCGCGCACAGGAGCTTCGGTCAATGCCTTGATAGACAGACGCACACGACCACGGTCATCCACTTCCAATGCTTTCACATTCGACAGACCCGACCGACTTGCAGATGAGTCGCTGACGTTGCGTAACGCGCTCGTGGGCGATTTGGCTGATGTGTACCAAACCGTCTTTGCCCGGCATCACGCTGACGATGGCACCGACGTTGTTATCGAGGATTTTAACCACAGTACCTTCGTACACTTTGCCCACCTCCACTTCGGCGGTAATTTCTTCGATGCGTTTTTTCGCAGCGTCGCCGCTTCTTGAGTGGTTGCGGCAATAGTGATGGTACCGTCTTCCGCGATATTGATTTCAGTACCGGTTTCGGCGGTAATCGCGCGGATGGTTTCGCCGCCTTTACCAATGACTTCGCGGATTTTGTCTTGGTTGATTTTCTTGGTGAACAGACGCGGAGCGTGAGCAGACAGCTCTTGCGGACCTGCCACGGCGGCTTTCATCTGTTCCAAGATGTGCAGACGCGCATCTTTGGCTGCGCCAAAGCAATCTGCATGATTTCTTCGGTAATGCCTTGATTTTTGATGTCCATTTGCAGCGCGGTTACGCCTTCGGTCGCAGCAGCAACTTTAAAAGTCCATATCGCCCAGTGATCCTCATCGCAAGATGTCGGTCAACACGGCGAATTTGTTGTTGTCCAAAAATCAGACCCATTGCAATACCGGCAACGTGTGCTTTCTAAAAGGCACACCGGCAGACAGCAGGCTCAAGCAGCCGCCGCAGACAGTCGCAGAAGACGAACCATTAGACTCGGTAATTTTCGGGAAACAACACGCATGGTGTAGCTGAATTCTTCAGGAGACGGCAATACGGCAAACCAGTGCGCGTTTTGCCAAACGGCCATGTCCGATTTCGCGGCGTTTCGGCGCGCCGACGCGACCCACTTCACCGGTAGAATACGGCGGGAAGTTGTAATGCAGCATGAAGCGGTCAGTGTATTCGCCGGAGAGCGCATCAATAATTTGCTCGTCGCGAGAAGTACCCAAAGTCGCTACGGCAAGGGCTTGGGTTTCGCCACGGGTAAACAGGGCAGAACCGTGTGTACGCGGCAGTACGCCGGTTTTGGATGTTCAAAGGACGGACGAGTACGGGTATCGCGACCATCGATACGCGGCTGACCTTCCAAAATTTGGGTGCGGACAACATCGGCTTCCAAATGTTTGAAAATACCTTTGATTTCGTTGGCCGCCAAAGTATCAGTTTCTTCGGTAATCAGCGCATCTTTTACTGCGTTCCAAGCCTCGTCCAATTTAGCGGAACGCGCTGTTTTGACGGATTTTTGAACGCGCTTTAATTGCTTCGCCTGCGATTTCGCGCGCACTTTGGCAACCAATCCCTTCATTGGTTTCAGGCGCTTTCCAATCCCATACTTCAGGGTTTACTTCGTCGGCAAAACTCGTTAATGGCGTTAATTGCTACCTGCATTTGGTCGTGACCGTAAACGACGGCAGCAGCATCACATCTTCAGGCAGGATTTTAGCCTCGGATTCCACCATCAAAACGGCTGGATGTACCCGTACCAGCAAGTCCAGCTTGGATCGCCAATTCGGCTTTTGGTCGAGGTTTCAATACGTACACACCACATAACCTACGCGTGCGGCACCAATCGGACCAGCAAACGGTACGCCGCTCAACACCAGCGCAGCAGATGCGCCGAGCTATGGCAGGAATGTCGGAATCAATTTCAGGGTCAACGGAAACTACCATCGCAACGATTTGGATGTCGGTAGAAACCTTCTGGGAACAGCAGGCGGATAGGACGGTCGATCAAACGGCTGGTTAGGATTTCTTTTTCGCTTTGTTTGCCTTCGCGCAAAGAAACCGCCAGGATTTTACCTGCGGCGTAAGTACGTTCAAGGTAATCAACAGTCAGAGGGAAGAAGTCTTGACCTTCTTTGACTTCTTTATTGGTGGTAACAGCAACCAAAACAACTGTGTCGCCCATCGATACTTTAACAGCCGCGGCGGCTTGGCGCGCAATTTCGCCGGTTTCCAAAGTAACGGTGTGATTGCCATATTGGAAGGTTTTAACGTGTTTATCGAACATTTCGTTCCTTTCAGAATGCCGCACGCTAAAACACTAATAATGCACACTAAAAGTGAGAATGTGCATAGTTAGGGTTTCAGGTGTGCGGCGGTTGGTAAAAACTATATTTTTCAGACGACCTCAAACGGCCAATCCAAACGCGCATTATAATAGCAAATGTAAGTAAATCCAAGCATTCATGACAGCAAAAGGTCGTCTGAAACGTGAACTGCACCCAAAAAGTTGACATCCCCTCCAACTCACAAGGTGCAGTTTTTATGAGCAAACATACATTACACTTCAAATACCAAGCCGTACTCCACTACCTGCATATACGCAGCCAACAGCGTACCGCAGACCACTACGGCATTTCCCGAACCCACCTGAGACGATGGATACGCGCCTATCAAGAAGGCGGTATCGGCGCACTCGAACATCCCCAATCCAAAACCATGCCCCAACACCGCAAAACACCCTTCATCGCAGATAAACCCGACCAAGAAAACACAGGCAGAGCTTATCGAAGAGTTATGCTATATGCGCGCAGAGGTCGCCTACCTAAAGGAGTTAAAAGCCCCTCAGCCAAAAGCGGACCGAAAAGGACAAAGCCAAACCGTCCAAACACTGAGGGCGCAACACCCGCTCAAATACCTGCTGCACATCGCAAACCTGCCCAAAAGCAGCTTTTACTACCACCACCAAGACCGGCCCGATCCCGACGAAGCCGACAAAGCACTCCTTGTCGAAACCTACCGGCGGCATAAAGGACGCTACGGACAGGCGCATTGCCGCAGCATTGGGTTGGAACCGCAAAAAAGTGGCGCGGTTGATGAGGCAGTTGGAGCTGAAAGCCCTCACACGGGCGAAAGCTTTACCGCCATCCCGCCATGGGCGAGATATCGGAACACCTCCTCAAACGCCGGTTCAAAGCCCGAAAGCCCAACGAAAAATGGCTGACCGACGTTACCGAACTCAAAGGGAAGGACGGCAAACTGTACCTCTCGCCAATCTTGGACCTGTTCAACCGGGAAATCGTCGCCTACGCCATGAGCCGCAGAGCCGACAGCGAAATGGTGAAGGAAATGCTCGAAAAAGCCGCACCCCGTCTGACTGATAAGGGAACGATGCTGCATTCCGACCAAGGTGTGCTGTACCGTACGGCGGGGTATAGGGAATTGCTTGCGGAGCATTCCATGGTTCAAAGCATGTCGCGAAAGGCGAACTGTTGGGACAATGCGCCGATGGAAAGCTTCTTTGCGGTGTTGAAGACGGAGTGTTTCTATAACGCAGGTGAATTGACGGTAGATGAATTGATGAAGCAGATAGATGACTATATGGATTACTACAACCGGGAGCGTTGCAGTTTGAATTGAAAAAGCTGAGTCCTGTCGCATACAGGGCCAGCTTGCTACAGAGCGCCTGAATAGGCTTTTTATGAGTGTCCAAGATTTTGGGGCCAGTTCAACGCGCTCCGTGTTTCAGACGACCTTTTATTAATAGTCAATATGTTACGCCTCAAAAACGCCGCTTCAATTTGCAGGCTTGAAGGATATGGACGGCAAGTTCTTCCACCGATTTATCGGTCGTATTGGTGAACGGGATACCGTGGCGTTTGAACATATTTTGCGCATCAGCAATCTCACTGCGGCAGGTATCGATTTTGGCATAAGTCGAATTCGGACGGCGCTCTTGACGGATGGCCTGCAGGCGTTCGGGCTGAATGGTCAGGCCGAACAGCTTGTCTTTGTAAGGTTTGACCATGCGCGGCAGGTCGGTGGATTCCAAATCGTCGGGAATCAGCGGGTAATTGCGGCGCGGATACCGTATTGCAGGGCAAGGTAAAGGCAGGTCGGCGTTTTGCCCGAACGCGATACGCCCATCAAGATCACATCGGCTTCTTTCAGGTTTTTATCGCTGACGCCGTCGTCGTGGTTGAGCGAAAAATTGACCGCCTCCATACGCGCATCGTAGCGTTGCGTATTGCCGATACTGTGGTGACCCTGTTCGGCGGCAACCGCCTCGGTGTTGAGTTCTTTTCCAAAAGCCCGAGGAGGTTTCGAAAAATTGATATGGAAAGCGCCCGCTTTTTGATGATTTCACGGATTTCGTCATTGACGACGCTGACGAAAGGCAATCGGGCGCAAACCGTTTTCCTGAGCGTTGCGGTTGACTATTTCGACGACGGTACGCGCTTTTTCAGGCGTATCGATGAAGGGATAGGTGTGGCGTTTGAATTCGATTCTGCCAAACTGATTCAGCAGTGCCTCACCGATATTTTCAGCAGTCAAGCCGGTACGGTCGGAAATATAAAAACACATGGCGCGGGGCGGTCATTCAGTCATCCTTTGAAATTTAAGACAGTTGCAGACGGTTATCATAGCAGCTGAAACCTTCTAAATAAAGGGAATACGCCCTAAATTACACCCTAACTACAACGCAATTAAACCCATCTTTAAACGCATTTTTATTTTAATAATCGAATTATCTTAAAATTTTATACCCATCCAAAACCTTTTCCAAACTCTACCAATCAGTCATTAATCTATTTCAAACCTTATGTTTTACAAAGAAATAGACAACAGGAATACTGGTTTTCCCATCAGGTTTCATTTGACTACACGCCTGAAGCCCGCAATTTTTCAGACGACCCGCAAATAAATCGAGACAGAAAAAGCATGACAGCGGTCGTTTGAATCGCTTAAAATAACAAAGCGTATTCGTTTCTTTTTTAACATATCTTGGATTGGACACACAAATGGCTGACAACTACGTAATTTGGTTTGAAAACCTGCGTATGACTGATGTTGAAAGCGTGGGCGGCAAAAACGCCTCCCTAGGTGAAATGATCAGTCAGCTGACTGAAAAAGGCGTCCGCGTCCCCGGCGGCTTTGCCACTACTGCCGAAGCCTACCGCGCATTTTTGGCGCACAACGGACTGAGCGAGCGTATTTCCGCCGCACTGGCACAACTGGATGTGGAAGATGTCGCCGAACTGGCGCGCGTCGGTAAAGAAATCCGCCAATGGATTTTTGGATACGCCCTTCCCCGAACAACTGGATGCCGAAATCGAAACGGCATGGAACAAAAATGGTTGCAGACGCAGGCGGCGCGGACATTTCCGTTGCCGTCCGTTCTTCTGCGACCGCCGAAGACCTGCCCGACGCATCGTTTGCAGGTCAACAGGAAAACCCTTCCTGAATATCAACGGCTTGGAAAACGTCAAAGAAGCCATGCGCCATGTATTCCCGCCTCTTTGTACAACGACCGGGCCATCTCGTACCGCGTACATAAAGGCTTCGAACACGACATCGTCGCCCTCTCCGCAGGCGTGCAACGCATGGTGCGTTCCGACAGCGGCGCATCCGGCGTCATGTTCACCCTCGACACCGAATCCGGCTTCGACCAAGTCGTTTTCGTGACTTCATCTTACGGTCTGGGTGAAAACGTCGTACAAGGCGCGGTCAACCCCGATGAATTCTATGTATTCAAACCCACGCTGAAAGCAGGCAAACCTGCCATCCTGCGCAAAACCATGGGTTCGAAACAAATCAAAATGATCTTTACCGACAAAGCAGAAGCCGGTAAATCCGTGATGAACGTCGATGTTCCTGAAGAAGACCGCAATCGCTTCTCCATTACCGACGAAGAAATCACCGAGTTGGCACACTACGCGCTGACAATCGAAAAACACTACGGCCGCCCGATGGATATCGAATGGGGTCGTGACGGTTGGACGGCAAACTCTACATCCTGCAAGCCCGTCCCGAAACCGTAAAATCCCAAGAAGAAAGCAGCCGCAACCTGCGCCGCTTCGACATCAACGGCGACAAAACCGTCTTGTGCGAAGGCCGTGCCATCGGTCAAAGTCGGTCAAGGCAAAGTCCGCTTAGTAAAAAGACGCATCCGAAATGGATTCCGTGGAAGCAGGCGACGTACTCGTTACCGACATGACCGACCCGGATTGGGAACCGGTAACGAAACGCGCCTCCGCCATCGTTACCAACCGCGGCGGCCGTACCTGCCACGCCGCCATCATCGCGCGCGAACTGGGTATTCCTGCCGTAGTCGGCTGCGGCGACGCGACCGAATTGCTGAGCAACGGTCAAGAAGTTACCGTATCCTGTGCCGAAGGCGATACGGGCTTCATCTATTCCGGCCTGCTGGACGTACAAATCACCGACGTTGCCTTGGACAATATGCCCCAAAGCGCCGGTTAAAGTCATGATGAACGTCGGCAACCCCGAACTCGCATTCAGCTTCGCCAACCTGCCGAGCGAAGGCATCGGCTAGCGCGGATGGAATTCATCATCAACCGCCAAATCGGCATCCACCCGAAAAGCCTTGTTGGAATTTGACAAACAAGACGATGAATTGAAAGCGGAAATTACCCGCCGCATCGCCGGCTACGCCTCCCCTGTCGACTTCTACGTCGATAAAAATCGCCGAAGGCGTGGCAACATTGGCCGCATCGGTTTATCCGCGTAAAACCATCGTCCGTATGTCCGACTTCAAATCCAACGAATACGCCAACTGGTCGGCGGCAGCATTTACGAACCGCACGAAGAAAACCCGATGCTGGGCTTCCGTGGCGCGGCGCGTTATGTCGCCGAAAGCTTCAAAGATCTGCTTCGCGCTCGAATGCAAAGCCCTCAAACGCGTCCGTGACGAAATGGGTTTGACCAACGTCGAAATCATGATTCCGTTCGTCCGCACGTTGGGCGAAGCCGAAGCCGTCGTCAAAGCCTTGAAAGAAAACGGTTTGGAACGCGGCAAAAACGGCCTGCGCCTGATCATGATGTGCGAACTGCCGAGCAACGCAGTATTGGCAGAACAATTCCTGCAATACTTCGACGGCTTCTCCATCGGCTCCAACGACATGACCCAGCTGACCCTCGGCCTCGACCGCGACAGCGGCTTGGTGTCCGAATCGTTTGACGAACGCAACCCTGCCGTCAAAGTGATGCTGCATTTGGCAACTCTGCCTGCCGCAAGCAAAACAAATACGTCGGTATCTGCGGTCAAGGTCCGTCAGACCATCCGGACTTCGCCAAATGGCTGGTTCAAGAAGGCATCGAAAGCGTTTCCCTGAATCCGGATACCGTCATCGAAACTTGGCTGTATTTGGCTAATGAGTTGAATAAATAAGCTTCTTATCAACATTGAATAATCCCCCGATTGGAAACAAAACATTCGGGGGATTTTGTGTAATAGGCACTACCTCAAACACATATTACTGCATTGCTCCTCAAACCATACAAGGTCGTCTGAAACACATGATTTCCGTTTGAACTGCACCCCAAAAGTTGGACATCCCCTCCAACTCACAAGGTGCAGTTTTTTTATGAGCAAATATACATTACACTTCAAATACCAAGCCGTACTCCACTACCTGCATATACGCAGCCAACAGCGTACCGCAGACCACTACGGCATTTCCCGAACCCACCTGAGACGATGGATACGCGCCTATCAAGAAGGCGGTATCGGCGCACCTCGAACATCCCCAATCCAAAAACCATGCCCCAACACCGCAAAAAAACCCCTTCATCGCAGATAAACCCGACCAAGAAAAACACAGGCAGAGCTTATCGAAGAGTTATGCTATATGCGCGCAGAGGTCGCCTACCTAAAGGAGTTAAAAGCCCTCAGCCAAAAACAGACCGAAAAGGACAAAGCCAAACCGTCCAAACACTGAGGGCGCAACACCCGCTCAAATACCTGCTGCACATCGCAAACCTGCCCAAAAAGCAGCTTTTACTACCACCACCAAGACCGGCCCAATCCTGACGAAGCCGACAAAAGCACTCCTTGTCGAAACCTACCGGCGGCATAAAGGACGCTACGGACAAAGGCGCATTGCCGCAGCATTGAGTTGGAACCGCAAAAAGCGGCGCGGTTGATGAGGCAGTTGAGCTGAAAGCCCTCATACGGGCGAAAGCTCTACCGCCATCCCGCCATGGGCGAGATATCGGAACACCTCCTCAAACGCCGGTTCAAAGCCCGAAAGCCCAACGAAAAATGGCTGACCGACGTTACCGAACTCAAAGGGAAGGACGGCAAACTGTACCTCTCGCCGATATTGGACCTGTTCAACCGGGAAATCGTCGCTCTACGCCATGAGCCGCAGAGCCGACAGCGAAATGGTGAAGGAAATGCTCGAAAAAGCCGCACCCCGTCTGACTGATAAAGGAACGATGCTGCATTCCGACCAAGGTGTGCTGTACCGTACGGCGGGGTATAGGGAATTGCTTGCGGAGCATTCCATGGTTCAAAGCATGTCGCGAAAGGCGAACTGTTGGGACAATGCGCCGATGGAAAGCTTCTTTGCGGTGTTGAAGACGGAGTGTTTCTATAACGCAGGTGAATTGACGGTAGATGAATTGATGAAGCAGATAGATGACTATATGGATTACTACAACCGGGAGCGTTGCAGTTTGAAATTGAAAAAAAGCTGAGTCCTGTCGCATACAGAACCCAGCTTGCACAGAGCGCCTGAATAGGCTTTTATGAGTGTCCAAGATTTGGGGGCCAGTTCAGTTTTCAGATGACCCTTCTTAGATATAGTGGATTAACTTTAAATCAGGACGAGGCGACGAAGCCGCAGACAGTACAAATATAGTGGATTAAAATTGCAATGATACGGCGTTGCCAACGCCCTTATGTACTACCCGTACACGGCGGGCGTTGCCGCCTTGTCTCATTTTTATTTTTAATCCACTATAGTATGGAACTGATTCACTGGTGCTTCAGCACCTTAGAGAATCGTTCTCTTTGAGCTAAGGCGAGGCAACGCCGTACTGGTTTAAAGTTAATCCACTATAAAACCTTTATCGTTGTTTAATGTCACGACCAAAAGCCAAAAGGTCGTCTGAAAAATTTTTTTCAGACGACCTTTTCTCAAACTAACGCTTCAAAAATTTGATCAGTACCAACCGCGCAGCTTCATCGCTTTTTTTCAACGCGGCGGATACTCATCATATAAGACGCTGTACGCAAGTCCACGTCATACTCTTTGCGCCAGATTCCAAATATCGCGGAACGCGCGGCGCAGGACGACGGTTTCTTTTTCCTGAACTTCGTCAAATTCCCCAGTAATAGCCTTGCAGGTTTTGCACCCATTCAAAATAGGAAACGACCACGCCGCCGCAGTTCGCCAGAATATCGGGCACGACCAACACGCCGTTTTGACGCAGGATGGCATCGGCTTTCGGGCGTAGTCGGGCCGTTTGCGCCTTCGACCACGATTTTGGCGCGAACTTTGCCTGCGTTTTTCGGAAGTCAGCTGGTTTTCCAGCGCGCAAGGTGCGAGTATGTCCACATCCAGCGCCAAGAGTTCGGCGTTGCTGATTTCTTTGCCGTAGCCCGCTTCATTGGTAATGAAGCCTTTTTTCTGGAACTCTTTGAACAGGGCTTCCATATCCAAGCCGTTTTTCGTTGTAGATGGCGACATCAACGGTAGAAACGGCAACGACTTTCGCGCCGGATTGATGCGCGTAATAGCCTGTGTGATAGCCCACATTGCCGAAGCCCTGAATGGCGTAGGTTGCGCCTTTAACGTCTTTGCCGAGTTTTTCCAAAGCTTGGACGGCGGCAAAGTTCACGCCGTAACCTGTCGCTTCGGTACGCGCCAAAGAGCCGCCGAATTCGACCGGTTTGCCGGTGAACACGCCCGGCGCGGATTTTTTAACAACGTTTTCATAAGCATCAACCATCCACGACATGATTTTACCGTTGGTGTTCACATCGGGAGCGGGAATATCGATTTTTCTCGCCGATCAGCGGGGAAATGGCTTCGGAATAAGCGCGTGCAATGCGTTCCAACTCTGCTTCGGAATAATCGCGCGGATCCAAAGTAATGCCGCCTTTGCCGCCGCCATAAGGAATGCCCGCAACACAGCATTTGATGGTCATCCAAATCGACAGGGCTTTGACTTCGTCCAAATTCACATTGGGATGGAAGCGCACGCCGCCTTTGTAGGGGCCGACGGCATTGTTGTGTTGCGAACGGTAGCCGGTGAAGGTTTTGACTGTACCGTTGTCGAGTTTGACGGGGAAGGTAACTTCCAAAACGCGTTGCGGGCTTTTCAGGATTTCATACACCGCGGGGTCGGCATTGAGCCGGTCGCAGGCGGTTTTTGACCTGTTTGCGGGCGATTTCGAAAAGGGTTAAGGGTTTCTTTTGCGGCGGATTGGGACATTTCTCTTCCTTCTTATGTCTGGTTGAAATTTAAGGGCTTCACAGTTGTAACTATAACCAATTTCCAAATGAAATGTAATAGCATGTAGTCGGTATTTTCAAAGTTGATTAATTTATATATGGATTTATTTTCAGACGACCTCTGAAACCTGACACCCCGTTACCCGATATCGCCGCCAAAATCGGCTACTAAAACTAAAGCCTTTTGTTTTAAAAAATCGTCTGAAATTTTTATATCATCAGGCTGATGCTTTAAAAACAGCAACGACCGCATTTCAGACTCGATAATATTGTTAACAATATCCAATTTTTCGGCAGCACAAAAATAAGGCATGACAAGATAGGCTGCTTCATCCATTTTGACTTTATATAGTGGATTAACTTTAAACCAGTACGGCGTTACCTCACCTTGCCGTACTATCTGTACTGTCTGCGGCTTCGTCGCCTTGTCCTGATTTAAAGTTAATCCACTATAAAATATGAAAAGGTCATCTGAAAACCCATGTTTCAGGTTTTCAGACGACCTTTTAAAGCCCTCATTGTTTACCGTTCGGCGACGCTGCTTCTTTCGGCTTGCTCTTCTGCCGCCTCATACGCTTCCACAATTTTCTGTACCAGCGGATGGCGGACGACGTCTTCGCTGGTGAAGGTGTGGAAATACAGCCCTTCCACGTCGCGCAGTTTTTCGCGGGCGTCTTTCAGGCCGGATTTGATGTTGCGCGGAAGGTCGATTTGGCTGATGTCGCCGGTAATAACGGCTTTTTGCGCCGAAGCCGATGCGGGTCAGGAACATTTTCATTTGTTCGGGCGTGGTATTTTGCGCTTCGTCCAGAATCACATACGCGCCGTTGAGCGTGCGGCCGCGCATGTAGGCGAGCGGGGCAATTTCGATCAGGCCTTTTTCCATCAGTTTGGTGACGCGGTCGAAGCCCATCAGATCGTAGAGCGCGTCGTAGAGCGGGCGCAGGTAGGGGTCGACTTTTTGCGCCAAATCGCCGGGCAGGAAACCGAGTTTTTCGCCTGCTTCAACGGCGGGGCGGACGAGGACGATGCGCTCGATTTGGTGTTTTTCCATGGCATCGACGGCGGCAGCAACGGCGAGATAGGTTTTGCCCTGTACCCGCGAGGCCCAACCCGAAGACGACGTCGTGGTTTAACAAGGCGCGGATGTAGCCGTTTTGGCGCGGGTACGCCCGCCTATGCTGCCGCGTTTAGTGCGGAAATAATATTGTTGGTCGTGATGTTTTTTTCTTCGTGTTTCTCGTCGGCGGTTTTGGCTTCGACGGCGGCGAGGCGGATGGCGTTGTCATCCAAATCGCCTTGTTCGGCCGCTTCGGCGAGCGCGAGCAAGGCGCGGCGGCCGGCGTGGGCAAGTTCGCCCATGAAGGTGAAGTGTTCGAAGCGGCGGCTGATTTGGATATCGAGGGCTTTGCCCAAGGCTTCGAGGTTGCCGTCGAGCGCGCCGCAGAGGCGTTGGAGGACGGTGTTGTCGATGTCTTCAAATTGAAGATGGACGGTATGGGTCATATCTTGTTTCCATGATGATTAAAGGTCGTCTGAAAGGTGCGGGATGCTTTTTCAGACGACCTTTCGGTGTTATTGTTTTGCGCCTGTTCGCGAAGCTCGCGGCGCAGGATTTTGCCGACGTTGGACTTGGGCAGTTCGTCGCGGAACTCGATGTCTTTCGGCACTTTATAAGCGGTCAGCTCGGTACGGCAGAATTCGATGAGTTCTTCTTTGGTCAGGCTTGGGTCTTTTTTGACGACGAAGACTTTGAGGGCTTCGCCTGTTTTTCGTTGGGCACGCCGATACAGGCGACTTCCATGACTTTATCGTTGTGTGAAATAACTTCTTCGATTTCGTTCGGATAAACGTTGAAACCGGAAACGACAATGAGGTCTTTTTTGCGGTCAACCAGTTTCAGCCAGCCTTTTTCGTCCATGACGGCGATGTCGCCGGTTTCCAAAAAGCCGCGCGCATCTATGGTTTGGGCGGTTTCTTCGGGACGGTTCCAGTAGCCTTTCATCACTTGCGGGCCGCGTACCCAAAGTTCGCCCGGATGTCCGATGCCGACTTCTTTACCGTCTGCATCGCGCAGTTCGACTTCGGTGGAGGGAACGGGCAATCCGATGCCGCCGCTGTATGCTTCGATATTGAGCGGGTTGCAGCACGCCCGGGCTGGCTTTCGGTCAGGCCGTAGGCTTCAACGATAGGCGTGCCGGTGATTTTTCCATTTTTTTCGGCGACGGCTTTTTGAGTCGCCATGCCGCCGCCCAAAGTCAGGCGCAGGTTGGAGGAATCGACGGTAGCGAAATCGGGTTGGTTGACCATGCTGTTAAACAAGGTGTTCACGCCGATGAAGACGCTGATGCGCTCTTTTTAAGCTCGCCGATAAAGCCTTTCATGTCGCGCGGGTTGTTAATCAGGATGATTTTGGAACCGGTATTGGCGAAAAATCATCAGGTTCACCGTCAGGGCGAAGATGTGGTAAAGCGGCAGCGCGGCGATGACGGTTTCTTTGCCTTCGCGCAGTTGGAATTTAATCCATTCTTTAGCCTGAAGCATATTGGCGCAGATGTTGCCGTGGCTGAGGACGGCGCCTTTTGCCACACCAGTCGTTCCGCCCGTGTATTGCAACAGCGCAGTATCTTCGCGGGTCAGGGTAACGGGGCGGAAAGTATGTGCCGCACCTTCTTTCAGGGTCGTCTGAAAAGGAATAGCGCCGGAAATACGGTATTCGGGCACCATTTTTTTGATTTTGCGCAGCACGAAATTCATCAGCGTGCCTTTGAAGAAGCCGAACATTTCTCCGACAGAGGCGACGATGACGTGTTTGATTTGCGTACGCGGCAGCACCAGCTCCAGCGTGTTGGCAAAATTTTCCAAGACAATGATGGTGGTCGCGCCGCTGTCTTTCAACTGATGCTCCAGCTCGCGCGGGGTGTAGAGCGGATTGGTGTTTACCGCCACCAGCCCCGCCTGCAGGATGCCGAAAAGCGCAATCGGGTATTGCAGCAGGTTGGGCAGCATAATCGCCACGCGCTCGCCGCGCGGCAGCTTCAGGACGTTTTGCAGATAGGAGGCGAAATCTTCCGCCAGCTTGCCGACTTCGGCGTAAGTGAGCGTTTTGCCCATGTTTTGAAACGCGGGTTGGTGCGCAAATTTTTCAACGCTTTGACGGAATACGTCGCTGATGGAGCTGTATTGCGTGATGTCGATTTCGGCATTGACGCCTTGTTCATAGCTGTTGAGCCAGAGTTTTTCCATATAAATCAGTCTTGTTTCGTTGGTTTTATGGTTGTCTTGAGGTCGTCTGAAAAGGCGTGAGCAAACCTGCCGCAGTAGTTTTCAGACGACCTTTTGTGTTTTTTAATCAAGCGGTAATAATGACGGGTTTGTCGGTGGACATGATAATGCCGCCGCCCAAGCAGACATCGCCGTCGTACAGCACGGCAGATTGACCGGGCGTTACCGCCCATTGCGGTTCGTCGAACACCAGCTCGACCGTTTCATCGTCCAGATAACGCAATTCGCAAGGCGCGTCCGCCATGCGGTAGCGGGTTTTGCCGGTGTAGCGCCCTTCTTTCGGGCGTTCGGGCAGGGTGAAACTCAAATCGTTCATGATGAGGCTGCGGGTGTAGAGCAGCGGATGGTCATGACCTTGTACGACGATGAGTTCGTTTTTCGTCAAATCCTTAGCGGCGACAAACCAAGGCTCGCCCGCGCCGCCGATGCCCAATCCTTTGCGCTGTCCGAGCGTGTAGAACATCAACCCGACGTGTTCGCCGACGGTTTTCCCTTCGGGCGTGACCATTTTGCCGTTGTTGGTCGGCAGGTATTTTTGCAGGAACTCGCGGAACGGACGCTCGCCGATAAAGCAGATGCCGGTACTGTCTTTTTTGGCGGCAGTCGGCAAATTGAATTCAGCAGCAAGGCGGCGGACTTCAGGTTTTTCCAAATCGCCCAACGGAAAAATCGCGCGCTCGAGTTGGAAAGGCTTGAGGCGGTAGAGGAAATAGCTTTGGTCTTTGTTTTGATCCAAACCTTTGAGCAGATAATGCACGCCGTTGCGGACTTCTTTGCGCGCATAGTGTCCGGTGGCAATGGTATCCGCGCCCTGCTCCATGGCGTAATCCAAAAAGCATTTGAATTTGATTTCCGCGTTGCACAACACATCCGGATTCGGCGTGCGTCCCGCGCTGTATTCTTTGAGGAAATAAGCGAATACGTTGTCTTTGTATTGAGCGGCAAAATTGACGATATCGATGTCTATACCGATGATGTCGGCGACGGCAATAGCATCGAAAGAGTCTTGCTTGATGCTGCAATATTCGTCATTGTCGTCGTCCTCCCAGTTTTGCATAAACACACCGCGCACTTGATAACCCTGCTGTTTGAGCAAGGCGGCGGTTACGGAGGAATCGACACCGCCGAGAGCCCGACGATGATGTTTGAAGGTTGTTGAGTAATGTCCATGAAGGGGATATGGGTAGGAAACAGCAGTTTTTAAAGGCGGATTTTAGCACATTTTGATGAAGGGATAAGGAAGGCTACCCCATAAGGCAGACGGGGTTTGAATGATGTTTTATTGGAAATTCAAGAAATTAAATGACATTTGATGAAAAAGCCGCCTGAAACCGCTACCGTCGGTTTTCAGACGACCTTTTGCTTATTCGGATGCGTCGGCTGCTTTTTCTTTTTGCCGGGTGAACACATCGCCCTTTCTGTAAGCATTGCGCTTTCCGTGCAAACTGTAATACTCGACAAGCTGTCCGTTTCTGCGCACGAAATATCCGCGGTCTTTTTCATATTTCGGACAATGCGTGTACCAAGAATCGTCGCCTTCGCTGCAATAGCTCAAATACAGTTTGCCGCGTTTGACATAACCTTTACCTTGCCGCTACCGCCCGGACCATTAGAACGGCCTTCATTCCACTCCCGGAAATAATGTATTTCGGTGATTGTTTAATATTAAAATATTTACCGTAGATACCATCTTCCAGTTCTTGCTCATACCCCCAATTTCCAGAAAAATCAGCGGCTAATGCTTGACCTGCAAACCATAATGCACACGCTGCAAGAATATATTTCTTCATTTTAGCCTCATCGTTTAATCAATAATAAACATATGGCATTTTATGACGAAGCAGAATATGTGTCTATCACAAAGGTCGTCTGAAATGACAGTTTCAGACGACCTTTTTTTATCTCATTACAATAACTTGCATTATCGTTTCAGACAGCCTCAATCCAAAATCTTGCCGACGATTTCGCCCACGTCTTTCGACAAGCCTTCCTGCGCCCGAATGCGCTGCAATTCTTGTTTCACCAAGTTTTTGCGGTGCGGCTCGAGTTTGTCGCAGAGGTTGAACGCCTGCACCAGGCGGGCGGCGACCTGCGGGTTGAAGCGGTCGATTTCGATGACTTTGTCGGCGATGAAGCGGTAGCCGCTGCCGTCTTCTGCGTGGAAATGCGGGACGTTGCGGCTGAAGCTGCCGATGAGCGAGCGGGCTTTGTTGGGGTTTTCGAGGCTGAATTTCGGATGCTGCAAGGCGGTTTGAACCTGTTGCAGGGTGTCGCTGCGGCGGCTTGAGCCGACGAGGGCGAAATATTTGTCCATCACCAGCGCGTCGTCTGAAAACTTGTCGGCAAACTGCGCCAGCAGGCGGTTGCGCATATCGCTTTCGTTGCCGTTGACGGCGGACAGGATGCCCCATTCGTGGGTCATGTTCTGTGCCATTTCGCCGTATTTTTCGGCAACAGTTTCGATGATGCGCGGGGTCGGCGCCGCAGGACGAAGGCGCGGCAGACGTTGCGCAGCGTGCGCCAGCCGGCGGTTTCGGGGCTGTATTCGTAGCTTTGGTTTTCCTGCTGCGCCGCCTGACGGTTCAATTCGTGCCATTTCGACAGGAAGCGGACGGCAAGCGTATCCAATAAGGCTTCGCGCGCCTGATGGTAGCGCAGCGGGTCGATGTTTTCTGCGCCGTCCCACAGCTCGGCTTCGGACGGCACACCCAAAAGCAGGGCTTTGAAGGCGTTGTCCAAGAGGTCGTCTGAAATGACTTTTTCGACGGCGGCAAGCAGTTTTTCATGTTTCGGCAACTCGACGCCGTCTGAAATCGCGGCGAGGTTGGCGGCGACGGCGCGGCGGTAGAGCGTTTGGGCGGCTTCCCAGCGCGTGAAGGCGTCGCTGTCGTGGGCAAGTAGGAGCAGCAGGTCGTCGTCGCTGTACGGATAGTTCAGGTGCACCGGCGCGCTGAAGCCGCGCAGCAGCGAGGGAACGACGGCTTCGGTTACACCTTCGAGCGGGAAGGTCTGTTCGGCTTCGGTCAGCAGCAACACGGCTTCGGTCGCGCGTTTGCCCTGATAATCAAATGCCACCGCTTCGCCGTTGCGGTTCAGCAGCCCGATTTTGACGGGAATCATCATCGGCTGTTTGTCCGCCATATCGGGCGTAGGCGGCACGGTTTGTTTAATGGTTAACTCGAAAATATTGTTTTTCAGATAACCTTCCGCTTCCAAAACGGGCGTGCCCGCCTGGCTGTACCACAAGGCGAATTGGTCGAGATTGATGCCGTTCGCATCCGCCATCGCCGCGCGGAAATCATCGCAGGTAACGGCCTGCCCGTCGTGGCGTTGGAAATAGAGCTTCATGCCTTTTTGGAAGCCCTCTTCGCCGAGCAGGTGTGATACATCCGCACCACTTCCGCGCCTTTTTCATAAACGGTCATGGTGTAGAAATTGTTCATCTCCTCATAGCTGGCGGGGCGCACCGGATGCGCGGTCGGGCCTGCGTCTTCGGGGAACTGGTGCTGGCGCAGCAAGCGGATGTTTTCGATGCGGCGCACAGCGCGGCTGGCGCGGTCGCCGGAAAATTCTTGGTCTCGGAACACGGTCAGCCCTTCTTTCAGCGAAAGCTGGAACCAGTCGCGGCAGGTCACGCGGTTGCCCGTCCAGTTGTGGAAATATTCGTGTCCGACCACGGATTCGATGCCTTCGAAATCGGTATCGGTGGCGGTGCGGCTGTCGGCAAGGACGAACTTGGTGTTAAAAATGTTCAACCCCTTGTTTTCCATCGCGCCCATATTGAAATCGCCCACGGCGACGACCATGAAAATATCCAAGTCGTATTCCAAACCGAAGCGCGTTTCGTCCCATTTCATCGCGTTTTTCAAAGGATTCCACGGCAAAGCCGACTTTGGGTTTGTCCGCTTCGGTGGTGTAAAAACTCGATTTTGACGTTTCTGCCGCTCATGGTGGTGAAACGGTCTTCCGTGACCGCCAAGTCGCCCGCGACCAAAGCAAACAGATAGCTCGGTTTGGCAAACGGGTCTTCCCATTTCACCCAATGGCGGCCGTCTGAAAACTCCCCGCCGTCGATTTTTGTTGCCGTTGGAAAGCAAAACGGGATAGCGTTTTTTTGTCGGCGACGATGGTGGTGGTGAACTTGGACATCACATCCGGACGGTCGATGTAGAACGTGATTTTGCGGAAGCCCTCCGGCTCGCATTGGGTAAACAGATTGCCGCCGGAAGCATACAGCCCCATCAGCGATTTGTTTTCCGCCGGCAGGATTTCGGTTTCCACTTCGACGGTGAAGCGTTCGGACGGCACGTCCGCAATCGTCAGCGTCTCGCCTTCCAACACATAATCCGCCGCCGCGCCGTTGATTTTGACGGACAAGAGTTTCGCCGAACCGTCCAACACCAGCGGCTCTCCCACCCTCTGCGGCTCGACCGTCAAACGGGACTTCACGACGGTTTGCGGTTCGGCAATGTCAAAATGCAGGTCGGTTTCGAGAATGCGGTAGGCAGGCGTTTGGTAATCTTTCAGATAATGGACGGTTTTGCTCATGGTTTTGCTTTCGGGTTAGGAATCAATTAAAGAAATGAAAAGAGATAGGGTGGACAACTTTCATCGGACGGCGTCGCTGCGCCTTGTTCTGACGGCTGTCATCCCCTATTGGGTCGTCTGAAAATGCAATCTTAACAAAATAACAAACTTCGCACCCATCATCCCACAAAAATACCTTTTATCCAATATTTCATGCCACAAAGTCAGGTGCGACCCCGTCTTCCGTTTACGCTGTTAGAATGCCCCCTTCGCCCCGCACGGTATAATCCGTTGCCATATCGGCAATCGCGGAATGACCGAAATTGCTTTGGGATTTCGGGCCGCCAACCGCCCGATCCGACAAGGAGCGGATGAACCTTTACCGGCATTCCCGTTCCAATCCGTCAGGTTTTGATTATCTTCAAGGTGTAATAAATATGTCTTCCAAACCTTTGCTCCTTTTGTGTTCCACATTGACTGCCTTGTTATGCGCATGCAGCGCGGGCGACGAAAAAGGCAGAAGCAAGCGCATCCGGAGCTTCAAATGCGTCGGCAGCCGCAGCCTCCCAAGCCCCGGCACAAACCGCCGCTTCAGAAGCAGCATCAGCCTCCGCGCCTTCCGCCACACAAAAATCTGACCGGTTTGGATCAGGGCAAAATGGCAAACTTACCGCTGCAAAAGACAATGGCAGCGTGACCGTCCGCTATTTCAAAAACAGAGGACGGTGCCGCGGCGCAAGTGCGCTTTAAAGGCGCTGAATTTGTCGCACCTTTCAGCCCCGAAATGAGCAACGAAGATTTGAACGCCTTTAGCGACGGTCAATACACTTGGACAATCGGCAACTTTACGGAAACCGATTTCTACAAGGAAGACGGCGGTTTTCTGGTTCATCACGAATCCTCGGAAGAAATGCCTGACAACATGACGGACAACCTACTGCTGCAGGGAATGCGCCCCGTCCCAATAGCATTGCCGTTTTATAGAAAACCATCTACCCAATTTCTCCCCAATACACGCCATAGAAACCAAAAGGTCGTCTGAAAACCTCAAATCGAGATTTTCAGACGACCTTTTCTTTCGCCTATTTAGAACGTGTGTTTCAACGTAGCAGTCAGGCTGCGCGGCGTGCCGTAAACGTGGATATCGGGCATAGTGCGGTAGCGTTTGTTGAACACGTTTTCAAAGTCCAAACCGATGCGGGTGGATTTGCCGATTTTTGTAATGCGCGGTCAAGTCCAGCGTGGCGTATGGGCGTTGGGTCAATGCAGCGGCGGCAGCCGGATTGATATCTGCGGGATATTCGTCCAGCGTATGGCTGCGGCTTTGCCAGTTGACGTTTGCACCCAAGTTCAAACGGTCGGTTACGTCGTACGCTGTAAAGAGTTTGAACAAATGAACGGGATAAGACGGATGCAGTTGCTTGCCTTCGCTGTCTTTGATTTTGGAGCGCGCATAGGAAGCATTAAGCAGCCATCTGTCGCTCAAGCGTCCGCCGACGGCAAGCTCCCAGCCCTTGGTCGTCGTTTTATCAGCAGAGCGGTAGTATTCTTCGCCGTTCGGCAATCTACCCGCATAAACGCCCAAATGGTCGCGTTTGTTCATAAAGACGGACGCAGAAGCATTCAGACGACCGTCAAACCATGAGCCTTTCAAACCGGTCTCGTAGGTTTTGCCGCGTTGCGGTTCGAGCGCCGCGCCGTTTTTGGTCAGGGTAACGCACTTGCGGACGGAAGATGGTGGTGTAAGACGCATAGGCAGTTAAGTTTTCACCAATATCGAGGGTTGCACCCAGATAAGGAATGAAAAACTTTTTGTTTGTGGCTGCTGTAAGCGAATTTGTTGCGGTTGGTGCTGTAACGGTATCGCCAGTCTACAAAACGTGCACCACCGATCAGGGGCGAATCGGTCAGTCAGTTTGAAACGGGTCGAGCCGTAAACCGACAGGTTTTTTCATATTGGTAAAACCGTCGCGCAAATACGGCATATCGGGCTGTGCAACATTACCGTCAAATTGGCGCAAATCAGGAATAATCGATTCGCCTTCCTGATAGAAAGACAGGTTTTTCTCGGTTGCCCTGATAGCTGATACCTGCATTAAATTCATGCGAACGACCGAAAGCGGGATAGTCGCCGTCCAAAAGTCAGCGAGAAATCTTGGTCGCGGTATTTGCTGCGGTCACGATCTGAAGTGAAAAGCGCAGAGTAATCAGGATTGATTTCGTATGTACCAGCAATGCCTGAAACGATGTCGCTTTTACCTGTCAGATAGCTGTAATCGCCCGTCAACCTCCAGCCGTTGGCAAAACCTCATGACTGAGGGAAGTGAATACTTCGGCGCTGTTGTCTTTGCCGTATGCCCAGCGTGCGGACGAGTTCTTGCGCGGCGAAGATTCAAACGGCTTGAATCCGTCGTTGCGGTTTCCCGCTACGGTCAGATAGCTGAAACGCGAGCTGCCGTTAGTGCGGAAACGATGCAGCTCCGTACCGACGCGCCAGTGGGTTTGCGGCGTGAGGTCGTAGGACAGAATGCCATAGAAAGTGTGGTTGTGGCGCGAAGTGTTCGGCGGGTAATCGCCGCCGTGGTCGCTGACCAAAAATGGAGCGTCCGCGCAAGGTATTGTCGGCATTCAGAGGATGATTGGCATCAAGGACGAAGCGGTAGTGTTTCCACGAACCGACACCGGCTTCCACGCTGACGGCGGGTTTGGCGAGTCGGTTTTTGCGTTCCAAAAGCAACCGTACCACCCGGCTCGCCCATACCGCCGTTGGACAAACCGCTCGCGCCGCGCACGACGACGACTTGTTCGTACAATGCGCTGTCCAGATTGTTGGTGCCGCGGCGGATGGCTTTACCGTCGTAAAGAAATTTGGGCGCGCCGTCCACAGAAATGCTGTCAATCGCCTGACTGCGCGAAATAAATTGGCTGTGGCCGGAAACGTTGTTGCCCATTTTGCTGTGGAACACGCCCGGTGTTTGTTTCAACACGTCCTGCAAAGGTATCAAACCTTGGTCGTCCATTTGTTTTTCGGTAACGACGGACAAAGACTGCGGCGTTTCGCGCTGGGTTAGGCGGATGCCTGTCGCAGCGGAGGAAGCCGGAATGGTGTAGTTGGAGGTTGTCTGTTTGCCGATGCCCCGTACTTGGACGGTAGGCAAATCAACCTGCTCAACCCCATCCCCTGCACCTAAGGAGTAAAGCAGACAAAAGTGCCGCAGCAACAGCTACCGGCAAACGCGCCGGACGAAATTTAGATAATGGCATGGTGTCTCCTAATTATTTAGCCGTCCGAACGGCAGCGGAGTTCAAACCTCCTTGCACCATTCGGCAGCAAACGGCTTTTTGCGTATTAAATAAAATTTTTATCAAATTTCTGTAATAGGATGAAATAAAACGGTCGGAGTATAGGGAACTGACGGGCATGAATCAAATAATTTTACACAGTCCCCGATACATCATTTTCATCTGCATGACCATCTTTCATTCTCAATCAAACAAATCCGACAGCCGCAAAAAAGGTCGTCTGAAAAGTTTCAGACGACCTTTGGCGTATTCATTCGAAAGATAAATCCGTTGTATAGTGGATTAAAATTGCAATGATACGGCGTTTCCAACGCCCTTATGTACTACCCGTACACGGCGGGCGTTGCCGCCTTGTCTCATTTTTATTTTAATCCACTATATCAATTTTCCAAATTCAATTTAAGCGGCATCGGTGAGGCATTTTGCTGATAGGTTTCAAAATCCAAAGCCTTCTGTTCTTCGTTCCAGCGCAACTTACGGGAAGGACTGGAATGTTTTGCCAAAACGCTTTCTAAAGCAGCACGGCGTTTACCGGCAGGTAATCGGTATAACTCTAAAGCAGCTTGGAATGCACGTTGCTGCATGGCGGTATCTTGCAGGTCATGGACGTAATCGACGTAATCCGGAACCATAATTGCTGCCTGTAAGCAACCTACACTATTGTCGACACATGCCCATTTATGTTTAAAAGAACCCGGTCTCGGCAACAGCTCCGATTGCATTTTTCTGTCAGCATCTAGGGGTAACTGTGGTTTCCGGTTTGCAGAAGGTAGCAAAATGCGGAGCGTAAAGCGCTTGTGTGTGTGTCGAATCGAGATTAGGTCGAATTAAGGGGATAATCGATCTGATATCCTCTGTCCCCATACCTGAATTTATCAACTCGCGAAATTGGCCTTGTATTAAATCAAACGGTCCATTTTCCCTTTTACGCATGTCATTGCCGATCACTCGGAACTCACTGCTTATAGCCGAACAGATACTTTGTTCTTTCGCCGTCAAGGGCTCAAACATTCCATCGCATTCGGCGGGCAGGCGGTTTGCCCATTCGGGTTTTTCGTACAGCATTTGCGCGGCAAGATCAGTATTCCTGCGGATGGCTTCGGTACCCGTCTCAACGTAAATCATACCCGGAGCATTATGGAGCATGTTCCGACCGATTTTGATGTTGCGGCAGACGCGCTGCCAGGCTTCGTTCTCCTTTCCCGCCGCCCAATCAACGGCTGCGGCTTTGCTGCCATATGCCGCCACCCATGGAAATTTTGCAAACGGAATCGCAAGTGAATCATCGTCACCCGACCATTCTCTAGGAACAAAGATATCGTAGTCGGCAAGTCCATCCATATTCGCCAATAATGCAGCATTTTTTTCCACTTCGGCTTTGTATTTCGGCAAATCTGCGCGGATAGCATTCAGACACTCCGCCATCCTTTCGCTACACTCCAATGATTCGTTATAGAGATTCAATTCAGCGATCCGCCTACCCTGCAATTCCTGATTCTGCTTGAGGACATCTTGATGATATCTAATGTCGTTACCGAAACGCTTCATCAAGTCGGCGCGATCGGCATCATTTTTCGTGCGGAATTCCAGCAACCACAAAGGCATCTATGCCGTTTTTCAAAAGACGGTGACGGGTGGACTGAATGGAAAGCAGCGCCAAATCCGCTTGCGCGGCTTGGATTTCGCGCTGTTTCAGATAATAGGGAACGATGTAGAGGACGACCGCTACGACAAGCAGCAGGATGATCAGTGCCCAAAGCAAGTATTTCCAGAAACGTTTCATGATGCTCTTCCCGTATCAATTTTCCAAATTCAATTTAAGTGGCAGCGGTGAGGCATTTTGCTGATAGGTTTCAAAATCCAAAGCCTTCTGTTCTTCATTCCAGCGCAATCTACGGGAAGGGCTGGAATGTTTTGCCAAAACGCTTTCTAAAGCAGCACGGCGTTTACCGGCAGGCAGTCGGTATAACTCTAAAGCAGCTTGGAATGCGCGTTGCTGCATGGCGGTATCTTGCAGGCGATGAACGTTGGAGTCGTAGGCAGGGAAGAGTAATAGCGTAAGTGATACAGCCAACACTATTGCCCATACACGCCCATTTTTTTAGCGAATGTTTGGTTCATATCTTCCGGAGGCATCCATTTCGCCTTAGTGTCATTTTTCAAAATAGCCATTTTTCCGGTTTGCAGTGAGGCAGCAAAGTAAGGCGAGATGTGGGCTAATGTATGTTCTGCATCCACATTAGGGACGCAATAGAAGAAAGCATTATGTCGGCATACTGTATTTCTCCGTTCATTAATGTCAGCAACTCATAAAACCCATTCACATTCATGTACCACTTCTGTAAGAACCATAATCTTTGCTGTTCAAATTCCCATCGCCGTAGTGAATTGGCACTTAACCGAAACTCTTCCTGAGCTATCAAACAAATATTTTTGTTCCTCTGCCGGCAGAACATCAAACATCCCGTCACATTCGGCAGGCAGACGGTTTGCCCACTCGGGTTTTTCGTACAGCATTTGCGCGGCAAGATCGGTATTCCTTCGGATAACGGCATTCCCTATCATGGCGTAAATCAACTCAGGATCATTATTCAGCATACTGCGCCCTGTCTTGATGTTGCGGCAAACGCGCTTCCATGCCTCGGCTTCCCGCCCTTCCGCCCAATCAAGTGCGGCGGGTTTTCTACCGTATTTCACGAATTGCAGTTTTGGAAGCGGTTTATTAGCAATACCATAATCATCATTAGGCCAATCTCTTGAAACAAAAATATCGTAGTCGGCAAGCCTGTCTACATTGGCTAACAGTTCGGCGTATTTTTCCACCACAGCTTTCGATTTCGGCAAGTCGGCACGCACTTCAGCCAAGCACTCTTGCGCCGTTGTGCCACAGTCCAATGATTTATCATCGTACTCAGGGACAATAAGCCGCCTGCCTTGCAATTCCTGATTCTGCTTAAGGATATCTTGGTTGTTATTGCTTTGGAGGTCGCTTCCGAAACGCTTCATCAAGTCGGCGCGGTCGGCATCATTTGTTGTGCGGAATTCCAGCAGCCACAAGGCATCTATGCCGTTTTTCAAAGACGGTGACGGGGTGGACTGAATGGAAAGCAGCGCCAAATCCGCTTGCGCGGCTTGGATTTCGCGCTGTTTCAGATAATAGGGAACGATGTAGAGGACGACCGCTACGACAAGCAACAGGATGACCATCGACCAAAGCAAGTATTTCCAGAACCGTTTCATGATGTTTTTTTGTAGAGTCAGGCAAAAATAAGGCGATTATACTGTGTATCGGCTTTATTTTTTGCATTTGCCATATAAAAAGGGCCGGATATTAATATCCGACCCTTTTATCTTTTCAGACGACCTTTCAACTCTCCAACCTTACATCAATATGTCGTCTGAAACCTACTCTATCCCCGCCCATTTGTGCGTCTGCACGCTCAACTGCCAATGCACGGGCGCGTCGGGGCGGCTGTTTAAGAGACCGATTTGGCGGATGGTGTCGTAAATGTTCATCACGCCGTTTTGTTCGCAGGGCGAAAGGTAGTAATGGCGCGCGCGGATTTTGCGTTCCATGTTTTGGCAGAACGCAACGACATCGCCGTCGGCAACGATGCGTACTTCGTTGGCTTCGGCGATGCAGTTTGTTTCATATTTGGCGGCGTAGCAGGCTTTGGGGGCTGGTGGCGACGTAGTCGATTTGCGGCGGCGCGGGCTTGAGTCCGTTGGTTTCGATACAGAGGAAATAGCCTTCCGCCTTGAGCGCGTCCAACAGCGTATCGAGATGCGGCTGTATGGTCGGTTCGCCGCCGGTGATGATGATATTGCGGGCGGTGTAGGTTTTCAGACGACCTAAGATGTCGGACAGGCTCATCATGCCGAATTTCAAATAATCGGTATCACACCAACCGCACGCCAGATTGCATTTGCCCAAGCGGACGAAAACGGCAGGCATGCCCGTGTTCCAGCCCTCGCCTTGCAGGCTCTCGAAGATTTCAACGATGCGGTATTGCGGATTTTTCGGGGGCGACGCTGATTTTTCATACCGCCAACACCGCTGCCGCCGCCAGCATCGCGGGCAGGCCTTGTTTGACGAGTATGCCTTTGTTGCCGGAAGAGAACGCGCCCCATGCGGCGGCAATCAACACGAAGCCGAGAAACAGAATCGTCGCGCCGTAAACGGCATTGTCCGGCGCGGCAAACCGCGACCACACCAGCCCGATGCCCAGAAAGCCGTTATACAGCCCTTGGTTGCTGAACAGGGTCTGCACGCGCTTTTGTTCCATAAATTCATAAGGCAGATTGAACATTTCCGCCGCTTTTTCGCTGGGAATCTGCGTCATTTCAAGCCAAGCGATGTAGAAATGTTCGGCCGCGACGAGGAGAACTAAGAGGGTGGAAAGGAGTTTCATAGGTATTCCTTTGAATGGGTGTGTTTGATATGAAAGGTCGTCTGAAACATAGGCAATCGGGTTTTCAGACGACCTTTTTGCTTTTTAACGGATGATTTTGGTTCGCTGGCAAAACCGCGCCCCTACTCCCCTTCATACTCCGCACACGATGTCGGCGTTTCCCACAGTTTCACGCTGCACACTTTCAGCCCCGCGTTTTTCAAACGGTCATACATTTCGACCGCCATATTTTCGGCGGTAGTGCGGCAAGGCAGGCACAGGGTTTTCATGTTCCAGCCCTCCAAGAGCGCGGCGATTTGGCATTCGCGGCCGTTGCTGCCATTGTAGATAAACGCGTGGTCGAAGGGATCGGTAATGTGTTGTTTCACAATGGCTTTGAGGTCGGTGAAATCCATCACCATGCCGTCTTTCGCGCCACCCCGTATGGGGTCGTCTGAAACGGTGATTTCGAGTTTGTAGGTATGCCCGTGCAGGGTTTTGGCATTTGCCGTCATGCCCGTCGAGCATGTGTGAGGAGTCGAAGGTGAATATCTTGGTAATTTTTCATGGTGGGTACTTTAAATCGGTAAATAGCCCTGAAAGCCCATTTCGGCAGGCTTGCCGTGCGGATTCGGGGTCAGGCGGATTGAGTGATTTCCGATGCGGTCGAGCCGGAGCAGGTTGTCCACGTCTTTTAAGTTGTCTTTATGCTGCTGAACATGGTCGGTCAACAGGGTTTGCAGGGCTTTTTGTTTGGCTTCGGCAGGCGTGGCAGCAACGAACAGTCCGAAAAAGCTGCCCCGCGCGATAGCCGCCGACATTGACGAAATACAGGTGCGGAGCGTTTTTCAGACGACCCCCTGCGGCTCGGCGTGGTCGGATACATCGACATCGTAACCGTCCACCCATTCGACAACCTGCCAGCCGTCAATGTGGATTTTTGTCCGCATCGCCGAACCATGCTGCTTTTGAGCGCGGGGATGGCTTCGCGGTAATCGTCGCACACGGCAAATTGGATATCGTGCACTTCGATATTGGAGCGGCCTGCGTTACCGCCGAGATAGAACATATAAAGTTTGGGCATTTTCATCCCTGACGTATTTTTGAAGTTTTGGGAACCTGCCATTCTCCGCCTGCTTACCCGCCCAATTTCCTACTCAAACTTTCCGTATATTCCTCGCGTTCGGCGCGGCTGGTTTCGGGGAGGTGGGTGTTGAGGGACGACCATTTTCCACCTGCTGCGCGCTTTGTTGAGTTCGGACGGAAGTTTGTCCGGCGTCCAGGGCGCTTTGCGGCTGTGCAACTCGACTTGCGATTGCGCCGCATGGCGCGCGTTTGCAGGATGTGGAGCAAATCGAGGGCGCGGGCGGCGAGCAGGGTCAGGGTTTCGGGGTCGGTGTGCAGGGGTTTGGCGGCCGGTGAGCTTGTCGGAAATGGTGCGGGTATTGGGCAGGGATGCCGCCCAAAAACCGCCGATTGCCGTACCCAATCCGAGCGAACCGCCGAGCGTGGCGATGTCCAGCCCCAAGCCGATGAGCGCACCGGTTGCTGCGCGCCGTGCCGGTACGGATGCCATATTGCTTGAGCAATTCGCTGTCGAACGGGTCTTGATGGAAGGCTTTGGGCAGCCCAGTCGCCGCCGTCGATTTCGCTGTGGTAGAAGCGGTAGAGGGCAAACAGCCGCTGCTGCATCTGTCGTTCGAGCTGACGTATTTCTGCCTGCATGGTTTGCAGGACGGGCGCGGGGTCGTCGTTTTCGTCGATTTCCTGCGTGAAGGCTGCCACATCGAGCAGGAAACCTGCGATTTCGTGCCGCGCTTCTTTGTCCAGACGCGTCCATTCGCGGCGGCGGGGAAGCGGTCAGGCGGTCGATGATGTCGTGTTGCGGCAGCATGGTGGCAAGCTTGTTCCAAGGTTCAATTCGCCTTCAAAATCGAAGGCGACGGTATCGAACCCTGCGAAAACGTGGAGATTGCGGCGCGCCAGCATGGTCGTCCACGCTTCGGGAAGCTGTCCGCCGGTAAAGTTGAACACGGGCATGACCGGTTTGGCGCACCATGACAGAATGGTCAATTCGTCCCGATATTTGTCGAGTACGGGTTCGCGCGCGTCGATGACGTACAACGCCATGTCGCTTTGCAAAAGCTGCCGCAGCACTTTTGGCTTCTTGGTTGAAATCGTGATGCGCGCCGTGGCTGTCGAGGAACTTTTGCAGCCGCTCGATGCCGTCGGCGCGCGCATCCGTGTGGATTTCCAGCCAATCAAAACGCCGCCCGCGTCTTCGAGCGGGCGTATCGTACAGGTACAGCAGCGTGTCGGCGCCGTCGGTAATCGCGGCTTCTTCGACATGGCGCGTGGTGGACGGGGCGTTTTTGACTTCGCCGAACCCGCTGTCGCGCAACAGGGTGCGCAGGAGCGAGGTTTTGCCGGTATTGGTGTGCCCGACGACGGCGAGTGAAAGGGGTTGGTTGTTCATCATATTTTTGAGAGAATGGATTTTTCAGACGACCTTTTTCAGGATGGCGGCTAACAAAACATTTCAAGTACGTTATTGGTTTTTCAGACGACCTTCCTGCGCCGCCTTGTCGGGTTCCAGCCATGCCACGTCGCACTCTGCCAACGCGTTGCGCCAGTGGTCCAATGTTTCAGACAGGGTCGTCTGAAAGCGCCCGTTCCGTCAAAAGCTGTACCACCGCCCGCCCTGCGCCGCTTCCGAAAGCCGGACAATCTGCCGCAACACGCCGCGGTCGGGGACGGTTTCCGCGCGCACGCCGATGAGGAGCTGGGCGGGTTTCTGTTTCAATTCCGCCTCTAAATCGGCAACTTCTTCCCGATTCGCCGCCACACCTTTATCCAGCCATTCCTGAGCCAGCCTGCCCGCAAACCATGTGCCTTCGTGCCATTCGGTTTCCAGCATGACTGCCCACTTGGGCGCGTCGTTTAAGGTGATTTTCGGGGAAACGGCGGACACGGTTTCCCGACACGTGTCCGCATCGACGATTTTATTCTGCCAGCGGCGGATGACCGCCTGATAATAAGGCTTCTCAGATCCAGCTTGCTTTTGGCTTGTTTTTTAAAAAGATTTTGCACACCGCCCAAGCCAGCAGGCGCGGCAAGATGCCGTAGCAGGCAATGCTGCCGATCAACAAGCCCGACCACGCGCGCGCATCGGCGATGTTGCCGTTCAGACGACCTTCGACCACCGCCCGCGCGTCCGGGGCGGGGAAACCGAGTTTCGACGGCAGCCACGCCAGCATCTCCACCGCGCGTACCGAAGCGGCATTGGTCAACAGCGTGCTTTTCCCAGTTGAACGTATATTGGCGCACCAAAAGCAGCAGCAATACCGACACCAGCATCCCGCTCAGGGGTGCAGAGCCATAGACTGTGTGAAGTCGTGCCGGCGATCCAACGCGCCGAAGGCTGCCGCCATTCGTCCGCATACAGCCCGAAACACCGCCTGATTGACGGGGTCTTTACCCCGAAACCACGTCGCCGGACTACTGAAAAACCGCCCCACTTTCACGCGTAGGAACAGCGATGCCAACCATACCGCCAACATCAGCGTATTCATGCCCAACACGCCCGCCAAAAATCAGGAAAAATTCAGCCCTTGGCTGTCCATCAGAAGGTAAAGTGCCGGAAAAGCCGCCGCTAAACATCATCGTCGCCGCCACGATCCACAGCCAAAAACGACCCGGTCCGTACTTGTTCCAAGGTATGCCGAAGCCCGCGGTCTCTGTCTATCATCTCCGCGCGGCGGATGATTTTTCCTTCCACACCGCCCTCGACATGACGCAACGCCTCCGTCGCCTGCACGGGATCGCCGGCAAAAATATAGCCGCCCTCTTCCAAAATACGGACAAGTTCGGCGAGTTTTCGGGATGGGTTCAACATAAAAGGTCGTCTGAAAGGGATAGTGAAAACGCAAAGATTTTTATCACAGCCCTTTTCAGACGACCTTTGTATTTTAAATATGCGGCTCAGGCAAACCGTTTCGCTCAAGTGGCGGAAGAGAGGTTGCCGCTATTCCCCGTCTTGGAAAATCACGTCGTTTTCAAACCGAGCCATATTGTGCAGCCCGTCGGTCAGGGCGATGCCTTTCAGTTCGTGGCGGCGAACCAAGTCCAACGCTGCTTCCTTGCCGGAAACGGGATGGCAGCGGGCAGGTCCCATGTGTTGGAAGCGGTCGGTGTAAAAGACATATAAATAACCGTCCCGCGCGTAAAGCCCGCCGTCTTTGCGGTTTATCCCGACAAAAAGCGGCTGCTCCGCCAATTGGTTCCAAACAATATATTTCACGGATTTCGCCAAATCCGCCGAATATTTTTCCACCAACCCGATCAGCAACACATTCTCCTGCGGCGTGTTGCCGGCAAAAACTCAGCAATTCGTCATCTTCGACATCCGTAAACTGTTTGAACAATTCTTCCGCCCGCGCGGGTGTAACCTTATAGGGATTGGAAAAAAACCGACAATGGCTATCGGATGAAATTGCAGCGGCAACTGGCATCGGTACCGATGGACAACGCTTCCATTTTTTCTCGGGAAGCCGCCATGCCGTCCGCGCCGTTCACACGCATCAGCCAAGAAAGTGCGCATTCGAAATGCTCGCCGTCCTGCCCTCGGTATTCCATCAGTTGAATGCCCAGCGAGTGCGCGACACGCAGGACATTACTCAAATTATTGAACTGGTCTGCCTTATCCAACGCGCCGACCAAGCTGATGCCGTCTAAAGCGCCGTCCTGCCCGTCTGAAAAAGCCCGCGCCGCCTCATAGTTTTCAAACACATATAAAACCGTCCGCCCGTCTTTCAGACGACCTATATAAGGGATGCCCGTCCCTTCCGACACATCCGCCTGCATGGCAGAAAGCGGCACATACACTTTATCTTTTGCATAAATCGCCCGCGCCGCGCCTTCGCTTTTTTCCTGTACGGAAAGTCTGCGCGGCTCTTGTGCCGTTTCGCCGGACGGCTTGTTCCCAAAAATTTTCGACAAAATACTCATTCGGTTTTCCTTAATGTATTGGTATGCGCCCGCCTGACTGCTTTTCTGCACAACAGAACGGCGGCAAACCGGGCGCGCAAGATTTTATCACAGCCTTTTTCAGACGACTTGCATTACCCCTAAGATACCGTCCATAATAGCTTTATGCATTAAGCAAGGAAAAACAATGACTATCCGAACCCCTACCTTATCCCTACTCACCCTGCTCACCCTCTTCCCGACGATTGCCGCCGCGAAAGACGAACCGCCCGCCGAAGGCGACACTTGGGTGGACCACCGCCACGAAGTCGTTTCCAAACGCGGACAAATGGTCCAACCGCATCGACGACTGGTTTTGGCGAACCCGATCCGAGACCACCCTGCCGACGCCAACCTGCGCGTCATGCTTGATACCGAATGGAACCCTGACGACAAGTTTACCGTGACGCCCCGCGTACGGGGTCGTCTGAAACTGCCGACCTTGGAGAAAAAGTCCACGTGATTTTTCGGTGACGACTCTTTGGACGACGAGTTGAAACACGAAGCCAACGCCTACCGCAACCGTACCAATACCAACGGCAGGATATTCGACGCATCCCAAAGCCGCGACAACAATGCTTTCCCTTGCCGTACGCTGGTCTGAAGTATTTGCAAAACAGCGCACCGATACCGACTTCGATATCGGTATCCGCTCCGGCAGCGACCTGTACGCCCGCGCCAAAAGCTCGAGCAATTGGCAACTGACCGACAACATCGACACCAGCTTGGAGCAAATCTACCGTTACGGCATCAAGAGCAAACACCATGTCCGTACCAACTGGGAAACACGCTACATCCCCAGCGAAAAAAGCTTTATCGCCAATCAGGCACACCTGCAATACGAACACGATAAAAACCGAAGACTGGACATGGGGCAACAGCCTCTTCCGCCAACACAACCTCGGCAAACACCGCCACGTCAACTACGGCGTATATACCGGCGGCAATATTGAAAAAAACGCAAAAGCCGCCCTCAATACCTACGGCCCGTTTACTACCTACCGCCAGCCGATTTGGCGCAACTGGCTGTTTACCCAAACCGAGGTCAACTACTACAACAACCGCAAGGAAAACCAAAAACACCGCGTCGGCGCGCTGTTAAGGATTGAAGCCTTGTTCTGATGCAAAAAGGTCGTCTGAAAGCCTGTTAAAGGTTCAACCCCGTCAATACAGCTTTCAGACGACCTTTTTTCTCAAAATTTTTTCAATATTCCCAAACGGATTATTCTTCCGAACCTTCTTCCCTGCCGTTGAAATACTCCACGGCTCCGCCATCGAAAAAGCCCTGCAAAATCGCCTGAGCCGCCACTTGGTCGAGTACCGCCTTCTGTTTGCGCCCGAACACCTGCGCTTCGGCAAGCAGGCTTTCCGCATATAGCGAAGACATGCGTTCATCCACCCAATATATGGGCAGATTAAAACGCCCGTGCAGGCGGCGGCCGAATTTGCGGCTGAGGCGGGTCAACTCGTGTTCCGTACCGTCGGCGTGGGTCGGCAATCCGACGACCAAATGCTTGGGCTGCCATTCCCGTATCAGCTTGGCGATGGCGTTGAATTTTTCGTCGTTGCTGTTGCCGGTCACGGTCGCTAAAGGGTGAGACAAGCCAAGTTCCGCATCGCCCTGCGCCACGCCGATACGCGCCTCGCCGAAATCAAACGCCAAAACCGTCCCCTACCGGTGCTTTATGCATGACCGGCTCCACAGACAAGCGCATCGGGCTGGATGCCCAGCATGGCAAACGCGGCAGCGTAGCGGTGTTCGTAAGGCATATCGAACAAAATATGCTCGTCCGCCTTCACCGTCAGCCAGACATTGTCCGCCAGCTCGCGTTCAAGCTGCCCTTTGCTCCAGCTCGAATAGCCTATGCTGATCAAAAATCTTGTCCACCGCGCCCTGACGGGATAAGTTTTTCAATCACATCGCGCGAAGACGTCAGCGCAATGTCGTCTGAAACAATCATACTGTTTTGCCAGTTGCCCACGGGCGTATGCACGACATAGCCGCGGTCAATCTGTACCGGCCCGCCCATCATGACGTGTTCGTGCTGCATCCGCAAAGGGATGTTGCGGTCGGTTGCCGCAAAAATCATGTCCATCGTAATCGGCGACGGTTTGTTGATGATGATGCCCAACGCGCCCTCTTCGTTGTGTTCGCACACATAAATCACCGAATTTTCGAAAAACGGGTCGTCCATATCGGGCATAGCAATCAGGAAATGGTCGGTTAGGTTCATATCGCTCATCTTTTACTTGTTCGGCACAGGCGCATCTACGACGCATGCACCGTAAATCTGTTTGCCTTCCATACCGCCGGCAACTTGCTGCGCATCCGCTTTAGCACCACCAAAGCACGACACCGCGCTCAAAAGGTTCTTCGGCGAACCCTGAACGATTTTGTCGCTGTAAACCAAATACGCAAACGCCTTACGTTTAGGATCGTAATAACGGATAATCTGCTGGCTCTTGAACGCCAAACTCGCGCTGCGCTTAAACACCTCCGCGGCTTAACGACAGCCTGCTCGTTATAACGGATAACCTCCGCCGTCTGCACGCACGACACGGAAGCATCGCTCGCATCTTCCTCCAAATTCACCGTCTCTTTCAAACCGCCTTTTTTCGCATAAGAAATATAACAGGCAACCCCTTGCACATCAGGATCATCAAACCCCTCGACTTCAATACGGTCATTTTTCCCCAGCATATGAAAAACCGTGCTGGCACGTCCGATTTTGTCGGTATCATTACCGCAGGAAGCAGAAGCAGGGCGCAAAGCGCAGGCAGAATAATTTTTATTCATGTAAATTAAGAAACCTTTGAAGGTTGGAAATAAAGAAGCTGACACCGCAGCTCCTACTATATAAGACCGCTTGTTCAGATTGCAAGCATCGGAAAGACCCAAATACCCAATTGAATCCCATCACCGGCTGCAAACCATCCCACTACAAACCCCATCCCTTTCATTCCTTGGTACATTCAAGGTTCAAAAAGAGAACTCTGGATTGAGCGCCAAGTTTACCGTCTGAGCTTTGACTGCAAACAAAAAGGTCGTCTGAAAAACAGATTTTCAGACGACCTTTTTGAAGTGCTGTTTCTTGATTCAACCTACGGCTGTGAAACCATAGAAGTTGTTTTTAACTTCTCTGAATTTTACTTTCAGACGACCTTCCTGCCTTTACTCTTTGCGTGGTGGCCAATAGACGTCTTCTTTTTGACGATACCGCGTTTGAGAATGTCGGCAGCAAGAGCGGCGGTGTCAGGCGGATTTTGGTAGAACGCTGCATCTTCTTTACTCATTGCGGAGTAGATGCCTTTCCAATGGGTTTTGGCTGGTGGCAGGGGGAGGACTTCGTCTAGGCGCGGGAAGGTGTAGAAGGGGTTGCCGCTTTTAGTGCCTGTGCCTTTCAGAGCAACTTTCAATTCTTTATAAGCTGCTTCTCGGATGGGGTCTGCATGAATATCGGAAAAATCCTTCATAAGCTCTTTATTCTTAGCAAAAACCATTTTTAGACTTAAGAGCAGCTTCACCGCCTCCTTCGCCACCGTGGCGCACTGCGCTGTGCATCAGTAACAGCGATTCTTTTAAATTACCGTGACGAATTTCCTTAACCATGGATAATTCTTCCATAGCAACCGAAAAACCCTGTCTAGCTGCACAGTCGAGCAACAGTTCGCGCGTGTTAAAATCTTTAAATTGTTTACCATAAATCCGTGCTAATTCATACTGCGCCAGCGGTACGCCTAAATCTACCGCTTTTTGCAGGTAGGCAAGAGCGAGTTTATGGTTGTGACTGTAACCCGCATTTCCTTCATATAGCGCATCAAACAACCAGTAGTTTGCCATTGCCCAGTTTTTGTCTAAACCGTAATGCAGCCATTTGCGGGCACGACGGGGCTGGGGAGCATACAAAGTACCGCTTGCCCCTTGTCCGTTGGTATAAAGTAAATAAAGGTTGTTAATTGCCTGATAGTGCCCCTTTGACGCTGCTGCTTCGTACAGGGTAATCATATCCTGAGCCTGACGCTTATTCTTGCGCCAACCTTCAGCATGAATCAGAGTGGCGGCACGATACCAAAGATGGGCTTCGGCATCGGGTGGAACGGAGGTGCCCAAGTTGCACAAGTATATTGGGTACGCTTAGGGTCAAACCCCTTGGGGGCAGAGTGGATTTGGGTATAATCTCTACTAGTCATAGGAACTCCTTGAAAATTGCAAGCATTTAGGCTAGATAGACACAGCAGCAATAAAATTAATCTGCTCATATTTATGCCACTCTGATTATTAGCGAACTACGGTTATCTGAAAAAGGAACTGCATGACCAATAATCATTTTATTGTTTATCATATATTCTTGATTTCTTTTTGGTTAGTTTAGTAAATTGCTCAAAATATTTATCCATTATTAAATGTTTTTCAGACTGTTCGAATGCTCCACCACTGTATCGTTCAAACAAAGTTTTACGGAACTGGTATGCCATCCTTTCATCATCACAGAGCAGGTTTAGTTCAGAATCTACTGCCATACTTCGAAAATTAAGATTTGCCGAACCAAGGGTAAAAAAAGTCATCATCGATAACCATTAGCTTAGCATGAATATAAATATCTTTTGAGTCACGCCATCAACTTGAGTTTTTTTAAATTGCAGAACACCGTTTCAATACCCATGTCTGCAAGCTGTTGGCGAGTCTGCTTTGCAGTTGCTCCATTCAACCAACCCCACACTGTACGACGGTAGCTACCGTCCTCATTTTGGTGGTAAAGCTTTTGATCCATTTTTTCAACTTGGTCACTGACACCAAGCTCATTTGCCATTTGATGAGTACGAACATCATTCCTGACTTTTTCTGGCTCGTAGTAAAAGCAAAAACATATAGAGTCGATTTTATTGTACTCCCTTGTTCTTCTAGCCATTTTCGGTTTTCTACATACCATTTCTTCAACTCTCTCACCCAGCGAGGATATTGTAAATACTGGTTGACAATCAGTACATAACGACGAGGTTGCTGCTACCTGCAAATAAGCGCGACGAATTTCAAGTTCTTTACTACCGTTTAACTCTTTGTCAGGTCGAGTACGAACAAGCTGAACGGAAGAGCCAGTCGGATAGCATAGCGCTTCCATTTTTGCTTCTTTTTGTTCGTCATGTGCAATTTTATCGTAAGGCTTTTTGGTGATACTTCTTTTTCGCAATTGTCATTCCATGATTCACAAAAATTAGCGTTCAAATCTATTAAAGCCGACCCTTTGATACCAATCGAAAAATCATGATAAGGCGTTTCTCCTGCTTCTCCTACTTCTCTGAGTGGTTCGTCATGTCTCATTTCCACAGTATCCCAATAGGCAGTTAGACTATTTTGCCCCATTACATAACCATGTGCGTTATCTTCTCCATAATCCACTATAAGAGCTTTCTGATGATCGGTTGCAACGCCTAAGGTGAAGGCTCTCTATTATACTTCTGTCATCTTCATCATCAAGCGGACCTTGATCTTTAATTTGCCGAAATACAATTTTAATATTGGGATATCGGTTGTTAACAATATCTTTATACCAATTGTGAGCATAATCATTGGCCTCACACTCCTGCCTTTTACACTAACCCCACTTACTCCAACGACATTATTTTGAATCCAGTTACCCACCCCCGTATGCCAAATCAACAGTCGGATTTCTATATTTGCATGGGCATTTGCAGCTTCTGTCAAATGATAACCGTAACTATCGGCTTCTTTCCATTTCCAATTATCTCCTTCTCGAACAATCGGCATCGCCGGATCAAACCCCCAGCAAATGATGTCTATCGATTTTTGCATTTTTTTAATAGATTCTGCGATTGCTGCAAAAACCTCTTGCCCACTAAAATACAATGTTAATTTGTTACCGTTGCGCTGCTCATAACGTGATTTACACAAATACCAACGCGACGAAAGTACTGCTGAACCCGCTTTGGTACAAGTAACTTGTTGCATATTCTGATCACTTACCTTTGGCATTTTTAATTCCTTAATCAATGTTCTTTTTATCAGATTGTTTGAAATAACGAATAAGGGATGTATCCTTATTTACTGTCTTTTTCGTGCTCAACATGCCGATAACCTAAAAGCAGTCAGGGTTTTTGGGGCAAGTTGTTTCTTCACATTTTTCCTGCTGTTTATCTGGTGGAGTAATGTCAAATATTGCACCGTTGCTCAACTCTACTTTATATTTAGACTTATCATTATGTTCATACTCTATCGCACCCAAATCATCGGTCAGCCCCTCTTTTAGCAGCGCCCCATCTTTATAGAGTTTGTAGGGTTCGTTAGTGTAAACAAAGCCATGACCATGCGGCTTGGATGAAAGTACAAATCTGCCTTGTTTTAATGTTTTAGCAATGGTCTTGACCTGCTCCAATTGCAGACTGCTTGGTCCCGTCACCTCCAACGGCGCCTTCACCCGCACCAGCTTCGGACTGCCAATCTCAATTTCTCCATTTGAGAATTTGATGTATGCGCCTTTGCAGGTAATTAAAACTTCCTCTTGCGCTGCGATGTTTACTCTGCCTGAACTGCTGGTCAGCACCGCATCCTTCAGCGCATTCAGCTGCAGCTCGTCATTCTGTGCCTGCACTTCCACTTTGCCCTGATTGGCCTGCACCTTAATGCCGCTGCTTTGGGCAAACAGGTTGAGGCTCTCTGCCGCATGTGCGGTCAGGCTTTGGCCGGCGGTGATGTCGGTATGGTTGCCGCTGACCAGGTGGATGTTTTCATTGGCGGTGTGCAGTTGGCTTTGTTGGGTTGCGGTGGCGATGCCGGCGGGGGCGGTTTGGATCAAACCGGCCTCTTTCAGGTCTTTGAGGGCGTCTTTCAGACGACCCCTTTTGGGATTTCTTCATCGGTGTGGTGGTTGTTGGCGGTTTGGGCGGCTTTGTTCAGGCTTTTGGCGAGGGAGAGTGCCTGTTCGAGTTGGGAAATGGCATCGTCCATATCCAGCACTTTGCCGTTGGCGTCTTGGTTTTGTGCGCTGACGAGTATGCCTTTCCCCGCCCGTACGGCGCCCCAACCGTCGGTTCTGAGTTCGAAGCCTTCGCCGTTTTCTCCGCGTTTGTTGCGACTTGAGTCAACGATGTGGCCGAGGTTGAGTTGGGATTTTTGGTAGTCGGTGGCGAGTTTGATGTGTTCCTGACCTTTTTGGTCTTCCATCCTGAGTTTTGTTGTTCGCCCAGGTACGGATGACGTTCCTTGTGTTCCAATCGGCAGGGGATATTGGTCGGGATGGGCGCTGTCGTGCACTGACGCCGGAGATATACGGACGGTCGGGGTTGCCTTGGACGAAGGACAGCATGACTTCGGTGCCTTCGTGCAGGGGAAGTGGATGCCGTATTCGGGACCGGCATAGGGTTTGGCAGAGTCGGACGGGACGGCTTTTCGCCGCCGGGGCTCCATTCGTCCAAATCAAACGGCAGTTTGACGCGGTAGCGTCCCATGTCGTCGATGTGAGGCGTAGGTACAGTTCTCCGCCGCGGTTACCCGTGCGGGCGGTGTGCCGGCGATATGCGGACGCGGGTGGTGCGTTCGGGACGGAAGGCGAGTTGGGCGGGTATGGCGGTAAAGGTGTGGCTGTAGGCGCTGTCGCGGCTGCCGCTGTGTTCCATGCTGAGTACCAGCCAGCCGTCGGGTGCTTCGGGAAGGCGGTATCGGTTTGGAACACTTTCATCGGCGCCATAGAGACGACGTTGCCGCTGCCGTTGGCGACGGTTTGGCGGCAGAGGGACTGCTTCGTTCAACAGGGTCGTCTGAACTTTGGCTTCGTCAGGGGGTTTTGGGATGAAGGCCCCAGTTTTGCTGTTTGCCCAATAAGACGGTATTGTCGGCCGACTCTTCGGATTGTTTGTTGTCGGTTTCGGCAAAGATGTCGGTATCGGCGAGTGCGGTAGTTGTAGTCGGCACTGCGTATGCCTTCGACGATGGGGTTGTGGCGGATGCTAGGTTGAAGAGAGTCTTCGGTACCGACGCTTTCCAGTCCGGCATGGGGCGGTAGGAAACGGGCAGACTTTTGGTCGCGGAAGTAGTGTTCGGACTGTCGCCGAAGACGACCACGTCGCCATGTTGTTCATGCTGTTCGAAGGCATGCAGATGCCCTTCTTCCTCACACAAGCGGTTGACAAAATCGAAGTCGCTTTCGAGGTACTGGGTCACATACTCGCGGACGGTGTAGCTGCGGCTTTTTGGAAACGGTAGTCGACACCGGAGAAGCCGTGGTGTTTGAAGACGGCGGCAACGATGTCGGGGACGGTTTGGTTTTGAAACAGTCGGGAGGATTGGAAATGTTTTAAAGCCGCGAAACGCGGCTCTAAAACAAAGCGGTAAACGGTTTCATCCTTGGATACGGACAGCTTCTCGCATGAAGTGATAATGCCCTGCCATTGTTTCGCCGGAGCGTCGTCCGAACCGGCTGAAAAAGCGGCGGCGACTTCGGACAATACGTCCTCCTGCGGACGGATTTCAAACGCTGCGCGCTGGTTGAGGAAGGAAGACAGCGGCAGGGAGGAATCGGTGGAGGTGGCGGTGATTTCGACGCGGTAGGCGGTGTTGGCGGCTTCGGAGGCGGTGAAGGATTTGACGGAGAGGGAGGGGGAGAACCGGGCGAAGGTGAGATGGTAGGATTGGCGGGCAGTCATGGCGTTGATTTTAAAGATGACAATGAGGTTCGTATGGTAACTTGAATGTCATCAACGGTAAAGCGAATGGGATAAATGGAAGAAAAATTATACAAATGGTATTTAAGAGGTACTTTATTCAATTTAGCAAATCTACCATATATAGTCTTTACAGTTTAAAAAGTCGTCTGAAAACCCCAATACGGTTTCAGACGACCTTCTAATCTTCAAACTCTTCTAAACTAATCAGCTTGACCTTTTGCCTTCGCGTTTTCGCTTCTGTTCCCTCGCCCAGTCAATCATATCTTTGGGGTAATAAGGAGATTGGCGCAATTCGGTATCGTCCAAATCGTCAAGATAAGCGATGGCGGCGGCTTCGAATGCCCAGTAGCCGCAATAACCATTCTGCTCAGGATCGAGGTGAGATTGGTATTCGAGATCGTTCATACCGACCATTTCGTGGTACCAGTCTTTGAGGTAGGCGTTGAGAGATTCCAGTTGTTCTTCTTTTTGTTTCACCGCGGATAGCATCTGAAATCAAAATAGCATGATCACCCATTTGGACATAACCCGTGTCAGGGCGGTCTTTAAAGCGGTAGTAGAAGAAATCCTCAATGGTTGTATCGGGCTCATCTTCTGCATTGGCAAGGATGACTTCAAGCAGGCGAGGGAGCAGGTCTTCTTGTTGGAGGAGGTAGCAGACTGAAATCAGACCGAGAACCTTCATGTAGTTGTCGGAATCATCCCACACAAACGGACCGGAGTAATAACCATGCTCGGCTAATTCTTTTTATGCTCTTGCCAAAACTGTGTCGATGTTTCCAAAATATGAATAATATCATCCAGAATAGATGGCAGATTTGAAATAGGCTCGCCTGCCGTGTAAATAGCTTTGAGGTAGCGCCATAATGTAGAACTGGCTAAAGCATAACTACCTTTTAATTCTAAATTACCAGAATTAAAAATTATCCGTTAGAATTTTTAATTGTTTCTGGAATTTTTCTAAAATAGTATTCCATCTTTCCTCACTCAAAATTCTGCCTGCGTTTCTTATGAAAAGGGATTTGTTCGGCTTCGTTCATGTTTACTCTCGTAAAATTTAGCTTGGTCGGTACTCTCTTAATTCTGCTGCTCGGTTTCAGACGACCTTTTAATCTTTAACCTTTTCCAAACTAATCAGCTTTACCTTTGGCTTCACGCTTTCGCTTCTGCTCCCTTGCCCAGTCAACAATATCTTTTGGGTAGTAAGGAGATTTACGCAATTCGGTATCGTCCAAATCGTCAAGATAAGCGATGGCGGCAACTTCGAAAGCCCAGTAACCGCAATAACCGTTCTGTTCTGGTTCGAGGTGGGACTGGTATTCAAGGTCGCTCATACCGACCATTTCGTGATACCAGTCTTTGAGGTAGGCGTTGAGTTCTTCCAGTTGTTCTTCTTTGGTTTCGCCGCGCATAGCTTCGCCGAATAAAATGGCGTGTTTGCCCATTTGGACATAATCCGGATCGGGGACGATTTTTTAAAAATGGTAGTCCAAAAAGTCTTCAATAGTGGAATCGGGTTCTAAATCGCCTTCTGCATTGGCAAGGATGACTTCGAGTGAGCGCGGGAGCAGGTCTTCTCGTTGGAGGAGGTAGGCACAGCGCGATAAGTGCAGCGTCTTAAGATAATATTCAGCATAAAAACCACGGCATCGGGCTGGTGTAGTAGCCGATTTCGTTTAATTCGGCTTTGTTTTGCTGCCAGAATTTGGTGGAAACTTCTAATGTAGAGACAATTTTGTCCAGCATAGGAGACAAAAGGGAAATCGACTCGCCCGCTGTATAGCATATTCTCAAATAATCAAATACTTCGGAAAAATTTATAGCGAAATAGATGTTTTTGATTCTAAAATACTTTTCTGCCAATTATTATCCCAAAATTTTAAATTAGATAAATATCCATTTTTCTCTTTCTGATATTTTTCCTCACTCAAAAATTTTGCCTGCGTTTTTCATGAAAAGGAATTTTCTCGTTTTTCGTTCATGCTTACTCCCGTAAAATTTGGCTTGGTCGACACTCTCTTAATTCTGCTGATCAGTTTCAGACGACCTTTTAATCTTTAAACTTTTCCAAACTAATCAGCTTGACCTTTGCCTTCGCGTTTTCTCTTTTGCTCCCTCGCCCAGTCAACCATATCTTTTGGGTAGTAAGGAGATTGGCGCAATCCGGTATCGTCCAAATCGTCAAGATAAGCGATGGCGGCGGCTTCGAATGCCCAGTAACCGCAATAACCGTTCTGTTCTGGATCGAGGTGGGACTGGTATTCAAGGTTGCTCATACCGACCATTTTGCGATACCAATCTTTGAGGTAGGCGTTGAGTTCTTCCAGTTGTTCTTCTTTGGTTTCGCCGCGCATAGCTTCGCCGAATAAAATGGCGTGTTTGCCCATTTGGACGTAATCCGGATCGGGACGATTTTTAAAATGGTAGTCCAAAAAGTCTTCAATAGTGGAATCAGGTTCTAAATCGCCTTCTGCATTGGCAAGGATGACTTCGAGCAGGCGCGGAGCAGGTCTTCGCGTTGCAGGAGGTAGCAAAAGCGCGATAAGGTGCAGCGTTTTAAGGTAATGCTCAACATCACACCACGGCATTGGGCTGGTATAGTAGCCGATATCGTTTAATTTCACTTTGTTTGCTGCCAGAATTTGGTTATCTCTTTCCTCTGAAGCTAAAAATTTTTCTAGAATAGGAATTAAATCCTCTATCGGTTTACCTGCTGTATATATAATTTTCAAATAATCCCAGTAGGTTTCTGCTTGTTGCCTAGATAAAAATCTTAATGCCAAATCATCTGAGAGTTTCCATTTATTATATTCAGGAATAGCTTCCAGAAAATAATTATTAAATTTATTAAATCTTTTCCTCACTTAAAAAATGCTGCCTGCGCTTTTCATTAAAAACAAACTTGTTCGGTTTCGTTCATGTTTTACCCCTATAAAATCTGGCTCGGTTGGTGCAATTCTTTGAATCTTTGTATTGAGACGAATTTAATCCCTCAAACAATAGCAGTTTGAAATCTGAATCCAACGCCCTATTTCAATTCACGGAAAGGTCGTCTGAAACCCGATTTCGTTTTTCAGACGACCCTTCCGTATCAAGCTCAATCAAAATTCCCCACCTCATCACGGTTCCGCCATTTCCAACGCCTGTTTGATGTCCACGGCAACGACGCGCGATACGCCTTTTTCCCGCATGGTTACTCGACGAGCTGCTCTGCCATTTCCATGGTCAGGCGGTTGTGGGAGATGTAGAGGAACTGGGTTTTGCGCCGACATTTCTTTGACCAGGTTGCAGAAACGCGAGGTGTTGGCGTCGTCCAGCGGGGCGTCGACTTCGTCCAGAAGGCAGAAGGGGGCGAGGTTGAGGCTGAACAGGGCGAACACGAGGCTCATGGCGGTGAGGGCTTTTTCGCCGCCGGAGAGGAGGTGGATGGTGCTGTTTTTCTTGCCGGGCGGGCGCGCCATGATGGACACGCCGGCGGTCAGGAGTCGTCGCCTATCATTTTGAGGGTGGCTTCGCCGCCGCCGAACAGGGTCGGGGAAGAAGGTTTGGACTTTACCGTTGACGGCGTCGAAGGTTTCTTTGAAACGCGCTTTTGGTTTTGTCGTCGATTTGGGCGATGGCCTCTTCCAAAAGGGTGATGGCGGCCTGCACGTCTTCGCTTTGGCTGCGGTAGTAGCCGTCGCGTTCGCGCGCTTCTTCGAGTTCTTGCAGGGCGGCGAGGTTGACGGCGCCGAGGGCTTCGATTTGCTGGGTGAGGCTGCCGATGCTGCTGTTCAATACTTTCGGCGATTCTTTCGCCAACGCTTCGAGCGCGTCCAAATCGGCGGCGCGTTCAGTCAGGTTTTGATGGTAGCGTTTGGCGTTGATCAGGGCTTCCTGCTGCTGCAACAGGGCGGTTTGGGTGGCGGCCTGAAGCTGCGGCAGCTGGTTTGCAGGGCTTGTACGCGGGCGTATTGCTCCCCTGCCCTGCTCCTGAATCTGCGCGAGTTTTTCCCTGCACGGCGATGTATTCTTCGTCCAGCGTGTGTACGGCTTCGGTCAGCTCGTCGAGCTTGATGTGCTGCTCGTCGTTTTTGGAACTCGGTTTCATAGGCAAGGGCAAGCTCTTGCTGGCGTTCCTGCCAGTCGAGGGTTTGCTGTTCGAGTCGGGCGATTTGCTGTTGGTAGTTTTGTTTTTGCTGGTTGAGCTTGTGGACGGCGACTCGGCCAGCCCGTATTGGCGGTTGGCTTCCAACAGGGCAAGCTGCGCCTGTTTCAGACGGCTCTTGCTGCTCTTGGCGGCGTGTGCGTGGTCTGCTGTTGGTGTTCGAGTTCGGCGGCGGCTTCCTGCAAAGTAGCGATGTCGTCTCGAAAGCCCGTCGGACGTGTGTTGCAACACGGTCTGTTCTTCCGCCAACTGCGCCAGTTCGCGCTCGATGTGTTCGCGGCGGATTTGCCTTGGTTGGTGCGCGCTGCAAAAGTTCGGCGGCGCGTTGTTGCGCCTGGCTGTATTGGCGCGTGCTGCTGTTGCTGCCGCATCAGGTTTTTGTGCTGCGTTTCAGACGATACGCACGGCGGCTTCCGCCTGTTTGAACGCGGCATCGGCGGCGGAAGAGTTCGGGGTGAGGTTTTCTAGTTCGGACGCGATGCCGTCGAGACGGGCTTTTTGGGCAATCAGGCTTTCCCTGCGCGGGTTTGACGGCACAGAGCAGGACGCTGACTTTATCGACCTGATGGCCTTCGGGCGTAGAGCCCGATTTGATGCGCGCCCAAATCGCTTTGATGCGCGAGGGCGTAGTCAAATCGGGTGCGCACAATACGCTGTCGAGCCAGTGGTGCAATGCCGTCTGAAACGGCGGCTGCGCTTCGGATGGTTCAGCAATGCCTGTACGGGCAGGGATTTTTTGATGCCGCCGGAGAGGTCGTCTGAAAGCCATGCTGCCTGCCCCTGCGGCAACGGCACGGGGAACGAAAGCCGTTCGATACGGCGCGGGCGTGCAGGCGTTCGGCCAGGATGACGGACAAGGCGTGCTGCCACTCGGCGGGGCGGTGATGCGTTGCCACAGTTGCAGGCGCGGCGGCGTGGTCGGTTGCCTGCCAGAAGTCGGCGGCTTCCTGCTGTTGCGACAGGATTTTGCGACAACGCCTGCCGCTGCGCCTGCAAGGTGATGTGTTGCTGCTTCAGGTTTTTGGAAGCGGTTTGAGGCCGTCTGAAACGCCTCGCGGGCGGCGTGTAAAAGCTTCTTCGGCGGCGATGATTTGCTCTTCGTAATGCTCTTGCTGGCTTTGCAACAAGGCGGCGGCTTCCTGCGCGGCGGCGGTTTCGGCTTCGTCGGGCATGTTCAGGGCTTGGTTTTCCTGTTTCAGACGACCTTTGCGTTCTTCGTGCTTGGCAACGGTTTGTTCGGCATGGGCAAGCTGCTGCTGTTTCAACGCCAGTTCGCGGCGGATGCGGTTTGCCCTCGTCCTGCTGGGTTTGGAAGGCGGCATTGAGCGTGGCTTGGGCTTCTTCCAATTCGGGCAGACGCTCTTCGTGTTCGGCAACACTGCATCGCCCATTCCGCCAATTCGGTTTGCTTTTTCTTCCGCCTGCAACTCGTTTTTCTTCAAGCTGCACGCGGATTTGCTGCTGCTCCTGATGGATGCGCTGCATCTGCGCCTGCGCCGCCTGCTTGTCGCGTTCGATGCGTTGGTGCAGGGTTTTGCTGATGGCGGATTTGTTCTTCCAAACGGGCACTCTGCTCGCGCAACACACCGCGTTTGTTGCTCAATTCGTGCACCGCCTGCTGCTGCGACTGTTCGGCGGTCTGCAAGGCGTGTACTTCGTCGTTTAACGCCTGAACCTGCGCGGCGGTTTCGTCCTGCTGCGCCTGCAAAGACTGATGTTGCGCGGTCGCCTTGTCGGCGGCGGCAAGCGATTGCTGCCATTGGGCGTAATCGAGCAAATCCTGCTGTTGGTTCAACTGCGCGGTCAGGATTTGTAGCGTTCGGCGGTTTCCGCCTGTTTCTCCAGCTTTTCCACCTGACGCGCCAACTCGTTCTGCAAATCGCCCAAACGCTGCAAGTGCTCGCGCGTATCTTTCAGACGACCTTCCGTCTCCTTGCGGCGTTCCTTATATTTGGACACGCCCGCCGCCTCTTCGATATAGGCGCGCAACTCCTCCGGCCGCGCTTCGATGATGCGCGAAATCATCCCCTGCTCGATAACGGCATAACGCGCGCGCCCACGCCCGTACCCAGAAACAAATCGGTAAATGTCGCGGCGGCGCACGGTCTGATTGTTGATGAAATAAGTCGATTCGCCCCTGACGCGTCAGCTGCCGCTGATGCTCACCTCGCGCATACTGCCCCACGCCCCCTGCAAACTGTGGTCGCTGTTGTCAAACACCAGCTCCACCGAAGCCCTCGGCGCAGGACGGCGCGTTGCCGCACCGTTAAAAATCACGTCCTGCATACTCGCCGCGAAGCTGCTTCGCTCGAAGCTTCGCCCAATACCCAGCGCACCGCGTCAATCACATTCGACTTGCCGCAGCCGTTCGGCCCGATAACCGCAACAAGCTGCCCCGGAACATGAATCGTGGTCGGGTCGGTAAAAGATTTGAAGCCGGAGAGTTTGATGTGGGTCAGGCGCATGGGATAAGGACGGGGAGATAGTGGGATTTTTATACTAGTCTTCCCGCGAAAAACCAAATTCTTGAAAACAAATCCAACGGTCTGCCGTTCACGCCTGAAAATAAGGTTAGACGGACAGTACACAAACTGAAAATAAGCGGTTTGCAGCGACCTGATTCTTCAAATGCGTCAGCAGAGCGAAACCGATAATTCAATGCCCCGCTCGAAACAGGCATATAATATGCACCTTATCGCAAACAGATTGGAAGGAACCGATAATGGACGGACAAATGGCGCTTTTTGCTATCAAGAACTGCCGGCTTGGCAGGCAGACGAGATTCCCGACGCGCTGCGGGCGGGTCATGCGTTTGACGAAGGGGAATGGGCTTGCCTGAACGTATTGCAAGGTCGTCTGAAATTAACGGAAGCTGATAATGCTTCTGTCGAGCTGACTGCCGAAGACGGCGATCACATGATCGCGCCGCAGCAACAGTTTACGGTCGAGCCTTTGACGGACGACACGGAAATCAAGCTCTCGCTTTATTGCGCGGCAAAAGATTATTTCAATAAGAAATACGGCATGAGCGCGACCCATTCGGCGGTAGTGGCGGCTGAAAATATCGTTCCTGCGGGCAAGGCTTTGGATATGGGCTGCGGTCAGGGGCGCAATGCGCGCTGTTTTTAGGTTTGAAGGTTTGACGTAACCGCCGTGGACAACAATCCGCATGCAGTGCAAAACGTCAACGAGTTGGCACGCATCGAGTGCTTGGACGTGCGGGCGGTGGAATATGATTTGAATGCCGCCAACCTTCAAGATCATTTCGACTATATCGTGGCGACCGTTGTGTTTATGTTCCTGTATCCGCGTTTCGTGCCGCAAGTGATTGCCGATATGCAGGCGCACACCAACCCGGGCGGCTACAACCTGATCGTTTCGGCGATGGACACTGAAGACTTCCCCTGCCCTATGCCTTTTCCGTTTAAATTTAAAGAAGGCGAGTTGCGCGAATACTACCGCGACTGGGAGATTGTCGAATACAAGGAAGAACTCGGCGCCATGCACGCGAAAGATGCGGCGGGCAACCCGATACAGTTTAAGTTTGTTACCATGTTGGCGAAAAGCCTGAAGCATAAACGAGACGGGGTCGTCTGAAAGGTTTTCAGACGACCTTTTGGTATCCGCTTGTTACGGCGCTTTGAACTTTTTCCTACCAGCCATCCGACTGACAACATCAAAAGCCGGATTGTGTCAGATAAAGGCAGTTTCGACTCAGCCACGCATCACCGACAACTTCAAAATAGGTCGTCGAAACCTTCAGACGACCTTTTTATGATCAAACCATCAGTTGCTCAACACATCCACGCCTTTGGGCGGGGTGAACTTGAATGCGCCGCGCGAGAGGTTGGGCTTGGTGTTCAAGCCGCCGAAGCTGATGGAGGTTTGGTTGCCGAAGCTGTCTTTCAACTGCATGGCGGCGAGGTTGTCGCCTTTGAAGCCGATGCGGATGTATTGGTAGCCGGCGTTGTTTTTCTTGGGCGTTGCCAAGACGTAGTCGATGCCGTTGGACGAGCCGTCTTCTTTGAGGGAGTAACTGCTGTCAAGGGCGTTTTTGTTGGAAAGGATGGCGGCGGGGCTGTCGCCGATGGTTTGGTCTTGGGCGGACTTGGTCACTTGCGCCAAATCAACGTCATAGAGCCAAATGGTCTGACCGTCGCCTACAATGGTTTGTTTGTAGGGTTTGGTGTATTCCCATTTAAAGAGGCCCGGACGCAGGATTTTGAAAGTGCCGTGTGCGGTTTGGGTTTTCTTTTTGCCTTGGACGGTTTGGGTGAAGCTGCCGCTGATGCCGTCGGCGTCGTTGTTGAATTTCTTGAGTGCATCCACTGCACCTGCCTGTGCGAAACCGATGGTCGCGGTCAGGGCGGAAGCAGCGAGAAGTTTGAACAGGTTGTGTTGTTTCATCATTATTTTTCCTTGTTGGAAGGGTGTGGCGCCCAGTATCGATGTTACAAAATAACAATGCAAGCCGCTTATGGGCGGTTTACATTTTGCAAACAGTGTTTTCCGAGGGCTAATTTTTTGAAGTTGCGGGATTTTTCCTGCGGAAAAGACAATCGGGTTTCACAATTCTTTAATGTATGCCGAGTGTGCAAACTGTGGTATTTAATGGTTTTTGACGCGCAACGCCAAATTGTAAAGATTATATTCCTTATATTGTTTTTTTTAAACGCTATAATGTTTGTTTTCCGAAAAACGGCGGACTTGGGATGAAACCTGATATTTATGCTTTGCTCGAACTTGCCCTGCTTTCAGACGACCCTGATGAAAAAGGACGGCTGACTGGATGAGAGCGTTTGCCGCCGTTCAGAACATGGACGGGGCTGAGGCAGACGCCGCGCCGCTGGACTTCCGCCACGCGGGACGGCCGCCGAAGCCTGTTTTGGTCGCGCCGTCGCAACTGACGCCGCGCAAGATGAGATACAACCGAAGGCTATGCGTGCGATGCTGCATGCGATTGCGCATATCGAGTTTAACGCCATCAATCTGGCTGGACGCGGCATACCGTTTCCGCACGCTGCCGTTTCCGTTTGTGCGCGACTGGGTACGGGTGGCGAAGGAAGAGGTGTACCACTTCCGCCTGATGCGCGAGGCTGCGCGCTTTCGGTTTCGATTACGGCGATTTCGAGGCGCACAACCATTTGTGGGACATGGCGTATAAAACCGCTTACGACCCGCTGTTGCGCATGGCGTTGGTGCCGCGCGCGTATTGGAGGCGCGCGGGCTGGACGTTACGCCGGGGATACGCGCAAAGGTGGAACAGCGCGGCGATCTGGAAACCTGTGGCGTGTTGGACATCATTTACCGCGACGAAGTGGGCCATGTCGCCATCGGCAACCATTGGTATCAACACCTCTGCCGCGAACGCGGTTTGGAACCCTGTCGCCCTGTTCCGCAGTCTGATTGCCCGTTACGATATGTTTTATCTTCCGCGGCTATGTGAACATCGAAGCGCGCGAAAAAGCAGGCTTTCAGCCGCTTCGAGCTGGATATGTTGGAAGATTTTCGAACAGGGGTTTGAAACAGGCAAAAAGGTCGTCTGAAAACCCTGAATCCGGATTTTTCAGACGACCTCTGTTGAGGAACGTTGCGTCGACTCACCATCACGAACACCATCATCACGCACACGCCCCACGCATACCGCCAACAAAAAGTATTGCGCGTGTCGTTCATCATCATCGCCGCCTTTATGCTGTTGGAAGCGTTCGGCGGCTGGCTGACTCCACTCGCTCGCTCTGCTTTCCGACGCAGGGCATATGTTCAGCGACGCATTTTTCCTTGGGCGTGGCGTTGTGGGCATTCAAACTCGGCGAAAAAGAGAAACCACGCTGCAAAGACCTTCGGCTACAAACGTTTCGAAATCCTCACCGCCATGTTCAACGGCTTGTCGCTGGTGGTCATCGCCGTGCTGATTTTCTACGAAGCCGTCAAACGCCCTGCTTTATCCGCCCGAAATCGCCACGCTGGGGATGCTCGTCATCAGCGTCATCGGGCTGCTAGTCAACATCGGCGTGGCGGTTTACATGCTGAAAAACAGCGATACCGAAGCCAACGTCAACATGCGCGGCGCGTATCTGCACGTTTTAAGCGACCTTGTCGGCTCGGTCGGCGCGATTGCCGCCGCCGTACTCATGATGGCGTTCGGCTGGAAATGGGCGGATCCGCTCGCCAGCGTGTTCGTTGCCGCACTGGTCGGACGCAGCGGCTGGAGCCTGCTCAAACAAACGCTGCACATCCTCATGGAAGGCGCGCCCGAAAACATCCACACCGACGACCTGCTCGCCGTCATCCGCAACACCGACGGCGTCAAATCCGTCCACGACCTACACGTCTGGACGATTACCAGCAATATCAACGTTCTATCCTGCCACATCGTCGTGGATGGCAGCATGACCGTGGCCGAATCCGAACAAATCGCCTACCGCATCGAACACGAGTTGTCCCACAAAAACATCGGACACTGCACCATCCAGATCGAAAGCGAACGCCACCCGCATCCCGACAGCGTCTTGTGTGCCAACGAAAACCGACAGTGTGCACCATCACCACCACTAAACCCAAAGGTCGTCTGAAACCCTTTTCAGACGACCCCATCAAAAAACCAAAGGAAAACACATGATACAAGCCGTATTGTTCGACCTCGACGGCACGCTCGCCGACACCGCCCTAGACCTCGGCGGCGCACTCAACACCCTGCTTAACCGCCACGGACTGCCCGAAAAAGCATGGACGAAATCCGCACCCCAAGCCAGCCACGGCGCAGCAGGGCTGCTCAAACTCGGCGCAGGCATCACTCCCGACCATCCCGACTACGCCCAATGGCGCACCGAATACCTCGATGAATACGACAGCCGCTACGCCCAAGACACCGCCCTCTTCGACGGCGTCAACGAACTCATCGCCGAACTCGACAAACGCGGCATCAAATGGGGCATCATCACCAACAAACCCATGCGCTTCACCGACAAAACTCGTCCCCAAACTCGGCTTCACATCCCGCCCGCCGTCGTCGTCAGCGGCGACACCTGCGGCGAATCAAACCCAGCGTCAAACCCCATGCTGTATGCGTGCGAACAAATCCACGCCGATCCGCAACACACGGTTTACGTCGGCGACGCCGAACGCGACATGCAGGCCGGACGCAACGCAGGCATGAAAACCGTACTTGCCGACTGGGGCTATATCGCCGCCGAAGACCAAACCGAAACTTGGCCGTTCGACCAACGCATCGCATCGCCTTCGGATTTGCTCAAGATTCTATAGTGGATTAACTTTAAACCAGTACGGCGTTGCCTCGCCTTGCCGTACTATCTGTACTGTCTGCGGCTTCGTCGCCTTGTCCTAATTTAAATTTAATCCACTATATAAAACGAAAGGTCGTCTGAAAATTTTCAGACGACCTTCTTCAAATCCGCTTCTTTATTTCTTCTTCAAATAAACGCCGCTTTCGATATGGTGCGTAAGCGGAACTGGTCGAAACAAGGCGGCGCGTTCGACAGTATGGGTTTGGCAGAGGGTATCGAGGTTCGCGCGCAGGGTTTCGGGATTGCAGGAAATATAGATAATGTTGTCAAACTGGGAAACCAGCTTCAGCGTTTCATCATCGACGCCGGCGCGGGGCGGATCGACAAAAATCGTGGAAAAACCATACTCTTTCAGTGAGATGCCCTGCTCTTGTAGGCGGCGAAATTCGCGGCTTTGCGTGTAGGCTGTCAATAAGTTCTTCGGCGGAAAGGCGGGCGATTTGATGTTGTCCGCTTTGGTTGACTTCGATATTCCACGCGCGGCATAAACGGAAGTTTTGGACACTTCGGTTGCTAAAACCTGACGAAAATGCTGCGAGAGCGGCAAGGTGAAATTGCCGTTGCCGCAGTAAAGTTCGAGCAGGTCGCCGCTTAGGTTTTGTGCAACATCACACGCCCAGCCGAGCATTTTTTCGCACACGCGGGCGTTGGGCTGGGTAAAGCTGCCTTCGACTTGGCGGTAGCGGAAGGTTTTGCCGTTTACGTTCAGCTCTTCGGTTATATGGTCCTGAGTCAAAACGATTTTCTGCCCCCTACTCCGACCGATGATATGGATGCCCAACTCACGCGCCAAGGTTTCGGCGGTACGCTGCCACGCTTCGCCCAGTTTTTTGTGGTAAATCATGGTAACGAGCATCTCGCCGCTCAGTGCAGACAAAAATTCAACGGCGTACCAGCGGTTTTTGAGTTCGGGATTTTGTGCAGCGGCTTCGATGAGCTTGGGCACTCAAAGGGCATTGATGGATTCGGAGGCGGCGGGAAATTGGTCGCAACGTATCAGGCTTGCGCCACTTGCTTTCTGCCCGCGTTCGAACATGGCGTAAAACACTTCGCCGCCTTCGTGCCAGATGCGGAATTCGGCGCGCATCCGGTAATGCTGTTCTGGGAGTTCGAAAACTTGAATTTCAGGAAAAATCCAAACCTGAGAAAAGCTGTTGCAAGTATTGGATTTTTGGTCGAGCTGATTGCGTATAAGCGGTCATGTCAGATTAATCTAATAAAAACAATCAGCGCATTATAATATAGTTCAAAGAGCAGATTACGGCACTGCGCCAAAAACAGCAAACCCACCGCCCCAATACCCCATCATGCCTTCTCAAAGCAGTTTCAAAAATTTTTGGAAGCCACTCGGGCAGCCGTTATCTGATCTACAAGCAAAAAGGCATGCCTAAATTTCAGCGAAACTTCCTGGCCCGGCATTCCATCGAGTTACCCATTCAATCTATATTGATTAAGTAAAATAACATTATAGAATATGTCACTCTTTTAACATTTCATCTCGGGTATCCATCATGTCCGCCAAACGCTTCCTCATTGCCGCCTTCTTGTCCGCTTTCTGCATTCGCCGGTGCTGATGTTCATATTGATGAAAACATCCCCCTATCGCGATAAAGAAGAGATCGATAACCGCATCGTATCCGAGTGTTTAGAAGTCGGCAGCATCATGTCCGAATCCTTGCAGGAAAGCGCGGCAAAAAGCGGGGTGACCGTCGTTCGCGACGGCCTGAAACAAGACACTTACGCAGACATCGCCATCACTTCCGCCATGAGCGCAGGCAATGCCTTTGTGGGACACGCCAAGGGCTTGGCTGTTTCTGTGACTTTGTATATTGACGACAAACAAGTCAAAAAAACCACATTATCCCGCAATTCTATGGGCGGCATGTTTGGCGGTTTTAAAGGTTCTTGTTCCGTCCTGAACCGAACGGCCAAAGTTTTGCGTGCGGATTTGGCCAAATGGATTATCCAAGAACAGAAAAACACTCAAGCTAAATAAAGCGTTTAATCAAAGATTGGTTTGCAGCTCCGCTTCTGCCGTCAAAACCAGTGATAGCAGGGTATCGGTCACACGCTGTACCAATCTTCCTATTATGAGTCAGTGCGAATACAAACGCGCCCTAAATATGAACAAAAGGTCGTCTGAAAACATCCGCACCCATGCGGAAACGTTTTTCAGACGACCTGTTGCTATCTTAACCGGGATAGAACCTTATTTCTTTTAACGCCCAAAGCCGATATAAGTTTCTCCGCTGCCTTGGTTGCGGCTGCGCCAAGTGTCTTTGGCACCGGTTTTCGAACCCAAGGGCGTATCTTGTTCGACCTGCCACAATACATCATTGCTGCCGCCGATAGGATGCGAACCGCGCATACCGACATAGCTGCCCATGTCGCTTACGCCGTTATTGGAAATTTTGTGGCTGCCGTATTGGGTGTTGGAAGCTTCCACTCCGGCTTTCAAATCGCCGTAAAAATGAACTTCCGCCGCAGCCAACGCAGGCGGTGCGGTAAAAGACAAAATCAGAATTTTTCTTCATTATGAAATGCTCCTTATATGACATCCCTTCTGCACAAGCAGGCGGGAAGGGTTAGCGCAAGGCGAATTCTACCGTCCTAAAAGTTTGTGTTTGAATTAAGAAGAAAAATTCATGCAAAGGGTCGTCTGAAAAATGTCAAATCAGATTCAAACTTCCCATGCCGACCGTATACGTTTTAACGGCAGATGCGCTTCAAACCGAAGCCGCACCCTCGCCATCCGGGGCTTCTACCATCCTGCGCAAAATGAAAACGCGCCCATCAAAACCGCAGCCATTACAGACACACCGGCTTTCGCTATAATGGAATACACCCTCCACTTGGCGCGAAAGGAATATTTATGAATCCCGAAAACACCCTGTGTCTGATTATCGACATCCAAGAACGCCTCCTCCCCGCCCTGCACGACAAAGACGATATGCTGCACCACAGCCGTATCCTGATACAGGGGCTTCACGCCTGGGCGTCCCGTTTGCCGTGACCGAACAATCTCCGAAAGGCTTGGGCAAAACGGTTCCCGCCGTATCGCTGCTGCTGCCCGAAACCACGCCCTTCATCGAAAAACCCGTTTCTCCGCCCTCTCCCCCGAAACACACGCGATTTTGACGCAGGCAGCCGTCCAAAACATCATCTTAATCGGCGCAGAAACCCATATCTGCATGTTGCAAACCGTATTGGATTTGCGCTTGGAAGGCTTCAATGTTTACATCCCCTTTGAATGCACGACATCCCGTTCCCCACAAACAAAGAAAACGGGCTGGCGCAAATGCGCGAAGCCCGCGCCACCGTTTCCAATGTGGAAAGCTATTTTGTTCCAATTGCTGGGCGACGCGCGCCACCCGCCTTCAAAACCGTTTCAAACTGATTCAATAGCCTGTTAAGGTCGTCTGAATGCAATACACCATCACCGAAGCCGCCAAAACCGACCCTACCCGACATTGTCGAGATTTACAACAGCACCATAGCCGCCCGCCAATCCACTGCCGACCTGACCCCTGTCAGCATTGCCGAACGCGAACCTTGGTTCGACGCGCACGGCGGCAAGCGGCCTCTGTATGTATTGAAAAATAAAGATAGTACGGTTTTGGCATGGTGCAGCCTCAGCGACTACTACCCGCGCCCTGCCTATCACATCAGCGCAGAAATCAGCCTCTATGTTCGCCATGACACGCGCGGTATCGGCGTGGGCAAAATCCTGCTGCAAAAATGTGCTCGAACGCGCGCCGTCCTTGGGCATTAAAAACATATTGGCAGTCATCTTCGGACATAATCTACCCCAGCCTGCACCTGTTTCACCAGTTCGGCTTTACGGAATGGGGGCGATTGCCCGCCGTATGCGACTTAGGAACGCAGCAAGCCGATGTTGTCATCTTAGGCAAAAATTAGTCGATTGAATCCCGACAGCCAAACCGCAAACCTTTCCCAAACACTACCCGCTCCAAACCAAAATGACCGCCCCCAAATCTGCCCCTGCCCTTCAGGGCAAGCCTACAACGACTGTTGCGCCCCATTCCACCGTCACGAAAAGCCTGCCGCAAACCGCCGAACAGCTGATGCGCTCCAGATACAGCGCCTATGTTTTGCACGATATCGCCTATATCGTTGAAACGACTAGTCCCTTCCAGCAACACCTGCTCGATCAAGCCGATATGCTGACATGGAGTCAGACGACCCATTGGCTGGGTTTGGAAGTCGCACAACACGCCAATGTCGGCAAACAACACGCCCAAGTCGAATTCAAAGCCTATTTTTCAAGACGGTCAGGAAACAGCGTGCCATCATGAATTATCTGCCTTCGTCAAAATCGACAACCGCTGGTATTTCATCGACCCGACCACGCCCTTACCCGGCATGAAACAAGACTGCATCTGCGGTTCGCACAAAAAATTCAAAGCCTGCTGCGGCCGTTTTTTCAAATAACAAACCCTGCCCATCCGCAGGAAAATTTGAAACCATGCCTGCGGACAGGCTGCGTCTCCTGAAAACACCGGTTTCAAAAATGCCGCCAATCCTTCCCGCTTTCCCCACCTCAATCCGCCTGAAAAACAGCCCTTTCCGTTATAATTTCCTTTTTCCCGCCTATTCCTCAACAGCCGCAAAGCCGCCTTTTTCCTCCTCTACCTTATCCAGCTCCTGCCCTTCAAAGCCATACACAAAATCGCCGACGCCGTGGGCATCCTTGCCTATTACGCCGTCAAACCGCGCCGAAAAGTGGGTGAGACCAACCTCAGAAAATGCTTTCCCGAATGGAGCGAAGACAAACGCAAAGCCGTGCTCAAACGCCATTTTCAGCACATGGCGAAGCTGATGCTCGAATACGGCCTGTATTGGTACGCGCCTGCCGACAGGCTGCGCAAACTCGTGCATTATCAAGACAAACACCATCTTGATAACGCGCTCGCGGCAGGGCGAAAAAGTCATCCGCTTTTATCCGCATTTCACCGCATTTGAAATGGCGGTTTACACCCTCAATCAGGACGTGCCGCTGAGCCAGCATGTATTCGCACCAAAAACAAAGCGTTGGACGAACAAATCCTCAAAGGCCGCCACCGCTACAACAACGTCTTCCTTATCGGCCGCACCGAAGGCCTGCGCGCGATTATCAAGCAACTGCGCAAAAGCGACGCCCCCTTCCTTTACCTGCCCGACCAAGATTTCGCCGCAACGACTCCATTTTTGTCCAACTTCTTCGCTGCATCCCCACCGCCACGATTACGGGCTAGCCGCATCGCGCGGTATGACGAAGGCCAAAAGTCATTCCTGCCATCCTACGCGCAATGCCGACAACACCGTTACGCTGCGTTTCTATCCGGCATGGGAAAACTTCCCTTCGAACGACGTTGTAGCCGACACCCAACGCATGAACGACTTTATCGAAGCGCGGGCAAGGGAAAATCCCGAGCAATATTTCTGGCTGCACAAACGCTTCAAAACCCGTCCCGAAGGCGAACAGGGATTTTATTGAATTACATACAGTTACAACAAAAAGCAGCCCCGTCATATTCGGGCTTTTTATCATTCTATTAAATCGAAAATTAACAACGATAGTAACAAATCTTCAATTGAGAATTTTTCACATTAACTCTTTGGATAAAATGGATATTCAGCCCCATTAAACGGGCAACAGAGACCGGCGTATTCCGTAAAACATAAATATGATGCAAAATTTTGATTAACGTATGCGTTAATTTAATTTAAAATCAAAGCGTTATAAACAACATAAAACATCAATTGCACTAACCATACCTTTAAAGAATATAATGCCAAATTTATAAAAGAATTTTACATTTATAAAATTTAAATTAATAGAATTATATTTTATATTTTATAAATATTGGAATATTATAAATATATATTTTACATACATAATGTAAACCACTTATGGACAAACCCAAAATTTTCGCGTAAATTTTCGTTTACATCAAAGTACAGCCAGTGCCGGTAAGATTTGACACTCCGAGTTTCTTACTGCAAGCCTCCAGCTTGCAAGTGGATGTTTCGAGACTCACTCCTCAGGCAAAACGAAGTTTACCCGCACACGGAGTTGAGCCGTGCAGGTAAAGCCGCAGGCGAAAAGCCTGTATTGTTTGTGAAGCGTAAATCTCTGATTTGAGGTAGTATGGGAGGCAAATCACTGCGGGATTGCCCCTGTTCATCTGCTTCATCACACCCACAAGGGTTTACGGTGATCAAACAGAAATTCCACCAACCGCCCCACTCCGGCCTCAAACGCAAATATATAGTGGATTAAATTTAAACTCAGTGACAGTTAACGAAGCCGCGAGACAGTACAGATAGTACAGAACCGATTCGACTTTGGTGCTTCAGCACCTTAGAGAATCGTTCTCTCTCTGTAAAAGCTAAGGCGAGGCAACGCGCCATGCCGGTTTAAAGTTAATCCACTATAACGGGCAAACAAAAGCATCGTGTTATTGGAATCCGCGATAGCAAAAAGGTCGTCTGAACATTTTCAGACGACCTTGTCAAATCAGGAACACGGATTGTATGCGTTGCCTTCTTGTTGCTGCTGGTACACTAGCTTCAGCGAAGTTGATCGGGCGAGCAGTACGGGCGGAAGCGGCACAGGTTGCAGCGCTGGTGGAAATAGCTTCGCGTGCGCGTAGGGAAGAGGATGTTCGGGCAGGCTACGCCTTACAGAGCAGTTGAATCTTCTTCGGGGATGTTTTCAGACGGAAGATGCCGCTTTGGGTTGCTTCGTTGAGGAACATGGTGCGTTCGGCGTTGAGTTTGGCGGTTACGGTAACGGTTACTCAACGTTGTAGTAACCGTCTTCCAGCTTCTCGCTGTTGGTGGAAACGCGCATATCGACTTCAGGCCGCATTTGGGGGCGTTGGGCGCTTCAAGACAGGTCTTTGACGAACGAGCGTTCGATGCTGAATACGGGTTGCAATTCTTCGCTCATTTTGTTTCCTGGTTGGGTTTTAAAGTTTTGGGTTTAATAAAGTCCAGCCTGCCTTACGGTGCAGGCCGTACAAATGATGAAGCCACCGACGTGGGTATCGCCAATGATTTGCGGTATGCTGCGCTGGCCTGAAAGCTGCTGCATTTCGGCAAAGGCTTCCGGGGCTGCGGTCGACGCGGATTTCGTTATTTCGGCGACATGGCAGAATGCAACAGCTTTTGTAGCCGCGTAGTGCCCGGTAAGGCAGAACGCGCCTAGCCAGCCCATCGTAACGGTTTGCGCCAATGATTGTTTTCAGAGTTCTAATGGGGTTCACTATATATGGGCATATGGTTTATTTTACAATACTACTTGAAATCGGCTATTTTGCCTGAATCTTTGTTTTTCAGGGGCGTAAGGGCTGCCTGCCGCCAATAATGCCGCTGCCGTTTTAAAAGTATGATAAACGGCAATCCGAACCGCTTTTTGCCATTTATTTTCAAACCGACGGCAAGCGGATGGTAGATTAAATTTGAGTCAGAACAGCAACACAATCAGCCGATTATTTCCGGTTTTGGGCAGCATCAGTCTGGTTCAAGCCAATCTACTATTCTTATTAAGTGGAACTAAAACCGGCGCTTCAAGATCACCCATCCCGAAGGACGCCGTGTGCCGAAACCGTGCTCGTCAACATCACCCGCAGGAAACGCGTGCAGTGTTGGAAAAGCAATATCTGCGAGCGCTACATCGAGCGCAACAGCGGCCACAGTCTGGTCGGCAATAATTTATCTCACAGGCGTGGTGCGCCGCGTGTTGCCCGGCATGCAGAGTGCGTTCATCGACATCGGTTTGGAACGCGCTGCGTTTCGCATCGTCGATGTCCTCGAACAACGCCGCAACCCCGACGAAACCCAGCGCATCGAGCATATGCTGCTGTTTGAAGGCAGTCGGTTTTTGGTGCGGGTCATCAAGGTCCGATTAACACAAGGCGCGCGCCTTTCCACTCAGAATTTCGTTAGCAGGCGCTCGTCCACCTTCCGCAGGAAGACCACATCGGCATTTCCCAGCATCGAGGAGCGATGCCGAACGCAACAGCCTGCGCTGCCGAACGCCTGACTAATCATGCCCGAAGACGCGTGCCACGGCTATATCATCCACCGCACCAACGCCAGCCACCGACGAGCAGCTTTGTCCGACATCCACTGCAGTGACCAAGTGTGGGAACACATTAAAGAACAACGAAAACCAGCCATGGAAACCCCCTGCTGTATCAGGATTTGCCTTTGAGCCTGCGCGTGTTGCGCGATATGTTCAGCCTCGACGCAAAAAAATCCTGGTTGACTCAACCGAAAACCTACCGCCGCATGACCCGTTTCGCCGGCAATACGTCCACGGCGCATTAGGTAGATAGAGCTGTTTAAAGGCGAACGCCCGCTGTTTGAAACCCACAACGTCCGAGCAGAATCGGCCGCGCCCTGCAACCCGCGCGTCAACCTCAGCTGGCAGCTACCTGATTATCGAGTCCACCGAAGCCATGACCACGATAGACGCGTGAACACCGGCGCTTCGTCAGCGCGCCGCAACTTCGACGAAACCATCTTCCGCACCAACCTCGAGCCTGCCACACCGCCGCCCGCAGATTACGGTTGCGCAACCTTGGCGGCATCATCATCATCGACTGTCGACGCATGGCGCAGGAAGCGCACCATAAACCATGTTGCAGAACTTGCAAAGCCCTCGCCTTCGACCACACCCGCGTTACCCTCAACGGCTTCCAACGGTTTGGTCGAATTGACGCGCATAAACGTTCACGCGAAGCCTCAGCCAAATCCTCTCTGCGAACCCTGCCCGTCCTGCCAGGAGCGGGGTCGTCTGTACCGCAGACCATCTGCTACGAAATCCAGCACGAAATCGTCCGCGAAGCCCCGCCGTTACAGCGTGCAGTCCTTCCGCATCCTCGCCGCGTAACGTCATCGACCTCTTCCTCGACGAAGAATCGCAATCGCTGGCGATGCTCATCGACTTATCGGCAAACCGATTTCGCTGGCAGTCGCGAAACCGCGCCTACACGCAGGAACAATACGATATTGTGTGTTGCTGAACCAAAGGTCGTCTGAAAACGAGATCGGGGTTTTCAGACGACCTTTTAGCTTGAACCATTCAAGTGCAGTATTCCTTTAGAAAATGTCCATCATACCAGCAGAACCCGCCGCGAAGAGCAATCAAGTACGGAAAAGCAACAAAAGGTCGTCTGAAAAACCAGCCGCCTTTCAGACGACCTCCGCTAAACCCTCTAATTTTCCCTGCACTGTATCCTTCCTGCTGATTAAGGAGAACACCATGCGCGTATTGCTTACGAAGACGACAACGCATGATTGCCCAAGCCGCCGCCAACCTCAAAGACAGCTATGCCGTCCGGTTGGGTCAAAACGGCGGCGTGAGTTCCACCGCCCCCAGGCGCAGAACTACGACTTGCTGCTGCTTCGATATCGGACTGCCGGCAAAGACGGGGTTGGACGTTCTCCAAATCGGCAGGAAGGCGGCAAAACCCCGTCCTCATCGTTACCGCCGACGACCTCCACAGCCGCCTCTTGGACTGGGGCGGTGCCGACGTTCATCGTCAGAACCTTTCGACATGGCGGAGCTGCAAGCCTGTTGCGCCGTCCTGCGCCGCCACAGCGGCCTGGCCGTACGGTGTTAGCGGCGCTCACCTGGCTTGCCACCTACTGCAAGTCAGGTACAAGGACGAACTGTCCTCCTGAGCAACAAAGTTTGCGTCTCCAAGCACTGATGATGCGTCGGCATCATCCTCTCACAACGACGAAGACAAAATCTACGGCTGGGGCGAAAGAAGTCGAGACAACGCCGTCGTTTCTCATCACGCCCTACGGCTCGGCGAGGTTACATCAAAACGATATTACGCGGCGTATGAGGCTGCTGGTCGCCAAAGGGGTCGTCTGGAAACCCCAACCGCGCCTCCATGCCGCCCATGCCATAATCGGTATATAAAACCTAAAACAGCCTCACAAACACACTGTGCATCACTTCATCAGACCCTCAAACAATCCCTGCAAGTCCGTATCAGCATCGCCCTGATACTGATGTTTCCTGCCTTTGTCCATCATCGCGGGTGCATTCTCTTGTGCAAACCACCATGACCGAAAGGCTTCGGGACGATGTTGCGCCAACCGCCGCCTACATCAACCCCAAAACCACCGACTACACACAAATAGGCGGCGAAAACCACATCCTCATCCAACCTTCGGACAAGAAGACACCGTCCCCCTGTCCAACACACTCGGCGAAGGATTCCACACCATCAAAGGCGGCGTTGACGACGACGATGACGATGATGACGACGAATACCGTGCCTACATCCACCAAACCCCGCAAGGCAAAATCGCCGTACTCCAAGAAACCGAATACCGCGACGACCTCGCAGCCACCGCCGCCTACCAAAGCGTCCTCCCGCTGCTTATCGCCCTGCCCCTCATGATCCTGCTGACTGTGTGGATCACCTACCGCGCCATGCGTCCCGTTAAGACCCTTTCCGCCTCCCTCGGACAACGCCGTTCAGACGACCTCTCGCCGCTGGACGGAGAAGGCGTGCCCAGCGAAATACAAGGCTTCGTTACCGCCATCAACCAACTGCTGCAACGAACAGGCGAAAACATCCGCCGCCAACACGCTTCATCGCCGATGCCGCCCACGAACTGCGCAGCCCCCTGAGCGCCCTCTCCCTTCAGGCAGAACGGCTCACCAAGCTGCCCCAATCGGACGAAGCCCGCGAACAGACCGGACTCATCCTCCAAAGCATACAGCGCAACCGCCACCTGCTCGAGCAGCTCCTGACCCACGCCCGCGCCCAAGGCTCCGAAACCCAACGCAACCTGACCGACATCAGCCTGCAAGCCCAGTTCCGCCGCGTGCTGCAAGAACTCATGCCCCTCGCCCTCAACAAACAGCAAGACATCGGCGTCGCCGTTGAAAACGACATCCGCATCCGTGCCGATGACACCGAAATCTCACCCTCATCAAACCTTCACCGACAACGCCATCCCTACACCCCCGCAGGCGGCCGCATCGATATAGGTTCAGCGGGACCCCGACCACCTCACCATCTGGGTGGTGACGGCAGCATCCCCGCCGCCGAACGCAGCCGCGTAACCGACGCGTTCTACGCATACTCGGCACGGAACGGCAAGGCACCGGACTCGGACTCTCCATCGCCGCGCCATCTCCTTAAACGCTGGCAAACTCATCTTCGCCGACAGCCGCAACTTCGCCCGGCCTGCTGATACAAGCGGAACTCAGCAAGCAACTGCACAGCGAACTAAGCAAATAAAAAGGTCTGAAATCCGTTTCCAGACGACCTTTCTCATTCCATCCTCCATCAAATATCCGCATTACAACAAGCCCCTCTTCCTAAAACACGGGTTTCTCCCCACCGTCCTTGCAGCCATCCGACAACGCGATGCCGACAGCAAAATATCGCCAGCCCTTCCGAAAATCCAGCCTGCCCACATTCGGTTAAAGAGCATCAATAATGTAGGCCTCTGAAAATATGATTAATATTCTCGGAGTAATGTATATTGTTGCAAATCATTATCAAAAAATATTAGAATATACACTCTTGTTTAACGCAATACCTTAATCACTCAACTAAGAGGAAGAACATAAATCCCCCATTCCCCGCCTTCCGTTTCAGCATCGTAATTCGCCATTTTCTGTCTTCAGGTTTGCCCATGCAGACATTCGCTTCAAGCGACTGTTGCCAGACTGAAGAAGTCGTCATTGGTACTGCCATGCTGAAGCCCGTGTTACAACCAGCTTGACCGCGAAACTGACCGATTTGCGACAAATTGAGGCCGTCGGCGCTGGATGTCAGCGGCGGCAGCAGCGTGGCGCGCAGTTTACAGCATCCGCGGCGTCGGCGGCGGACAAGATTAATCTGGAAGTGGACGCTGGCCAATCCGCAAAATCTTCCACACCACCAAAGCCGCTTCCAGCTTGACGGCCCGCTTTGGTGAAAAGCATCAACTCAACGTCGAAAAAGGCACGGGCGCAGCGAGCGCAGGCTTGGGTGCGGTCAGCGGTACCATCGTAACGACGGTTGACGCGAAAGACCTGCTGACCGACGGCAAACTCGGCTTCAAACTCGGCGCGGGCGAGCGTAAAGCTCAACCGGCAGCAGCACGCGGCAGTTTACAGCCAAATGATCTATATAATACAAAATTTAATTTAGTAGGAAGTTTTTACACTTATCAATGAACCGATTAAATGGGATTAATAGAGAATTTGAAGAGAAAGGTATATTGTTTTGCTTATTACACACTAAATGCCCAACAGTATATAGAATAGGAGTAATCAATATGTTAAAAATACAAAACTTAAGAAAATCTTATGGTAAGAGAACGGTACTAGATAATGTCAATATGAATATTCCTAAGGGAAAAGTGTATGCTTTAATAGGTCCAAATGGTGCTGGAAAATCAACTATTATGAAAATTTTTGACTGGTTTAATTAATAAAAACCAGTGGTTCTATCACTTTTGAAGGTAGAGAATGGTCACGTCGAGATTTGCAGAAAATTGGAAGTATTATTGAAGAACCACCACTTTACAAGAATTTGAGCGCATACGATAATATGAAAGTAGTTACAACAATGCTTGGTATTTCAAATAGTACAATACTTCCGCTATTAAATAAAGTAGGTTTAGGAAACATTGATAGGAGACCAGTAAAGCAATTTTCTCTAGGGATGAAGCAAAGGTTAGGAATAGCTATCGCTTTAATAAATTCACCTAAATTACTTATATTGGACGAGCCTACCAACGGGTTGGATCCTATTGGAATTCAAGAATTAAGGGAAATTATAGAGTCATTTTAAATCAGATGGGATGACAGTCATGATTTCAAGTCATATTCTTTCAGAGGTCGAACATCTAGCTGATTTTATTGGTTTTATTTATGAAGGAAAGATTGTACTGGAGAAGGAATATGATGGTTCTGAGAATCTTGAGGAGTTATTTAATAATCAAATTATATATGAAAAAGGG
>BNJV01000336.1_pt1 | contig 113795 bp, 138 predicted proteins | sample 8540591 | NCBI WGS metagenome assembly BNJV01 (sample SAMD00202457, study PRJDB9452) | human saliva metagenome | host: Homo sapiens
GCTTTGCTGTCGGATGTCTTTCGGTGCTGAGTTGTCCAGTTGTTGCCCTTTAGATTTGGCTGTTTGACAAAAATGATGGCATCCCATGTAAACCATTCATGAATCGCCTGACACTGCGCTCCGGTTTCTGTAGCCTGCGGCGTGTGCTGTCTAGCGGGATCGATGGTGACCTTGTCAAGTTCGGAACAGATATCAAGGAGGATGACGGATGGACGTGGGATCGGTTGCGGACTGGGTGGGAGCCATCGGCGGCCTCCTGGCAGTTTTTCGCCGCGGTCGTTTCGTGGCAGACGAGTGAAAAAGTTGTGAAGCTCGAAGAGAAGCGTGACAGCGAGCGTGAGTCTGCGGCGGAGCGCCGACAGGCTGAGCATGTGACAGTTGTCGGCGTTCAATGTCCTGATGCTCCACGGGAGGAGCGTTACGCGATTTTGGTGGTGAATGGTTCGGATGCGCCCATTTACGACATTCGCGTTGAGAGTCAGAGAGCTGATAAGAGCTGCGATAACCCGCCGTTAGACCTCGCTGTGCTTCCGCCCGGGAAGTTTGTCATCCCTGCTCACCCTACGTACAACTGGGGCTCGGTCATTGACCAGGAAGTTGCTCAGATAAAACTGAATATGATGACAAAAGGAAAAGCGGGAGAAATGATCACTCACGTGTCATTCGTCGACGCCGCGTCGCGGAAATGGGAACTCGTGCGCGGACGCGAGCTGCGCAGTGCCGGCTCTGGTGGGGGCGCTGCTCGGTAACGTGGGCGTTCGTGCGAGGGTGTGGCCCGACTTTGCTGTCGGGTGAGTACGAGTGCGAATCGTGTCGCCGATCACCTGGGAGATACGCGCCACCGTCACATGATGAACGACCAGCCCAGTGAGCGCCCAGCGCGCCGCTGTGCGCGAGAGCTTGGCGCGTGGATCGGCCGCTTGGCTCATCGTCTTGGCGCCACACATGGGCGCACTCCGGGCACCGGTAGCGGCGCACGCTCACGTGCAAGATCGTGGGTGCCACCCGTAAGGCTCGTGCGCCAGCGCCTGATCACCGTGTCACGCGACTCGCCCTGGCATCCGCAGCGTCGACACCACCGGTCCGCACCAGCAATCCGGCAAGCCAACACTGCATGGTCTGACCACATGCGCTGGCCCGTCAGTTCTAGGCCCAGGTCATCCAGACGCGTGAACGCGCTCAGGTCAGGGCGATCAAAGATAGTATTGGGCATGTCGAGGTCTTTCAGATGGACGGTGTAGCAATCTCCATCATCGGAAGACCTCGACCCCTACCCGGCCACGACACACTCCAACCCCGCCCACAAACACCTACACCCTCAAATGCGAAGAGCCGGTTAAGCTTGAGCATCATGTTGCTCCGCTGGGAGATATATTGGGTGAAGATCGTGCATTTATCCTCGCCGATCTGATGGCTTAACGCCAGGGAGTAGTGTTCCCGTTTCAGCTGAGGGGTCCTCGAGGATTCGCTGTGGATTCGTGTATCAGAGGCGCGCACGACCAACTTTCCAGAAGCCTGAGCTCATGACCTGACGGCGGGGGACGTCGCATTCCTTGACCAGGAAGCGCCGTCCGAGTGCGGCAGATCTTGGCCTCGGCGCACACCCATCCGTAGTCGATCCGGCCCAGCTGCAGCTTTACCAAGTTCAGCGGCGAGCGCAGAACCGGGGTCGTCACCACCGCGACACACGACGGTGATGCTTACTGCGCGTGCCCGGCAGGACATGGTCCTCGCTCGGAACCTCGACGATCGCGCTGAAGCGCCGTCCGGGGTCCGCTGCGTGAGCGGAGAGGATGCCGAGTAGGCCGGGAAGACCGGTCTCATCGGCGATCAGGACGTGGTGCCCGACATCGGGAGCACCGCCGTGGGGCGCGGTCTGGAACCGCAGGCCGACCGGATCGCCGGGTTTGACTCGTTTGATCCAGCGGGCGCCGGGACCGTCGTGCCCGCTGCTGACGATGTCGATGTCGATCTCAGCGAGCGCTGCGCGATGTTCGCGCACTGTGTACCACCGCAGATCGGGGCGGGAGGCCTCAGGAATACGCGGAGAGTCGATCGTGGGTTGAGACCCGTGTAGTCGGGCATTTGGAGGCCCTGTCCGGGCGGCGGCATGAAGACCCACATACTCATCCGCACCCATCAGCGCCACGTCTGAGATCTCCGGGGCTGTGATCGTGACACGGCGGAACGCCGGCGTAAGGTCGGTGACTGCGGTGACACGAGCGGGAAACTGCGGGTAGTGGTCGCGCTCCGGTGGCAACGCCATAGTCCGCGAGTAGATGGCACGGATCGTCGACATCGCGGTGTCCTCAAGTAGATTGCGGCTTTTGGACATATGAACCTCGCTTAGGATAGGCAAACCTTAAGAGGATTGTGTTCCGGAGCCCACGACGATGTCGACGCGACCGCGAGCAGATCTCTGGCGCTGCCTGGACAAACGGAATCCCGGGTAGGCGGCAGCCTCCTGAAGAAGCAGGAAGCGGTGGGGATGCACCCCGCCGCTTCCGCATGTCGTCCTGTTTGAGTCCCAAGCCCACGTAGCTCTCGTGCATGGTCAGCGACCCGAGCGTATTCCTTTTGTTGACGAGGAGGGAATGACATGACCACCGAGGCTGCGCCGCTCAACGTCTGGAGTTTTCTTCTACGAGGCAGTGGTCGGGTCGTGCGAGGGTGTTGCCCGGCTTTGCTGTTAGCCAGATGTGTGTGAGTATGAGTGAGCATCAATAGTCGAATCAAATGATGACACTCGCGATGATATCCTGAACGGGGAGGTAGCCATGAGAACCACTGTGACACTCGATGATGACCTGCTTGCGCGCGCTGAGGAACTGACTGGGGTCAGAGAGATCCCGCTTCGATCAGGGATGCGGTAGAACTCCTCGTTCGCATTGAGGTGGTCGGCAGCTCGCCGCGCTCGGCGGCAGTGATTCTGCGGCGGAGGCTGCGCCTCGGCTGAGCGTGCATGAGGTCCTCGTTGACACGAACATCTGGATCGATCACCTGGAAAACTGAGCCGGTTCTGGTTGATCTGCTCGAGCGTGATCAGGTGTGCGTGCATCAGAGTGTCATCACTGAACTCGCGTTGGGGAATCTCAAGAATCGATCAGTCTTCCTGAAAGCGCTTGAACGCTTGATGATCGTGCGCAGTGTCGATGATCAGGGCGTGCGGCATCTCGTCGAGGAGCGGCTATGGGAGGGGCCTCAGTGCTGTCGATGTGGCACTTCTAGCGAGTGCTGTCGTAACCCCCGGTGTGTCGCTGTGGACTCGTGATAAGCGCCTGCGGCAGGCTGCACGTGACGTGGGCGTGTTGGCGGACCTTGACTGAGGGGTCCGCGTCTTCTACGAGGCAGTGGCCGGGTGGCGCGAGGGCGTGGCCCGGCTTTGCCGTTGTCGAGTGTGCTGTGCGCGCCTCGAGACGTGGGTATTCAACAACCTACCGTCGGTCTGATAACTCTCCTATCCTGGGTGTAAAACTCGAGGGGAGAGGTACGGAGTCTGTCGATCCGCGACGATGCATGTGCTGATTCGCGATAAAGAAACACCCGACCTGGCAGGATGACACCTGGAAAGTTGCGACGGCGCGCCGCGACGAAAAACGTATCGTCGTCACCTACATCAACGGAAAAGAGTATCCATACGGCGAGGATAGGGTGCGCCTCTACGACCAAGTTGAGCGTCGAACAGTCGACGCGCTCGATGAGGTTCGTGTCGGTGGTAAGCGTTGGAACAACGTTGAAATTATCTGGACGCTCCGCCGAGCAGACCATCCCCGCAATCCCCGTTATACGCTGGCATGCCGCACCGCTGACGGCAAGCTCAAACTGCGCCGCTACGGACACGACGAGGTGGGAGTGACCTATGCGTCCGCACAGGATCGGCAGAACGCCGCCGTCCTCAACTACATTCGCGAGGAAGTACGCGCGCACGCTCGACGGGCCGGGGCGAAGGTCGACCCGGCAGCCCAATATCTCCGCTGGGTGAGCGGCGAGAAGATGCTGCCCGAGGCGATCCTTGCGAACGTGTGGGAGTGGCTTCCGCAGGCGCCGCGAGGTCCGCCCTCGAAGCGTTCCTCGCGGGCACGTCCTCCACGAAGACGGGTGCGAGCGATTGCCTAATCATGCCGTTCCCCTCAAACATCGATCAGCGCAACGCGATTCGAGCCGCGCTCACCCAGCAGATTTCGATCATTGATGGGCCTCCCGGTACGGGCAAGACGCAGACGATCCTTAATCTGATCGCGTCCCTGATCGCGCAAAAGGCAAGACTGTCGGTGTTGTCGCGGGGGCGAACTCTGCAGTAGACAATGTCGTCGATAAGCTGGCGGAGGAAGGCTATGGATTCCTCGTCGCCAACCTGGGGAAAGCGGAGCGCGTCAAGGAATTCCATCAGCGTGAGGGTGTTCTTGAACAGAGGCGCGAGGCATGGGCTCGCAAGGCCTCCGCTGTGTCGTCAGGTTCCCCGCCGGAGCCGACGAGGCCGTACTGCGGGCCGAAGAAGAGCGCCTCGTGGCTCTCGTGGGAGGACGCGCGAGACATTCCGAAGATCCGCGCGCAGCTGACGGAGGCCCAGCGTGAGCGGCTCCTATTTGAGGAAAAAGTACAGGAGAGTCGCCGTCCGGTAGCGGACATTTCTCATCTGGCTGTCTCGAGGCGGCGCTCTGGGGTTATCGGTGAACTTCTTGCTCTGGCTCGCTGCGCGCCGAGGGTGGGGCGCGGTCCGCGGGGCTTCATCGAGCGGGTGCGTCGGTACTTCGCCTACGGCTCCCTGAAGGGCATCGACCTGGGAGACCCGCACGTCCAGTCGGCGCTCCAGCTCGCCTTTTATCGGGCTTGCGAACAAGAATTATCCGACCGCATCGAGGAGGCCGAGGCTCGCGCGGCCCGCCACGGCCTCGTCGAGGTGAGCGCGCGAGTATCGCCGCCACTCCCGCGAGGCGCTGGATGCCGCTTTACTGGACCGATTCGCACGCGAGCGTCCGAGCCGCCTCAGCCCAACCGAGCGCCTCAAGCGGCAGACGGATATCCTGCTGCGTACCTACCCGGTTGTCGCATCCACGTGCTTTTCGATCCGGAACAACCTGGCCGAGGACGTGCTGCTTGACTGGATTATCATCGACGAATCATCAGGTCCTGATTCCGGAGGATAGCAGCGCTCAGCAAGGCCCGTAACGCTGTCATCGTTGGGGATGACAAGCAGCTGGGCCGATCTTCCAGGGGTGGGATGCGAGCAAGCAGGAGCCGCCCGCGCCTCGCTTCGACGTCCGTTCGCTCTCGCTGCTCGACTCCATCAAAATGATGCCGGAGTCGGCACAAGTGCCGAGCACCCTGCTCAAGGAACACTACCGGTGCCACCCCGCGATCATCGAGTTCTGTAACCGCATGTATTACGGCGGCGAGCTCATTCCGATGCGCGCCCCCGACGATGATGCCCCCGATCCGCTCGCGATCGTCTACGCTGCGCCCGGAAACCACGCGCGGCGCCCGTCGCGCGGGAGCGGATTCTTCCGCAGCGGGAAATCGACATCATCACCGACCTGGAGGACATGCGCAGCATCCGAGACAACGTCGAGCTTGAAGGGACTGACGAGTCGGGTGACTTTGTGTTGGGCGTCGTGACTCCGTTTTCGGGCACAGGCCACGAACCCTGAGCAAAGCAGATTCGTAGCGACCTCGGTGAAGGGACTCATCCCCGATGGTTGGCGGAGACCGCGCACAAATTTCAGGGGCGCGGTGCTGGAACGATCATCCTGTCCACAGTCCTCAATGCCAACGACCGGTCGGCCGCGCAAGACTTCTACGACGCGGATGCCCTGACGAATGTGATTGTGTCGCGCGCCAAAGACCGCTTCGTTGTGGTGACCACGCATGGTGGCGTCCGACTCAGCCGAAATGTGAGAGCCTTGCTCGATTACATCGAGATGTACGATCCGAGCAGCGTTGTCCAGTCGGACATAGTCTCCATTTTCGACGTCCTCTACAACGCCTATAGTGAATCCCTTGAGCGGTATTCCCGGGCCAAATGGGCTGATCGTCGGCGCTCTCCCGCAGAGAATGTTGTGGAACAGTGCCTGTGCGACGTGCTGGCAGAACCCAGGTATTCGCGAATTGGCTACCAGGCCCAAGTGTTCCTTCGGGATGCGTTGCCCAATACGCGCCGCCTGAGTGAGGAACAGCGATCTTTCGTGTTCAGGGATAGCGCGCTCGACTTTGGGGTGTACTCGCGAGTCACGAAGCGCCTTCTCCTTGCCATCGAGGTGGACGGTTGGAAATTCCATGGCATGAGTCAGAAACAGCAGAAGCGTGACAATCTCAAAGATTCGATCATGTCCGCCTACGGAGTTCCTGTCCTGCGTCTGTCCACGATCGGCTCTGGCGAGGAGCGGCAGATTCGCGAGGCGTTGGATCGGCTCCTATAGGGGATGTCCTAGGTGCTCGGTGGTCGTGCCTGGCAACTGTTTTGGGGCTTCCCTCGTGAACGACCACAGGAATCGACGAGGCCGGGGCTCAGGTCTGCACATTCGTGCGGTTACGGGAATGCGGGTGGGAGGATTTGCGTGATGGTTGCACAGCATTCTTGGTGTTTCATGTCGGTTCTGCGCGTACCCTGACAGGGAAGGGTCCGCCCCAACGGCGGGGGCGGACCACCCTCATCTCACCGTGGAGGGCACACCATGGAGAACTCACCCCTGTCCGATGGAACTGTTGCCGAGGAAGAAGAATCCTTCCGAGACTCGACGTCGCGCCACACGCTCGACCGTGAACTGCCCGCCAGCCGCACGCGCCCCCAGGGCGCGGGTACCCGCGTTGGTTCCTGGATGCGCGTCGGCGCTGTTGACTGGGGGATCCGCATCGCAGTCGTGGGCTCGTGATCGGCGGATTCTTCGCCGTCTATGTCAACGGCGTCGCCGAAGGCTGGTGGCATGCCCTGGGGTGAAACCCCCACCGTCGCAGCCACAGGCCCCCACGGCCGCACCCACCCCCGCCCTCAACGGAGATCGAGTGAGCCCGCCATGTCGGGCGGCTGCAGATCGGCCCCGATGGCGTGCTCGTGCGCCCCGCCGAGTACGCAGCAGACACCTACACCAAACCGGGAGCTCCCAGAGGTGGCTAAGGAAAACAGTGAACGTGGGGCGGAAGCAGCCGCAGAACACTACCTCGCACTACTCGTCTACGCCTGGAACACCGGAGACACACAACCAATGGCAGATATGTCGGCTAGTGACTCTAAATTTGCGCATGAGGTTACGCAGAAGGTCAATGATCTCTACGGTAATGGATGGGCCTTTGACAATAGCTCCGTTGTAGAGCATGTTCTCAAGCTTGAGCCTGCAGGAGCAGCGGATGAGGAGAGCGCTTCCAATGCGGTGAATGTTGTGTTTGCTATCAACTCATCGGACGGGACGATCTGCCAGAAGAAGAACATCTATCTTCGCGATCAGCAGTACCATTCCATCTTCGCATTAGTGATGACGTGGGAGAACGACCGGTGGGTTGTGGCTCAAGCAGGAATGGAAAAGACGAATGGTTAAGAAATTCCTCGGTGTCTCTCTATCGACAGCCCTAGCTCTTTTTTCGTTCACATTCATGACAGAGTCGGCGTTTGCCGAAGAGCCCGGTATTCCTCCGTTCTACGAAACAAATGCGCATGACGATGCCATTGCGGCTCTCCTGAGGGAAGGGATCAGGCAATATGACCCGGGCAGTCAGGCTAGTAACACATCGCCAACTGATGACACGATCCGTTTGTCGAATTCCGCCGTGGTGAGTCCTGAGGCGGTGACGTCCATGGAGGGTTTGAATTGTGATGGCAAAGGACACACGGCCGTTGAGGCAGATGGCAGCACTGCACTGTATTCGTGTCGTCCTATGTTCCCCAAGAGCGGCGACGCTGGATGGAGACCGACAACGCGCGAGATTCTGTACTACGCGGCCACGACCATTCACGCCGATGGCGCTGGCCTGTACAAGCGGCCCGCCGACGTGTCCCTACACGAACAAGTACATCCCCACGCTCGTGGCGGCCACACACCCCACGCAGACCCACGTCATCAACCTGCTGGGCCACGACATCACCATCACCCTCACGGCCACGTCCTACACGTGGAGTTGGGGAGACGGGACCCCGGACTTGACCACAACCTCGCCGGGTGTGCCCTGGCACAAAGGCATGAAGCCCAACACCGACCCCGCCCCTCATCCGCCACTACTACGCCACCAAACGGATGGCGATCCAGGTTCGACGGCCCCTACCCCAACGCCACGCGCACCATCACCCTGACCACCACCTGGGCGGAACGGCCACCAACCCCTTCACCGGAGAGACACAAACCATCAACGGCCTGGTCACCACCACCGAAACGACAGGCCCATTCCGCCTCAACCACCTCCTCATCAGCAACACCGACACCTGGGAAGAAAGCCAAGGACACTAAACGTGGCCCGCACAAACTCCTATGCGACCACCATGGCCACCGTGCCCCGCGCACATGAGGGCGAGGCCGAGCAGGTAGCGCGGCGTGAAACGCTCGTGAAACGCCACGGCTGACACGGCGACGGTCACGAGGATCGACAGCTTATCGATGGGCACCACGACCGAGGCAGGCCCATCCTTCAGCGCGTGATAGTACGCCAGCCACGACGCACACGTCGCAGCACCCGACGCGACGATAAACGCCAGCTCGCGACCCGGAATCGACCGCACCTCGCCCAGGCGTCCCTGCGCGCCCACGATCACCACGCCATCGCCAGCACCACCAGCGTGCGCACCGCCGTCCCCAACGTCGGATCAACCCCCAGAAATGCCGACCTTCCCAAGGATCGACGTCAACGCGGCAAACAGAGCGGACGCAAGCGCGAATGTCAGCCAGCTCCCGCCCCCGCGCAGCGCTCGAGGAAGGCCCGATAGCTCAGCGGGTTCCACCATCAGAAGCGTCCCCGCCGTAATCGCGATAATCCCGGCCGCGCCCCACACTCACCAGCTCGCCCAGTAGAACGAGCGCGAGGATGATCGCCAGGACCGTCGACAGCTTGTCGATAGGTGCCACGCGGGACACGTCCCCTCGAGACAGTGCCGCGAAATAGCACAGCCACTGAGGCACCCGTCGCCAACCCAGACAACACCAGGAACAGCGCAGAGGTTCCGTCGATAGATATAACGCCGGAAGCCGTTCCCGTCAGCGCCGCCATGCCCCACGCCCCCACGGCTACGACAACCGTGCGCAGCGCCGTCGCAACCGTTGAGCTCGTCGACGCGACGCCCGCCTTCGCCAGGACGGCAGTCAGCCCCGCGAACAGGGCTGACAGGGAGGCGGCGAGGATCCACACGTGACCAGAGTATGCCTGTTCCTGACATCCTCGCACCCGAGCACAATGGCGGTGTGTCATGAGTATCATCACGACGGAAAACTAGGTTATAGTTGTCGCGTATCCAGACCTCGTGGTGAGGTGACAACGGAGTGTAAAGGAACGAGATGAGCGACAACCTCGACGAACTCGGCGTCAATGGTGAATTCGAGGAAGACGGCCGAGAGATCGTGCTCGACACGAGCGGCGAAGTGGAACTCACGGACGAGGTAACCGAGGGTGTCGATGAGCTGCGCGAAACGATCGCACAGCAGGACTCAGAGGCAGAAAAGTACGCGATCGAATTCCTCAAGAAGGTCGTGCGCATCCGCGGCGTGCGTATCACGAGGGAGGAGTTTCTCCGTCAGGAGCTGCGCAAACTCCACATGAGCGACGATGCGATTGCGAGCGCCGTCGACTCGAACCCCGTCCTCGCTGGCGTCTGCTTGACCGATCTCGATAAGCTCGCGGATGGCGTCATCTCCTTCGAGACGAACAAGTCCGCGGCGATGTCCTTCGCCGCAGGCCTCCCCGGTGGCTTCGCGATGCTCGGCACGATCCCCGCGGACCTGACCCAGTACTACGTACACGCCTTCAGGATCATGCAGAAGCTCGCCTACCTGTACGGATGGCGTGAGCTCCTCAGCGACATGGACGAGGTCGACGACGAGACGATCGGCGTCCTCGCGGTGTTCTTCGGAGTCATGCTCGGCGTGGGCGGCGCGGCCCAGTCGCTGACGGCCTTCGCGCGCTCGGTTGCGGTGCCCGCCTTCCAAAAGCAGGTGACGAAGCAAGCTCTGACGAAGACCTCGTGGTACCCGGTCATGAAGCACTGTCTGCGATACATCGGCATCAACCTCACGAAGAAGGGGCTTCGCGCAGGGCGTTTCAAGGCTATCCGCTCATCGGTGGCGCCGTCTCGGTGGCATGACCTTCGTGTCGCTTCAGTCCCAGTCCCACCGCCTCAAGAATCACCTGCGCGAGCTGCCTAGCTCCCGGAGTGGACGCCGAGTCTGGAAGCAGGCCGTCAGTGACGCGACCCCCGACGATCAGGAGCCTGGCGTTCTGGATAACGCCCAGCAGGCACTCGAGAGCACGACCAAGGCCGTCACGAGTGGCGCAAAGACTGCGGCTACCGGCATCGCCGATGGCGCGATGACCGCGGCCTCCGGCATCGCGGAAGGCGTCAAGGGTCTCTTCGGTCGGCGCAAGTAACGATCATCGGTGACGAGGCCGGGGCGGGGGACGCGTGACAACGCGGCCTAGCTCCGGCCTCGTCAATCCTAGGGCTTGGGGAGCAGGAACCCGGTAGAGTGGGGGCTACCCGCGCGCTGTCAGCGCGTCGTCAGACGAGGAGGTCCGATGCCGGACACGACGAACGGCCGTACCAGACATCGCGAAGCGATTGGCGATGCCTCCGGGCAGCAATCTGCGCCGGAGCAGCGTGCTCTCGAGTTCCTGGCGAAGGTCGTGCGCGTGCCCGGTGTGCGTGTCAACCGCGATGAGTTCCTGCACCAGGAGCTGCGCAAACTCCGCATGGATGATGATGCAATTGCGCGCGCGATCGACTCGAATCCGCTGCTCGCCGGAGTTGCCTGACCGAGATCGACAGGCTCGCGGAAGGCAATCTCCTACGAGACGAACAAGTCGGCGGCCATCTCCTTCGTTGCGGGTATCCCCGGCGGCTTCGCGATGCTCGGCACGATCCCCGCGGACCTGATGCAGTATTACGCGCACGCCCTGAGGATCATGCAAAAGCTCGCCTACCTGTACGGCTGGGGCGAGCTCCTCCCGGACGGCCGAGACCGACGACGACACGCTCGGCGTGCTCGCCGTGTTTTTCGGCGTCATGCTGGGGGTCGGGGCGCCGCGCAGTCCCTGACGGCTTTCGCACGCGTGGCCGCCAAGACCGCCTACCAGAACCACGCGACAAAACGCGCCCTTATGAGCATCACCTGGTATCCGGTCGTCAAGCACAGCCTGCGTCTCATCGGCATCAACATCACGAAGAGCACCGCCGCCAAAGGGATTCTCGAAGATCGTCCCCGTCATCGGCGGATTCGTGTCGAGTGGCCTCACCTTCATGGCGCTCCAGTCCCAATCCGCGCTCCTCAAGGAGCACCTGCGCGAGATCCCGCCTCCCGGCGTCAGCGTCGAGGAGTGGGACCAACATCGTCTGGGTGCGTCCACAAAGGGGCAGACACCCGAGACGGCGACGAGTATCAAGAAGGGCCTGCGCGGCAAAGCGAAGGTCGTGATGGTCGGCGCCAAGAGCGCGGCCTCGGGCATCGCCGACGGCGCCTCCAGCCTCTCCGGGGGCCTGAAGGGGCGCCTCGGGCGCCGCAAGTAACGACATCACCGACGAGGCCCGGGCCGGGATCGCGCGCATCAGCGGTACCCAGCCCCGGCCTCGTTACCGTGTACTACCCGCCACTGTTTGCCCTCCTCACGCGCCCGGGGGAAGGAAAACCTGCCACGATATGCGGGTGAGTGAGACGACTGAAACGGCCCTGGCCTCGTCCCTGACGGAGGCGGGCCCCCTGATCCTGCAGGCCTTCGCCTGGGACATGACCCCGGACGCCAGCCACTGGCGCTACCTCGCCGCCCGCGCCCAAGAGATCGCGGACCTGGGCGTCACCATCATCTGGCTGCCGCCCGCCTACAAGGGCCACGCGGGTATCAACGACGTCGGCTACGGCGTCTCACGACCTCTACGACCTGGGCGAGTTCGACCAGAGGGGCTCCGATGCCCACGAAGTATGGGACGAAAGACGAGTACCTGGCAGCCATCGAGGCTCTGCACGAGGCGGGAATCGCCGTGTGCGCCGACATCGTCCTCAACCACCGCATGGGCGCCGACGCGTCTGAGACCGTGCGAGCCACTCCGATCAATCCCCACAACCGTCATGAGGCGATCGGGGAACCCGAGACGATCGAGGCGTGGACACGCTTCACGTTCCCGGGGCGCGCGGGCGCGTACTCGGACTTCACGTGGGACTGGACGTGCTTCCACGGCATCGACTGGGACGAAGCCACGAAGCGCAACGGACTGTGGCTCTTCGAAGGCAAGCAGTGGAACGAATCCGTCGACACCGAGTTCGGTAACTTTGACTACCTGATGGGCTGCGACGTGCACGTCACCGAGCCCCGGGTCAGCGAGGAGCTGGACCGCTGGGGCAAGTGGTACGTCGAGACGACCGGCGTGGATGGGCTGCGCCTGGACGCCGTCAAGCACGTGGGCTCGGACTTCTACGCCCGCTGGCTGAACGACCTGCGCGCCTCGACGGGCCGCCCCCTGCCCGCCGTCGGCGAGTACTGGAGCGGCGACGTGCGCGAGCTCGAGGGGTACCTTGAGCGGGTCCCCGACGTCATGCTCTTTGACGTTCCCCTGCACTACCACCTGCACGATGCGTCGGTGTCGGACGGCAACGTGGACCTCGCGCGCCTGTGGGAGAACACGCTGACGGCATCCCGCCCCGACAAGTCCGTCACCTCGTCGAAAACCCGACACCCAGCCAGGGCGGTCCCTGGCTTCACGAGTCGCCCCCTGGTTCAAGGCGGCGGCCTACGCCCTCATCCTCTTCAACGAGGCCGGGGTTCCCTGCGTGTTCTGGGGTGACCTCCTCGGTTCCCCTGATTCCGACGACCTGCCCGCTGTGCGTGAGCTGCCGATCCTCATGTCGATTCGCGCCCGCGCGGCCGTCGGCCCGCAGCACAACGCTTTCGACAACCCTGACGTCGTGGGCTTTGCCCGCGAAGGCAAGTCCGAGATCCCCGGCTCCGGCTGCGCCGTCATCCTCTCCGACCGGATGGCCGCAGAGAAGACCCTCTACGTGGGCCATCGTCACGCTGAGCCAGGAGTGGGAGTGCATCCTCGGAGGCCACCCGTCGGTGCGCGTCGCGGACGACGGGACACTCACCGGCGTGGTCAGCGACGGCGGCCTCAGCGTCTACGTGCCGCGTGCCTGAGCGCATAACAAGCCCCGGCCTCGTCCATGGTGTCGAGGCCGGGGAACGTTTGATGCGCGTGTGTTACTCCTGGGTGCCGCCCAGGGCGGGGATGCGTTCGATCTGATCCTTGAAGAAAGCCTCAGCCGAGGCGACGAAACGCTCGATGCTGGTCGAGACTTGCGCGTCCGTCAGGCCGTAGCGGGCGGTCACGAACTGCTCGGCGCACAGGCGCTGACGACCGTCGTCCAGCGATGCCACGTAGACCTTCGGCCACGTGGTGGCGCCGTTCCAGTCGTTGCATGCCTGAATGAGGCGCTGGCGCAGCTCCATCGACACGTCCTCGGGGATCGCGGCCCACATGCTCAGGTCCGTGCCGTCGTTCGCGATCGAGAAGATGAAGTAGCCGCGACCGATGCCCATGTGCAGGCTCTGGTCTTCGACCCTGTAGTTGAAGTCGTTGCGATCGAAGTAATCGATGAGTCTTTGCACCTCGAGGGGGCGCACGACCGTGCGGCGCTGAATGGCAGCCTTGCACTCGGCGATGATCTCCGGCGCGTCCTCATTGGATGGATCCATGGCGAGGCACTGCTCCAGGTACGTCAGCGCGCTCTCCTCCTCGTCCTGCCAGTACAGGGCCGTGCCGATGCGGTAGTACCAGCGCGGATCCGCCATGCCTTCAGCCTCGACACTGCGCAGTAGTTCGATGGCGTGCTTAATGTGATCGCGGAAGGAATCCATGTAGGGCTGCGCGTAGTTGATGTAGGCGCGAGCCAGCAGACTCGTCAGCTCGTAGTCCATCGCCGAGGGAGGCTGCCCCTCGATGAGAGCGATGATCTTTTGGTGTTCCTTCTCCTCGTGCAAGAGATTAATCTGGTCGATGAGCGACGAGCGAGAATCCACGGAATCTCCTCCAAACGATGTCGAATGTGACTGCCAGGTCACAAGCATAACAGGGCATGTGCAGGCTCCGAAGCTCCTGACGGAACGCTTGCTGTGTAGGCTGACAGGATGGACCAGATCGGTATGAACGAGGACCGCGTGAACGATGACCTGCGTGCGCGCATGAGCGAGGCCGACGCCGCCCAGTGGGACGAGATCCAACGGTGGAAAGCCGCTCAGCTGAGCTACAAGCGTCCCCACGCCATCACCGAGAAGATGAAGTCCGCCGCGCTAGCACCCGTGAGCAAAGCTGTCTCCATCGCGCGCAAAGTCCCCGGCGGTGAGGCGCTGACCCGGACCGTGTCCTCCGCCGCCCTCGGGCTCGTTGAATTGGCGGCTTCTGCCTCCGAGGCCTCGGTGAGGCGCAAGCGCATCCTCAAGGCCTACCGCGCCGCCGGACATGACGTGAACACGCTGCAGGATATCCGTGCGCTGTCCCTCGATCAGGTGCTCGCGGTAAAGCCTCGCCTGAGCCTGGCGTACTCGGGCACGGCAGCCGCTGAGGGAGCCGTCAGCGGTGTCTTTGCTTCCGGTGGCTCCGTCGCCGCCGTTCTCGGCATGGGCGTGGCGTCGGCGCCGGGCGTGGGCGTCACGGCCTCGGCGATGGCCGTTGACGTCACGGCTTTCCTTGCCGCGGCCACGCGCCTCGTCGCCCACACGGCCGCCTATTACGGCTACGACTCAGAGGATCCCACCGAGCGACTCTTCTCCACGATGGTCCTCTCCCAAGCGATTGATCCGGCCGGAGCGGGGCGCGATTTCATCGTGGAAAAGCAGGCGACCATGCTCGCCTTCAACAAGGTGATGCAGGATCTGGCTCGTCAGGGCTCCATCGAAATGCTGGGAGGAAGCGTCATCGTCAGCGCCATGAAATCGCTGTTCTCAGCGATGGGTGTCCGCCTGGCCACCCGCAAGCTTGCGCAGATCGTTCCCGTCGCCGGAATCGTGGTGAGCGCTGGCCTGAACGCCGCGCTCATGCGCACCATCGGGGACACGGCCGACCATCTGTATCGGGAGCGTTTCCTGGCGGAGCGCTACGGCCACGTGCAAGCGAGCGGCACGTCGACGGACCTCGTGCCATCAACCGGGCCTCAGGAGCTGAGCGTCGACGTCGCGCGTTACGTCGAACTCGCCGAGGCCGAGAGCCGCAACTAGAGCGCACGGAGGAACTCGCTCAACGCCGCGTGTTGCATTCCCCGACGGGTCCCGTTGCCCCGGTATTCGACGGTATGGTGGGGGTTGCAGAGGGCTGATGTGAACGGCAGAGCGCCGGTCGTGCAGCCGTGTAGGCTGAAGAGACGAAGGAGGGGCGGGAGAGATGCACGACGACACCGACGCGATGCGTCAGCGTATGAGCGACGATGATCGCGCCCAGTGGGATGCCATCCAGGAGTGGAAGGCCGCACAGACTCGTTCCATCAGGCCGCGTGTCATCTCCCAGCGTCTTCGCTCGTTTCTGCTCGCGCCCGTGGCTAAACTCGTTGAACTCGCGCGCAAAGTTCCCGGCAGGGGCAGCCATTATCAGGAAGATCTCCTCGGGAGCTCTCGGGCTTGTGGAGTTGGGGACGTCGGCTGCTGAATCCACGATTCGGCGCGAGCAAATTGTGAAAGCACACCGAAAGGCCGGCAACGACATCGAGCGCCTCGAGGACATCCGTGATCTGAGCCTGGACGATATCCGATTGGTGAGGCCTCACCTGAAAAGTGAGCTACTGCGCTGTGACCGCTACCGAGGCGCCATCAGCAGTATCGTCGCGTCGGGAGGTTCCGTTGCTGCCCTCGTTGGTCTGGGAATTGCGTCGGCTCCGGGTGTTGGAGTGGTCGCAGCCGCGATTGGACTCGACATCATCACGTTCTTGACATCCGCTACGCGCCTGGTGTCTCATACGGCTGCGTACTACGGGTACGACACCGAGGATCCGGCTGAAGACCTCTTTGCCGCAATGGTTCTCTCTCAGGCGATCTCTCCGGAGAGCGATGACGATGATTTCGTCGTCGAAAAAGAGACCTCGATGCTCGTTTTCAACAAGGTGATGCGTAAGCTCGCCAAGCGTGGCTCCATGGAGACCGTTGGGAACAACGCGCTTGCCGCGTCTGTGAATTCCCTCTTTGCAGCCCTCGGGCGCGTCTCGTCGGCATGAAGATGGCCCAGATTCTGCCCGTTGTTGGCATTATCGTGGGCGTGGCGATCAACGCCTCCCTCATCCGCACCATCGGCGTGACCGCCGACTACCTCTACCGTGAACGTCTTCTGATCGAGCGATACGGACGGGACGACTCTGCACCCAATCATGAAGATACGGACGATGAGGATGATCTGGATACGGAAGTCGCGCGCTACATCGAGGCTCGCCAAGGCCGACAAAGCGCCGCTAGCTCTGCCCCGGTTGGGTTAGCTCCTCGAGTTCCAGTTCTGCCAGTCATTCCAGTCGTCGTCCTGAGCGTCGACCGAAATCATCGGCATGCGCGCGGACGAGGTCTGCTCCTCGTTCTCGGACTCGATGGGCTCGTTGTTGTCCTCGCGCTGCTTGCGGCGCTTGCTAACCAGCGCTTGCGACGCTTCGACTCGCCTTCCTGCTCGCGGCGTGCCTCCTCGTTCCACGAGAACTCGGAGTTCAATCTTCCTGGAGCGAGGCGGGCATTGCCGGTGCTTGCGGTGTCACAGGGGCTTGTGGCATTGCCTGGGCTTGTGGCATTGCCTGGGCCTGCGGCGCGAACGGTGCCTGGGCGGTCTGGGGTGCGACCGGGCGCTGGGGTGCGACCGGGGGGCTGCTGCATTGGGATGGCCTGAAGAGCAGGGGGCACGTAGGGCGCCGCCGACTGAGCCTGCACAGCCGGTGTTACGGGAGAGCTTTCTTGGACGGGAGACGCCGCCGGGGAGTCATCGTAAACGCTGACGCGGGCTCGGCTGCCGTGGGTGCGGACTCGCTGCGCGTGCTCGTGGACCAGGCCAAGGAATTGACCCGACGAACACGCGGGAACTGCGCGGTCGGCATCTCGCCGTCATCGTCCACCGAACCAAACGAGGCCACCTCGGGTTCGGGGACTACGACCAGTTCGGGTTCGGGTTTGGGAACGACGACGGGTTCCGGCTCGGGAACGACGACGGGTTCCGGTTCGGGGACTACGACCGGTTTTGGGTTCGGGTTCGGGAACGACGACGGGTTCAGGTTCCGGAATTGCGATCAGTTCGGGCTCGGGAATGACGACGGGTTCAGGTTCCGGAATTGCGATCGGTTCGGGCTCGGGAATGACGACGGGTTCAGGTTCCGGAATTGCGATCGGTTCCGGCTTGGGAACGACGACGGGTTCCGGCTCAGGGACCACAACCGGTTCGGGTTCAGGTTCGGGAACGACGACGGGTTCGGGTTCGGGGACTACGACCGGTTTGGGTTCGGGTTCGGGAACGACGATGGGTTCGGGTTTGGGAACGACGATGGGTTCGGGTTCGGGGAATGACGACGGGTTCAGGTTCCGGAATTGCGATCGGTTCGGGTTCCGGGGAACGACAACGGGTTCAGGTTCCGGAATGCGATCGGTTCGGGTTCGGGAACCACAACCGGTTTGGGTTCAGGTTCGGGAACGATAACGGGCTCAGGTTCCGGAATTGTGATCGGTTCCGGCTCCGGAACGACTGCGTGCTGAACCTTCGGAATCAGCATCGTCTCAGGGAGCATCCTCCACGCTCGGTGGCGGGACGGGCACGAAAGACGAATAAGAAGAGTCGGTGGGTGAGTGCTCAGTGCGGCGGCGACAGCCTGCTGCTGATCGGCCTCGTGAGCGTGCCCTGCCATCTCCGAGACTCCACGGCTCGGAATCCCGCGTGCGGGTGTGGGAATATCCTCAGGAGCAGGAGCAGGAGCAGGAGCAGGAGTCGCGGGGACTGCCGGTGCATAGCGGTCGGCCGAAGCCTGAGGTGCCTGGGCAGCAGAGGGTGCTCCCTGGCCCTGGGGGAAACTAGGAGCGTAGTGTGCAGCGGCCGCGTTCGGTTCCTGCATCGGTTGCGTCGGCTGCATAGTCTGCATCGGCTGTGCCGGGAACACGGCAGGACGGTGCCCATCACGTGAACGCTTGCGCTTCGGGGGCTTGGTCGCCTGAACAGGGTCGCCGGGTGCGGGAGCTGTGGGAGCGGGGCGGGACTTATGCTCCCAGACAAAGCCGGTGTCACGCGGCTTGGGCTGCGGAAGCGAGGTGAGATCCTGCCGCGCTGAATTCGTTGACGGAGCACGTCGAGAGGCCTCGGGTGAGGAAGTACCTCCTCGGCCCTGATTGATCACTGGGGCGGGGCTGCTCTGCGCCGGGACGCCCATTGCTTGCCCCGGCGCATAGGGTGCAGAAGCCCCCGTGCCCCGAGGTGCGGACGGGCGTCGCATATGTGAGGGGGCAGTGCTGTGCTGTGTGCCCTCAGTCGGCTGCGTCGAGCGCTTTGAACGAATCACGTAAATGATGATGACGACAACCAACACGATGACGATGAGGCCGACGATCAAACCGATGAGGAGCCCGAGTGGGGGATCCGAAGGAGAATCGGATGCAGCAGAGGATGCACTATCGGACGAGTTTTCGTTTCCGGGGATGGGCGTTGCGCCCCAGGGATCCTTCAGAGCATTGGCGCCATCCGCTGCGGCCGGATTTCCGCCGGGAGCAAGTGTGCCGTTGACCGTGATGACCTGCGGGACAGTATCCGTCCACGTTGACACGGACAAGGCTCGCCCCTCGTAGGTCGTCGCCGACGTAGCAGCACCAGACGTCGCCGACTTGACTTCCCCTTCGATGCTCAGGGAGACGGAAGCGAAGGACAGGGAAGAGCCGAAGGCCTTCCGATATTCGGCCAGGGTTTGGTCGGTGCGTGCCGAGAGTACGAACGCCCCCGAGTCCTGAAGAGTGAACTCGGATTCGTCCTGGGCCCGGGTGTACATGAGCTGCATGTGGCAGACCGTGGCGTCGTCGCGTGTCACAAACTCGACGTGTTGGTCTGTGGAGCTACCGGCGTACGGTGTGCATGCGGATTCGCTCATCGTGCGAGAAGGGTCGACGACGGTCAACGTGTCAACGAGCTGGCCGTCCTTGGTCAGGACGTAGGCCTCGGATAGCGTCGGTCCGTCCGCGGCGTGAGCGCCGAATACGACCGTCGACGTGATGAGCAAAGCCCCGAGCGCGGCGCACAGGGGCGCGAAAGAATCGCATGCAGTCCTCCTGATATGAACCACTCGATTATCCTCTCTTCGTGGATACAAAGCAACGAGTGGTCGCAGACGCAACATTGGCTGACCGGTCGTCAAATGAAAAAGAGAGCTGTGTCAAAGGTAAACGGCCCCGATTGACAAGGTGAGATTGCGATCCGTCACGTAGTATGACAGGTATCTACCTAAGGTCAGGTTTTCGATGGTTAGTTTCATCAAAAGCTGAACGAGTTGAGGAGGGGCTCTATGAAGTGTCGACTTGCCACGCGTGCTGATATCCCTGAGATGACAAGCATTATCACCGAGGGATTCCTTGATTATCCCCTTCATGTCATGCTCGAACCGTACCTCTACCGCCCGGAGCGTTACCCGGAATGTCTCGCTGCCATCAATCGGATGCTCGCTGCTTCGTATCAGAGGGTCCGACACGCTCTCGTCGTCGAGCACGAGGGGCGGATCGTTGGAACTGCGCTCATGCATGACCGCAAGGTGGGGGTCCTGCAGAGCTTCCTCAATGGAGGCTATGAGTTCTATCGATACGCGTCGCCCCGGCTTGTCAAGGATTTTTCTGACGTTGTTGATCGTGCTGATCAGGTGACGATCGATAAAGGTGACTTTGATTGGTATCTCGAGGTGCTCTCGGTTGATAAGAGCATGCGGGGGCGCGGGGTCGGTCGATGGCTGGTCTCCCAGGTGCTGCCGGACTATGTGGCGAAGCGCGGTGGGCGCGCATACGGCTTTGTTACCTCCACTGAAAAGAATGCCCGCTTTTACCTCAATGGTGGGTGTGAGCTCCTCGATCGTTTCGATGTGCAGATGCGTGAACAGACCTGTCCGATCTGGTCCTTCCAGAGGCGCGCCGAGCTCCTCTGAGGATTGCTCGAGCAATCTGATCGCCGTGAGCTGTGTTTACGCTGGTGAAAACCTGTTTTTTGCAGGTCGCAGCGCGTGATGCACGTCCCGCAGTTCCGCTTGACTTCAAGGGCTTGAGGTCTTTTAGGGTGAAGCTATGGCAGGAATCGGCTCTGGGCGCACGTACTCCATTAGGGGAGGTAGCGGCGCTCGTTGGGTTGCCCGCGTCCACCCTGCGCTACTACGAAGATGTCAGCGTTATTCCGGCTATTGCTCGCGATGCCTCCAGTGGTCACCGTACGTACACCGAGGATGATCTTGAGCTGCTGACCTGGGTGTCGTGTCTTTCTGCGTCCGGAATGTCGATTGCGGACATGCGTGAATATGTCCGATCCGGCTTGGGTGGGGAGAGGGATATCTCCGAGTTTGTGACCCTGTTGGAGCAGCAGGATGCGCGCCTTCAGGAGGAAGCTCAGATTATTGAGCTTCGCCGTGAGTTCTTGCGCACAAAGGTTGCTTACTGGCGCGCGATTAAGCGCGATGATGTCGCAGAAGCTGAGCGCTTGGATATCGACGCGCGTGCGCTTGCGGAACGCCTGAAGAAGTTTTCCTTGCGTTCATGAAAGCCCTAGTGGGGCGGTCTTCATGCCTGCTCCGAACTCCGCCCCGCTAGGGGGCACGGGGCCGCGTATCCGGGTTGGATGCGCGGCCCTCAACTACGTCCGTGGGGATTCCAGTAGGGGATGTGCTGGCGCAGATATGCCATGTCTCGGTCGATGAGCGGGGCAAGTTGTTCCCATGGGAGGGCGTCGTCGCCGTGCCATGCGATTTCGGCGATGACGAGGAGTCGGGGGAGTAGGTGGTAGAAGAGGAGATCTGGGCTTGTGATCGACGTGGACCATGCGACAGCTTCGATTCCCTTGAGCCGTTCGCTGTGTAGTGCCTGAGGCAGCAGTTCATAGAGCTGGTGTGCGGTCGCAGGAGATGCTGTGGGTGAGCTGGGGCGCGTGGGATGGCTGAGTGTGAGGAGGGTGAGTCTGCCAGAACCCAGGGGCGCCCGACGAAAGCGGCTTCGGTGGTGTGCGATCCACTGTGGCGTGATGAGAGAAGGATTGTTCCTGGGGGTGGGCAGTTGTATGCGCGAGTCACGGTGTCCCAGGTGGCTGCCCGGCGACCGTGGAAGTGAAGTGTGCGCATTGCTCGTTCGATAAATAGACGCTCGATATCTCGCCCAGATGTCAGGCCTGCGCGCTCGAGTGTGGGGTCATTTTCCCACGGATTCCAATCGGTTTTGGGTGCGCCGATATGAATAATGGGGAGGGGAATAGGTCGCACACGTGGTGGAGGGCGGCCTCGATGAAGTGGAGAGATGAGGCGATGGGCCATAGCGTCGTGTTGTGTTCCTGTATGGGTGCATGGGCGAGGGCAGGGGTTACCCACGTGCGGGTATGCGCGGATTGCGGCACCGGCGCAGGAAGGGATCGAGATCTCCGGGATGATGCGGATATTGCGCTGAGAGGCGAAACGGACGAGGTGACGAATGTTTGCGTCAGAATAGAAGCCTTGTGATGTGCGTGCGGGCGACGTGCGCCATGTGCCCTGACCGTTCTGGCGCGCAGGCATGGTCGTACCAGTCTTCCGGGGCTCTTGGAATCTGCGCTCCGATGGATGTGAGGGCAGGGTAGCCGGGGATGGGGATGCGCCAACCTGCGTTGTCAGTCAGGTGCCAGTGCAGCACGTTCAGACGGTAGCGGGCCATGACGGTGATGATGAGTTCCATGACCGGGACGGTCCAGAATGTACGCGCGGAATCGATGAGGAGGCCGCGCCATGAGCAAGAGGGGGGTCTGGTGGGATCGTGAGGGAGGGGAGAGGGTGTTGTCGCCATTGCGGTTCCTAAGAGTGGGCTACTCAAAAGTGTAACAAGCGTCACTAAACTGGTGGGGTGGTTTCGCGATGGGTAACGGTGTCAATTGAGTTGTGTTCGGGCTGCCTCGTGGTGTCCGAGTGTGTCACAATTGTGTGAAGCCAGTCATGCTCGAAGAGGAGTGATTCATGCTGTCGACCGACACAGTGTCTCTTAGCCCCAACCCGCTCGTTCAGGCCCTTGGAAAGCCTGCCAAGGAATTCACGAAAGCCGACATCATCGGCTATATCGAAGACAATCGCATCCTCATGCTGAATCTTCGATACGTCGGTGGGGACGGTCGACTCAAAACGCTCAACTTCGCGATCCAATCCAAAGCTCACCTGGACCGTGTCCTGACGCTCGGTGAGCGCGTCGATGGCTCATCCCTGTTCACATTTGTCGAAGCGACCTCCTCGGACCTCTACGTGGTCCCGCGTCTGTCGACGGCTTTCCTCAATCCCTTCGCATCCATCCCAACGCTCGACATCCTGTGCGGTTTCTATGACGTTGAGGGCAAGCCGCTCGCATCGGCTCCTCAAGAAATTCTGCGGAAAGCCCAGCGTGCTCTGACGGCGGAGACGGGGTGCGAGCTGCAGGCTCTGGGAGAGCTTGAGTACTACCTGTTCTCAGCTGAAGACAGCCTCTATCCGGTCGAGGAGCAGCGCGGATACCACGAGTCAGGCCCCTTCTCGAAGTGGGAAGATGTGCGTACTGAAACCCTCCTCCACTTGGTGAGCATGGGATGTGCCGTGAAGTATGCACACTCCGAGGTCGGCAACTTCGTTGCTGATGGTCGGCAGATGATCCAGCAGGAAATTGAATTCCTGCCCGTCGACGTGATGGACGCCGCTGATCAGATGGTCCTCGCCAAGTGGGTGCTGCGCGAGGTCGCCCACTCTTACGGCATCGAGGTCTCCTTCTCTCCCAAGATCGCCGTCGGCCAGGCCGGATCTGGCATGCACTTCCACACGCGACTCGTCAAGGATGGCGTCAACCAGTTCTCGACCGGATCAGGGCTGACGGAGAAGGCACTTCAGGTCATCGGCGGTTACCTATCGCATGCAGCCTCGCTCACCGCGTTCGGTAATACCGTTCCCTACCTCGTTCCTGCGCCTCGTCCCCATCAGGAGGCGCCGACCTCGATCTGCTGGGGCGATCGTAATCGTTCCGTCCTCGTGCGCGTGCCCCTCGGCTGGCAAAACATCGATGACTCGATGTTCCGTGACGCCAACCCCGGCGAGGCTCCGATCACCGATCTGCCTAATGACTCTCAGACCGTTGAGCTGCGTAGCCCCGACGGATCGGCGGCGATCCACCTGTTGCTCGCCGGTATCGCGGTTGCCGCCCGCATCGGTCTGACTGAGCCGGGAATGGCCGACTATGCGCGTGAACGCAAAGTGGATGGGGATGCGTCCCAGACGCCCGGGTCTGGATCAGCTCCCGGATTCTTGCTTTCGAGGCGGCGGGCAGGCTCCTTGCTCAGCGTGAGGACTACGAGGCTCTCGGCGTATTCCCCGCCGGACTCATCGATTCGTGGGCATCACACCTCATGGAACTGGGAGACATGCACCTGCGCGACGACCTGGCAGATTCGAAGGTGTCGGTCGAAGAGCTCGTGGCGCGCTACTTCCACGTCGGGTAACGCCGACGCGATGGGCTCCCAACCTCTCGCCTGAGGTTGGGGCCCATCGCGACGTGATGCCTGCTAGGGGATATCGGGTGGGAGAATCGCTCTGCGTCCATCTCTGCGTCCATCTCGGCTCCGGAACCAGCGGGTCCCTGAGCGCTTGCTGGCGGGGCCTCGTCGCGCTTCGACGAGGCTGGAGCAAGGGAACGCTTGCCGTAGGGAGTGGCAGCCGTTTTCTCTGCCGATGCGGAGCGCCGCTGTGCCTCACGCAGAGCCGCATCACGCGCGAACTGTGCGTCGGCGGCGGCCTGGCGGGACTGCCGTGATCGGCGCACGAGGCCGGTGATGGCGACGATGAGGAGAACTCCTCCCGTGATCGCCATGATTGGGGTCAGCAGAACGTGCGGTGGAGGTGTGGCCTCGTTCCTGAGTGGAGGCGGAATTGGCCGATGGAGTTGGCGAGAGCGTAGGGGAGGGGGACATGGAGGACGCGTTGGCGTCGACGGTTCCCGTCGCGCTCACGTTAGAGGTGACGTGATGCCAGGTGACCGTGCTTGCGTCCGTCTTTGTCGATGCGGGGTGATGATCTGTCCACCGTCAGAGGCCTCGATAACGAGAGAACTGTGCGCAATCAGGGTGACCGACTCGATGGAGGCCGACGCATCGGGAGACGAGAACCCCTCGAGCAGACGGGCTGATGTCGATTCGAAATGGAAGACACCGCCGTCGTCAACCGAGACGACCTCGGCGCCACCGTCCTCAAGTTCCCAGGTGAAGCGGCATCCGTCCACGCCGTCAACGCTCACGAGGAGTGACGAGGTGGCCTTGGCTGCCGTGCCCATCGACTGACACTGCTCACTGATCAGAGGCTGAGACGTCGACAGTGTTACCTGGTGGATCGCGCTCACCCCCGGCGTCATCTCATAGACCTCGACCAGTCGGATCTGCGTCGGGTCGTCGGCGAGTGCCGCTGCGCCGCCCGCCGTCAGGGCAAGTGCCCCAGCGGTACCGAGCAGCACTCGCATGAGCCTCATTCGGCCTCGTCCTCCGAGCGCAGGCGCGGAACCGAGGTCTTCTCGGGGCGGATACCCGACCTTGTCGGCGTAAAAACGCGCGGATCACTTCCATGTCGGCGCGCACGTCGCCCGTCAGCTGGTATGTCGGACCCCAGCCGAACGTGCGGGTGTTGCGGTCAATGAAGCCCAGCTGAATCGGCACGCCCTGCCTCCATCGCGATGCGATAGAAGCCGGACTTCCAGAAATCGCGCGGTGATCGCGTGCCCTTCGGCGTGATGCACAGCGTGAAGGTGTCTGCCTCGCGGATGCGCTGGGCAACCTGCTCGACCAGGCCGTGCGCGGCGCTGCGTTCCACGGGAACCGCACCGATCTTCTTCACGAACCAACCCAGCACCGGGAGCCTTGACGACGGAATCCTTTCACGAGGAACGAGAACGTGCGACCGGACTTCCACATGGAAATCGCCATGAAGACGCCGTCCCAATTCGAGGTGTGCGGGGCACCGATGACGATGACCTTGTCCGGCAGGGGCTGCGTGGACAGCTTCCAGCGGGAAACAGACAGGTACGCGGACGCGATTGCGGAAGTGAGAGCCATGAGGGCCTTTCTGGTCGTAGCTGGGGCCAATCCTACCCGCGGGTCGGTTAGTCCAGCGTCTCCACGGCAAGGGTCTGCGTCATGATGTGGGGGTGCCCCGGCCACAGCGTCAGCGCGCGTTCGCGCACCGCCGCGGTTTCCACGCACACGAAGTTCTGCCACTCGCCCTCGCCGATGTCGCTCATCGTGGCCGCGCCCTGCGACCAGGGGTTCCACACGATCGTCGAGCCCGAACCGTTCTTGTCCACGATGATGCGTCGGCCCAGCTTCGGGTCGACGACCTGGACCTGCTGGGTGGACGTGTAGACGCGGTCGGTGGGCCCGATGAAGGTGACGTCGCCGGTCTGGGTGGCGTAGCGCTCGCGGACCTTGTCGTAGTAGCGCTCTCCGTCCAGGCCCTCTACCGTCACGTCCTTGACGTCGCCGACGTGCAGGTAGGTGTGCAGGGCGGCCTCGATAGCGAAGGGGTGGTCGTCCTCGTTCGTGAGGGTCAGGGTCGTGTTCAGCTCAGCCCCGGCGGTGATGTCCAGACGCGCGCAGAAGGAATGCGGATAGAGGGCGGAGGTCTCGCCCGTGTGGTGCAGCTCGAAGGAGAACGAGGCCGGGGCGTCGTTCGCGGGCTGGGTGCTTCCCAGCAGCGTCCAGGGGGTCGTGCGGGCGAAACCGTGTGCACCCGCTCCCTGGCCGGGCCTCGTCGGGGAATCGGTGGGGCTGCCGAACCAGGGCAGGCACAGGGGGATGCCGCCGCGGATCGCCTTCGTGCCGTCCAACACCGCGCGGGAGGATAGCCACAGGACATCCGGGTGGCCCGCAGGACGCCACGACAGCAGGTGCGCACCGAAGCGGGTGACAAGGGACGAGGCCGTGGAAACTTCTGCGCTGAGCGTGGCGATGTCAGTCATACAAGCCAGTTAACGCCATTGCTTGTGAACGAGCAAATAGACGGGCCGATGGGCCCTCAGATCTCAGCCATGTGTCCACGACGTGGTGGAATTCGCAACATGGGGATCGCGTTGCCCCTCGTTCAGCCGATATTCTTAGAGGCGTATGTGCGTGAAATCGGTTCGAACCGGTCGTGTCTGCGGCGTCTTCGCCCCTCACACGCATAAATCTGTATCCACATTTGAGGAGTCCACATATGTCCACGCGTCCCGACCTGCGAAATGTCGCCATCGTCGCGCACGTCGATCATGGCAAGACCACGCTGGTTGACGCAATGCTCTGGCAGTCCGGAGCGTTCTCCGAGCGTGACACGGTCGAAAAGACCGGCGAGCGCGTCATGGACTCCGGCGACCTCGAGCGCGAGAAGGGCATCACCATTCTCGCCAAGAACACCGCCGTCCACTACACCGGCCCCGCCGCGCAGGCCCTGGGCCTCGAGGATGGCGTCATCATCAACGTTATCGACACCCCCGGCCACGCCGACTTCGGCGGCGAGGTCGAGCGAGGCCTGTCGATGGTCGACGGCGTCGTCCTCATGGTCGATGCCTCCGAGGGCCCGCTCCCGCAGACCCGCTTCGTGCTGCGCAAGGCCCTCCAGGCCCACCTGCCCGTCATCGTCGTCGTCAACAAGGTCGACCGTCCCGACTCGCGTATCGAGGAGGTCGTCTCCGAGACGACCGACCTGCTCCTGTCGCTGGGCGAGGACCTCATGAACGAAGGTATCGACATCGACGTGGACTCCCTCATGGACGTCCCCGTCGTCTACGCCTCCGCTAAGGCCGGCAAGTGCTCGCTGGAAAACCCCGGTGACGGCCAGCTGCCCACCGAGAACCTCGAGCCCCTGTTCGAGACCATCCTGAACCGCATCCCCGGCCCCACCTACGACGAGGACATGCCGCTGCAGGCCCACGTCACCAACCTGGACGCCTCCCCGTTCCTGGGCCGTCTCGCCCTGCTACGCATCCACAACGGCACCCTGAAGAAGGGCGCTGACGTGGGCCTGGCGCGCCACGACGGCACCATCCAGCGCGTCCACATCTCCGAGCTGCTGGCCACCGAGGGCCTCGAGCGCGTGTCCACCGACTCCGCCGCCCCCGGCGATATCGTTGCCGTCGCCGGCATCGAAGACATCATGATCGGCGAGTCCCTCGTCGACCTCGAGGACCCGCGTCCCCTGCCGCTCATCACGGTGGACGACCCGGCAATCTCCATGACCATCGGCATCAACACCTCGCCCATGGCCGGCCGCGTCAAGGGCGCTAAGGTCACGGCCCGCCAGGTTAAGGACCGCCTCGACCGCGAGCTCATCGGCAACGTGTCCCTGAAGGTTCTGCCCACCGAGCGCCCCGACGCCTGGGAGGTCCAGGGCCGTGGCGAGCTCGCCCTGGCGATCCTGGTGGAGCAGATGCGCCGCGAGGGCTTTGAGCTCACCGTCGGCAAGCCGCAGGTTGTCACCAAGGAGATCGACGGCGTGCTCAGCGAGCCCATGGAGCGCATGACGATCGACATCCCCGAGGGTACCTGGGCGCCGTCACGCAGCTCATGGCCGCCCGCAAGGGCCGCATGGAGACCATGGCGAACCACGGTTCGGGCTGGATCCGCCTCGAGTTCGTGGTTCCCGCCCGAGGCCTCATCGGCTTCCGCACGCGCTTCCTCACCGAAACGCGCGGTACCGGCATCGCCTCGTCCATCTCCGAGGGGTACGCCCCCTGGCAGGGCTCCATCGAGCAGCGCCTCACCGGCTCCCTCGTCGCTGACCGTGCTGGCCAGGCCACCCCGTACGCGATGACGAACCTGCAGGGAGCGCGGCTCCTTCATCGTCGAGCCCTCCTCCGAGGTCTACGAGGGCCAGGTCGTGGGCGAAAACCCGCGCGGCGAGGACATGGACGTGAACATCTGCCGCGAGAAGAAGCAGACGAACACGCGTAGCGCGACCGCCGACGTGTACGAGTCGCTGACCCCCTCGCGTAAGCTGACCCTCGAGGAGTCCCTCGAGTTCGCGGCCAACGACGAGTGCGTCGAGGTCACGCCCGAGGCCGTGCGCGTGCGCAAGGTCGTCCTGGACGCCCAGGAGCGTTTCAAGATCGCCGCTCGCGAGCGCCGTGCCAACCGCTGAACCGCGCCTGCTTCCCCGGCTCGCTAGATGGTGGGCGGGGGAGGTACGCGCTTGCCCGTCACCATCGTGCGGGCATCCACGCGAACCGGCCCACGCCTCGTCGCGACCGTGACGTGCGTGGGGGCCACCTCGAGCGCCTCTCCCAGGGCGTCGTGCAGGCCGTCTGCCAGACGGTAGCGGATGACGATCCTCTCGCCGACCGCGAAGCTCATCCACGGCAGCTGGGGAATTGCGCCAGGCGCGCGTGTGGAAAATTTCCTCGCGCGCCCCTTCGGTCTCGGTGTGCTGAATCGGCGTATTCTCGCCGCTCGCAGCGCTGTCGGGGACGCGGGGTGACTCGGGGCTACTCATACGTGAATAATAGAACCAACGAGTCTTTAGAACTGACCAGGAGGAACGTCTCATGACCTACGTCATCGCGCAGCCCTGCGTGGACGTCAAGGATCGCGCATGCGTGGACGAGTGCCCCGTCGACTGCATCTACGAGGGTGCCCGTTCGCTCTACATCCACCCCGAGGAGTGCGTGGACTGCGGTGCATGCGAGCCCGTGTGCCCGACCGAGGCCATCTTCTACGAGGACGACCTGCCCTCCGAGTGGTCCGACTACCTGCGCGCCAACGTCGACTTCTTCAACGACCTGGGCAGCCCCGGCGGCGCCCAGAAGACCGGCGTCCAGGACTTCGACGATCCGATGATCGCCGCGCTGCCGCCTCAGAATGAGGAATGGAAGGCCGAAAACCTCTGACAGTCGATAGGGTAGGGGTATGACAACGATCCTTCCTCGCCCTCTTGACCTGCCCGAATTCCCCTGGGATCAGCTGGCGCCCGCCAAGGCGCGCGCCACTGAACATCCCGGGGGAATGTGCGATCTGAGCGTCGGAACCCCGGTCGACGACACCCCCGCGTTCATCCGCGAGGCACTCGCCGACGCCTCCAACGCGCACGGCTACCCGACGGTGATCGGAACCGCCGAGGTGCGCGACGCGATCCTCGCATGGGGACAGCGCCGAGGCATGGTCGATGTCGGCCACGGTGGCGTCATTCCAACGATCGGGTCGAAGGAAGCCGTCGCCTGGATTCCCGCCCTGCTGGGCGTGCGCCCCGGCGACATGGCCCTCGTGCCCGAGGTCGCCTACCCGACCTACGACATTGGCGCCCGCCTGGCCGGTGCCACCCCCGTCGCCGTCGACCCGACGAATCCTGACGCCTGGCCCGAGGCCACCCTCGTCTACCTGAACTCCCCGGGCAACCCCGACGGGCACGTCATGAGCAAGGACGAGCTGCGCGCGGTCGTCGCCTGGGCGCGCTCCCACGGCGCCGTCGTCGTCTCCGACGAGTGCTATGCGGCCCTGCCCTGGTCGGAGCCCTACGTGAGCGAGGGCGTGCCCTCCCTGCTCGATACGGACGTGTGCGATGGCGACGCGAGCGGCCTCCTCGTCCTGTACTCGCTGTCCAAGCAGTCGAACCTCGCAGGCTACCGCGGTGCCCTCATCTATGGTGACCCCGCGCTGGTCGCACCAATCGTCAGCGTGCGCAAGCATTCCGGACTCATGGTGCCCGCCCCCGTCCAGCACGCGATGGCGGTTGCCCTCCGCGACACCGAACACGTGGAGCGCCAGCGCAGCGTCTACGCCGTGCGTCGCGCCCTCCTCCTCGAGGCGCTGACCGACGCCGGCCTCGACGTCGATCCCGACACGGCGGCCAGCCTGTACCTGTGGGTCTCGGACCCCGCGAATCCGACCGACTCGTGGGCTCTCGTAAATCGCCTGGCCGAGCTCGGCATCCTCGTGGCGCCCGGCGACTTCTACGGCACGGCAGCCCACGGGCGCGTCCGCGTGGCCCTCACCGCCACCGACGAGCGCATTCAGGCCGCCGCGAGCCGCATCCGCGAGGCCTGGACGGCCCGCTGAGGCATCCGCCAATCAACGAGGCCGGGGCCGCCTTCACGCACTGCGCGTGGGCGGCCCCGGCCTCGTTGGTGAGAAAACTCAGTTCGACGCGTGCAGCGCGTCGTTGAGCTCGATACCCACGACGCCCGCGCGGGCGATGGCCTCGATGCGGCCCGGTCTGGGAGTTGCGGCGGAACAGGATGTTCGACGCGCCCGACAGCTCGCGCGCGGCAATCGTGCGCGGCTCCGCCTCGCCGGACGAATCGATGAGCGTGACCTTCGCTCCGGCGGTCACGTACAGTCCGGCCTCGACCACGCAGTCGTCGCCGAGCGCGATGCCCAGGCCCGAGTTTGCGCCCAGCAGGCAGCGCTCGCCCAGGCGCACGCGCTGCTTGCCGCCGCCCGAGAGGGTGCCCATCGTGGAGGCGCCGCCGCCCACATCCGAGCCGTCGCCAATGACGACGCCCTGCGAGACGCGGCCCTCGACCATCGAGCGGCCCAGCGTGCCCGCGTTGAAGTTGACGAAGCCGGCGTGCATGACGGTCGTGCCCTCGGACAGGTAGGCGCCCAGGCGCACGCGCGTGCCGTCGGCGATGCGAACGCCGGAGGGCAGGACGTAGTTGACCATCGGCGGGAACTTGTCGACGCCCTGCACGGTCACCGGGTGACCGTCGCGAGCGCGCAGGCGCAGGCGGGTGGCCTCGAAGTCGGCGACGGCGCACGGGCCTGCATCCGTCCACACGACGTTGGGCAGCACCGCGAAGATGCCGTCCAGGTTGATCGTGTTGGGCTGCACCAGGCGGTGGGAAAGCAGGGTGCAGACGCAGGGTAGGCGTCCTCCGTCGAAGCGGGGGCTTCCCGCAGGTCAATCGTCGTGGTCACGACGACGGTGCGCACGCGACGCGCGTCATCGACGCGCTCCAGCACGGACAGCGAGGTTGCCAGCTCCTCGTCGGTTCCGGCCTCGCCCAGGTGCGGGGCGGGGTACCACGTGTCGAGTGTCGTGCCGTCCAGAGTGATCGTTGCGAGGCCGATGCCCCATGCAGTGCTGTTGTCCATGCCCCTACAGTACGGGCGCGACGGTCGGGGTGATTGGCGACCGAAACTCAGGGGCGCGGCGCATCCCACAGGTCCGGCCAGAACACCCCGAGCTCGGTGGCCATGGAGCGCAGCAGCGGCAAGGAGATGCCGACGACCGAGTGATAATCGCCCGTCACGCCCTCGATGAAGGGGCCGCCCAGCCCATCCACCGTGAAGGACCCAGCCACGTGCAGGGGCTCGCCGGTGGCGACGTATGCGTCGATCTCGGCATCCGAGATGTCCCCGAAGTGGACCTGGGTCGAGGCGGAGCGGGTGACGGTCGCGGTGATCGTGCGTTCGTGCCTCTGGTCGTCATCCGACGAGGCCGGGGCGAGGATCGCGGCCGAGTGGCCCGTCCACAGGGTGGCGCTCGTGCGGCGCATGGCGCGGATGCGCTCGCGGGCTACGTCGGGGGTGTGGGGCTTGCCGAGCATCTGGCCGTCGATCTCGAGCATGGAGTCGCAGCCAACGACGAGGACGGCCTCGCCCTGCGGGCAGTTCGGCGTTGGTGCCGGGCGTACTCAGGGCTTTGCAGACGTCGGCGCACTTGGCTGCGGCGAGCGCTGCAACTTCGTCCGCCGGGGTGGTCGTGCCTCCCGAGAATGCGCGCCCGCCGGGCAGCGCAGCGAGGACAGCGTCCTCGTCGACGGTGGACACCTGGACGATCGGTGTGATGCCCGCCGCAATGAGTGTTGCGCGGCGGGCCGGGGATGCAGAGGCAAGAACAAGGCGCATAGGGACATTGTGGACCATCGTTCGAGAAGCGTGTAGACAAACTGAAATTTATTGCAAGATGGAGGGTTTTCGCAGGTAAACGTGCAAAACCCTGGTGAAAAACTCATCAGACTACTACAATTGTCTACGTACGAGGTCACAATCTCGATGTGACTTTGAAAAGTGATCTGATATACCGTTACCCGCTGATGTGGTGTTGAGTCAGCCCAAAGAGAAGGGATTTGCGATGGATGAGCACGCGGCTTCGTCCCCTGCAACTCCTGATGACCTGACCGCAACAAGCTACGTTCCTCAGCTGCTCGGTGGTCATCTGACGTATTCGGCCCGCGATCTCGCGGAGATGACGAATACGCCTATCGAACGCGTCTTCCGTTTCTGGATTGCCCTCGGCTTCCAGGCTCCCACCGCAGACGACAAGGTTTTCTCTCAGCGCGACCTGGAAGTTTTCAGTCGCTGGCATGACCTCGTCGAATCCGGTGGCATTGATACGGCAACCTCGCGCTCTCTCCTGCGCGCCAACGCTCACCTGGCTGACCGCCTTGCCCTGTGGCAGTTCGAGGCGCTGGTCGAGGATTCAATGCGTCGTCTGATGCTGGATGACACGACGGCCCGCATGTACGTGCTGGACCATATGCGCGAGTACATCGACGTCTTCCAGGAGATGTTCACATACGCCTGGCGGCGTCAGCTCGAGGCAACCCTGTCCCGTTTTGATCGCGAGATGTCCCAGCGTGGGCACGAGGAGCGGCACAACCGCTTCCCGCTCAACCGCTGCCTCGGCTTCGTCGACATGGTGTCCTACACGTCGTCTTCGACGATCCTCGGTGATGCCCTCGTGGGTCTCATTGAGCGCTTCGAGGAGGAGAGCCGTAACGCCGTCATTGAGGAGGGGGGTCGCGTCGTCAAGATGATCGGTGACGCCGTCCTCTACATCGCCGATGACCTGCCGACCGGTCTGCGCGTGGCCACTGCCCTCATCGAGAGGCTGAACGCTGACGATGAGATGCTGCCCGTTCGAGCATCCTTCGTGCGCGGAGATGTCTTCTCGCGATCGGGTGACGTCTTCGGACCCACGGTGAACCTCGCGTCTCGCCTCGTGGACATTGCTCCGGTGGGTAAGATCCTCACCGATCCGACCACGGCTGCCGCCATCGCTGCTGGTGAGGTCGGCGACGGGTACGAACTCGAAGAGTTCCCAACCGCGGACTTGCGCGGTTTCGGCCCTGTCTCGCCGTACCTGCTCTCAAGCGTTGTCAAATAACGTTCATCTCGCAGTGTGAACGAGTGCTTGACCAGCCCGCATAATGGGTCAAGAACGGTACAAGTTTTGGTTCAGAATTGCTAAGATGTAAGCGTGACTACAGTTCTCCTCGTTGAAGACGATCCGGCCATCTCTGAGCCCCTCGCCCGTGCGCTGGGCAGGGGAGGGCTACGACGTGCGCGCACACGCGACAGGCGCTGAAGCCCTCGCGGATGTTCGCGGCGTTGACCTGGTCGTCCTGGACCTCGGCCTGCCCGACATGGACGGCCTGGATGTCGCCCGCGAGATCCGCTCCTCGGGCAACCGAGTCCCGATTCTGATCCTCACTGCGCGCACGGACGAAGTCGACATGGTCGTCGGCCTGGACGCGGGCGCAGACGACTACGTGACGAAGCCCTTCCGCCTCGCGGAGCTCCTCGCTCGCGTGCGGGCACTCCTGCGTCGCCAGGCTGCCGAACCTGCCGAGGGTGAGCTGCGCGCTCAGGACATCCGCATGGATGTCGCCGCGCATCGCGCCTTCGTGGGCGATGTTGAGCTGAGCCTGACGGCCAAGGAGTTCGACCTGCTGCGCGTGCTCCTGCGCGAGGCCGGTTCCGTCGTTGCTCGCGACACCCTCATGCGTGAGGTGTGGGGCTCGGATCCGACCGGCTCCACGAAGACTCTCGACATGCACGTGTCGTGGCTGCGTCGCAAGCTCGGTGACGACGCGACCGACCCGCACTACATCACGACCGTGCGCGGGATGGGATTTCCGCTTCGAGAACGCTCGCTGAGCGCGTCGCTGAGGGAGGCCCGCTATGCGCGTTCGCGCGGTGAGGATGATCGTCTCCATCGTCGCCGTCGTGTGCGTGCTGATGGGCATGCCCGGCGCCTTCTTCGCGTCGGTTTCCATCTGGTCGTCCGAACAGCGCAGCCTTGATGTTCAGGCGCAGCTGATCCTCCAAAACATCGAGCGTAGGCGTGCCGTGGGGGAGGGGAACGACCCCGCAACCCTTGCCTCGCTCGTGGCGGATCAGGCGAACAGCCGCGGGGACGAACTCGGCTACCGCATTAAGGTTCCCGAGGCCAACCTCGTCACCAACAGCAAGGTGTTCCCTGGGCGGACCATGACCGCTCTGGCCTCGTCTCCGAGCGGCGTTTCCGTGCAGCTCACAGCGTCGGCGTCGAATGCTCTGAACCGCATCGCGTGGACGTGCGCGCTGTTCGGCGGCGGCATGGTTGCTTCCATGGTGATCGGCTGGACGCTCGCGCGCTCCCTGTCGCGTGAGCTGTCGGCCCCACTCATCTACCTGGCCGCCCAGGCCGAGCAGATCGGCTCCGGCGGCGTGCGCGCCCGCGTAGAGAAGTCCGGCATCGAAGAGATCGACCTGGTCTCCGAAGAACTCGCTCGCACCGGCGAACGCATGGCGGGCCGACTCGCAGCCGAGCGACAGGCTGCCGCCGACGCCTCCCACCAGCTGCGCACGCCGCTGACCGCCCTGTCCATGCGCCTGGAGGAGATCGAACTCATCTCCACGGAGGACGAGGTGCGCGCCGAAGCCCGGACCTGCCTCGAACAGGTGGAACGCATGACCAACGTGGTCACGGAGTTGCTCGACGTTTCCAAAGCGCGAGACCAGCCAGACCGAGGCCATTCACATTCTCGAGGTCTTCAACACGGCCCGCGAGGAGTGGGAGGACCAGTTCGAGGCGGCGGGACGTCCCGCTCGTTTTCCTCGACGAGGCCGAGCGTCCGATCCTGGCCGACGCCGGAAAGCTCGGGCAGGTCCTGGCGACCCTCATCGAAAACTCGCTGCGCTACGGCGGCGGGACCGCGCGCGTGTGGGCGCACGCGGGCACCTCCAAGCGCGGCGTCGTCATTGAGGTGAGCGACGAAGGCGAGGGCATCGACGAGTCCCTGGCCCCCGACATCTTCCAAAAGGGCGTCTCCGGCCACGGGTCGACGGGTATCGGCCTGGCCCTGGCCCACGACCTCGCGCAGGCGATGGGCGGGCGTCTCGAGCTCAAGACGAACAAGCCGCCGGTCTTCACCGTGTCGGTCGCCGCGATCCCCGCGTCCCTCGACCCCGATCGCGTGATGCCCGAAGGCCCCCTCATGTCCATGGGACGCCGCTCGCGGCGCTTCTAGCAGCGGAGTAGATTGAAAGGCGTGGAACACGAGATGCTGACCCCTCCCACCGTTGCCGTCATCGGCGGCGGACAGCTCGCACGCATGATGCGGGAGAGCGCGGTCGCGCTCGGTATCAATCTTCGGGCCCTCGTCGAGGCCTCGGACGGCTCGACCGGTCAGGTGACCGTCGACAAAGCGGTGGGCGAGCCCGCCGACCTGGGCGCGGTCCGCGCGCTGATCGACGGCGCGGACGTCCTCACGTTCGAGCACGAGCACATCCCGGCCCCCACGATGGAGGAGGCTGCCCGCCTCGTCTCCGTTCAGCCCCCGGCCAGCGCCCTCCTGTACGCGCAGGACAAACTGGCCATGCGCGAGCGCCTCACCGAGATGGGCATCCCGTGCCCCGCGTGGGCGCGCGTCGAGGACGAGGCCCAGCTGGCCGAATTCGGCGCCACGATCGGATGGCCCCTCATCGTCAAGACCCCGCGCGGCGGATACGACGGGCACGGCGTGGCAGTCGCCCACAGCCCCGCGGACGTGTCCTCCTGGTGGGGCAACGGCCCTCTGCTGGCCGAGGCCCTGGTTCCCTTCACCGGCGAGGTGGCGGCCCTCCTTGCGCGCACCCCCTCGGGTGAGATCGCCTCGTGGCCCGTCGCCTCCACCGTGCAGATCGACGGCATGTGCGCCGAGGTCACCGCTCCAGCCGTCGGCATCCGGCCCGAGACGGCCGCTGAGGCCCAGCGCATCGGTGAGCGCATCGCAGCCGAGCTGGGTGTCACCGGCGTCCTCGCCGTGGAAATGTTCGTCGTCGGCGAGGGCGCGGACGAACGCGTCCTCGTCAACGAGCTCGCCATGCGCCCCCACAACACGGGACACTGGACCATCGACGGGGCCGTCACGAGCCAATTCGAGCAGCACCTGCGTGCCGTCCTCGACCTGCCGCTGGGCTCCACGCAGCTGCGCGCACCGGGCACGCATGTCGTCATGGTTAACCTGCTCGGCTCATCCCACGCTCAGCCCGCGCGCGCCCTCGCCGCAGCCTTCGCAGCCGGGGGAACGGGAGCGAAGGTTCACCTCTACGGCAAGGAGGTGCGTCCCGGACGCAAGCTCGGCCACGTCACCGTCGTCGACGCAGATCCCGCCCTCGCTCTTGAGCGAGCTCGGGCAGCCGTCAACGCCCTGAAGGGCGAGATCCCCCACCAGCTAACCCTCCCACCCGTCCGCGGCCGAGGGACCAGGTGCCCCGGCCTCGTTCCCTCTCGAAAGGACCGCCCATGACCACCGAGCTCGACATCCAGCTGACCGTCACCGGCGACAACCCGCTCGTCGGCGTCGTCATGGGCTCCGACTCCGACTGGCCCACGATGGAAGCGGCCGTCGGCGCCCTCGCCGAATTCGGCATCGCCTGCGAGGTCGGCGTCGTCTCCGCCCACCGTATGCCCGAGGACATGGTCGCCTACGGTCGATCCGCCTCCGCGCGCGGCCTGCGCGTCATCATCGCGGGAGCCGGGGGAGCGGCCCACCTGCCCGGCATGCTCGCCGCACTCACCGAACTGCCCGTCATCGGCGTGCCCGTGCCCCTCAAGCACCTCGATGGCGTCGACTCCCTGCACTCCATCGTCCAGATGCCCGCGGGCGTGCCCGTCGCGACCGTGTCGATCGCAGGCGCGCGTAACGCGGGGCTGCTCGCCGCCCGGATCCTCGGAGCCGGCGAAGGGGAACGCGCCGGATCCCTGCGCGCCTCGATGCGCGACTTCCAGAAGGACCTACGCGACGTGGCCAGCGCCAAGGGGGCGGCTCTCGCCCAGCGTGTCTCGCAGGCTCGCTGACGCCCGACAACACAAGCCCCGCGCGGGTAGCCGCGAGGGGGCGGCGCGTCGTATCCTGAAGCCATGAGCATTCTCGTTTGTGGCGGCGCCGGCTACATCGGCGCACACGTTGTCCGCCTCCTGCGTCAGCGCGGGGATCGCGTCGTCGTCGTCGACGACCTGTCCACCTCCAACGCGGCCAGGATCGGGGACACGCCCCTGGTTCGCCTCGATGTCGCTACCGATGAAGCCCGTTCCGTTCTCTCCAACCTCATGGTGGACGAGGACGTCACGGCCGTCATCCACTTCTCCGCACGCAAGCAGGTCGGCGAGTCCGTCGCACGCCCCACCTGGTACTACCAGCAGAACATCGGTGGCATGGCCAACGTGCTGGCCGCCATGGAGGACGCGGGCGTCGACCAGATGATCTTCTCCTCCTCGGCCGCCGTCTACGGCATCCCCACCGCAGAGGTTGTCACCGAAGACATGGCCGGACACCCCATCAACCCCTACGGCGAAACCAAGCTGATCGGCGAGTGGATGATGGCCGACTGCGAGCGCGCCTGGGACCTGAAGTGGATCGGCCTGCGCTACTTCAACGTCGCGGGCGCCGGCTGGCCCGACCTGGCCGACCCGGCGATCATGAACCTGATCCCCATGGTCCTTGACCGCATTGAGCGCGGCGAGAGCGCCAAGATCTTCGGCACCGACTACGACACCCCGGACGGCACCTGCGTGCGCGACTACATTCACGTCCTGGACCTGGCTGAGGCCCACATCGCCGCCCTGGACGTGCTCGCCGAGGGCCGCCAGCCCTGACCACCACACCTACAACGTGGGCACCGGCCTGGGTACCTCCGTGCGCGAGATCATCGACGGTCTGCGCCGCGTCATCGGCTGGGACTTCCCGGTCGAGGAGCTGGACCGCCGCGCGGGCGACCCGCCCAAGCTGATCGGCGATCCCGCTGTCCATCGGCGTGGACCTGGGCTGGAAGGCCAACAACGGCCTCGACGAGATCCTCACCTCCGCCTGGGAGGGCTGGCAGGCGGGGCCGCGCCCGATCACCGTTCCCGGCTCCTGAGGGTGCCTGTAGGGCCTGAAGACTCCGGCCTCGTTCCCTTTGAGAGGGAACGAGGCCGGAGTTCTTTGTCTGGTTGGTCGCGCGAGGTTTCGGGGTGAGGGCTACACGTTGTCGACCTGGTTGAGGTCCGAGGCCGTGAAGGTGCCCGCACGGAGCTTGGCGAAGAAGTCGTCTGCGGTCGTATCGCGCAGCAGGACCGCGGAGGCCCCGGCGTTCGTCGTGAAGTTCAGCGACGCGATCGGGGGGACGCCCATCATCTGATTCGACGAGGCGCCGCGCAGCGCCCACACGAGCGACGCGACCGTCACGACAGAGGAGTCCTCGTCAATTGTGAAGGACCTCGAACCGGCTCGCTCCACGCGCAGGGTCTTCGCGGGATTAACGAGGGTCGAGGGTGAGGCAGCCGAGGAAATGACCTTCGAAATCACCTGGCGCTGACGCTTCGTGCGGCCGATGTCGCCCTCAGGGTCCTGGTAGCGCATGCGCGAGAACTGCAGGGCGGTCGTGCCGTCCACCGTGTGGCAGCCGGCGCTCCACTTCAGGCCGGAGTACTGGTCGTCCGCGTCGTTGTCGTAGCACAGCTCGACGCCGCCGACGGCGTCCACCATGTCGGGCACTGCGCCCATGCCGATCTGCACGAAGTGATCGACGGTGAGACCCGTCAGCTTCTCCACGGTCTCCACGAGCAGCTGCGGGCCGCCGTATGCGTAGGAGGCGTTGATCTTGTCCCAGCCGACGCCCGGGATTTCCGCGTAGGTGTCACGCGGAATCGACAGCGCGACCTTCTGCCCGTTTGGGGCGACGTTGACGAGCATGATCGAGTCGGCGCGTTCGGATTCGTTGAAGCCGTCCTGGACGGCACCGTCGGCGCGCGAGTCGGAACCCGCCAGCAGGTAGGTCGTGCCCGGAGTATCGGCGGCCCCCGACAGGGCGCTCACGCGTCCCATGTTCGTGTTGGCGTCCCACATGAGGAATCCGCCCCACGCGAGGACGAGGACCAGGAACAGGCACAGGGTCTTGAGAATCGGATGGCGGCGCTTGCGTCGCCTCGGCTTTGGCAGCCGGGGCCGCGGGAGCGGCGGGCGCGGGGCCGCCGCGGGTGCGCTCTGGGAGCGATTGATCGTCACCTGTCGGGGCCCGATGCCCGACGGCGCGTACGTGCCTGAGCCGGACGAGCGGCCGGAACCCGGCGCGTAGGACGGCGGGTTGGCCGCCGAGGCCGGCTGGAACGACGGCGGCTGCTGGCCGGGGTGCGGCGCGGGAAAATCGACTGAGAGTCCCTCTGCGGCTGATCCAGCGTGCGGGGCATCAGCGGGCGGGCCGCCGCGGCCTCGTCGTCCGAGATCCTCCACATCTGCGGGGCCAGAGCCTCCGGCGGGGAGTGGGGGCGCCACCGCGCAGCTCCTCACCGACGACGTGAGCGTCGTCGGATCCGGGGCGGCGTCGCTTCGGGTCAGGCGTAAAAGAAGGAGGATTGCTCATTGGTTCTTCGGCGGGCAGGTGGCGGCTGTCTGCTTGGCGGCTTCCTCGTTCGCCGCGTTATTCGCGACGGAGGCGGACTGCGCGGTGTTATCCGTGGTGGTCTCCTCCGAGCTGGGGTCGGTGGTCGGCGCCTGCGTCGGAGTGGGCGTCGAAGGGGTCGTCGTCGCGGTCGGATCAGGAACAACGAGCTGCGCGCCGTTGCCGTCCGTGTAGGTCGTGCCCACGGGCAGGGCCTGGTCGTTCTTCAGGGCGCTCCACACGTTGCGGGCCATCGGCTCAGAGGGGATGCGGCGGTTCGGATCCCAGGAGGGCTCCTCGACCGGCATCGTCACGAACTGAATGTTGGAACGGTCGATGTTCTGCAGGACGTTGATGAGCAGGGATGCGTCCGAGCTGGCGTTGCCCAGGTTGGGGGACACGTTCACGGAGGAAATCGCAGCCTGCAGGAAGTTGATGAGCGAGCCGGGATCCGTCACGTAGTTCTTGTCCTGCAGCTCGCGCAGCATCGCGGAAATCAGCTGCTGCTGGCGGCCGATACGGGAAATGTCGGAGCCGTCGCCCTGGCCCTTACGCGAGCGCATGTAGGCCAGCGCGTGCGTGCCTGACAGCTTCCAGCAACCCGCGTCGATGTAGAGCTGGGCCGAGTCATCGTCGATGCGCTCGGGGATGTTGAACCAGACGCCACCCAGGGAGTCGATCATGTTAACAAAGCCCGCGAAATCAACGACCATGAAGGCGTCGATGGACATGTCAGAGAGCTTTTCGACGGTCGATCGCACGCATGCGATACCGGGGCCGATGTCTTCCGGTTCGTCGCCACCGTCCGCGCCGTAGACCATCGCGTTGTTGAACATGTCGTCCGTGGTGGGCTCGCTGGTGGTGCCATCGCGGTGCTTACACGCCGGGATGTCCACGAGGGTGTCGCGGGGGATGGAGACGATCTGCACGCGGGAGCGGTCCGCGCTGACGTGAATCACCATCGTCGAGTCGTTACGCAGGCCAGGAACGTCATCTGCGTCGCCCGCGCCCAGCTCGCCGCTGGCGCCGTTACGCGAGTCGGTGCCGACCACGAGGATGTTGACGGCGCGGCCTTCGAAGGAGTCAGGGGTGGCCTTGTTCTGTTCGTCGCTCGCGTAGGCGTCGATGTTGACGACGCGGTTGGCGAACTGGCTGCTCAAACTTGGCGTAGACGAAGCCTGCGGAGGACACGACGAACAGGACGCCGGCCAGGAGCACGGCGAGTGCGCCGCGCAGGAAGCCGAAGCGTCCGAAGTTGACGGCCGAGTGCTGGATCGGTCTCAGATTCACGTTACTCATCATTCGTAACCATATCGTTATCTGGCGTGTTTGTCGGGGAAGCAGGGCCGTTAGCGGCGCGTTCCACTCCGCTCGTATCAGCGTGTGAGCTGCTCGTCTCGGTGCTCGCGTCCCCCGGATCGTCGGGCGGGAGGACGTGCGCGAGGGCAAGGGACCGGGCCAGCGCCGCCATGCGTTCCTCGGCGCGGGCCTCGCGCCGATAGCCGGTCACCATCTGCGCGATCAACGCGATGACGAGGCCGTAGACGATCAGGTTGACACCCTCGCTCAACGCCGATCGCGCGGGCGGCCGTGTTGGCCAGGGAGGGCACGAGGATGGCCACGATAGCCGCGGCGACGACCGCTCCGATGCCGATGCGGCGCATCGCGAGGGACGAGGCCGAGGACACCGGGCGCACCAGCCACCACGCGGTGAGCGCGAGGGCGAGGAGCAGGAGGATGCGGATGGCGAGGTATGCGCTCATCGTCCCCCCAACGCGAGGTCGACGACGATGTTGACGGAGTTGAGCAGAGGTTGGCCCTTCGCCCGCGAATAGTCCGTGTAGGAAATCGTCACTGGGTGCTCGGCGCCGGGCAGGCCACAGGCGGCCAGCTGGGAGACGATCTGCGAGGCGTGGGCCATGCGTGCGTGGGTGAGATGCACGTGGGCGAGGGCGTCGGCGCGGATAACGCGCAGCCCGTTGTGCGTGTCCGTGAGATCCAAGCCCGTGCGCAGCCGGGCCAGCAAAGCTCCGAGGCGCAGCATGGCGCGTTTGACCCTACCCGCCGACGACGGAGACCCCGACAGGAAACGAGATCCGAGGACGAAGCGAGGTCCTCCCGGTGTGCCCGCTCGACCATGGCTGCCGCCTCGGCGGGGTCGTGCTGGCCGTCGGCATCGAAAGTAACCACGTATTGCGCCCCGCGGGCGAGGGCTGCATCGAAGCCGGTTTGGAGGGCAGCGCCCTGCCCGAGATTGAGCGGGTGTCTCGCGGTGTAGGCTCCAGCGGCGCGAGCGATGGCAGCAGTGTTGTCACTCGAGGCGTCATCGACGACGAGGACACGTGGAAAAAAGGTGCGGACTCCCGCGACGACGCCCCCGATGACGGACGCCTCGTTGAACGCGGGGATCACCACCCACGTGTCGGAGCCGATCTGCATTTGATTAGTGTCGCACATCGGGATGGGCGCGCGCCTATAGTGTTGGGTATCCGAGAGGGCGCGGCGCGCCCCAATGCGCGCACGCACGTAAGCAGACAACGACAGGGAGACCCCGTGATCGAGCCCAGCGCCGACGTCGCCCCCAGCGCGATCGTCGCGCCCAGCGCGCGCGTCTGGCACCTTGCCCAGGTGCGCGAGGAAGCGCGCATCGGGGAGGAGACGATCGTTGGACGTGGCGCCTACATCGGCGAAGGCGTGAGAGTCGGTGCGCGCTGCAAGATCCAGAACTACGCGCTCGTCTACGAGCCCGCATCCCTGGCTGACGGAGTGTTTGTCGGCCCCGCGGCCGTCTTCACGAATGATCACGCTCCTCGCGCGATCAACGCCGACGGCAGCCTGAAGAGCGCGAGCGATTGGGACCGCGTCGGCGTCACCGTCGAGCGCGGCGCCGCCATCGGCGCACGCGCCGTGTGCGTGGCCCCCGTGCGCATCGGGGAGTGGGCGTCGGTCGGTGCGGGCGCAGTCGTTACCCGTGACGTGGCCCCCTACGCGCTCGTCGTCGGCGTCCCCGCGCGCCGCGTCGGGTGGGTCGGCGAGGCCGGGCTGCCCCTTGAGGCTTCCGATGACGCCGGGAACGAGGCCGGGGAGCGCACGTGGGTGTGTCCGGCCTCGGGCCGCCGCTACGCTGAGCGAGACGGTGCCCTGTCGCCCGAGGAGGTCCAGGCCTCGTCCCCGAATGACGCCGAGACGCCTCACCAAACCAGCGAGGACCAGCAGTGACACAGCCGTTCATCCCACCCGCACGCCCGCTCATCGGCGAGGAGGAGATCGACGCGGTCGCAGCCGTCATGCGCACGGGTATGATCGCCCAGGGACCCCAGGTCGCCGCCTTCGAGGAGGAGTTCTGTGCCGCCCTGGTGCCCGGGGTGCAGGCGGTCGCGGTCAACTCGGGGACCTCGGCCCTGCACCTGGGCCTGCTCGCCGCCCGGATCGGTCTGGGCGACGAGGTCATCGTCCCCTCCTTCACCTTCGCGGCCACCGCCAACTCGGTCGCCATCACGGGCGCGACCCCCGTGTTCGCCGACATCGACCCGCTCACGTTTACCCTGTCGCCTGCCGCCGTCGAGGCCGCGATCACGCCGCGTACGCGGGCCATCATGCCCGTCCATCTCTACGGCCACCCCTGCCCCCATGGACGCCCTCCAGGCGATTGCAGATTCGCGCGGGCTCATGGTCTTCGAAGACGCCGCCCAGGCCCACGGCGCGAGCCTGCACGGGCGCGCGGTCGGATCTTTTGGAACCTTCGCGGCCTTCTCCTTCTACCCGACGAAAAACATGACCAGCGGCGAGGGTGGCATGGTCACTTCGAGCGACCCCGAGATCATCCGCGGCGTCAAACTTGCGCGCAACCAGGGCATGGAGACGCGCTACGCCAACGAAATCGTGGGCCTCAACAACCGCATGACCGACATCCACGCCGCCATCGGACGTGTGCAGCTGACGAAGGTTGGCGAGTGGACGCGCGCACGTCAGGACAACGCCGCCTTCCTGGATGCCCACCTGCGCGGCGTCACCGTCCCGCACGTCGCGCCCGGCGCCACGCATGTCTACCACCAGTACACGATCCGCGTGGCCGAGGACCGCGACGGCTTTGCCGCAGCGCTGCGCGAGGAGTACGGCGTCGGCTCGGGCGTCTACTACCCGATCCCGAACCACGAGCTGCCCTCCCTTGCCCGCTTCGCCCCCGGCCTGGGGCTTGCGGCTACGCGCGAGGCAGCCGACCAGGTCCTCTCCCTGCCGATCTACCCGTCCCTGACGCCCGGCGAGCTGGAGCGCATCGTCGAGGCCGTGAATGCACTCGCGGAAGCGGGGGCCTGACATGAGTATTCGCTTAGGAATCCTCGGCATCGGCTCGATGGGCCGACACCACGTGCGCAACGCCCGCGCCACGCGGGGCGTGGACCTCGTCGCGCTCGCGGATCCGGGCGGCGACCGCTTCGGCGTCGCCGGCGACCTGCCCGTCCTGGGCGGTGTCGAGGAACTCATCGAGGTCGGCATCGACGCCGCGATCATCGCCGCGCCCACCGCCCACCACGAGGCCGCAGCCTTGGCGCTGGCCGAGGCCGGGGTGCACACCCTCGTCGAAAAGCCCCTCGCCACGAGCGTGGAGGCGGGCCACCGCATCCGCGACGCCTTTGCGGCCGCGGGCCTCGTCGGCGCTGTCGGCTACGTCGAGCGCTGCAACCCGGCGCTCATCGACATGCGCAGGCGGATCGCGGAGGGCCAGCTCGGCGAGATCGAGCAGATCGCGACGCGCCGCCAGTCGCCCTTCCCCGCCCGCATCAGCGACGTCGGCGTGGTGAAGGACCTGGCCACGCACGACGTGGACCTGGCGGCGTGGGTGGCCGGTGCCCCCTACGAGAGCATCTACGCGCGCACGTCCGCGCGCTCGGGGCGAGTGCACGAGGACATGATGGTCGCCTCGGGCGTGCTTGCAGGCGGCATCCTCGTCAACCACCTCGTCAACTGGCTGACCCCCTTCAAGGACCGCACGACGATCGTGACGGGGGAGCGGGGCGCGCTCGTCGCAGACACCGCGATGGGGGACCTGACCTTCTACGAGAATGGCCACGCGCCCCTGCAGTGGGACGCCATCGCCGCGTTCCGCGGGGTGAGCGAGGGACAGGTCGTGCGCTACGCGCTCACCAAGCGTGAGCCCCTCGCCCTCGAACACGAGCGCTTCCGCGACGCGATCCTCGGCGTGGGAAGCGAGCACGTCACCATGGACGAGGCCCTGGATAACCTGCGCGTCGTCGAGGCCATCCTGTCCTCAGCCGCCACCGGTCGCTCGGTCGACCTGTAGAGCGCGGCGCTACCGCGTCACGTCGGCGTAGATCGCGCGCAGCTGATCCGCAGATCCGCGCAGCGAGCGCTCGCGTGTCACCCACGCCCGGCACGCCGCCCCGCGATCCGCGCGCTCGTCCTCCGACCAAGCCAATGCCTCGTCGATGGAGCGAGCGAGAGCGTCCGGCGAGCGTTCATCCGAGAGCATTGAGGCCCCGGGCGCGATCATCTCCGGTGTTCCGCCCGTGCGATATGCGATGACGGGAACGCCGCACGCCTGCGCTTCGAGCAGCACGAGTCCCGCAGCCTCCTGCCGCCCCTGCGTCGGCTTCGTGGGCAGGACGAGGACGCGGGTGCGGCGCATCCAGTCGCGCACCCCCTCACGATCCAGTCGGCCCGTGAACGTCACGTGGGAGGGTGCGTGCGCGCGCAGTGCGGGTGCCAGCGGCCCATCGCCTACGAGGACGAGGCGATGCGGGCGGCGCCCCACGAGGGTGGCGGACGCCCGGGCCAGGTCGTCCACCCCCTTGAGATGGCTGAGCGCGCCCACGAACAGGACGACGGGTTCCTCGCGCGACTCTGCTGCGTTCGAGGGGGACGTCCACCAGTGCGTGTCCACGCCCTGATAGTGCACGCTCAGGCGCTGTCGGATCTGCGTCCCGCGTCCTAGGGCGACGTCCGCCAGGTAACGGGAGACGGCCAGCAGCCGACTCGCTCCCTCAAAGGCGGCCGTGCGGTTGCGTGCGTTCCACGCGGCGCCCGCGCCGCGCCCGAGCCTCGGGTAGGCGTCCCCGCCGTGCAGCGTCACCACGAGGGGCACGCCCGTGTCCCGTGCGGCCGCCACGGCCGGCAGGGACCAGGTCGCCTGATGCTGGTGAATGACGTCCGGATTCCAGGCGGCGATCGCGCGGCGCATCCGTCCCAGGCCTCGTGCCTGCGCGGCCACGCGACGGGGAGGGGACTGCCGAGCGCGCGCGGAGCGGCCTCGTCGATGGGGATCGTGACGGCCGGATCGGTGATGCGCGCCGCGAGTGTGAAAGCCCGCCAATCGAGGTCCGGCATCGCGAGGGCGTGCGAGAGTGCGAAGTAGGTCGGAGGAACCAGCAGGGTTCCCTTCGTCAGGGCGACCCTCACGAGTGCCACCCGAGGGTGGGCGCGGGATCGGTGAGCGGGCATGCCACCATCCCTAGGGGCAAGCCGCGCCCGCCAGGTGATTAAATGAGTCCATGACGAACGCACCTGCCCGCCCCGCCCGCTCGGGCGTCCTCGCGCAGGTGCTCACCCTCCTCGGCGGCACCCTCCTCGCCCAGGTCATCGCCTTCGTCGCCCAGATCGGCATCGCCCGCCTCTACACGGACACGGACCTGGGCTACCTGGGAATCTTTACGTCCGCTGCCACGCTCGGCGCCGCCGTCGCGGGCGCCCGCTTCGACCTCAGCATCGTCCTGCCCGCCCCCGGGGACGAGGCCTCGGCCCGGTCCCTGGCCCGCCTGGCCTCGCGCTGCGTGCTGGTCGCCTCCGCTCTGGCCACCTTGATTGCGGCCGTCGCCTGGCCGTGGGTGTCCGAACGCTACGGAACGCGCTCGCGGGCTGGATGCTCGCCGTCGGCGTCTCCGTCCTGTTCCTGGCGCAGGGGCAGGTGTGCTCCTACTGGCTGACCCGACACCGCCGCTTCCAGGCGATCGCGAGCTCCTCCGTGGTGCGCGCCCTCGGGATCGCGGTCCTGCAGCTGGTGTGCGGTTTCCTGGCTGGTGGCGGCCTGGGTGCGGCGATCGGGGCGACGATCGCGGGTCAGGGCATCGCCGTCGCCTACCTGTCGTGGTGCGCCCGCGACGCCCGCGAACGTCGAGGACTGACCGATCCGACCCTGCGCGAGGTGGCCTCGCGCTACCGCAAGATGGCCCTCGTGGGTGTGCCCAACGTCGTCGTCGACGCGCTGCGCACGAGCACTATCCCGATGCTTATCGCCACGTATTCAGTGGCTGCGCTTGGCCAATTCAACTTGGCGTGGCTGGCACTGCAGGCCCCGGTCGCCCTCATCGCGGGGCGCTGTCGCAGGTGTACCTACCGCGCCTGTCGGACACCCCTCCCGGTGAGATGACTCGTGTGGTTGTGCGGGTCGGCGGTATCGCCCTGGCATGCTCGATCCCCGGTGTTCGCCCCTGCTCGCGTGGGTGAGCCCCGGCGCTCTTCCCCCTCGTGTTCGGGGCGCGCTGGGAGGCAGCCGGGTACTTCGCGCGGTCCCTGGCCCCCTGGCTGGCCCTCACGGTCGCGACCTCGCCGCTGTCGAACGTGTTCGTTGCGACCTACCACCAGCGCCGCATGCTGGCCTTCGCGTGCGCGTACTGCGCGGCGCCGCTGGCGTGGCTCGCGTCCAGCCCCTACGGCGTGGAGACCACGGTCGCGGTGCTCGGGCGTCCCTCATGGCTGCGCTGCTGGTGGGGCATGCTGGCGATGGCGTTCGTGACGGCGCGCGCCTACGACCTCGGGGATGGCGCGTGCCCGACGGCGGCGTAGACGTGGGCGACCGCGTGATGGTCCCTCCCCAAAAGTCGCACGTAATTCCCATGTGGTCCGTTTGTGCGCAAGGTCAAAAGTGTTGATATTTCGCAGTTTTTAGCGGCACTAAGAATAGTGAGTGAACCCAAATTACGTGCGAGATTTTGGGGGAACTATTGATGTGGCGTGCGCGCGGTGAGGGCCCTCTCGTAGGCCTCGCGCAGCCGCGCGGCGCCCTCCTCCCAGGTGGGGATCGTGGGCGCGGTGAAAGCCTCGATGTCCTTTCGCGTGATGCGCTTCAGGGCGCTGACGAGGTCGCGCGCAGGATCCTCCAGCACCCACGTGTGGGCCTGATCGCCCAGGTATCGGCGGGCCTCGGACAGGGGAGAGCACAGCGCTGGCACTCCGGCCGCGAAGGCCTCCATCATCTTGTTGGGCGTGGACATGCGGTGCGACAGGCACCCGGACTCGATGAGGCACAGTGCTACGTCCGCTCCGCGCGTCATGGCGAGGACCTGGTCCGGCTCCACGGGAGGCAGGCGGTGGATGTTCGTGTGGGCTCGCAGCCGCACGCTCGACCTCGGGCAGCAGGGCACCCCGCGCCGACGAAGGCGACGTGCGCGTTCTGTACCTGCTCAAAAGCGCGCAAAATCAACGGAATGTTGCGCCCCGGCGCCAGGTAGCCCGAATGCAGGTACAGGAGAGCGTCCTCGGGGATCCCCAGCTGCGCGCGCAGGTCGATGACCCCGTCCGCGCCCGTCGGGGCATTTGTCACGACGATGGGATCCACGCCCGGGTAGGCCTCGCGGTACCACTGCGCGATCGACTCATTGACCACGGACACCACGTCCGCGCGGCGGATATAGCGGCGCTCAATGACGCGCTGGAGGCGCTGGCGCAGGCCCGCCGACCCCACCGTCTCCGTCTCCAACTCGTGCGCGTTGTACGCAAATACCGCGCCCGTGCGCCGCGCCAACGCGTGCGCGAGGGGAAGCAAGAACAGGTTCTGCGCGGAGACGGCCGCGACACGCTGCCTCGCGAACCGCCGATACACGCGGGTGCCCCACGCCACGACGACCCTCGGACCACCCAGGGGCGCACCCAGGGAGGCTCCCCGAATCCGCGTGAGGAGCACGGTGGGGGCCACGGCCTCGTCCGTGGGGAGCTCGCCCTGATCAATGCCGACGACGTGCGTCTGCGAAAAAAGCGGGGACAGTGAACGCGCGATCTTCACTAGGCGACCGGGCGAGGCCAGGTTCGACGGGTAGAGCAGGAGATTGAGCGCGCGATCCACGCCCCCATTGTAGGTGGGGCGGGGCACTACACTGGAGGGGAACAGCGAGGCCGGAGATGGAAAGGGGAGTCGCATGCGCATCGCGGTCGTCGGCATGGGCAAGATCGGGTTGCCGCTGGCGGTGCACTACGCGCGCGGCGGGCACACCGTCGTCGGCGTGGACGTGAACCCCCGCGTGGTCGCCCTCATTAACGAGGGGGTCGAACCCTTCCCGGGCGAGGCGCACCTGGCCGAGTACCTGCCCCCGCTTGCCTCCTCCGGCGCTCTGCGCGCCACGACCGAGTACGCCGAGGCGATCCCCGGCGCAGACACGGTTGTCATGGTCGTGCCGCTCGTCGTCGATAATGAGAGCCGCCCCGACTTCCGCGTCATGGACGCCGCCACCCGCTCCATGGCCGCCCACCTCACGCCCGGCACCCTCGTCTCATACGAAACCACCCTGCCCGTGGGCACGACGCGCGGTCGCTACAAGCCCCTCATCGAGGAGGTCTCCGGCCTGGTTGAGGGTCGCGACTTCGACGTGGTGTTCTCGCCCGAGCGCGTCCTCACCGGCCGTGTTTTCGCCGACCTGGCGCGCTACCCCAAGCTCGTGGGGGGCCTCAGCGAATCGGGCGAGGCGCGTGGCGTTCGCTTTTATGAGGCTGTCCTCGCCTTCGATCAGCGCGACGACCTGTCACGCCCCAACGGCGTGTGGCCGATGGGTGGGGCCGAGGCCGCTGAAATGGCCAAGCTCGCCGAGACCACCTACCGGGACGTCAACATCGGCCTGGCCAACCAGTTCGCGCGCTACGCGGACGCGGTCGGCATCGACGTCGCTCGCGTCATTGAGGCCTGCAACTCCCAGCCCTACTCCCACATCCACCGGCCCGGCATCGCGGTCGGCGGCCACTGCATCCCCGTCTACCCGCGCCTGTACCTGGCCGGCGACCCGGACGCGACCGTCGTGTCCGCGGCGCGCGCCGCGAACGCCGCCATGCCCGCCTACGCGGTCTCCCGCGCCGCCGCCCTGCTCGGTTCCCTTGAGGGCCTGCGCGTCGCGGTCCTGGGTGCCGCCTACCGCGGCGGGGTCAAGGAAACCGCTTTCTCCGGCGTCTTCGGCGTCGTCTGCGCGCTGCGCGAGGCCGGGGCGCAGGTGAGCGTGCACGATCCGCTCTATTCCGACGACGAGCTGTCAGCCTTTGGGTGGGACGCCTACCACCTCGGAGAGCCGGTGGACGTCGCCATCGTCCAGGCCGACCACGTCGCCTACCGGGACCTGGCGCCCGCTGACCTGCCCGGCGTGCGCCTCCTCGTCGACGGCCGCGCCATCACCTCACCCGAGGCCTGGGCTTGGAACACCGCGCATCACGATCGGTGGGGGAAGCGCCCCCGCATGCTAGTCACTCTCGCGACCCGTACCTTTACACCCGAACCGACGGCCGCTGCGCTGCGTCTCGGGGCACTTGCTCGCGCGCTCGCCGCAGGCGGAGACAGGGTCCGGGTCCTCACCTCGCGCCTGGCTCCCTCCGTCGCCCGCGACGCCCGCCATGGCGTAGACGGTGGCGTCGAGCTGGGGGAGGGCCGCGGCCTCGTCGAGGTGCGACGTGCCCCCGTCCTGCGTGACCGCACGGGAGCGGTTCGCGGATACGTGTCCTACATGTCCTTCGACGTTCCCCTCGTCGCCCGGCTGCTCACCGGTCCGCGCCCCGACGTGGTTGTCTCCGAGCCTCCGCCCACGACCGGAGCTGCCGTACGCATTGCATGCGCGGTGCGCCGCGTCCCCTACGTCTACTACTGCGCCGACATTGTCTCGGACGCCGCCGCGCTCGCGGGCGTGCCCGGCCTCGTCGTGCGCACGGTCGCAGGGCTGGAGTCTTTCGCGCTGCGCGGTGCCCGCCGCGTCATCGCCGTTTCCGATGGGGTCGCGCGTCGCGCCCGTGACCTGGGTGCGCGCGATGTTGCGGTCGTCCCCAACGGCGTGCGCGTGCCCGACGCCGTGGCTACCGGCACCCCGGAAGGATTCCCCACCTGCGACGGTCCCGTCTTTGTCTACGCGGGCACGGTCGCCCAGTGGCTGGCCCCCGAGATCTTCGTCGATGCCTTCGAGCGCGCGCGAGCGCGGCTCGGGGACGCGCGCCTCGTGTTCGTGGGGCAGGGGAGCGGATGGGATGCCCTCGCCGAGCGCTCGCGAGGCGTGGCCGGCGTCGAAATGATCCCCGCTGTCAGCGCCGATGAGGCGGACCGGTGGATGGCGCGAGCCACTGCGACGCTCGCCTCGCTGCGACCGGGCGGATACGACTACGCCTACCCGACGAAAGATCCTCGCCTCCCTCGCGCAAGGCACTCCCGTCATTTACGCGGGTCCAGGCCAGGCTGCCCGCGACGTCGCGGAGGCTGGGCTCGGGGTCGCGTGCAACCTCGATGCTGATGAGATCGCCGAGGCCATGGTTGGCCTTTCGCGTCGGGGCAGTGCTCGCCTGGGTGGGGTGCCGAGGGTGCAGCGCGCCTGGGTGAGCGAGCATCGGTCAGTCGAGACCTCGTCGTGCGCTGCGGCCGCGGTGGTTCGGTCGGCGCTATAACCCAGCGGGATGCAATCCCCGTTGTGCCGTCGCCGATGCGCATGATGGTGTTGATGCGTGCATTGTTCCCGGTTGCGCGCAGTTGTGCAGGCTCAGGGGCTCTCCGGCGGGCAGGGTGACCCGGTGGCTCTCCCGGCCTCGTCTCAGCATGAGGAAAAACTATCGTTTCAGTTCGTGTGAGTCTATGCGTGTAACTATTTTCATGTTTACAGTTACAACATAAGTACCTACAATCACGACTGTCACATTAGCAACTTGAAGGATTACTATGCGCCCCTCGTGGAGGACACTCGTCGCCGGCCTGTCCCTGGCTGTCGGCGTAGCGATTGCGGCCTTTGCGCCGCCGGCCCACGCCGCTGGCATCACCATCGCCATTGATCCTGGGCACGGGGGATCCGACCCCGGTGCGGTGGCGAACGGCCTGCGTGAGAAGGACCTGACCCTTGCGGTATCTCTGGCTCTGAAGGAAGAACTCGAGAGCTATGACGGGGTGCGTGTTGTCATGACCCGCACGACGGACACCCGTCCCTCGGAGAACGTCAGCACGGACCTGTCCCGCCGCGTTGAGATGGCCGCCGCCGCAGATGCGGACGCCCTTGTCTCCATCCACTTCAACTCGGCCTCGCCCCATCGCGAAGGGTGCGGAGGTCTGGTACCCGAACTCTTCCTCGTACAACTACGGCATCCACACGCAGGGGCGCACCCTGTCCAACGCCATCCAGAAGCAGCTGACCAGCCTCGGGCTGGCGGATCGCGGTATCAAGACGCGTGACAACCCCTACTACGACTACCCGGATGGCTCGACCGGTGACTATTACGCGCTCATCCGCCAGGCTCGCGAAGAGAACATGACCGGCGTCATCGTCGAGCACGCCTTCCTCACGTCGGCGACCGATGCCGCCCTCCTGCGCGACGAGAGCTTCGTGCGCTCCCTCGGTGTCGCCGACGCGACCGGTATCGCCCAGGCCTACGGCCTGAGCAAGGGCACCTGGCGCACTGTCCGGGACGACCTGGCGCTTCATCTCCAACGGAGCGGCCAAGACCGGTTGGTTCTCTGCTGGCGGTCGCTGGTACTGGGCTGGTTCCGACGAGCGCACCATCCGCGGCTGGTCAACCATCAACGGTCGCCGCTACTTCTTCGATGACTCCACCGCCATGGTGACGGGCTGGAAGAAGGAAGACGGCAAATGGTACTACCTGCGTCCTGATGGCGACATGGCCACCGGGCTGGGTGAAGGTCGCCGGGTCCTGGTACTACATGAACGCCGACGGCGTCATGCGTCACCGGCTGGCTCAAGGATGGCAACAACTGGTACTGGCTGCGCGCTAACGGTGCGGCAGCCATCGGCTGGACGAATGTCGATGGCGCCTGGTACCTCTTCGAGGACGATGCGCGCATGCTCACCGGCTGGCAGCTGACTGAGGATGACAATCGCTGGTACTACATGCGACCCAGCGGACAGATGGTCACCGGCTGGCTCTTGGACGGCGGCAAGTGGTACTACCTGGATGGTGAAGGAGCCATGGTGACCGGCTGGACCAAGGTGGGCGACACCTGGTATCACCTGAGCTCCTCCGGTACGATGAGTACCGGCTGGCTCCTGGATGGTGCCTGGTACTGGCTGGATCCGAACTCGGGCGCTATGGCGACCGGTACGGTCACCGTCGAGGGCCGTGCATCCACCTTCGCTTCCTCCGGCGCGTGGCTCGGCTACGCGGATGGCAGCGATGCTCAGGCGGCCTCGCGCTCTGCCTCGCGCAGTGCCTCCGTCACGAACGCGTCCGGTCAGCGCCTCATCATGAGTGCGCCCACCGCCTCGCGCTCAGAGATCATCGATGCCATGGAAGAGGCCTGGGATTCGGCCGGCTACAGCTACCCGAGTGCCCTGGCAGCCGGCGGTGCGCCGACGATCCGTGACTTTGCGTCCATCGTTTACGACGAGGCCGTGGCCGAGGTGTGTCCCCGAGCTGGTCTTCGTTCAGGCGATGAAGGAGACGGGCTGGCTGCGATTCGGCGGCGACGTGACCGTCAGCCAGTACAACTTCTCCGGCATTGGTGCGGTCGGCGGCGGCGCGAAGGGGGCCTCCTTTCGCGGATGTGCGTACGGGCATCCGCGCCCAGGTTCAGCACCTGCGCGCCTACGCGGACTCGTCGGTGACCACGGCGTCGCTCGCGAACGCGGTCGTCGACCCCGCGCTTTCACCTACGTGCGCAAGGGCGCGGCCCCCGTGGTCGAGTACCTGGGCATTCAGGAGAACCCCAACCGCACCGGCTGGGCCGCAGCCAAGGACTACGGCTACGACCTGGTGTCCATGATGAAGGCGTACTTCTGAGAGTTCTTCAGTGACGAGGCCGGGGCCAGCTGCGTGGGAAAGCGCGGCTGGCCCCGGCTTTTCATCTCGCAGGCAATTTCCATCAGGGTTTGTTTTACGGTGCTCGATAAAAACGTTGGAATATCAACGTTACGATTTCAAAGGATGAAACAAACGATGGGGAATTGCATGCGAAATTGGTGGGGTTGGAGCGGTGTTGTGGGGTGCGCCGGTGCTCGAAGGTCCGCAGCTACCCCCGATCGCTCGTACGCGGATAGGTTGTGCGCATCCGGATAGGTTACGCGCTTCTGGATAGGTTAATGCGCTATCCGGATAGCTCGTAACCCTATCCGGATGTTCGTATCCTATCCGGATATAGCCGCCCCATTCGCAAATCGCGCTCGCTAAGGCGACGCGCGGGCGGCCCACGGCTACGCGGGCAGGGCGACCGTAGCGCACCATGAGCGCACCGCAGTGCGCACCCAGATAGCATCGGCCCCAAGCACCAGTCGGTGCCTGGGGCCTTGCTCGTGAGTACGGCGATCAGCCGCGCAGGGAAGCGACGTAGGAGTCGATGCGCTGCGAGGAATCCTCGGGGGTGAAGCCCGCGGCCTTGATCTTCGTCAGGTCGAGCACCGAGGACAGGGGGCGAGGAGCGACCTCGCGGCCCGCGAAGTACTCTTCCGTCGTCACCTCGGTGACATCTTCCGGATTGCGTCCGCACAGCTCGAACACGCGCTTGGCGATCTGCGCCCAGCTCATGACCGGGCCCTCGCCCGACAGGTTGTAGGTGCCGAAAGGAGCCTGCGACGTCAGCAGGTGAATGATGCCCTTGGCCAGATCGGAGGTGAAGGTCAGGCGACCCACCTGGTCGGACACGACCGAGGGGAGGTGCCCTGATCCGCCAGGGACGCCATAGTCTTCAAGAAGTTCTTGCCGTCGCCCACGACCCAGGAGGTGCGCACGATGTAGTGCTTCGGCGTCGAGGCCACAGCGGCGTCGCCGCCCGCCTTCGACTGGCCGTACGCGCCCGAGGGGAGAGGGGGCCTCGTCCTCGACGTGCACGTCCTGCGTGCCATCGAAGACGTACTCCGTCGAGATGTGGACCATCGTCGCACCGTGAGCCGTCGCCTCGCGGGCCAGGATCGCCGGGCCCGTCGAGTTCGCCTGCCAGGTCGCACGGCGACCCTCGGGAGTCTCAGCGCCGTCGACGTTCGTCCACGCGGCCGCGTTGATCACCACGTCGATGTCATCCCACGGCAGGGCAGCCACCTGCTCGGCGTCGGAAATCGACACCTCGGGCAGGTCCACGCCCGTCACCGTGAAGCCGGCCTCGGGCAGCGCGCGCATGAGCTCGCGGCCCAGCTGGCCGTTTGCGCCCGTCACGAGCGCGCGGCGACCCACGGGAGCCGGGGCAGGGAAGGGGGTCACGTCGGCCATGCGCGGGTGAGCCTTGTCCTTGTCGGACAGGATGGCGCGCTCGAGCGGGATCGGCCAATCCACGGCCGCCGTCTCGTCAGCCAGGTTCAGGAAGGTGTAGCGCGCGTCCGGCGACCAGTGGTCGTTGACCAGGTACGTGTAGGCCGTGTTCGGCTCCAGGGTCTGGTAGGAGTTACCCACGCCCTTGGGGACGAACACCGCGACGCCCGGATCGATGATCGTCGTGTAGACGGTGCCGAAGGAGGGCCCCTCGCGCAGGTCCACCCACGCGCCGAAACACGCGACCGGTCGCGACCGACACGAACTTGTCCCACGGCTCCGCGTGAATGCCTCGCGTCACGCCGACCTCGTCGTTGAACGAGATGTTGTTCTGCACGGGCTGGAAATCCGGCAGGCCCAGCGCGACCATCTTCTCGCGCTGCCAATTCTCCTTGAACCAGCCTCTGTTATCGCCGTGAACAGTCAGATCAATGCGCAAAAAGCCGGGGATCGGCGTGGTCGTAATCCCCAGGGGCTTAGCGGTGGGCGCCATGGTTCTTCCTTACGTGCGTGGTTTTTGTGCGGACGCAACATTCCATGTAAATACTATCCGATCTGCACCCCTGCGGCGGTGTGCGCCGCCCCATGGGCGCGCGCGGGGCAAAGTTGTGGAAAAATACTGTTGTATAGGGATAATTGTCAACGACGCGCGACCCACACGAGGACGCGCCGGGAAGCGGAGGCAACATGAAAGGCATCATCCTGGCGGGCGGCTCGGGCACCCGTCTCAACCCGATTACGCTGGGGACATCGAAGCAGCTCGTCCCCGTCTACGACAAGCCGATGATCTACTACCCGCTGTCGACCCTCATGCTGGCGGGCATTTCTGAGGTCCTCGTCATCACGACCCCCCACGACGCGCCGTCGTTCCACCGCCTGCTCGGCGATGGCAGCCAGCTCGGCGTCAACATCTCGTACGCTGTCCAGCACGAGCCCAACGGCCTCGCGCAGGCCTTTCGTGCTCGGTGCCGATCACGTGGGCAACGACAGCGCCGCCCTGGTCCTGGGCGACAACATCTTCTACGGTCCCGGCATGGGTGCCCAGCTGCGCCGTCACGTCGACCCCGACGGTGGTGCCGTCTTCGCCTACCACGTGTCCAACCCGCGTGAGTACGGCGTCGTGGAATTCGACGAGGAGTTCAACGCGCTGTCCATCGAGGAGAAGCCCGAGCACCCCAAGTCGAACTACGCGGTGCCCGGCCTGTACTTCTACGACAACGACGTGGTCGAGATCGCCCGCAACCTCAAGCCGAGCGCGCGCGGCGAGTACGAGATCACCGACGTGAACCGCTCCTACCTCGAGGCCGGCAAGCTCAAGGTTGAGGTCCTCCCGCGCGGAACCGCGTGGCTCGACACCGGCACGTTCGACTCCCTCGCTGACGCCACCGCCTTCGTGCGTACGGTCGAGGCCCGCCAGGGCATGAAGATCGGCGCCCCCGAAGAGGTCGCGTGGCGCATGGGCTTCATCGACGACGAGGGGTCTGCGTCAGCGCGCCGAGCCCCTGGTCAAGTCCGGTTACGGCGCTTACCTGCTCGAGCTGCTTGAGCGAGAGGGGTCGCTGAGTGAGCCGTCCCAGTGCTCAGTCCCGCCTGCTCATCGTCATTCCCGCGTGGAACGAGGAGGAGGTGCTCGGTGATGTCCTCGAGATGGTGAAGGCTGAAAAGCCTTCCTTCGCGGACATCCTCGTGGTCTCCGACGGGTCGACGGACGCGACCGCCGATATCGCGCGCGCCGCGGGCGTGGCCGTCCTCGACCTGCCGCTCAACCTGGGGGTCGGTGGCGCGATGCGCGCCGGCTTCCAGTACGCGCGGCGCGTGGGCTACGAGTATGCGTGTCAGCTCGACGCGGACGGCCAGCACGATCCGCGCGAGATTGAGACGCTCATCGAGACGGCCTCGAGTGAGCACGCGGACGTCGTCATCGGCTCGCGTTTCGCGGGTAAGGGAAACTACCATGCGCGGGGCCCGCGCAAGTGGGCGATGAACCTCTTCTCGTTCATCCTCTCGCGCGTGTGTGAGACTCACTTGAGCGATACGACCAGCGGTTTCAAGCTCTACGGTCCCCGTGCGCTCTCGCTGTTCGCGCACAACTACCCGGCCGAGTACCTGGGTGACACGATCGGTGCGCTCGTCATTGCGGCGCGCTCGCACCTGGTCGTGCGCGAGGTCGGCGTGCAGATGCACCCGCGCGCGGGCGGCGAGCCCTCCCACAACCCGATCAAATCGGCGCTCTTCCTGGTGCGTGCGACGATGGCCCTCGCGGTGTCCCTGTCGCGCCCCGGCGAAAAGATCGCCCCGGCGCCGGAGGAGACGCATGAGCCCCACGTACGTGCTTGGACTGGTGTTCGCGATCATCATCCTGGTGATGGTGTTCGTCAAGATGCGTAACTCGGGTTTGAAGGAACGCTACGGCCTGTGGTGGTATTGCATTGCCTTCTTTACGGCGCTGCTGTCCATCTTCCCGCCGATCCTGAAGTGGAGCGCGATGCAGCTGGGCGTCGTCGTCCCGCTGAACCTTGGTTTCTTTGTGGCCGGAGTTGTCCTTTTGCTGCTCTCGCTGCGTTTCTCCGTGGATCTGTCGCGTTCGGACGAGGATCGCCGCCGTCTGACTGAGGAGGCTGCGATCCTGCGGCTCCAGGTGGAGGATCTGCAGAGCCGCGTTGACGCTCTTGAGGCGTCGCGCCAGGGGGATGGTCAGTCCCGCTGATGCGTGCTCGCTGAGTGCTCGCAATCAATTGAACGAGGCCGGGGCCCGTCAGGTGGAAACCTGGCGGGCCCCGGTTCGTCATGTGGGAGCGCCCTCGGGTGGTTGGGCTGCGGATGACGCGGGACTGTCAGCGCAGCAGCGTGCCGTCCGGACCCGAGGCTCAGGCGCTCGGTTGGGGCTGCGGGTCGACCTCGCCCTCGGCGAGCTTGCGCTTCAGGGCAGAGGCGGGGCGCGACACCGGGACGGTGTGCTCGCTCGGGATTCGTCGTCGGTCTCGTCCGCGGCGCTCGCGAGTCGGCTTTCGAGACCTCGATCGGCGAGGCCGAGGGGGATTCGACGGGGGTCAGGGGAGATACGTGCCCCCATCGAGGAGGCGTGCGAGGGCAGCAAGGGCTCGCCGCCCAGATCCTTTAGCCAGGTCGTCGAGCATTGAGCGGGCCTCGTCGATGATGGAGGAGTCTTCGGCGTGCAGGCCGTGCACGAGCCAACGGACCAGGGCGATTTCGCTCAGGAGCTGGGCGCGCGTGAAGACGTGCAGGTCGGTGGCGCGGCGCTCGTGCCCGTAGGTCTCGCGGAATCGTTTCGAGGAAACGCGTCGGAGGCGCTGGCCTGGATCCCAGGCGATGTCGAGGGCGGGGTCGCCCACGTGCGCGCTGGTCCACCCGCCGATGGCAAGGAGTGAGCCGCGCTTCACCGACAGGCAGCGTTCCTGGATATCTCCGTGGATGGGTGCAGAGGGGAATCGCCACAGTGAGACGTCTTCGAGGGCAGCCTCCCAACGGCTCCACAGGGCGGCGGGGATAGCGACCTCGCGGGCGGCCTCGTCGAGGAGGGCGAGGTTGCGGTCGCGGCATTCGATGGCCGTGTAGGTGGGCAGGCCGATTGAGGAGAAAACGGTCTCGGGGAGGTTGTGCAGGGCTGCGAGTGCGCGTCCGAGGGACGCGGGCAACAGGGGATCGGTGTCGAGGTCCTCATCCGTAGGGGCGGAGCCTCCCGGATCGCGGTGAACGTAGACGCTCCCGCCGCGTTCAAGCTTGGTCTGTCCGGCCAGGCGCGGCACGTCAAAAGGGATGTAGTCGTGGTCGTGGGCCTGCCCGAGGCGGTCGAGGATGCCCGAGGTTGCCTCGAGGGCGGGGCCGGAGACCTCCTCGTGGGGGCAAGTGACGATCCAGCGGTTGCCCGCCGGCGTCTTCGATGCCGGTCACGGTGGAGAGCTCGTCGCTGTAGGGAGGGCGGGCGCAGGGCGGTGACACGCATGCCGGGGACGGCGGCGGTGGCCAGGGCTGCCAGTTCGAGGGGGCTCTTCGCGGAGGTCATTGCCTTAACGTATCGCGGCCTGGGCTCAGGAGCGCCTCCCCGCGCGGAGGCTGATGAGATTGGGCGGGTGTGGGTTTGCTCCTTGCCGAAAAACTCTGTTACTTTTCGACACATTGGCTCGGTCTGCAGCGAGGAGGCACAGCGATGGAAGCCATGACGCGTTCCCTCGCGGCGCGTGTGCGCGAGGGCTTGGCCGCGAGCGGCATCGATGCGGCTCGTGACCCTCGGGCGGTGCGCGCCCTGATTCATCGCGCCATCGATCGCTATGCGCCCGACCTGTTGCCGTCGGCCCGCGAGCAGGTCGAAGCAGACCTCATGGACGACATCTGCGGCTCGGGCCCGCTCCAGGCACTCATGGACGATCCCGTCGGTCGAGGAAATCTGGATCAACGCCGCCTCACGAGTGTTCGTTGCTCGATCGGGCGTGGCCGAGCTGACCAGCCTCATCCTCACTGACGAGGACGTGCGTGCTCTCGTGGAGAGAATGCTGCACCATTCTGGCCGCCGACTCGACCTGTCGAGCCCCTTCGTGGACGCGATGCTCGCTGGTGGAGAGCGCCTCCACGTCGTCATTCCACCGGTGACGGGCTCGTCGTGGAGCGTCAACATTCGTAAACACATCCAGAGGGCGCGCACACTGGAGGACCTGGTCATGGTGGAGATGATCGCCCCGCCGATGCGTGACTTCCTGGCGGCTTCCGTCAGCTGTGGCCTCTCCGTGCTCGTGTCCGGCGGTACCCAGGCCGGTAAGACGACGCTGCTGCGTGCCCTCGCGGGCGAGCTTCCGCGTTCGCGCCGGGTCATCTCCTGCGAGGAGGTCTTCGAGCTGGGCCTAACGAACTGGGATCACGTTGCGATGCAGACGCGCCCCGCCGGGGCAGAGGGAACGGGAGAGATTACCCTGCGTGACCTCGTGCGCGAATCGCTGCGTATGCGCCCCGAGTACCTGATCGTCGGTGAGGTTCGCGGCCCCGAAGCCCTCGACCTCCTCGTTGCCCTCAACGCGGGTGTGCCGGGCATGGCAACCGTGCATGCCAACTCGGCGCGGGAGGCGCTCGACAAGCTCTCGATCCTGCCGTTGCTCGCCGGTGAAAACGTGACGACCGCATTCGTCACGCCCACCCTGGCCTCGTCTATCGACCTCGTGTGTCACGTCGAACGCGGCGCGGATGGGCGCCGCTATGTCGCCGAGATTCTCGCGGTGCCCGGGCGCGTCGAGGGGCATCGGATCGAGACGGCAACACTTTTCACGTACGACGGCACCCGCTGCGAGCGTGGGAGCGGAGGTCTTGACCTGCATGATCGATTCGCGGCGGCCGGCTTCGACCTTGCCTCCCTCCTGGAGTGGGGGACGCTGTGATCGCTATCGTCTGTGGACTCGTGTTCGGGATCGGGCTCGTCCTCGCTCTATCCCCGTGGTTCACACCCACGCCGTCGTGGAAGCCGTGGGGGCCGTGGAAGCGCGTGCGCGAGGACGTTGCGCGAGCTCGCGTGCCGGGGTTGACGGCGGCGCGCCTCGTGATGCTGAGCCTCGCCATCGGAGTGGTCGTGGCGGCGGTGGTTCTCGCCGTGACCGGCGCCTGGCCGGTCGCCCTCATCGTGTCGGCTGGAAGCGGCCTGTCTGCCCTACGCCTGGGTGGTTTCTCGGGTGCGCGCGCACGCCAAGACCGTGCGCTCCGCCTGGCCCGAAGTTATCGACGCGATGGTTTCCGGCGTACGCGCGGGCACCTCGCTACCCCAGGTCCTGTGCGACCTCGCCGACGAAGGGCCCATCCCCGTGCGCTTCGCCTTCGAGGCCTTCTCCCGCGACTACAGCGCCAACGGGCGTTTCGCGCCCGCGCTGGATCGCGATGAAGGAAGAGGTCGCGGGATCCCGTCGCCGACCGCATTATCGAGGCGCTACGCATCGCGCGTTCCGTGGGCGGTGCCGACCTCACGCGTCTTCTCCAAGATCTCGCCTCACTCCTGCGCGAGGACGCGCGGGTGCGCGGCGAACTCGAGGCTCGCCAATCCTGGACCGTGGGAGCCGCTCGCCTGGGAATCGCGGCGCCCTGGGTCGTACTCCTCCTCCTGTCGGGTGCGGGTGCCAGCGCCAGCGTGTGGAACTCGCCCGGGCGGTATCGCCGTCCTGTGCGCGGGCGCTGGTATCTGCGTGATCGCCTACCCTGGCAATGAGAGTGTTGAGCCGGCTCAGCACCGATCCACGCAACCTGGGAGGTGCATCGTGAGCCCCTGGATCGTCCGTGTCCTCGACGTGACCGTGGGAATCCTGGCCGCGGGAGGAATCGCCTTCGTGTGTGCGGCGTGGTGTGCGCGTCGGCCCTCCTTCGCTGCGCGCGTCGCCCAGGGGCGCGTCAGCGAGGAGCACCCTCGCCCCTGACCACCTGGGCTCGCCGCATGAGTGCGGCTGGCCCTCGAATCCCTGGGATCTACGACAGAATCCGTCGCGCGCCGCCTCGCACTGGCGGGTATGGCACCGGAGGTCTCTGTCTTTCGTCTGCGCCAGGCGCTCGCTGGAATCGTCGGCCTCGTCCTCGCGTGCCTCGTCCTGACTGCGCGTCCGGCTTCCTCTCTGTGGGCTTCGATCCTTCCCCTGTGCGCCTGCGCTCTCATCGGCTCACTGCTGGGGGTGGCTGGCATGGACCGTTTCCTCACCTTCCGGGCCCACGCCAGGCAGCGCGCCATCGATGTCGCCGTTCCCGACTGTGCGGAGTTGCTGGCGCTCGCGGTCGCGGCGGGGAGTCGATTCCCCGCCGCCATCGAGCGAGTCGCCGGCTGTGCGGGAGGTCCCCTCGGGGTGGAGCTGTCGCTGACCGCCGGTCATATCCGCAACGGTACGCCCTCCGTGCGTGCTCTCGCCGACCTCGTTGATCGCACTGAATCGCCAGCCCTGACGCGCCTAAGTCGCACACTCACCACGGCAATTGAGCGCGGCTCACCCCTGGCCTCGGTCCTGCACGATCAGGCCCGCGATCAGCGCGAGCGCTCCCTGGCGGCCCTCATGGAGGAGGGCGGGCGACGTGAGATCGCCATGCTCGTGCCCGTCGTCTTTCCTGATCCTGCCCGTCACCGTCATGTTCGCCCTCTACCGGGGCTCATTGCCCTGGACTTCACCCCGTGACACAGAAAGGAACCTGTCATGAAGAAACTGTTCCTGAGGAAAGATCCCCTTGGGGAGCGCGGTGATGTGCCCGGATGGGTGCTGATCACGCTGATGACGGCAGCGCTCGTCGTCCTTATCTGGGGCGTTGCCTCCGAACGGCTCGTGGAGATCTTTAACCGTGCGATGGACTCAATTGCGGGCATCTGAGGAGGGGTCCGAGGTCGTCTCGACGGTCCTCGTTCAGGACTCGTCGTCCTCGTGATCCTCTTGCTCGTGCAGATCGCCTTCGCTTCGCAGTGCGCACGATGAGCGTAAGCGCGGCGTCCGAGGGTGCGCGTCGCGGTGGTCTGCTGGGCGGCGATGAGGACGAGGCCGCCGCGCGCACAGGCGAGCTCCTCGACTCACTTGTGGGTGCCTCCAAGGACCGCGAGATCGCCGTGGATTGTCAGAGCGACGCGGGCGTTGACATCCTCACCGTCACGGTGCGTACTCGTCTGCCCCTGGTGGGTGGATTTGGGCCGCGCTGGCTCACCGTGCACGGGCGAGCCCTCGTGGAGGGGCCGTGAGCGAGCGCGGGGACGCCAGCGTCGAATTCTTGGGCATCCTGGTCGTCCTCGTCATCCCGGTCCTGTACATCGTGCTCGCGGTTGGCCAGGTGAGCGCCGGTGCGATGGCGGTGGACGCGGGGGGCTCGTGAAGCCGCGCGTATCCTCGCAGAAGATCCCGCGCGCGAGTCCGATGCGTCCCACGCCGTGGCCATGATCGTCGAGGACTTTGGGATTGATGCCCAGGCGGACGTGACTGCCAGGTGCGAGGAATGCGAGGCGGGCGGCGGGGTCGTCGAGGTGCAGGTTGGGGTACGTGTGCCCCTTCCGTTCATGCCCGCATGGTTGGGAAGTGCCGGTATCGGCGTCTCATCGAGTGCGCGCGTCCCCGTGCGGGAGGTGGTGGCCGATGGATGAGGAAGGGCGCGTCGGTATTCTCATGTGCGCCGGGTGCGCATTCGTGTGTGTGTTTCTCTTCGTGTCCATCGCACTCACCGAGGTGGCGATGCAGGACCGCAGGCTCGTGTCCTGTGCCGATGCCCTCTCCAGTGTTGCTGTTGGCTCATCCTCGTCTGATGACTTCTTCGACACAGGGAATCTGATGGGGGTGGACGAGGCCTCGGCTGGCTCTCGGGTTGAGGATGCGCTGGCTGCGTTGTCGGACTCCACGTGCAAGGTCGGGGAGGGGGTGGTCCTGACTGGGGTGAGCGTGCGCGGCGCAGAGGTGGAGGTTGCGGTACGTGCTCGTCCGACCATCTCGCTCCTGCCGCCATTCGTGCGTGCGAGCGCAGTACCCGAGCTCGACAGGACGTCGAGTGCGCGCCTGCGCGATGCCCAGCCGACGGGCTAAAGGTGGTGTTCGCGACGGTCACATTGTGGGACGGCCACAGAGTTGAGGGTAAACGAAACGTAAACTTTAAGCCATGAGCAGCTTTGATACATCTCGTCTTTCCCCCGCGCTGGCCTCCGTTTTTGAATCTGTCCAGCGCCGTGACCCGGCCCAGGCCGAGTTCCATCAGGCCGTCTACGAGGTCCTTCTGACGATCGCCCCGCTGGCTGAGCGTCACCCCGAATACGCCGACCTGTCGATCATCGACCGCATCGTCGAGCCCGAGCGCCAGATCCAGTTCCGCGTCCCGTGGGCTGACGACAAGGGCAACATCCACGTGAACCGCGGTTTCCGCGTCGAGTACAACTCCGCACTCGGCCCCTACAAGGGCGGCCTGCGCTTCCACCCCTCCGTCAACCTGTCGATCATCAAGTTCCTCGGCTTCGAACAGATCTTCAAGAACGCCCTCACCGGCCTGCCCATGGGCGGCGGCAAGGGTGGCGCGGACTTCGACCCCAAGGGCAAGTCCGACGCCGAGGTCATGCGTTTTTGCCAGTCCTTCATGACTGAGCTTTCCCGCCATATCGGCCCCGACACCGACGTGCCCGCCGGCGACATCGGCGTGGGCGGCCGCGAGATCGGCTACATGTTCGGCCAGTACAAGCGCCTCAAGAACCGCTTCGACGCGGGCGTCCTGACGGGCAAGGGCCTGTCGTGGGGTGGCTCGTACGTGCGCACCGAGGCCACCGGCTACGGCCTCGTCTACTTCGCGGCTGAGATGCTCGCTGCGAAGGGCACCAGCTTCGAGGGCAAGCGCGTCGTCGTCTCCGGCTCGGGCAACGTCGCGATCTACGCGACCGAGAAGGCTCAGCAGCTGGGCGCGACCGTCGTGGCCGTCTCGGACTCCTCCGGTTACGTCGTGGACGAGGCCGGCATCGACGTTGCGCTGCTCAAGGACGTCAAGGAAGTGCGTCGCGGACGCGTCTCCGACTACGCGGCCGAGCGCCCCGGCGCCGTCTTCGTGCCCGGTGGCTCCATCTGGGACGTCCCCTGTGACGTCGCCCTGCCCTGTGCGACCCAGAATGAGCTGCCCCTGTCCGGTGTCGAGACCCTCATCAAGAACGGCGTCCAGCTGGTCGCCGAGGGTGCGAACATGCCCACGACCCCCGAGGCGATCGAAGCCCTGCAGGCTGCCGGTGTTGCCTACGCCCCCGGCAAGGCCTCGAACGCTGGTGGCGTGGCCACCTCCGGTCTCGAGATGCAGCAGAACTCCGGCCGCACCCAGTGGGCTTTCGAGGAGACTGACGCGAAGCTCCACCAGATCATGGTCGACATCCACGCGACCACCGTCGCCACCGCCGAGGAATACGGCGTCGCGGGCGACTACGTGGCGGGCGCGAACCTGGCGGGCTTCCAAAAGGTGGCCGACGCGATGATCGCGATGGGTCTCATCTGATCCTCTCGCTTTTCGGTGCCCCGGCGTCTCTTGGCGTCGGGGCACCGTCGTATCTGAGGTCGGCGGGGGAGTAAACCCCGCCACCGTCGCCCCTTAGCGTTCCTGGTTGGGCGCTCGATCCGCTACCCTGGGTGCGTGGCCATTGAATTTTCTGAAGAGATCCCGTCCCTGCGCACCACGATGGAGAACATCGTCGCGGTTGTGCAGCCGGACAAGCTGCGCGAGCAGATCGCCGAGCTGAACGAGAAGGCGGCCGCGCCTGACCTGTGGGACGACCCGAGCGCCGCCCAGGCTGTCACGAGCGCACTCCAGCCACCGCCAGAGCGAGCTGGACCGCATTACGCAGATGAGCGAGCGCATCGACGACCTGGAGGCCATGGTCGACATGGCCGCCGAGGACCCGGATGAGGGTGCTGACATCCTCGCCGAAGCCGAAGCCGACCTGGAGAAGCTCCGCAAGGACCTGGGTGACCTGGAGATCCGCACGCTGCTGGACGGCGAGTACGACGAGCGCAACGCCGTCATCACGATCCGAAGTGGCGCGGGCGGCGTGGACGCCGCCGACTTCGCCGAGATCCTCCTGCGCATGTACCTGCGCTGGGCGGAGCGTCACGGCTACCCGACGAAGGTCATGGACACCTCCTACGCGGAAGAGGCCGGCCTGAAGTCGGCGACCTTCGAGGTTCAGGCGCCCTACGCCTACGGCACGCTGAGCGTCGAGGCCGGCACCCACCGCCTCGTGCGCATCAGCCCCTTCGATAACCAGGGCCGCCGCCAGACGTCCTTCGCGGCCGTCGAGGTCATCCCCCTCATCGAGACCACTGACCACATCGAGATTCCCGAGTCCGAGCTGAAGGTGGACGTCTTCCGCTCCTCGGGCCCCGGCGGTCAGTCCGTGAATACGACCGACTCGGCCGTGCGCATGACCCACATCCCCACGGGCATCGTCGTGTCCATGCAGGATGAGAAGTCCCAGATCCAGAACCGTGCGGCCGCCCTGCGAGTCCTGCAGTCCCGCCTCCTCGTGCTGCGCCACGAGGAAGAACAGGCGAAGAAGAAGGAACTCGCCGGCGACGTCAAGGCGTCGTGGGGCGATCAGATGCGCTCCTACGTGCTCCAGCCGTATCAGATGGTCAAGGACCTGCGCACCGAGTTCGAGTCCGGTAACCCCCAGTCCGTCTTCGATGGCGACATCGACGGCTTCATCAACGCCGGTATTCGCTGGCGCAAGAACGAGCAGAAGGCCGCTCAGGACTGAGTGACGCCCATACGCACTACCCGGCCCCGGCCTCGTCGATTCATGAACGAGGCCGGGGCCTGCTGCGTGTCCAAGCGCCCCCAGGTGAGGGCTGAGTGCCACACCGCCTGTTTTCCGCGTGTCGCAGCCGGGTCGTGACACGATCGTTACCTAATCTGACAGGGACTATTGACCCCGATCGGACGGTCCCATGATTCGTTTTGATGATGTCACCATGGTGTACACGCCAGGTGCCCAGCCCGCGCTGGACCACGTCTCGCTGGAGGTGGAACGCGAAGAATTCGTGTTCCTCGTCGGCAAGTCGGGTTCCGGCAAGTCCACGTTCCTGCAGCTCGTCATGCGCGAAATGAAGGCGACCAGCGGGAAGGTGTGGGTGCTCGGCAAGGACGTGTCCAAGCTGTCCACGTGGGCGGTTCCGAAGCTGCGTCGCCAGATCGGCACGGTTTTCCAGGACTTCCGACTGCTGCCCTCCAAGACCGTGTACGAGAACGTCGCTCTGGCCATGCAGGTCATCGGCAAGCCTCGCCACGCGATCGAGACGGCCGTCCCGGACGCCCTCGAGCTGGTGGGTCTGTCCGGCAAGGAGTCGCGCCTGCCGCACGAGCTCTCCGGTGGTGAGGAGCAGCGCGTCGCTATCGCGCGCGCCATGGTGAACCGTCCCGAGCTGCTGCTCGCGGACGAGCCCACCGGCAACCTTGACCCGGAGACGTCGCTGGGCATCATGCGTCTCCTCGACCGAATCAACCGCACGGGCACGACCGTCGTCATGGCGACCCACGACGCGGACATCGTGAACCAGATGCGTAAGCGCGTCATCGAGCTCGCCAGCGGCGACGTCGTGCGCGACCAGAACCGCGGCGTCTACGGGGCCGGGAGGTAAGACCAGTGAAGCTTCGTTTTATTCTGTCCGAGGTCGGCAAGGGCCTGTCGCGTAACCGCGCGATGAGTGTCGCCGTCATCCTCGTGACCTTCGTGTCCCTCCTGTTCGTGGGCATCGCGGGCCTGACCCAGATGCAGGTGTCCAAGATGAAGTCGAGTGGTACGACAAGATCGAGGTCACGATCTACATGTGCGCGATCAACGACGCGGCCGCGAACTGCAACGCGACCGAGGCGAGTGACGCGCAGATCGATGCGGTGCGCCAGAAGCTGGCGTCCGCCGAGATGACCCCGTACGTGGCCAACGTCTACGAGGAGACGAAGGAAGAAGCCTACGAGAACTTCAAGCGTCTCAACGGCAACGATGCGCTGACCCAGTGGACCACGCCGGACATGCTGCAGTTCGCGTTCCGCATCAAGCTGGTCAACCCCGAGCAGTACTCGGTGGTCAAGGAGGAGTTCTCCGGGACCGCGGGTGTGTCCGAGGTGCGCGACCAACGTGAGGTCGTCGAGCCCCTGTTCCGCGTGCTGGGTGCCGCCCGCACGGCTGCCCTGGGTCTCGGCGCGATTATGGTCGTCGCGGCGATCCTGCTGATTTCGACGACGATCCGCCTGAGCGCCATGAGTCGCGAGCAGGAAACGCAGATCATGCGTTACGTGGGTGCTTCGAACCTGTTTATCCAGGCTCCCCTTCGCGATTGAGGGCGCACTGGCCGCGCTGGTGGGTGCGGGCTTCGCGATCGCTTCGCTGTTCGCGGGCGTTCACTTCGTCGTTCAGGGCTGGATGGCCCCGTCCTTCCGCTGGACGAACTTTATTGGCATGGGCGAGGTGGCGATTATGACGCCGATTCTCGTCCTGGCGGCGGTCGCGCTGGCGGTTATTGCGTCGGCGTTCTCGCTCGCGAAGTACACGAAGGCGTAAGTCTCATGTCCCGTTTTCTGCATCGTCCCGGCCGTCGTGCGTTGCGCGTTGGCGCGCTGACCCCTGGCGGTCGCGTCCTTCGCGGCGATAAGCCAGGCGCTGCCCGCTCGCGCCGACGATGAGCGCGACGCGGCTGCGAATGCCGCCGCCGAGGCCGAAGCAACGGTCAACGCCCTGCAGTCGCAGCTCGAGGGCATCGATGCGTCGCTTGCTCAGGTCTTCATCGACCTGCAGGCCCTCAACGGGCAGATCCCGGTGGCCCAGGCTGCCTACGAGACCGCGACCGCGACCTACGACGCGAAGTCGCGCGAGCACGCGACGATCCTCGGTGAGCTGAGCGCCGCACAGGGCGAGCAGAACCGTATCGATCAGTCGCTCACCCAGGCCACCACGCAGGCCGACGACGCGCAGCGCGCGATCGCCGACCTCGTGCGTCGCAAGTACCGCGAGGGAAACGTCGACCCGGTTGCCGTTGCCCTGACGGCGGGTGGCACGGAGTCGATCACGGACCGTGCGGCGGCCGCCGACATGGCGCTGCGCACGGAGAGCCAGACGATGACGGCGGCGCTGGACGTGTCCTCGTCTCAGCGCACGCAGGCCACGCGCCAGAACGCGATCACCGACCGCATCGCCGACCTCGAGGTGAAGGCCGCGCAGGCCGAGGCCGAGGCGAAGGTCGCGAAGAACGATGCCGACGCCAAGCTGACGGAGCTCAACAAGCTCAAGGGAGCAGGCGCAGGCTAAGCAGGCTGAGTGGGATGCCCAGAAGGGCCAGGTCGAGGCCTCGCTGAGTCAGGCGGAAGCCGACTACCAGGCGCGCAGCGCGGAGCTGGCGGCCATTGACGCGGCGAACCGCGCGTCGGGCGCCTCCTACGTGTCGGCCTCGGGCTTCCGTAACCCCCTCGACATCCCGATTGTGGTCACGTCGCCGTTCGGCATGCGCTACCACCCGGTGCTGGGCGTCATGAAGGGCCACTCGGGCACTGACATGGCCGCCGACTGCGGCACGGTCATCCGCGCCGTGGCCTCGGGCTACGTGAACGCTGTGTCTTCGGATGTGTCCGCAGGTAACTACGTGGATATCAACCACGGCCTCGTCGGTGGCAACTCCGTCATCACCGAGTACCTGCACATGCAGGCCCAGTACGTGTCTCCGGGCCAGTACGTGAACGCGGGCGACGCGCTGGGCGAGGTCGGCTCGACCGGCTACGCGACCGGCTGCCACCTGCATTTTGGTGTTCTTCAGAACGGAAGTTATGTTGAACCGATGGATTATTTGTAATCCGCGTTAGGATGGACCCCCGTAGCGATTTCGCTGCGGGGGTCTTTCCGCATGAGCGCGGAAATCGAGTCTGAAAGGAGGCAGCATGCCCAAGGAATGGAAGAAGCCCAAGCCCACGGAGGGGCAGCGCGCCAAGGCTGCCTCCGACGCGAAGAAGACGATCGCCCGCAACAAGAAGGCGCGCCACGACTACACGATCGAGGACACCTGGGAGGCCGGCCTGGCCCTCATGGGCACCGAGGTGAAGGCGCTGCGCATGGGTCGCGCATCCCTCGTCGACGCCTGGGTCGAGATCAACGGGGGAGAGGCGTGGCTGTACGGCGCCAACATTCCCCTGTACTCGCAGGGCTCGTGGACGAACCACGCGCCCACGCGCAAGCGCAAGCTGCTGCTGCACCGCGCGGAAATCGACCGCATGCAGGACCGCGTGGCGGCGAAGGGCTCACGATCGTGCCCCCTGGGCTGTACTTCATCGGGGGCCGCGTCAAGGTCGAAATCGCCCTGGCTAAGGGCAAACAGGAATGGGATAAGCGTCAGGCCCTGCGCGAGAAGCAGGATCAGCGCGAGGCCGAGCGTGCGATGCGACGCTACGTAAAGCAGGCCCGCCGATAGGGGAAAGAAGGCGACCCTGTGCGAGGTTCCGTCAGGATTTTTCGTCGTGATCTTCTGAGGCTGGTGCGTGTTCCGGCCGCGTGGATTGTCATCATCGGTATGGCGTTCGTGCCCGCGCTCTACGCGTGGTTCAACATCGCGGGATTCTGGGATCCGTACTCACACACCTCCCACATCCGCGTTGCCGTCGCGAACGAGGACGAGGGCGCGACCAAGGATCAGATCGGCACCGTGAACGTTGGTGCGATGCTCGAGACTCAGCTGAAGGAAAACGATCAGCTGGGTTGGCACTTCGTGAGCGCCGACGAGGCGCGCGCCGAGGTGGAACGAGGGGATTCGTACGCGGCTTTCGTCATCCCGGCGTCGTTTTCGCGCGACCTGACGGGCATCGTTGATGGCACGTATGTCAAGCCGAATATCCAGTATTACGTCAACGAGAAGAACAACGCGGTGGCCCCCAAGATCACGGGCGCGGGCGCGACGGCTCTCGACCGCCAGATCAACTCTGCGTTTGTCTCGACGGTGGCCAAGGTGCTCTCAGAGAAGGCGTCCGAGGCCGGGGTCAGTATCGCGAACAACGCTGACCAGAAGCGTTCGGACGTGTCCGCGTCGGTGTCCGAGGCCTCGGCCAAGCTGGGGAGCGCCTCGCAGACCCTGGATGGCATGGGGGACAAGATCGACGCGGCGAAGGCTTCGGTTGCCTCGGCGCGCGCGACCCTGAGCGATCTGGACGCGGCCGCCTCACAGCTGTCGACGTCCCTGGACCAGGCGGACCAGCTGGTGAGCGATTCCCGTACCTCGCTGGCGTCCTTCTCGAGCCAGATGGGCGGGGCCCTGGACGGCCTGTCGTCGAATGCGGTGAGCGCCCTGGCGGGCGTGTCCGCGAACGCGGGAACCCTCGACGGCGCCGTGCAGGGTGCGTCCGGGCGCGTGGGCGGCCTGCTCACCGAGGGCACGTCGATCAACGACTCGGTGGCCGACGTGCTCACGGAGCTGAACGCTCTAGGGATTGGCAATCTGCCTGCGGCGGGCACGGCACTGACCGACCTGACGAATCAGAACGCGGCTCTGTCCACAGCACTGAGCAACCTGACGACCCTCAACTCCGACCTGTCGGCCACGTCCACGTCGATTTCGGGACGCGCTGACGAAAGCCTCTGACGCGTCCGCGGCCGTGTCGGCCGCGGTCACGAATGCGCGCAGCGGGGTGTCCTCCCAGCTGCCCGCGATCTCCTCGGCGCTCGACGACTTCTCGAGTGCGTCCTCGTCGATGCGCGGCTCTCTGGACACGCTGCGCAGCCAGCGCGACCAGGTGTCGGGCCTGCTCGACCAGCTCGATTCCCTCCTGGACGGGGCAAAGACGGCGACCCAGACGAGCTCGACGAATGTCGCCGCGATCAAAACGGATCTCGATTCGGTGGCCACGGATATTTCGTCGCTGTCCTCCTCGAATACGCTGCGTGACCTCGCGGACTCCCTGGGGGTCAACGCCGAATCGATCGCCTCTTTCATGGCCTCGCCGACGCAGATCGAGACGAAGGCCGTGTACCCTGTGGCTGCCTACGGCTCGGCGATGGCTCCGCTGTTCACGAACCTGGCCCTGTGGATCGGCGCGTTTTCGCTCGTCCTCCTCCTCAAGCTCGACGTGGATGAAGAGGGCATCGGCCCAACCTCGTCGGCCGCCAAGTACATGGGCCGGTGGATGCTGCTCGCCTTCTTCGGGGTCATCCAGGCGCTGGTCGTGTCGACCGGTGTCCTTGTCATCGGCGTGCAGACGGTGTCCCGACTGGGTTTCGTGGGCACATCGATCGTGATCTCGCTGGTGTTCGTGTCGATTGTCTACATGCTCTCGACGTGCTTCCAGCACATCGGCAAGGGCCTGTGCGTCATCATCATGGTCGTGCAGATTCCCGGTTCGGCGAGCCTGTATCCGGTCGAGATGCTGCCCTCCTTCTTCCGGTTCCTGCATCCGCTGTTCCCCTTCACCTATGGCATTAATGCGCTGCGTGAGATCGTCGGGGGATTCTACGGGCACACCTACGTGGCGTGCCTGGCGGTTCTCGGCCTGGAGGCACTCGTCGCCTTTGCGATTGGCCTGGCGCTGCGCCCGTTCTTGGTGAACCTGAATGCGATGGTCACTCGCGATCTGGCATCTTCCGGTCTCTTCCTCGCCGAGGGCGACGCGCGTCCCCTCAACCGCTACCGCCTCAGCCAGATCGTGGCGGCCCTGGCGGACCACGATGGCTTCCAGCGCTCTGTGAGCGGGCGGGCCGCGCGCTTCGAGCGTCGCTACCCGAGGATCCGACGCGTGGCGATCGTCCTCGGCATTGTCGTGCCCGTGGCGCTCGCCGTCCTGTCGGTCGCGAACGTCGCGGAGGTGCCCGATCGTGCTGGGTGCGTGGATCGTGTGGGTCCTCCTCGTCATCACCTTCCTGATCGGCTTGCAGTACGTGCGCGAGGCCTTGGCGCGTCAGCAGCTCCTCGGCGCTATGGATGAGGGGGACGTGCGCTCGCTGCTCACCCGCCGCGTGCAGGGTGCGCGCTCGCGCATCGCGCTGGGGGCGGCCGCCGTGGGCGCGTCGATCTCGTCGGCGCTGGCTTCCTCCTCGGTGAGCGCGGGGGACAGGATACGGACGAGGCCGACCCCGGCCTCGTCGATGAGGACCCTGAGGACGATGCCTCCGAGGCGGCGAAGGGAGAGCAGCAGTGAGAACCATCTGGGCCATCTACCGCGCCGACCTGCGCCGCGCGCATCGTTCCCCTGATCGCCAGCGTCGTCGTCTTCGGCCTGGTCGTTATCCCGTCGCTGTTCACGTGGTTCAACGTGGCGGCCTCGTGGGATCCGTTCGGCAACACGAAGAGCCTGCGCATCGCGATCGCGAACACGGACGCGGGCTACAAGTCGGACCTGGTGCCGCTGCACATCAACATCGGCGATTCCGTGGTGTCCGCGCTGCGCAAGAACGAGAGCTTCGACTGGGTGATCGCCTCCGAGGACGCGGCCATCGAGGGCACGCGCTCGGGTGATTACTACGCGGCCATCGTCATCCCGTCGGACTTTTCGCGCGAGATGCTCACCTTCTTCGACGGGGGAGCGTCCTCCGCGCCGATGACCTACTACGTCAACGAGAAGAAGAACGGTATTTCGCCGAAGATCGCCGGCCAGGGCGCCGAGGCCGTGAGCGCCCAGGTGAATCAGATCTTCGTGCAGACGCTCTCCGAGGTCGCCTTCGATACGGCGACGTCTGTTGGGGGCGCGCTGTCGTCGCCGACGGCCGTCAATACGGTGACGGCGCTCGATAACCGCGTGCAGGCCGTCGCCTCGCGCCTGCGCACGGCGGCGGACAGCGCGGATGCCTACGCGTCGCTCGTGGGCTCCTCGGTGACGCTCATTGACTCGACGGCCACGCTCGTGGACGGGCTGGGGAGCGTGAAGGGCTCCGCGCAGTCCGCGGTCTCGAGCGCCCAGGCCGGGGTGACTGGGCTGAGATCAGCTGCGTCGGCGGCGGTCTCCTCGGTGTCCGACGCGATCTCCTCCTCCCAGTCCTCGCTGTCCTCCCTGTCAACGGCCGTCGAGAACGTGTACGCGAACGGCTCGACGAGCGCGTCGGACGCGGCCTCGACGCTGCGTTCGCAGGCCTCCGTGCTGGACACGCAGGCGACCAGCTTCGCGTCGATCAAGTCGACGCTCGAGGCGTTGCCGGGCTCGCCCGTCTCCCAGTCCTCGCTGGATCGCCTGCAGGCGGCCTCCGACCGGCTGACCGAGGTTGCGAACGGGCTGCGCGCCGCCGCGTCCGAGCTGGACTCCAAGGTCGCGAATGCCGAAGCTGGGCACGCGACGGTGAACGGTTTGATTGCCCAGGCGCGCTCAGCGGTCGATGGGCTGTCCTCCGACTACGAGAACAACCTGCGTCCTCAGCTTGAGTCACTGGCTGCCACCCTGGCCTCGGCCCAGTCGTCCCTGAGCGCCGCCCGCACGTCTCTGCAGGGGGCGACGTCTACTGCCTCGAATGGTAGCGGTAGCGCGCGCGAGGGGCTGACCCAGCTGCGCGACAACCTGACCGGCGCGGCCACGAGCCTGCGCGAGGCGGCCGGAAAGCTCGACTCCCTGCATTCCTCGATCAGCGAGGCGCTCGCCGGGGGAGACCTGACGACGCTGGAGACGATCATCGGGAATAATCCCGAGGCCCTGGCTGCGGCCATCGCGGCGCCCGTGGGCGTCGAGAAGACCCCCGTCTACCCGGTGCAGAATTTCGGCTCCCAGATGGCGCCGCTCTACACGATCCTGGCCCTGTGGGTCGGCTCCATCCTCATGGTCGTGTCGATGCGCTCGGACGTCACGGACTCCAACGTTGCTGAGGGCCTGCCCGAGGGTGACTCGTTGCGAGCGACCCTCACCGCGAAGCCTGTCGGCCTGGCCGCTGGCTACCTGGGCCGGTACCTGATTTTCGGGACGATCGCGCTCGCCCAGGCGACCCTGGTGGGGCTGGGTGACCTGTACTTCCTGAAGGTCCAACACGCTCACCCGCTTCAGTTCATGGGCACCCTGTGGCTGACGGCCGTCGTGTTCTCCTTCCTGATGTACACGCTTATTGCGACGTTCGGGAATGCGGGCAAGGCCCTGGGCGTGCTGCTCCTGGTCCTGCAGATTTCGGGCGCTGGGGAGCGTTCCCGCTGGCGATCCTGCCGTCCTTCTTCTCGTCTGTCTCTCCGTTCCTGCCGGCCACGCACGCGATGACGGCTCTGCGAGCGTCGATCGCCGGGTACGCGGGGCACGAGTACGCGGGATGCCATGTGGTTCCTCGCTTCCTTCATCCTGTTTCGCCGCGTTCCTGGGTCTGGCGCTGCGCCCGCTGCTGGTGCGCAAAAACCGCCGCATGGTGGAAAAAGCTGGAGGCGACGAAGCTGCTCTGATGCATCGGGTTTTTCCCTTGACGGGCGTGAGCTGCGGGCGTAAACTGATGTGTCCGACGGTCTGCGGTTTCGTAGGGTGTCGGGGAGTTGAAAACTCAAGAGGGGATGATCGGTTTCGACGGTGGTCGTCGATCGAAGTGAAGCGAGCCGAGAATGTACGCTCAACTCGTTAACGATGCGTGCAAACCAATAGGTGCCGAACAGAATCGCACCGACTACGTTCTCGCTGCCTGATATCGCAGCCTGAACCTTTAGTCCGTCAGCCCGGGAGTTGCTTCCGGCCCGGTGTCTGGCGTCGTCTAGGGAGCCACTGGGAGTCGCCCATGTTGGTGGGGTGCCTCCGACACTTAATCAACTGAGCCTATCCGGCGGTGTGTCTGCGCAATGCTGGGGGGCTGAGAAATAAAACCGTAGACTGCGCTCGGAGAAGAATTCGGGGCCGGCCATTGGACGGGGGTTCGATTCCCCCCATCTCCACCATCCCACCCCGGGCTTCCGCTGGAAGCCCGGGGTTTGTTTGCGTTTCGGGCGCTCCGCTTTGGCGTGAAGTGAGCCTAGGGGCCCGAGAGCCCTTCGCGCAGTTCTGCTAGTTCTTCGTCGAAGAGTCCCAGGCATTTTTGGTTGATCGCTGTGAGTCGCTCAACCCAGGTGACCGTGACCGCGCCGTATTTGACGAGCGACGAGACTGCGCCGTCAACGTCGGGGCCGTCGCACTCGAGCATCATACGCAGGTATTCAACGACGTCACGGGCGTTACGCTGTTCGAGTTCTGTGATGGCGTCTTCAACAAACGATGTCACCGTGTCATTGTCCATGCGTCGACACTAGCTGGTGTGCTGTTGTGTCGCCTGGTGGCGCACGCGCGTCTTGCGCGAAACACTTGATACTCTCGTGTGTGGAGCGAGGATTCCCCCTGGGCTAGTTGTGAAATAATCAACCGTCAGAAGGCCCGGAAGTGGGCCTCGCTCCCTTTTTCTCAAGACAAAAAGGGCTCTTCTGAATTCACTTTATCAGCACATGTGTTCTACAGGTGGTGTGTTTTCTCTACTGCACGTGCACGGGGTCGCGTCATATCTATCGACACTGCTTGAATGATGTCGCATCCGCTCTGAGGGCGACAACGAGCATATCTGTAACGACGCCACAGCTAATCTGTCTTTAGCCTGGTGCGGAATTCTAATCGTAGTTGATCAGACTGAGATGAGCTCACTAAATGTTTCTAAGCAAACAGTTGCCTTTGACCAATGCGTGAGCCACATAAATAAGACATGCCGATACATCAGTCGTAGTACAATTAGTATGCCCCGATGCCACCAGCGAAGGATCAGAGCACGTAGCTGTAAACTCGACATGTGCTTGCACGACAAAGCCTTCACTCTCGCACTGTCTAATGAAAGCGCGGAGCTATGTCTGATATCAGACCCCACGAACGAACAACCCAGTAGCATGACTTGTGTCACGAGTCGTATTGCCCTACGCTAGGATTACTGCACACTTATCAGGGAGGTGCGTAGCGCGTCCGTGTCTAGTGGCAGCAGGCTAGCAAGGATCGAACGAATTACCGGACATTTCGGGACTTGGTGCGATGGTGACGGCCGGTCAAGGAGATGGTAGAGCGGCAGGAATCGGAGGCTCTTGGAAAGTCGTCGCACGAAGACTTCAGACGTAATCCTACGCGAGGCGAGAGGAACTCTGACTTCAAAGGCGACTATTGAGATGATCGCAGAAATGAGGAAACTTAGTTGAAGCACTATGTTAGATAAGATCAACTTTTGGGAAAACATAGCGTGCGGAGACAGATGTGAACCAAAGTAAACTCTCAAAAGACAATTGCAAAATTGTAACAACTATTGCGTCAATGTAGTGAGGTAATAATGGGGTCTAGTCAAAACGAGTGGGACATGCGGCCTCTAACTCCGGAATATATTCCGGATGAACATGAGTTGTATGTTAAATTATTGCTTAACTCGTTACAAAATGATGAACTGAAGAACATTGCGTTATCAGGACATTACGGTGTAGGGAAGAGCAGTATTCTTCGTGAGTTTTCGAAACGTGTTAGTGGGCGAGCATTGGAAATATCGCTCTCGACACTCGCTCCAATGCAAAATGACAGGCAGCAGGATGTGCTGCCGATTCAAGCCGCAACACCGAATAACCGTATCCAGCGTGAAATTGTGCGTCAAATCCTATATCGTGAGAAGCCGAGCAGGGCTCCGGCTTCACGGTTTCATCGAATTCACCGATATGAATGGAAGCAGGACATTCTTGCTGCCTACATTGTTGCATCTCTGGTTGCGATAGTGTTCTTGTTGACTGGTTGGACTGAGAGTATCGAGCAGCTAACTGCCATTGTTGCGTCATTTGGGTTGATTAGGTGCACCTAATAGTTTTGGGGCTAGCGGCATTGAATGTCATAGCAATGCGATATGTTCTGCATGGGAAGGTGTACTTAAAGAAACTTTCTGCTGGGGCAGCAAAAGTTACACTTGATCGAGCTTCTCTATCTTATTTCGATCAGTATCTTGATGAAATAGTATACTTCTTGAGGTGTCCAAGTGTGATATTGTGATTCTCGAAGATCTTGACCGTTATAATGATTCCCATATCTTCGATGAGCTCAGAGCATTGAATAAGATTCTCAATGCTTCACCACAGATCAATCGAACAATTCGTTTTATATATGCTGTAAAAGATAGTATATTTAGTCCACAAACCTTGCTCCAGGAGGGGCGTATAAGTGAGTGTGTGGGTAATTGTGATCATGACTCAGTAGCCGATGAGGTAAGTAGAGCTAACCGAACGAAATTTTTTGACTTGATTATTCCGGTCGTTCCTTTTATTACACACAATAATGCGCGAAGCTTGGTAACCCGACTATTTGAAGGAGTTGAAAATGAGGTCGATCCGAAGCTTCTAGATTTGGCGGGGCGGTACGTACCTGATATGCGTCTCCTGAAGAATGTGCGAAATGAGTTCGTTATATTTCGAGATCGAATATTTGGTACTGGTGGCATCGAGCTAGGCTTGTCTGAAACAGAGCTGTTCGCAATGATGTTATATAAGAGCACCCATCTAACAGATTTTGAGCAAATATTTCAAGGGAATAGTAATCTGGATGTAATATATAGTAGTGCGCGTGACTTGGTTAAGCAAGAAATCAGAAAAGCGGAAATTCAAATCCGAGCCTTGGTTGCTAGAAAGCATGATGATGATGCCTTAGCATTAGAGATTCGGCGACTCGGGATGAAACTAGTATCGTATTATCAATCGAAAGTTTATGTCCTGGATGACGAGTTAAATAATGAGGGATCGGTCTTTACGTTAAACGGGGAGTTAGTTGAGTCGGTATCAGATCGAGCTTTCTGGAAAAAGCTGCTTGAGTCAACTGAAGATGCGCAGTTGAGTTGGTCAAACGGGCAGAATGTGCTAGTCGCAACGGTTGCCGAGATTCAAGATGAGATGTCATTAGGCCCCAACGTGAAGCAATGGATTCTTGATGATGGCTCTTCTGTCGATGATGATATGCGTAGTCTCAACTCTGAAATTGCGTTTCTTCGTTCAGCGAGTATTAAAGAACTGATTGATCGTCCAGATCTTAAGCTGGAAGTACAAGGTGGGTCGAAGAGTCTTGATCAAATTGCGGCGAGTGTGCTAGGTAGTAAGTTGGCGCACGAGCTCTTAAAATCGGGGTATCTTAATCGCAACTTTGCATTGTATTCGTCGATATTTTATCAAGATCGTGTCAGTGCGGCAGCGATGAATTTTATAATTCATCATATTGAGCCGAACGTTATGGATATTTATTTAGAACTCGTCGGCGATGATGTTGATGTTGTTGTTCGTGAGTGTGGCGTGGATGCATTGAAGTTGCCAGGTTCGTATAATATTTCAATTCTGGATAGATTGATTGATCTTGATCATCCAGGTGCTGAGAAACTGATCGAGTCGTTGTGTCAACTTGGTGATAATGAATTTGAATTCATTCAGGCATATGTCGTTAGCGGTAAAAATAGTGCTGAGTTTGTTGCTCGATTTGCAAGAGTGTCGGAGTCTGCCCTTCAGGTAGTCATTGATGGGTTAGCTGTTGACGATGCGCTAAGGGTGGAGCTAGTTGATATCGTGCTATGTCACATTCGCTCTTGTGAGCAGACTATTAGCCAGTCTAAAGTGCCTAAGGTGGTCCAGTACTTAACTGCCAATTCGAGTAACCTTCCTATACTTTGCTCGTGTGATTCCGATGAGCGTTCGATGATCGTTGGGAACCTCTTTGTCAGTGTGGGTATTAAGCTAGCGAGTCTTTCGTCGCTTTCTGATTCTATGCAACACGCAATGGTCGCGTGTTGCTGTTACGAGCTCACGCTCGCTAACTTGAGGATTGCGCTTGGCGGGCCTGCATCCTTTGCACTTGATGTCATTAAGCAGATTGATTGTCATGTGTATCAGTATGTGCTTGAGAATCTTGAAATATATTTCAGGATTGTTGGCGATGCTGCTGATTGTGTTGTGAGTGATGTACTTTTCCACGATGTTCTGCGTGATCTCGCTGAGCTTGAGTCGCCTTATGTTGAAAGAGTGATTCAGGCGTCTGGTCCTGCCTGTCGGATTGCTTCGCTCGAAGATGTTTCCAGTGTATACTGGCGTTATCTTGCGGCTAATCGTCGTTTTGTGCCTACCGCGCAAAACATTGCTTTCGTATTTGAATGTCATTGGTGTTGACCCAGTCTTCATTTCCTATTTGGAGCATTGTAGCGAAATTGTTGTAGTTGATAAGGCTGATTTCGCTCGTCGTGAAGATCTAGCATACGATATACTAAAACTAGTTGATTTTGATGTTCCGGCTGAGTTGGTGGTGTCGCTCGTTCGGAGCCTCAACATTTCTTCTCCCCTTGATGTTTTTCGTATTTCGCCGCGGTATGGCACAGTATTTTCGTTACTTCTAAAGAATGGTTTGATTGAAGATTCTTTTGAATCTTATATCGCCCTTGCTGATGCAGATTGGAATGATCGTAGGTCATATATTCGCGCGTCGAAACAGTTTGTTTACTACATGGCACCTCGACTCTTGCAATCCGATTTATTTGATATCTTCAATGATGATTTAATTGGGGATCGCATTAAGCAGCGTATTCTGGACAATGCCGATGCCTATGTAGACGAGGCGGATGATCGCGCGTTGGGGGCTATGGCGGCTTATGCTTCTCGGCACCGCAAACGGTTGCCCGCATTTGTTGTCGCAGTAATGGCTCAGCGTTGTGTCGATCCGGATTTTATCCTTGCATTGCTGGAGGCTCACCTAGAATCGATATCCGTAGACAGTCTGATGAGTATCCTTGTGGATATCGGCAGTCCGTACGCTGAATTGGTTGATCCTAACTGCTCCAGCGTTGTTATCCCTGATTCAGTTAGCGGTCGCGCGCTTATCCGTCAGTTAACCTTGTCTGGATTGGTATCTGAGTACAGTGTTGAAAGTGGTCGCATTTACGTACAAAGAGGGTAATGTTTGTTCGTAAGTGGCGAGTATTGGTCATCTTATCCATGTGGACAGGGGTGGACAGCCTTGCTTGGTGGTATTGCCCGGGCATCGTCGAGGCAGCTGAAGCAGACCTGTCCTCGAGCCAGAAAGTGAGCCGAACATGCGAGTTGTAGTCGTCGGAGGAGTCGCGGGTGGCATGAGCGCGGCGGCGCGCCTGCGCAGGCGCGACGAGGGCGCCGAGATCATCGTGCTGGAGCGCAGCAAATACGTGTCCTTCGCGAACTGCGGGCTCCCATACTACGTCGGTGGCGAGATCGAAGACCCCGCCAAGCTGCTCCTCCACACCCCGCAAACCCTCAAGGCTGCGCTCAACCTCGACGTGCGCATCAACTCCGAGGTCACGGCGATCAACCCCGGCGCGCACAGCGTCCAGGTCACGAACACTGAGACCGGCGAGGCCTACACGCTCACCTACGACCACCTGATCCTTTCCCCCGGAGGGCTCGCCGCCCGCCCGCCCATCGACGGCCTCGACTCCCCGCGCGTGCACACCCTGCGCACGGTCGACGATGCCCTCGCTCTGCGCGAGGCCTCGGGAACGCAAGCCGTCGTCCTCGGAGCCGGCTTCATTGGTATCGAGGCCACCGAGGCCCTCGCGCAGCGAGGCTTCGAGACCCACCTCGTCGAGTACGCCGAACACGTCTGCCGCCCCTCGAGGTCGAGATGGCACGCTCGTCACCCACGAGCTGCGCGGCCTCGGCGTGTGCGTCCATGCAGGAGTTGCCGCCCAGTCCATCACCCACGGCGACGACCACGACTCCGTGACGCTTTCCGATGGCACCGTCCTGACCGCCGACGTCATCGTCCTGTCGACCGGCGTGCGCCCCGACACCGCCTTCGCCGAGGCTGCGGGCATCGAGACCAGCCGAGGCTACATCCTCGTCGATGAGCATGGGCGTACCAGCGTGGATGATGTCTACGCGGTCGGCGACGGCACGATGGGTCGCGATCATGACCGTCCCGTCGCCTTGGCCGGACCTGCGAACCGCGGGGGACGCCTCGTCGCCGACGCGATCGCCGACGCCGAACACGGCGAGGCTACCGCCCGCCCCATCCCGAGCCCCCAGGGCACCGCGCTCGTTCGGATCGGGAGCCTCACCGCCGCCATGACCGGCGCTAACCGCCAGGCCCTCGACGCCTCGGGCGCGGATTACTTCACGGTGCACACGCACGCCAACCAGCACGCGGGCTACTTCCCTGGCGCCAAGCCCGTGCACATCCTCATGCACGTCGGCACCGACGGACAGATTCTGGGCGCGCAAGCCGTGGGCGCCGACGGCGTGGACCGCCGCATCGACGTCATTGCGACCGCCATGCGGGCCGGTCTGAGCGCGACGGACCTCATCGACCTGGACCTCGCCTACGCGCCGCCCTACGGCCAGGCCAAGGACCCCGTCAACCAGACCGGCATGGTCGCCCACAACGTGGTGACCGGCGAACTCGTCCTCACCGGTCCCGAGGCCCTCACCGAAGACATGCCGGTCCTGGACGTGCGCACGGTAGGGGAGTATGCGGCCGGGCACATGCCCAACTCCCTCAACATCCCCCACACCCAGCTGCGCGACCGCCTCGGTGAAGTCCGCACCTGGGTCGAGACCAACGTTGGCGACCGGCCCTTCGTCGTCATGTGCGCCGCGGGCGTGCGCTCCTGGATCGGCTACCGCATCGTGCGCCACGCGGGCTTCAACGTGACCATGCTGTCGGGCGGCATCCAGACGCTGCGGGCGTGGCTCGGAGAAGGCCGATTCTGTGCTTGTGAAGGAGGAGGGATGAACCTGAGAATTTCGGCCTCGAAAACGACCCCGCGTCACAGTTCGAAGCAGTAAAATCTCTTGTCAATACCGAGAACATGGCGATCAACAGTTCCGAGCGTTCGGTCCTCCGATTGGCCTCATGCGACGGCGCAACCAGCCAGAGGAGGGCGGAAGCTCACAACACCATGGCGCGGATCCGCTGACGAATTCGCGGCGCAACAACGAAGGAGAGAATCATGTGTCGACCCACCACCTGCGAGGTATGTGGAAAGACCACCTGGAAGGGCTGCGGCAAACACATCGACTCGGTGAAGGAACAGGTGCCCCCGGATCAGTGGTGCGATAAGGACCATACTGACGAGGAGTATGCCAACGCCGAGAAGAAGCGCGGTTTCTTCGGCAGCTACTGCAGGTAGCCGGCACCCTGCTGCCGGCGTCGCGAGCACTGCGACGCTGGGTTGTTCACGCCCTTTTTGCGGCCCACACAGATGATGTGTCAAGGAGCTTTTTTCTTCATGTGACGCGGGTATTATTGAGTCATGAGGTGGACGACAAAATCAACGTGGATTCGTATCGCCGTGCTGTTCGGCATCTACCTGCTGCTGTTGGCGGCGTGGTTTGGTCTCGCGCGTCTCGGACTCGATGGAGATCGTGAAGAGCCTCGTGTTCCTGATCCTGCTCGTGATCCTGCCGATCCTCGCGATGGGCTTTGGTGCTTGGGACGGCGCGAAGGAGGGGTTCAGCCTCCTGTGGCTGCTCGCACCCTTCGTGTGCTTCCTGGCGCCGATGTACCTGTTCCTCAACGACAGCGGGCTCATCTACGGGGTGGGCTACAGCATCCTTGGATTCGGGGCTCATTGCGTCGGTGTCTTCATCCATGCGCGTTCCTCGCGGCGGATGTAGGTGCACAACGGGACAGCCGATGCATGAGGCTATTGACGAGTCTAGCTGCATGGCAAGTCGATTAATGGTTTACTGTGCACGGCTATGCCTATTGGTGAGCTCTCGTATAACAGGCACAGAGCTTTAATGATTAGTCTGCTTAATGCCTGTCTATTTTGAGGAACAAGTGACTGTTAAACCTATTCTCCAACTGAAATGAGCTTCGTTATAGTTGGCTCAGAGCTATTGTTGCAATGATGCTAATGATCGTGGCTGCTAATGTGAGTGCTCCGATGGTGATAGTCCACTTGAATGAAGTATTATCGCCTTGATTGCTTTCGCTAAGTCTCTGGTGTACCTTTTCCATCTGGTGATTAAGTTGCTGTAAATTAGCGGCCATTGTATTCATTGTTTCCAGCTGTGCTGCGGTTAGCTCAAACTGACTTTTGCTCGCGCGCTTCGCGTTCTCGTCTTGCTTCGGCGATTCTCTCTAATTCTTCTTCAAAGTCGAATTGATCTGCAGCGGCATGGACATAATGAGGTGGTGTGGGAACGTCGCACTCTGCTGATAAGTCAACCTTGTGTATTAGAGGTATTTTTGGGGTGGTACCATTATTAAGATATTTTGTGAGGTTGTTGAGACCGAGTTCTTCAGGCGTCGGTAGCCGGAGGCCCTGGAGTTGGTTGGTAAAATCAAGATGAATGCTCGCCTGTTTATTAAGTGATTCAAGAGCAGTCTTCATCGTGTCGGCTAGCTCCTTGCTCTGTTGAAGTGCTTCATCATGTAAAGGGTGAGATTCGTCTTCGATTGCTTGCTGCATCTCTTGCAGTGTCATTGAAGTCTCTGGATCCTGTTCTGCATCCAACTCGTCGAAAGTCAGAATGGGTTTGGGTGCGTCGTCAGAAGAGGAATCGTGTGATGAAGGCTGTTTTGCATCGTCGAACATGATCAATCCCTATCCCTGTCATGTGTTTTTCTTGTTAAGTGTTTGCACTTCGCACTTGTCCTTGGGTGGTGTGATTGTTTGGTGGTCGGTTCTCATGTCATTTTAATGGGAAGGTGATTTCCGTAGAGTGCCTGACAGTTATCATAGTTTGATTGGGAGCTTCTCTCCGCGATACTGGCACCTTTCAGAGGTGGGTGACAAGAACAATACGGGTTCGTACCGCTGTGCGGTTCGGTATATACCTGCTGGTGCCAGTGGCGTGGCTTAGTGTCTAGCGGCACTCGGACTTGATGGCGATCGCGAAGAGTCTCGTGTTCCTGATCCTACCTACGATCCTACTGATTCTGGCGATGCTCATCCTGGCCCGCGGCCACGTGTGTCGAACGCGGCACGCGACTATGCGGATAGGTTATGAACATGCGGATAGGTTATGACGATGTGGATAGCTTATTAACCTATCCGCAAGCGAATAACCTATCCGCATGCGCCCTCTCGGATCTGTCCTCGTGCGCAGAACCCCGTGTCGCCCCGGTGCCGCCTTCTTGGGTGTAGCATTCCCGTTCTGCGAGGGCACAAGGCGTGCGCAACGCGCAGACACGCGGATGTGCTGACATGTTCTGGGATCGGGTGGCAGCGGTCTACGCCTTCTTCGACAACACGTTCAACTGAGCCGCTACGACGGTGTGGGTGAGGCGGTCGCGCGCATGATCCACCCTGACGACCGCGTCTTCGAATGTGAGTGCGTTACCGGCGCGATCAGCGCCGCCATTGCTCCGGTCTGCGCGCACCTCGGACTCGGAGTGTCAACCTATCGCGAACACGCGAGAGAACAATAATGAGAGTCTGATAGCAGGGTGAACTCACAGAGGAACGAAGCGACTTGTTTGTGAGGGATACATTCGCAACATGAGCGCGCAAGGTTGCGCAGGCTGAATAAGTGTGAAAGTATTTGTGGTCAATGGAAGTAAAAATTCTAACGTGTTTGAATGTTTTTGCTTTCCTTGATCGTTAGGATGCTGTGTTGAGAGAGAAAGGGTCTTGTTATGGTTCGTAGGCCTGTTTTTGTGCCTGAGTCTGAAAAACCGTACGTTTCGGAAATATCTCTGGGTTTTGAGTATTTTCCCGGATCTTCTATTCAGCAGAAGCAACGTTCGATTGCAAGTTTGCATGCGGCGTATGTGGCTCAGTTTCCTTCGTCGCGCGTTCTGGAGGTGTCGTCCAGGAGTAAAAGGGACATTGGAGTTCAGTTAAGCGCGTTTAATTTGATGATTGAGCATCCAGAGCGTGGAAGTTACAGTGTTGAATGTGCTTTCCAGGCTTCAAAAGTCTTTTCGGCATGGGGGTCCGTTTGTTGATCTTCTCAACGCCTCGAGTCGTACGGCAAAAACAGATCGGCGATTGAGGAACAGTGGAGAGCTTGTTGGATTCAAGTATTTTGCACATGAATTCCCGTTAGAGCCGAAGACTTATTTCTACGACTGGTTGTACGCCTCGGCTCTCTGTCGTGATGGCAAGCTCGTTGAACAGGTCATGACGTTCGATGCATTCACTGATATTGAGCATAATCCTGAGCGGTCGATTAACTGTCAGGCAAGGACTGTGGCTAAAGTGGTGGGTCTTGCCCGGGCGGGGCTTCTGGAGGATGCTCTGCAGTCGCCTCGAGCGTTTCTGGAACTCGGGTATCAATAGGTTTTTGTTGCCCTGTCACTTTGTTCGATGGTGGAAGAATGATGTGATCTGGGATCGGGGGCACCGTAATCGCCTACGCAGGCGTATCATGTCCAGCAGCGCGAAGCAGCGTCGGCCTCGTGCGATGCATGGGAATGCGGAGGTGTTCAGCATTGTTCTGGGATCGAGTTGCCCCGCTCTACGACCTTGCCGTCAACGCGCTCAACAGGAGGGTGTATGACGGGATGGGCGGTGCCGTTGCCCGGTTGATTCGCCCCTGGTGACACCGTGCTCCGAATGTGCGTGCGGAACGGGCGCGATTAGCGCCGCCATCGCCCCCGCATGCGCGCGTGTGGTTGCGACCGACTATTCCGAGGGGATGCTCAAGCAGGCACGCAAGAAGCTCGTGAAACACTCGAACGTCACCGTCGAGCAGGCGGATATCACCGACTTGCGTTACGCGGACGACTCGTTCGACGCCGTCGTGGCGGGCAACGTCATCCACTTGCTGCCTGAACCGGGTGACGCGCTCAAGGAGCTCAAGCGGGTCGTGCGCGCGGGTGGCACGATCATCGTGCCCACCTACGTGATTCCCAGAAGCGGGCGCACACCATGTTCCTGAGGGTGATCTCCCGATTCGGCGTGCACTTCAGGAGCACTTCGACCCGGTGTCCTACAGGGCCTTCTTTGAGCGTATGGGCTGCACGGGCGTCACCTACCGCGTCGTGCGAGGTCGAATTCCCTGCGTGATCGCCTCCTTCACGAACGATCAGTAGATGCCGAGCTCAGGGCGACGTTCCGCAGCATCGCCCCGTAGGTGACCGAGTCGTGGCTCATGCGCTCGCAGTGCCCCTGAGCCTGGCCAGACGCGCAGCTCCGCCTCTGGATAGAGTCGCGGGATCACGCGGCGCGCGAGCCGCAGGTCCGAGTCTTTGTCCCCGTACGCGAAGGCTGCTGCGCCGCTGGGTGGTGGGGGAGAGGGGCGGCAGGCTGACATGCGAGCAGTCGCGCACGATCGCGCGGATACTCTCCTCGCTCATCGCGGCAAAACTAGCGACCATCGAGCGAGCGGCCTCCTCGCCATAGAGGCGCGCGAGCTTGCGTGCCCCCGCCTCGGGGTCGCGGACGGCCTTCCGGTGCTTCGCGACCATCGCCCGGCTGAGAATGGCCCCGCCGACTCGGGCTACGGGCCCGCCGGAGTAGAAGCTCACGCCTTCAATGAACAGCCGATCAAACGAGAGATCCGGGTATTGGAGCAGTTCGAACAGGACAACCCCGCCGAGCGACGCCCCAAAACCCAGAGACAGGCGCGACAAGCGGCGGGACGCCAGCCACTCGTGGATCGCCGCAGCCTCCGATGCTGCCGACACGTAGGGGCCCCGGCCTCGTCCCCGTGGGCGGACAGGTCCGGCACGAGAAAACGCAGGCCGGGACCCATGTGGTCGCAGAGCGTGGCCTTCATGCTCGAGGCCGAGGACAGCATCGGGTGAATGATGAGGACAGTGGGACGGTCTTGTCCGCCGGGCCCGTAGACGTGCATCTTCATGGTGTCACCCCGATTAAAACGCCGGGCGCGCCGCTGCACCCGTGAACTGAGTTGACAATCGGATGCTAGCACCGCGGCATCATCGGACGATTGGGTTTGCGATTCTGTTCTGCACCAAGGTGTCAGGTGGCTTGTGCCCGAGCATGCGCGGACCTACTAGCCGATGCGCGGTAACGCGGGTAGTGTTGACCTGTTAACCCCCTATGAAGGAGTGAATGATGCTCGTTGTAACGACCCCGACCGTTGAAGGTGCACCGATCAAGCAGTACATCGGCATGGTGTCGGGCGAGACCTTCGCCGGCGTGAACTTGTTCAAGGACTTCGGTGCCAGCCTGTCCAACATGTTCGGTGGCCGCGCCTCTCAGTATGAGGAAGAGATCGGTAACGCCTCCGCGACCGCTGTCAACGAAATGTGCGCACGCGCGCAGGCCATGGGTGCGAACGCGGTTGTCGGCGTGAAGGTTGACTACTTCACCGCCGGTTCTGACAGCGGCATGCTCGCCGCCATCGCGACGGGCACCGCGGTCATTCTCTGACCCGCGCCCGCGCGCCGCTCGGCTCGCACAGAACAACCCGCCAGAAGGGGCCCGCTCGAGGCCTCGCTGGCGGGTTTGTCGTATCCGCTCCAACCAGTCAAAATAAAGCGCAGCTATTGTTACTAAGGCGATACTAAGAGGGGCAAGTTTACGCCGAAAAAGTGATCGGGTAAAGACCTTGACGCATAGCGAGAAGAAAACGGGATGGGCTTTGCAGTAAGGATAGGTAACCCTACCCTAGACGCTGGGTTATGCCGTATCCGCGGCCATGCCCTGACCCAGTTGTCAACTAAGTGAGCCATAGATGTCCCATCGCACAACCTCGGCATTGGTGCTGCTAACCGCGGGCACCCTTGCCATGACAGCCGTGACCACCCCGGCGGCTTTCGCAGCTAACCCGCATGAGGAAAGCCGGTCGGGCACCCCACCCTCCGCCTCGTCAATCGACGCCCAGGCCGGTGCCCCGCAGTCGGGGACCGGCGACGAGGCCAGGGCCGAGAACCCGACCACCACCCCCGAGACGTTCCCCGCCGACGACACCCCCGACGACGATCATCGTCCAGCTTGAAGACGGCTCGGTCGGTATCCCGTGGTACCAGCGGATCTTTGGCCTGTCGTCCTCGACCAAGCATGAGACGGTCAAGGAGCGCATCGAAACCTCGGTCGAGGCAGTGGTCCCCGGTGCGGACATCACCGACGTGCGCGACTACACGCACGCCCTCGACGGTTTCGCGATCCAGGGCCCCGGCCTCGTCCCTGGATGCTATCAAGGCGACCGAAGGCGTGAAGGCTGCGTTCATCGAGCGCCACCACAAGCCCATGGTTGTCGAAGGCGACACGGGCGCACTGGGCGTCGAGGCCGTGGATCCTTCCCTGCAAAACGCCTCCTCCCTGGAGATGACGCGCGCCAACCAGACCGCCCAGAAGGGTGATCGTCAGGTCGTTGAGGTCATCGACACGGGTATCGAGGCCACCCACCAGGCCTTCTCCGGCTCCATGGATGGCGTTGACGTGCGCCTGAGCCAGGGGGACGTCGAGGCCCTTGTTGGCAAGCTGCCGCACGGTAAGACCGGCGCCTACCTCAACAAGAAGATCCCTTCGTCTTCGACTATGCGGACAACGACGCGGACGTACTGCCCAAGTCCAGCAAGGACCTGTCGCACGGCACCCACGTTGCCGCGATCGCCGCCGCCAACGCGGCCGACCTGCAGGGCACCGCGCCCCACGCGCAGATCATCGTCGCCAAGGTCGCCTCCGACAAGGGATGGATCGATCCCCGACAACACTGTCCTGGCGGCCCTTGACGACGCGGTCGTCATTAAGCCCGACTCGATCAACCTCTCCCTCGGTGAGGACGCGGGTATGGGCACCGAGGCCGGAACCATGTACGCGGAGGTCTACAAGAACCTCGCCGCCGCCGGCGTGACGGTCAACGCCGCCGCGGGTAACTCCCTACTCGAGCGCGTACTCCAACTACAGCGGCAAGAACAAGCCCTACGCCTCCGATCCCGACGCCGGCACGCTCTCCGAACCCGCGTCCTACAGCTCGACCCTGGCCGTCGCCTCGGTCAACAACCAGGACGCGCTGCCCTACCTGACGGTGGGGGAGCGCCAGGTCGTCTACCGTAAGTCGCGCGGCCTCAAGGATGCCGTCGTGCCGAGGCCTCCTCGACATCCCCGAGGCCACCTACACCCTCGTCTACGCGGGCATCGGTGATGCGGCAGCCCTCGAGAAGCTTGTCGCCGAGCACCCCGGCGACCTCTCCAACGTTATCGTCCTCGAAGACCGCGGCGGCTCCGACAGTGCGACCGGCGCGGACATGACCCACGAGGCCAAGGTCAAGGGGCTCACCCAGCTGACCTCCAAGCCCGCCGCCCTCATCATCGGAGACTCCGAGACGGTTGAAAACCCGTATGTGGCCACGATCGAGGTCACTCACACGATGCCGACCGTGACCATCACGAAGAAGGAGAAGGACGCGCTCCTGGAGGCCATTGCGGCCAGCGAATCCGGCTCCATCACCATCTCCAACCCGCACACGGGCCTGAAGCTCGCGTCGCCCAACCCGTCGGTCTCCGACTTCACGTCGTGGGGTGTCACCCCCGACCTCAAGCTCAAGCCTGAGATCGCGGCCCCGGCGGCAATATCGTCGCCGCCGTCCTGGGTAACACCTACCGATCCATGTCGGGCACGTCCATGGCGACTCCGCAGGTCGCGGGCATTGCCACCCTCGTGCGCCAGCGCGTGAACGAGGATCCGGCCTTCGCCGCCCTCTCGGACGCGGATAAGACCGCTGTCGTCACCAACCTCATGATGGGCACCGCCCACCCGCTGCTCGATATCGACCAGAACGACGGCACCTACTACTCGCCGCGCCGCGTGGGTGCCGGCCAGGTGGACGCGCTCGCGGCCACGACCACGACCGTGTACCCGAGCGTCGTGGGCGCCGAGAACCCGTGGCGCCCCAAGGCCGACCTGGGTGAGGGCACGAACGGGTGGACCTTCCAGGTGACACTGACGAACGTCTCTGACACGGCACACACCTACACCCTGGGTGGCCAGGCACTCTCCGAGATCGTCGAGGGTGGCCTCTTCACCGAGCACTCCAAGAACTGGGCGGGGCAGGGCATCGACCTGACCTACTCGGCTGACTCGGTGACCGTGCCAGCCAAGGGAACCGCGACCGTGACCGTTACCGTGACCCCGCAGGATGCCTTCGCCTCGTACGCAGCGGAGAATGCACCCAAGGGCACGTTCATCGACGGCGCCGTCACCTTCACCAGCGCCGACGGTCAGCCCGACCTCACCGTCCCCTACATGGGCTTCTACGGCTCCTGGGGCGCGCCTGCCGTCTTCGACGGCAAGTGGTACGACGGTACGACGAGCACCGCGCACGCCTGCTCCTCGACCCTCATCAACCCCGCGACCGAGGTGCCCCTGGGCGCCCTGAATCCCTCGTCGGACAGGAAATCGACGACGTGCGCGCGGTTGACCCCGCGTACTTCATCATGTCGCGCTCCGCGCTGCCCGAGACCCCCTCGCGCATCCTGCCGCGTACCTGCCTGCTGCGTAACTCGCCGAAGGTGACCTACACCTACACGAACGAGGCCGGCGAGGTCGTGCGCGAGTACACATTCGAGCGCGCCCGCAAGTCGCTGTTCAACTACCACGCCAGCAAGGTTGAGCCCATCGAAAGCCAGGAAGGCAACAACCCGGTCTTCGACGGCTTCGACAAGGACGGCAGGAGCTGCCCGCAGGCCGCTACAAGCTGACGATCGATGCGGCCTCGGTCGCGCCCTCGAGTGTGAACTCTCAGCTGACCTGGGACTTCACGCTGGACACCCAGGCTCCCGTCATCTCCAACCTGGCCGTGACCGGCGAGGGCGACGAGCGCGTCGTGTCCTTCGACGTCACCGACAACTCGCCGCTGGCCGGCATCGCCTTCTCTGAGTCTCCGACCTCGCGTCGCTACTACGACGAGAAGGAGGCCGTGGGCGCGAACCGCCAGGCCGACGGCACCTACGCCAAACACTACGAGATCAAGTGGGCCGACCTCATCGACCGCGCGGACTCCTCGGATCCGGCGACCGCCTACCTGTTCGCGTGGGACTGGGGTAAGAACCAGGCCCGCCAGGTGATCCGCTTCCGCACGATCCCGCTAACCTCCCTGTCGCTGACCCCGCAGACCTCCGAGGTCGTCGCGGGTGAGACGGTCGCGCTGAGCGCTTCGTTCGAGCCGACGAACGCGAATGTCACCGACCTCGTGTGGACGTCCTCGAACGAGGCCGTGGCCACCGTGAACGACAACGGCGAGGTCGGACCCTGGCCGCTGGTGAGGCGACGATCACCGCGACCGATGCGTCCCAGCCGACTCTGTCGGCCAGCGCCCAGGTCCGCGTGCGCACCATCTCTGAGGATGCGGGCATCGAGCTCGCCGACACTCAGGTGACGCTCAAGGTGGGCGAGACCGCCCCCGTGAAGGCATCTGGCGCCCTCCCTCAAGGGGCCGCGCGGTGACGTGGAGCGTGGAGCCTGCCGACCTGGCCACGGTCGCCGCCGACACGGACACGCGCAAGGCGACGCTGACCGCAGGCGATCACGCGGCGTCTGGAACGTTGACCGCCACCGTCACCACCGAGGCCGGCGCGGCCAAGACTGCGTCTATCCCCGTCACGGTGCGCGCCGCCGATGCAGATGACTTCGAGATCAGCGAGGACGGCGTCCTCGTGAAGTACAAGGGGTCGGCCACCGAGGTCACCCTGCCCGACACCGTGACCTCCATCGGCGAGCGTGCCTTCGCGAGCTCCACCGTGGAATCCGTGACGATCCCTGCTTCGGTGCGCTCGATCGGCCTGGAGGCCTTCATCTACAGCTCTCTGAAGAAGATCACCTTCGTTGACGACGAGGCCCACCCGGCCCAGCTGACCAAGATCGCGGACCGCGCATTCGCCAACACGAGCCTGGAGTCCATTGAGCTTCCGCGCTCCGTGGTGACGATCGGCGCGGAGGTCTTCGACTACAACTCGGCGCTCACCACGATCAAGCTGGGGCCCAACGTCGCCGCCGACTCGGTGACCTCGGGCTACGCCGAGACCACCGCGCTGACAAGCGTTGAGGTCGATCCCGCGAACCCGAACTACGAGAGCGTGGACGGAGTCCTGTACTCAGGACCACTCGCGCCTGATCCTGTACCCCGGCCGCCAAGAACCCTGGCGCCTCGTACACGGTCCTGGACGGTGTCGCAACTATCGCGCCCAAGGCATTCCAGAAGGCGGGCATCACCTCCGTGACCCTGCCCGACAGCCTGCGCTCGATTGGGGACGAGGCCTTCCGCCTCTCCGCGCTCACCGCCGTTGCCCTTCCCGAGAGTTCGAGACGGTCGGCACCTGCGCCTTCTGCTCCGCCGACAAGCTCGCGCGCATCGACCTGGGTGGCACGATCTCCCTGGGCGGCAGCGCCTTCGAGTCCACGAGTGCCAAGGAAGGGGTCAACTTCCGGCCCGAGCTCGGCCGCCTCACCACGATCGGCGACTTTGCGTTCAGTCGCACGGCTCGGTCGTCTGTGACCCTGCCGGATTCTGTGACCACGGTCGGCGAGCAAGCCTTCTCGGAGAGCACGGCCCTGACCTCGTTCCACATCGGAGTGGGCGTCACCTCCTTCGCTGAGACCGCCCTGTACAACGACCGTAAGATCGCGACGCTGACCGTGTCCGCCGACAACCCCGTGTATTCGGCTGAGCGCAACGTCCTGTACCGCAAGGCTGAGGATGGCCTGCACCTGATGCTGTCCCCGGCCGCCAACACGCTCACCGACTACACGGTGCGCGCGGGCACGGTCGAGATCGGTGCGAGCGCGTTCGCTAACAATAAGACGCTCACCCGCGTCGTTCTGCCCGAGGGCCTGAAGGTCATCGGTGACGATGCCTTTGCGGGAACCACCGCCCTGACTGAGCTCGTCATCCCGGAATCGGTCGAGCGCTCGAGCGGCGTCGTCGGCAACTCACTGGAGCTCGTCGAGTACGGCTCAAGGTGACCCTCGATCCGCATGGAAGGCAGCTGGGTTCCCATGCCTCGACGCATCGTCGTGCGCGGTGGTGTGGACGGCTCCTTCGTGTATGACGGTCGCCCGACGAACGGACGCCGCCAGAGCGCCTACTTCGGCGAGGGCATGACCCGCGTGTCCTTCGGCGTGGACGTCCCGCGCGTCCTCGTCCTGCCCTCACACTCACCCGCCTCGACCTCGAGCCGGGCTGAGCGACGAGAAAAGGACGACACCCACGTGTACGTCGCCGCAGCCGAGGGCGAGCCGGCGTGGAACGTCGCCAAGGACGCCCTTGAGGCGGCCGGCATCGACGCCTCACACCTGCACACGTTCACCGCTGCATCGATGCCCCTGTCCGGGGCTGGCATTGCCGAGGCCGGGGAGCGTACGCGTACGCGGGCGAGGTCGGCGCATCGGTCGACGTGACCGCAACGGTCGCCGGTGGTATCGCCGGGACGCAGCAGGTGCGTGCCGTGCAGATCGGTGCGAACGGCACCGAGACGCTTGTGCGCGACTGGACGACGGTGAGCGACAACGGAGACCGCGCCGCGGCCGCTTCCGTGACCTTCCCGTGGACCCCGTCGAGTGCGCGGACGTGAGCCTGCGCGTCCAGGTGCGCGACGCCTCGTACCTCACGAGCACGCCTTATGATCAAGCTCCCGGGCACCCCGGATCCGACGCCGGATCCCACGCCTGCGCCGACTCCGGACCCGACGCCTGCACCGACACCGGACCCGACGCCTGCGCCGGAGCCTTCTCCGGATCCGACTCCGGCACCTGTCCCGCAGGGTGGCCAGTGGGTGAGCGACTCTGTCGGCTGGTGGTACCGCTACGCCGATGGCACCTACCCGGTGAGCCAGACGGTGCAGATCGGCAACTCCACGTACCGCTTTGGCGCGGATGGCTACATGCGCACCGGCTGGGTCAACGAGGACGGTGCGTGGTACTTCCACAATCCGTCGGGCGCTCAGGCCAGCGGTTGGGTGAAGGATGGTTCGTCCTGGTACTACCTGAACCCGGCGACCGGACAGATGGTGACGGGATGGATCCTCGATGGGCCGACCTGGTACTACCTGACGCCCGGAAGTGGCGCGATGGCTACCGGTTGGGTCAAGGACGGCTCCTCCTGGTATTACATGGCCCCCAGCGGTGCGTTGACCACCGGCTGGCTGAAGGATGGTGGCTTCTGGTACTACCTGAGCACCGACTCGGGTGCGATGTACACGGGCGGGCATTGGATCGGCTGGAAGTGGTACTACTTCAACGAGTCGGGACAGCTCGTCGGCTGACCTGAGAGCGACGCTCCCTGCGCCCGCGCCCCCGGGGAATCCCCGGGGGCGCGTGATCTGAAAAAAATGCCCCAAAGACTTACGGAAAAAAACCTGTGTGTATATTGTTGGAACGTGGTCGCGTAGTCGCGGTTCACACCTGTCCCTGACCCACGTGTAACGCAAGGGGAGACAGTGATGTCCCAACGAACATTGAAGGCGCTGGCGCTCGCCGTGGCCGGTGCTCTAGCTTTCACCATTGTCGGTGTACCAGCGGCCAATGGTGCCGCTACTGAGGTCGTCGATCCGGTCGATGACTCCTTAGAAAGAATGCTCTATACCGCACGATCCGGACACCTATCCGTCTTTTGCAACTACAGCCACACAGTACGGCACTGGCCCCGGGGCGAGAGCATCGCCGTCGAGCCTGTCGGTTATGAGAACCCACGTGAGAATTCCTCCTATCTCACCTGGGAGTCTACGAACGAATCTGTGGCGACCGTGGATCCGAACGGTGTCGTCACCGCCCTTACCCCGGGCGATGCGCAGGTGAGCGCGATCTACGAGGGGGCTTCTGATGTAACGGATACTGTTCGCGTCCAGGTTCGTTCCGTGTCCGAGAGACTGGGATCGAGCTGCCAGAATCCACGTTGACGGTCGCAGGTGGTACAGCAACTGCTCGTCAACGCGCTTTTAGCCCCTTCACTTCAAGGGAGTCACGTGTCTTGGGCACTTGACTCTTCCTCGGTGGGGACGCTGACCACCGAGGAGGATCGGCCGACCGCCGCGGTACATGCCACGCGTGGGCCAGCGAGCGCGACGCTGACGGCTACCGTGACGACTCCAGCGGGTGAGGTCAAAGTCGCCTCGGCCGTGGTTGAAGTGCGTCCCCCTTCGACAGATGACTATGTGATTTCGGATGGCGTCCTCACTAAGTACACGGGTGAGGCGATGGACATTGCGATCCCTGACGGCGTGACCGTGATCGGCGAAGATGCCTTCGACAAAACGTACGTTGAACACGTCTGGGTTCCCGCTAGCGTTCAGGAGTTGAAATACAGAGCATTCGCCAGTTCCAGACTGAGAACAATCACTTTCCAGGATGACGATCAACATCCGTCCCAGCTCAGGCGCATCGAGGGCAGTGTATTCAGTTATACGAGGGTTGAGGCCCTCGCTCTGCCTCGCTCTGTCGAGCAGCTCGCACAGAGCGCATTTAACCACATGGGGTTGCTGAGGTCCCTTCATGTTGGACCCAAAGTTGAGATGGGTTGGCTGAGTGCTCATTATTACAGGTTCGATTGCCTGTCCCACATAGAGGTAGACGCGGATAATCCGAACTACGAGACTGTTGACGGTGTCCTCTATACGAAGGACCACACGCACTTAGTTCTTTTTCCCGAGACGCATGGATAACGGTGGCTCCTATGCGGTTTTGGAGGGAACCCAGGTAATAGACGATTACGCCCTTTCGTACACGAATTTCTCCTCTATCACTCTGCCTTCCACTGCTTTCCATCGGTGAGTCGGGCATGGCGGGAAACAATTTTCTCACGAGCATCGATTTGCCCGATGGGTTGACAACCATCGGAGACAATGCGTTTGTTGGCTGCACCAAGTTGAATAACATTGTCATTCCCGACTCTCTACAGGTCGCCAACGGCTTTGATGATCTGGGGATGGAAACCCTTGTGTTTGGGACGCAGATCAAGGAAATGAAGACATACGATTTGCTTGTACGACAGACTCCTCGCCTCGTCGTACGAGGCGGTGTCAATGGCTCGTTTATGCACACCGGGCCTGCAGATGGCAAGCGTGGAGAGGTGCCTTCTTCGGTGAGGGAATGACGAGTATTTCCTATTTGGGCGTCATGCCACGCTTCGTCATCCTCCCGTCGACCCTTACGACTTTTGGCCTTAATCGCTACGAGAACCGGGAATTCCGAGGTGACACACACGTCTATGTGGCGGGAGCCGAAGGCTCTCAGGCATGGTCGGTCGCGAAGGACTCAATGGTAGCTGCGGGTTACGACGAGTCACAGCTGCACTCCTTTGCTCCTGCGTCACTGACACTGTCTGGTTCAGGCGTTGCCGAGGCCGACCGGGGCTATGCGCTCAAGGCACAAGTGGGTGCGTCTGCGATCGTGACAGCTACCGTGGCGAGTGGAGTGCCGAGTGGGCGACAGGTGCGAGTCGTGCAGATCGGTGCAGACGGTCATGGTCGGTCCTTCAGGATTGGAGCGACATGCCGCAGGATGATGGGGCGGACTCCGCCTCAATGGGCATCACGGTCACGCCTTCCAGTGAAGATATCAACCTGCGAGTCGACGCGCGCGACGCCTCGTACCTGGTGACTTCGACGAACCTGGCGATAATCGGTACTCCAGTTCCCGCGCCCGACCCGACCCCTGCGCCTGAGCCGACGCCCGCGCCCACTCCGGATCCGACGCCTGCGCCTGATCCGCCGGCTCCGGACCCGACGCCTGCGCCGACCCCGGACCCGACGCCTGTGCCGACTCCGGATCCGACGCCCGCACCGACACCGGATCCGACGCCTGCGCCGGAGCCTTCTCCGGATCCGACGCCTGCGCCGGAGCCTTCTCCGGATCCGACGCCTGCGCCGGGCCTTCTCCGGATCCGACGCCTGCGCCGGAGCCTTCTCCGGATCCGACTCCGGCACCTGCCCCGCAGGGTGGCCAGTGGATCAGCGATTCGGTCGGCTGGTGGTACCGCTATACCGATGGCACCTACCCGGTGAGCCAGACGGTGCAGATCGGCAACTCCACGTACCGCTTTGGCGCGGACGGCTACATGCGCACCGGCTGGGTGAACGAAGCTGGCTCGTGGTTCTACCACGACGCTTCGGGCGCTCAGGCCAGCGGTTGGGTGAAGGATGGCTCCTCGTGGTATTACCTGGATCCGGCGACGGGTCGTATGGTGACCGGTTGGCTGCTTGATGGCTCGACGTGGTATTACCTGACGCCCAGTGGTGCGATGGCGACCGGTTGGGTCAAGGACGGCTCTACCTGGTATTACCTGACGCCCAGTGGCGCGATGGCGACCGGTTGGGTCAAGGACGGCTCTACCTGGTACTACCTGACGCCCGGAAGTGGCGCGATGGCTACCGGTTGGGTCAAGGACGGCTCCTCCTGGTATTACATGGCCCCCAGCGGTGCGTTGACCACCGGCTGGCTGAAGGATGGTGGCTTCTGGTACTACCTGAGCACCGACTCGGGTGCGATGTACACGGGCGGGCATTGGATCGGCTGGAAGTGGTACTACTTCAACGAGTCGGGACAGCTCGTCGGCTGACCTGAGAGCGACGCTCCCTGCGCCCGCGCCCCCGGGGGAATCCCCGGGGGCGCGGGCCTTTGTTCGACCACTAGGTCGGGACTGTCGTGCTATGGCTTTGCGCGCGCTTGCTTGTAGGGGCGTATATGGCACAAATCTTGGCTGCTGGTTGATTTGTCAGATTCGGTGGAAAGATGTCATGCAACCCTAGAAATAATGGGTGAAAAATGCCTGTGTCGACGCCTGCTTGCACTCTCTGTTGTTCCAGGTTGATGCATGGTACTACGCGTAAAGATGTCACCTTATCAGCCGACACATGCTGAGAAGGAGTGTCTCAGGGGGTATCCGAAAACCCTATTGAGAGATATGTTTGACACGAGGGGACGTGGTCGCAACACGGAGCCTTCACTTACCAACTGTCAATAGAGGGGGTCACAGATGTCCCATCGAAAGTCAACGGTGCTGGCGTTCGCGCTCGCCGACGCCCTGTCCCTGACCGTGGTCAGCGTGCCAGCCGCCTTCGCGGCAGACGCCGGCGCCGCCGGTCGGGCGAACGCAGCCGCTCCGTTGCACGCCAATGCCGATGGCTTCACCATCGACGCCGACGGCGTGCTCGTGTCGTACACGGGCACTGCAACGGATGTCCGCATCCCTGACGGTGTCACCCAGATCGCTACGAACGCCTTTAATGACGCGAGTCTGACGAGCGTGTGGATCCCCGCGAGTGTTCGCGCAATCGACGACTATGTTTTTTCAGGTCAGCCGCTCACCCAGGTCACCTTCCAGGACGATGACGCCCACCCCTCGCAGCTGGAGACGATCGGGGAGCGCGCCTTCGCGAGGACGGCTCTCGAGCACATCACTTTGCCGCGATCTCTCACGATGGCAGGTCTGGAGACCTTTAGCGACATGGCGAAGCTGCGCTCCGTCCACGTTGGCCCGAACGTGGTGGCCCAGGGCCTGTTCGCGGCATTCGCGCGCACCCCGCTCCTGGAAAGCATTGAGGTTGACGCGGCGAACCAGAACTACCAGAGCCTCGACGGCGTTCTGTACACGAAGGGCTTGACGCACCTGGCGACCTACCCGCAGGCGAAGAACGCGGGCGGGGCCTACACGGTCGCCGAGGGAACCTCGACCATCGACGAGGGCGCTTTCTCCTCCGCGCAGATCACCTCCCTGACTCTGCCCTCGAGCCTGCGCCGCGTGGAAAAGGCGGCATTCGTGAGCTCTCAGATCACATCTCTGGCCCTGCCCGATGGCTTCGAATCCATGGACGACATGGCGTTCTGGTACATGCCCAAGCTGGAGCGCGTGGACCTGGGCGGCACGACGGCCGTGTCGGACAGCGCCTTCCGCTACGACAAGGCACTCACCGAGGTGAACTTCCGCCCGGACCTGGGGCGCCTCACCAGGGTGGGCGACTACGCGTTCGAGGATGCGCCGATCACCGCGGTCACGCTGCCGGAGTCGGTGACGAGCATCGGCAAGTTCGTGTTCTCCGGCAACAGCTCCTTGACTCGCGTTCACCTGGACGCTGGCCTGACCTCCATCGGGGAGGGGGCTTTCCTCGGGGCGAACTCCCTGGCCTCGCTGAGCATCGCCCCCGCCAACTCGATGTACACCGTCGAAGACGGCGTCCTGTACAGCAAGGGCGACGCGGGCCGCACCTTGGTCCTGTACCTTCCCACGAAGACGGACACTGATGTGACGGTTCCCGACGGCACGATTGCCCTCGCTGACTACGCCTTCTCGAATAATGCGTCCCTGCGCCGCGTCGCCTTGCCCGAGGGCCTTTACGACCATCGGCTACGGTGTTTTCGACGGCGACGTGAACCTCACCGACCTCGTCATCCCCGACTCGGTGACGGTCGCCCGTGGCCCTCGTCGGCAACAGCCTGGACACGATCGAGCTGGGTTCGAAGGTCACGGAACTGTGGATGACCCCACGCGACACCGCAGCCCCGCGCCACATCATCGTGCGCGGCGGCAACAACGGCGAGTTCTACTACGAGGGCAAGGCCTCCAATGGGCGCCCCGACAGCGCCTACTTCGGTGAGGGAATGACCAGCTTCACCTTCTGGTTCGACACACCCCGCGTCCTGGTCCTGCCCTCGACCGTGCAGGACATCAAGCTCGCCGCTGATATGGCCGACGACCTCAAGGCGGGCACCGAGATCTACGTCGCCGCCCCCAAGGGCTCGAAGGCGTGGACGCTTACCGAGACGGCCATGAAGGACGCCGGCTACAACACCGCCAACCTCTTCGAGTACACCCGCCCGCAGGTCGCGGTGTCGGGTGACAGAATCGCCGAGGCCGGCCCCGGGTACACGCTCACCACCGCTGTGGGCACTCCGACGACCGTGAAGGTCTCCGCGCAGGGCGGCACCCTGGGCGGGCGCCAGGTGCGCGTGGTACAGATCGGCGGCGACGGTACGGAGACGGTTCTCCAGGACTGGGATTCGATGGAGGGCAGCTCGGACGAGAGCGCGTCCACCGCCTCCTACACCTGGACACCGACCAGCGCCGACGCCTCCCTGCGCGTCGACGTGCGTCAGGATCCCCACGTCGTCACCTCGGTGGCCGTGACTGTCAAGGCTGCCTCCGACTCCGCTCCCGCTCAGGGCACGTGGATGTGGGGTGCTCGCGGCTGGTGGTACCGCTACGCGGATGGTACCTACCCGACGAACACGAGCAAGACCATCGACGGCCAGGTGTACCGCTTCGACGCGGACGGCTACATGCGTACCGGCTGGGTGTTCGAGCGGGGCTCCTGGTACTACCACGCCCCGTCCGGTGCGCAGGCCACCGGCTGGGTTCTCGACGGGGTCTCCTGGTACTACCTGACCCCCGGCACCGGCCAGATGGCCACGGGGTGGGTCAAAGATGGTTCGCATTGGTACTACCTGAACCCTGCCAACGGCAAGATGAAGACCGGATGGCACTACGAGGACGGCTCCTGGTACTACCTCAAGCCCGGTAGCGGACAGATGGCGACCGGCCGCCTGTGGATCGTGTGGAAGTACTACCGATTCTCCGACAACGGCATGTTGATCCGCTGATCCACTGACCCGAAGGACTACCCATGCGTCGCGCCCGCCCCACCCGGACTCGTACCGGGGGAGCGGGCGCGCTCGCAAGGCGACGCGAGGCGCGGCCACACGCTGCGCCCGCCCTATCGCGCGCCACAGCGATGTATCGCGCGATCATCCACCCTCATGCAGCTCAACACCTCGGTGTGAAGAAAGCGAGCAGACAATGTTCCACCAACGACGCGTAGCGCTGACGCTCATAGCGGCCGGCGCCCTCGCCCTCACCACGATCGGCGTGCCCGCAGCCTTTGCGGAAGACGCCGACGTCGCCAATGCCTCGTTGCCCCAGCAGGGCGCGAACAACTCCCCAGCGACGATCATCGTCCAGCTCGAGGCAGGCGACGCCGGGGCCGACCAAGCCGCGTACTACGCGCAGATGAAGAAGCGCATCGGCGAGGCCGTAGCCGCAGCTCTCCCGGGTGCGACCGTCTCCGACGTGCGCGACTACCACCACGCCTTTGACGGCTTTGCGATCCAGGCACCCGCCTCGACGCTCGGTGCCATCAAGGCGACGGTCCCGGCGTCAGGGGTGCCTTCCTCGACGGTAGCCACACGTTTGCCACGGATGACGAGATTTCCGGAGGCTACCGCGCCGTCGCGGGGGGCGACGAGGTCGGATGCAGCTACCGGTGCCGCTGCCCAGATGATGCGGGCCGATGCTCTCGCCCAGAAGGGTCAGGGCCAGGTCATCGAGCTCATTGACAGCGGCATCGACACCTCGCACCAGGCATTCGCCGGCGACATGGATGCCGCGTCGCTGCGCTTCACGCAGGACTCGGTGAGCCTCCGTTCGCCTCGCAGCTGGGTGCCGGTAAGGGTGGCGTCTGGGTGAGCCCCAAGATCCCCTTCGCCTACGACTACGGTGATGGGGACACCGACGTGCTGGCCACGGAATACGGCGGCGATGAAGCGCGCAGCGCAATTACCAGGGCACGCACGTCGCAGCGCTCGCGGCCGCCAACGGTGGACACTTCTCGGGGGCAGCGCCCCAGGCTCAGCTCATCGTCGCGAAGGTGACGAAGGATCCGGGCAACAGCGCGAGCGATGTGAACCTTCTAGCTGCGCTCGATGACGCGATGGTCCTCAAGCCCGACGTCGTCTCGGTCTCCTTCTCCAAGACCGAAGGATTGACGGACGACGCCGAGGCCCTCTATTCCCACGTCTACGAGGCTCTCGGCGCGCAGGGCGCCACCGTCTACGCGCCCGCCGGAGACATCGAGCGCTACGGGCGGGCCGACGACCCCGACAACGGCGCGCTCGGCTTCCCCGCCGCCTTCTCCTCGACCCTCGCCGTGGCCTCGGTCAACGAGCAGGAGATCATGGGTGCCCTCACCTTCGGTGATCGCCTGATCGGGTACCGCCCCCTGGCTCGCATGAGCAAGGGAGACGGACCCGGATTCGACACTCTCGCCGAGGGCACGTACCGCGTTGTCTACGCCGGAAACGGCTCGAGCGAGGACCTGACCAAGCACCTCGGATCGGACTACGGGGACCTGTCCCGCACGATCCTCCTCGAGGAGCTGGGCGGCTACGACTCACGGGGTAATTCGGTGGAGGTCAAGCACAAGATCAAGGCCCTCAAGTCCCTGACCAGCAAGCCCGCCGGCGTTCTGCTTGGGCACTGGTACGACACTGAGACCCCCGTCAAGTGGTCGGTCGATCGCTGGTTCAACCTGCCGATGGCCACCATTACGACCTCGGACCGCAACCGCCTCTACGACGCGATCAAGGCCTCGGAGAGCGGATCGATCGAGGTTGGCGTCTCCGCCTCTACGATCCTGACCGTGCCCGAGGGCATCCAGGCCTCCAACTTCTCGTCCACGGGCGTGACCCCCCGACCTGAAGCTCAAGCCCGAGTTGCGGCCCCGGCGGCGCGGTCATGTCCGCGACCCCCGGGAACTACTACGATCGGCTGTCCGGCACTGCCGAGGCCTCGGCTCAGGCCGGCGCGGTGGCTACCCTCGTGCGTCAGCGCGTGGCGTCCGACCCGGCGTTTGTGGGCCTGTCTGCCGCCGAGAAAGAAGCCGTCGTCACGAAGCTTCTGATGGGTACCGCGCGCCCGATCGTGGATGCGGAACAAAACGACGGTGCCTTCTACTCGCCGCGACGAGTGGGGGCGGGCCTGATCGACGCGACGGGCGCTACGACGTCCTTCGTGTACCCGAGCGTCGTGGGCGCCGATAATCCGTCGCGCCCCAAGGCCGATCTGGGCGACGGAACCTCCGGCTGGACCTTCCATGTGACCCTGACGAACGTCTCCGATACTGCCCACACCTACACCGCTGGGCGGGCAGGCGCTGTCCGAAAAGGTCGAGAACATGCTGTTTGCGCGCCACTCGACGAACTGGGCGGGGCAGGGGCATCGACCTGACCTTCTCCTCCGACTCGGTGACCGTGCCCGCCAAGGGCGCTGCGACCGTGACCGTCACCGTGACGCCGCGCGAGGCCTTCGCATCGTACGCGGCGGCGAACACGCCCAAGGGCACGTTCATCGACGGCGCCGTCACCTTCACGAGCGCCGATGGCGCTCCCAACCCTCACCGTCCCCTACAGTGGGCTTCTACGGCTCCTGGGGTGCGCCTGCGATCTTCGACCTGGTCACCCCCAACAACCACATCAGCGGCTACGGGTCGACGTTCATGAGTGGCCGCCTGCCCTTTGGTCAGCAGAGCCCCTTCGACGTTGAGGACGAGAGGATGATCAACGGGGTCAACCCCGACCTCCTCGTCATCTCGCGCTCCACACAGGAGGACGCCCGGACCGCCGTCACCCCGGGCACGGTACTGCTGCGCTCTGTCCCCTCGCTGACCTACACCTTTAGGAACGAGGCCGGGGAGACGATCCGCTCCTTCACGTGCGGGCGCGCGGATCGGTCCATCTACGACGTGCACACGCGCTCGCCGCGCACGGTCGAGGACTCCGCGCCGGGCTGCGACCCCTGGTTCAACGGCTATGCGCCGGACGGCACCGAGTTGCCGGACGGGCGCTACACGCTGACGATCGATGCCTCGACCTACGGCCCGTCGCCCGCGACCCAGGCCATCAGCTACAGCGTCATCCTGGATACGCAGGCTCCCGTCATCTCCAACGTGACGGTGTCGGGTGAGGGCAAGGATCGCGTCCTGTCCTTCGACGTCATCGACTCCTCGGCCATCGCCGGTATCGGCTTCTCGGCCACCGACGACGGCAAGGTTGTCGAGCGCGGCGCCGAGGTCTACCCGACCGGGCGCAGCGAGGACGGTCTGGTCCACATCCACTTCGACGTGCCGCTGAAGGACGCCCTGACGAGCATCGGCGGTGACCCGTCGACGATCTACCTGCACGTGTGGGACTGGCCGGTCAACGGGGCAACGGCGCCGGTTGCCCTCACAGCGATCCCCATGACGTCGCTCGCGTTGTCGCGCGAGGTCCGCCACGCTCGGCGTGGGGAGACCCCGCGCTGAGCGCCACCCACGAGCCCGCGGACGCGAATGTGACCGGCGTCGTCTGGTCCTCCTCGGACGAGGCTGTGGCGACCGTCAGTGCGACCGGCGAGGTGCGCGCGGTGGGCGCGGGTGACGTGACGATCACCGTTGCCGACCCGACGCAGCCGAGCGTGTCCGCCAGCGCCACCATCCATGTCAGTGCCCCCGCGCCCGCCCCCAAGGCCGGTACCTGGAAGTGGGATGGCCGCGGCTGGTGGTACCGCTACGAGGACGGCACGTACCCCGCCGATGCGACCCTCGCTATCGACGGAGCGACGTACCGCTTCGACGCGCGCGGCTACATGCGCACCGGCTGGGTGAAGGAGCAGGGCTCGTGGTACTACCACAACGCATCGGGCGCGCAGGCGAGCGGCTGGGTGCTCGACGGCGTCTCCTGGTACTACCTGGATCCGGCGACGGGCGTCATGGCGACCGGCTGGGTCAGGATGGCGACACTGGTACTACCTCAACCCCACCACCGGCAAGATGGTGACGGGGTGGCTTAAGGATGGCGGTGCGTGGTACTACCTGAAGACCGGAAGCGGCGCGATGGCCACGGGCCGACTGCGCATCTTCTGGACGTGGTACACCTTCTCTGAGACGGGACGGCTGATCAGCTAGGTCGCCCCTGAGACTGACCGCCCAGGCCCGCACACCCTGCTACATGTGGGATATGCGGGCCTGCGTCATCAACGGGAGGCAGGCGCCAAAATTCCCAGGGTTTTTCAGGTTGTCTTGCTCGTTGTCGCAAGGTTCGCTCTCTGCACACCCGAATGTCATCACAAGGGAATACGGCACGGACCATCGAGGGTCCGGGACATGCCGACAGACTTTTTCGAGGAGCTTTCTGGGAAAACTTGCACTGTGTTGATGGGATAAGCGAGGGGCTCGACCGCCAGGTCGCGCCCTCGGCTATATGCGCAGCCTGCACAAAATGTCAGTGCGTGGACACTGAGCCATCTATCGGACATGCATACTGCACAACTGGAAGAACTTTTACGCATAATAGGGACGGCGCGTCAGCCCGGACGCGCACCAGATCGTCATCTCGTCGATACGTAAGTGAGCCATTGATGTCCCATCACTCACCCCGGCACTCGCGCTCGCCGCAGCCCCTCGCCCTGACCGGCGTGAGCGTCCCGGCGCTCGCAGCGAGCCCCCAGCCGGGCGGTGTCCTCCCCGCCAACGCCCACCCACGCCTCGTCGACGGACGCGCAGTCGGGGACGCGAGTCGAGGACGCACTGCTGTCCATCCGCCAGGCCGAGGCCGGGGAGTGACCCCTGCCCGAGCGCCTCGTCCGCGCAGGAGGCGGCCGACGATACCCCGACGACGATCATCGTCCAGCTGGAGGATGGAACAGCCGGTGGCTCCACGCAGGCCACGCGCGACGACGTGAAGGCCGCATCGCCTCCGCGGTCGAGGTCGTCCCCGGCGCGCAGGTCACGACCATGCGCTGAGTACACCAACGCGCTCGTCGGCTTTCGCCATCGAGGCGCCCGGCTCCGCTCTCCGCGATCCAGAAGGTCGAGGCGTCAAGACCGCGTTCATCGAGGGCGTCCACAAGCCGATGGAGACTGCTGCGCAGAGGAGCGGTGCGCCCGTCCTCAGAACGCCTCGTCCCTGGCGATGACGCGCGCGAACGAGGTCGCCCTCAAAGGGTGATCGTCAGGTCATCGAAGTCATCGACTCTGGCCTGCAGACCGACCACGACGCCTTCGCCGGCTCGATGGACGGCGTCGACGTGCGCATGAGCCAGGCCGACGTGCGGGCCTTCGCGGGCAAGCTCCCGCACGGCGGAGCCGGCACGTACGTCAACAGCAAGATTCCCTTCGCCTACGACTACGCGGACAACGACGCCGACGTCGTGCCCCATTCCGAGAAGGACCTGTCCCACGGCACGCACGTCACCGCGATCGCGACCGCCAACGCGGACGTCCTGCAGGGCACCGCGCCCCCACGCGCAGATCGTCGTCGCCGAAGGTCGCCTCGGACGCGGACGGCTCGATGCCCGACAGCGCGCTGCTGGCAGCCCTCGATGACGCGCTCGTCATCAAGCCCGACGTCATCAACCTGTCCCTGGGCGACGACTCCGGCATGAGCAGCGACGCGGGCAGCGTCTTCGCCGGTGTGTACGAGAAGCTCGCCGCCGCTGGCATTACCGTCAACGCGGCGGGTGGCAACGCCTTCTCCAACGCCTACGGCAACAACTCTGGCCAGAACAAGCCGTTCGCGACCGACCCCGACACGGGCACGCTCGGCGAACCCGCCTCCTACAAGTCCACCCTGGCCGTCGCCTCCGTCGACAACCAGGAGGCCCTGTCCTACGTGAGCCTGGGCGATCGTAAGATCGCCTACCGCACCGCCCTCGACGGCCAGGGTGAGGCCGTGCGCGGTCTGCGCGACATCGCTGAGAAGACCTACCGCATCGTCGATGCCGGCGCTGGCGGCACCGACCAGCTCGAGCAGTACGCGGGCGCCGACCTCTCCGGCGTGATCGTCCTCGAGGACAAGGGCGGCACCGACTCCCGCGACGGCTCGGCCATGACCGAGGAGCTCAAGGCGCGCAACCTGGCCGCGCTCTCGCCTGCACCGCGGCCCTCATGGTCGCTGACACGGACGAGGCCGGCACGCCCTACCAGGCGATCCTCGGCTCCACCACGTCGATGCCGACGGTGACCATCACCAAGCGGGACGGCGAGGCGATCCGCGAGGCCCTGGCTGCCGCCAACGGAGCCGACGTCACCGTGACCGTCACGCACTCCGGCATCGTGCTGGCCTCGAACAACCCGACGGCCTCGAGGTTTCTCGGCGTGGGGCGTGGCCCCCGACCTGACCCTCAAGCCTGGATCGCTGCCCCGGCGGCGAGCATCATGTCGGCCTACCTCGGCAACGAGTATCAGCGCCTGTCGGGCACCTCGATGGCATCCCGCAGGTCGCGGGCATCAGTGCCCTCGTGCGCGAGCGCCTCGCGAGCGATCCTGCCTTCTCTCGGCATGAGCGCCGAGCGAAGAACGCGGTCGTCACCAACCTCCTCGTCGGCACCGCCCACCCGCTCGTCGACGTTGAGCTGGGCGACGGCACCTACTACTCGCCGCGCAGGTCGGCGCGGGCGCCGTCGACTGCGCAGCGACCACCGCGACCGTCTACCCGACCGTCGTCGGGCGCCGCCGATCCCTCCCGACCCCAAGGCCGACCTCGGCGATGCGAGACGAAGGGTGGACCTTCCAGGTGCGACTGACCAACCTCTCGGACGCTGCCCACACCTACACCCTCGGTGGCCAGGCACTGTCCGAGATGGTCGAGGAGCTCTTCTCGAGCACTCGCAGAACTGGGCGGGCGCGGGCATCTCCTGACCTTCTCGGTGACGGGACGCTGGCCGAGGCCGAGGGACGCCCAGCAGATCACAGTCCCCGCGTAAGTCGGATGCCACCGTGACCGTCACCGTGACCCCGAGTCCGAGTTCGCGACCTTTGCTGCGGAGAACGCCCGAAGGGAACCTTCATCGACGGCGCCGTGACCTTCACGAGCGAGGATGGGACCCCGAGCCTGACCGTGCCCTACCTGGGCTTTACTACGGCTCGTGGGAGCCCCGGACGTCTTCGACGGCAAGTGGTCGGACAACGAGACGACGCCCGTGCACGTCTACCGTTCCGCGCTGGTCAACGCCCACTCGTCCATCCCGCTGGGAGCGCTGAACCCGCTGTCGGACAAGCGGGACTCGAACCTGGTCACCACGATCAACACGCAGCGCCTCATCACGTCGCGCGCCAAGTGGCGCGGGCGCCCTCGACAGATCGCGCCGCTGACCGGCATGCGCGCTCGGTTCCGTCGATGACTCTACCTACCGCAACTCCGCGGGGCGAGTCCGTGCGCTCCTACACGATCAACCGCGTGCGCGAAAGTCCTCTACGACCTCGAGACCGGCTGGACGAAGCCGGGAGTACGCCGGTGAGGACCCTTCTTCGATGGCTGGCTACGACCAGTCCGGGAACGCTGCCCGACGGCCGCTATGCACGCTGACGATCGAGGCGGCGACGGACGGTCCGTCCTCGCAAACCCACCAGATGAGCTACGAGTTCACGCTGGACGCAGGCCCCGTCATCTCCAACCTGACGGTGAGCGGCGAGGGCGATGCGCCGCGCGGTGTCCTTCGACGTCGCGATGCTTCCCCGTGGCCGGCATCGACTTCCACGGGACGCCGACGGCACGTGGTACTACCGCGCGCTCGTCGGAGGACGACGGCGAGATCCTGGCCGACGGCCACGCACCGCTACCACTCGACGTGCCCGTCTCGGAGCTGAAAGTCCGCGTGGGCGCAGGGACGCACGGACGAGGCATGGTGACCCGGCGCCTGCGCCTGCGACCGCGTCAACCCTGCCAAGCAGGAGGTGCGCCTCTCAGGTGAGCCCCGGCCCTGCTCTGAGTGCGGATCCGACGCGGCGCCTGAGCCGACCCGCGCGCGCCGACTGACTCCGGCGTGGACGTCGGCGCTGGGCGATCCGGCTCCCGTCCCGCAGGGAGCCCAGTGGATCTGCGATTCGGTCGGCTGGTGGTACCGCTATGCGGATGGTTCACCTACCTGCTGTGCCAGGCGGTGCGGATCGGCAACCGATCGTACCGCTTTGACGCTGCGGCTGATGCGTACCGGCTGGGTGAGTCGAGCTGGCGCGCAGGTTCTAGCGCGCTGCGTCCAGGTGCCCAGCGAGTGGCTGGGTGAAGGATGGGTCTCTACGGTACTACTGGACGCGGCGACGGGGCGACATGCTCGCGTTTGGCTGCTGACGAGCGTGACCTGGCACTACCTGACGCCCGGATGCGGCGCGATGGCGACGCTGGGTGAAGGACGTTCGTCCTGGTACTTCATGGCTCCGTGGTGCGCTTGCGACCGCTGCGAAGGATGGTGGCTTGGTACTACCTGAGCACTGACTCGGGAGCGATGCACGGGCGGTCACTGGATTGGCTGGAAGTGAACGGCAACGAGTCTGACAGTGGAACGGCTAAGGCCTGACGCAACGCACCGACATGCGTGAGGCAGTGCGCTTCCGCAACCGCACACGTGACTGAGTCAATTATCTCATGGGTTAAAATCCCAGGATTTTCCTAGCTCATCTGCGCTGCTGTCGCAAGGCTGGGCCCGAGAGTAGGTCGTCATCAAGGAATACGGCACGGGCCGGGCTCCGAGCAATGCCGACGAGACATTATTGAGGAGCCTTCTGGGACAACTTGCACTGTGTTGATGGGATACGCCGAGGCCGACCGCCAGGTCGGCCCCTCATGCATTCATGCGTCCCGGTGTATCTGCGTCCCGGCGTGCCAGGAACTGTGTGCCAGGGAAAGGAGTGCTGGCCTCAGGCATCTTTCGTGCTGGTCACCACCTGCACGTAATTCGCAGCCGTTTCAAAATCGAATCTGTGATCGCTGGAATTGCAACGTTTCGTGTTGGTTGAAACGTTCACCAGTCGACCGGCGCGACTTTGTGTGCGGCTGTGGCTGGAAGCTTGTGGGCATTGCGCCGGTCTCCATGCTGGTTGTGCTTTTGCACCACACGCAGCCTCTGGTGGCGGGTCTTCGGCGTGTCGGACCCTCGCGTGTGCATTTCCCCGTCTTCCTTCGTCTCGCTTCATCACTCGCATGCAATTTCCTGAACAATCTTTGTCTATTCGCCTCAGTTCGCATCGCCGTGTCACTTGTGTTTTGGAATTGCATGCGACTTTTGTGGAGCCGCACGTGCGCGCATTGCGGTCTTTGCGGTGTCCTGCATCTGAATTCTGCGCGTTCTGATAGAAGTGTGCCCTGACAGGTTATTTCATCCAGAAGCCGATAACCCATCCAGATCGTCGTTTCCTATCCAGCCCGTTAGCGTGGCAAAACCCTCGTGCAATTCCCCGTTGATCGAGGGGCGCGGCCGCTGATCCGGCATGCACCGCAATTCACCGATGAGTGGCGTCAGGCTGCCGTGTGCCGTGGTGCCCACAATGCAGGCGTTGCCCGGGCGAACAATGTGCAACGGCCCAGTGGGTAAAATACCGCGCGCGCGCTACAGGCATATTGCCCGACGCGCGCGGGCCTCGTCGTTACGAGACGCCAGCTATTCAGAGGCGCTCAAAAACTGGCGTCCCACGCGCGGCGCGTGGCGAAGTTCCGGCGATCGGCGACCAGCCGATCGAATGCAGCAGGTCGGCGATGTCGATGACCTCGCTCGAGCGCGCGACCGAGCCCAGCGGCGGGAGTGTTCGACGCGGCGCCAGCCCGAGGACAGCAGGTGCTTGGCGATCCACGCACGTTGTCCACGCAGATGACCAGCGACGGCCGAACCTCCGCGGTAGGCGGCAGCCAGGGGCGCAGCGCTCGGCTCTCAGTCACGTCGCCCACCGACAGGGACGAGGTATCCGTGCTGGCCTGCTCGTCGCCCGCGCCGTCGAGGACCAGGGGAAACGACGTCCTGTGTAGGACGCGATGAGCTCCTCGGCCTCCCTCGGGCTGGCTGCCGGTGACCGCGTCCGTCGAAGGAGGGAACGCAGCTCGGAGACGGAGGCGAAGCGAGACTCCCAGGCGCGCTCGACCGGCCACGTGCGCGAGGAGAAACATCGGCGAGAAGGTTGGTGACGAACTGGTCGCGATCCATCGCGCTGGGAGGTCGTCCAGGCTGGTCTTCCTGCCGTCCACCATGGCCACGCCGTCCGGCGAGTAAGCGCCTGATGTGGGAAGAAACAAGATGTTGCTCAGGACGATGGCTGTCAGCGAGCCGATCGTCACGCCGGAGCTGAAGATGATCTGGCAGCCAGGAGGGCATGACCGACACGATGCCCGGCTTGAGGGTCACCAGAGAGCCAGGCCAATCGACGGTAGACGATGACGGCGCTGTGGTTATCGCGCAGGGTCCACCGCTAGGGTCTGGCTGCCCACGACGGGCGAGACGTTCGCGAAGATGCCGGGAGGCCGCGATGACGGGTTGCGGAAATCGCCGTGACGATGGCCGCCGCCGGGCAGCAGGCCGAGGATGATCGCGAAGACGCCCGCGGCGGTCACGACTCCAGCGCGACTTCGCGGGCCAGGCGCACCAGGCCGGACGTTCTGCGCGAAGCAGGTAGGGGAAGCCGAGCTGAGGACGCCGCCCAGCAGGCGGACAGGGCCGTCGGCGCGCAGGGCGTTGGCGATGTCGCGCGGGCGATGCGCCGTCGCTCACGACTCGCCGGTGGCGAAGACGTCGCCGGTGGTCTCCACGGCGGTGCACCGCCATGACGATGATCGCGGCGAGGATCGCGGTGAGCGAGAACTCGATGCCGGGCGCAGAAGGGTGTCGTATCGGCGACCCAGGCTGGTCGCCGACGCCGGAGGTCGGTCGTGCGCATTGCGAAGGCACGGCCGTCGCGATCAGCGCAGTGCGAGGAGGACGAGAGCGTTCCCATGAAGCCCTGAAGAGGCGCTGAAATGATGATGATGATCGTCGACGTAGCCGAATGCGAGGCCGAGAGCCTCCGCACGTCAACGCGTCTTCGCTTGCGTCGTCGCGTAGCCTTGTCCGCCCAGGCGACAATATTCCGGCGGAGACGGACAGAGTGGTCAAAGCCCATGACCGTTAGAAGGGTGCCCGTGACGATCGGCGGGAAGAAGCGCGTAGGAGCTTGGCAAAGAACGGGGCGACCAGGAAGACGATGAGCGACGGGCGATGATGGAGCCGCACATGGTGGCTCAGGCCGGTCCTCGAAAGTACGCGTCATGTAGCCGCTGCGCCGATCGCGATGAGAGAGACGGCGGTGAAGGTGACGTCTGAATAAGAGCTTTATCGCCGATGAATCGGCCGATGCCAGCCGACTGGATGATGGTGGCGATGCCAGCAGGTGAGCAGGTCTGCGTTGATGAGGTGGACCAGCGTGATGATCGAGTCCGAGTCCGGAAGCGATAACGAGCGGACGACCACGGCGCCTGCGTACGCGAGGACGTGCCGCTGAATGCCCAGAATGGGTGAGTTTCCCCAAAGGGAGGGACTTGATCGACGGGGGTGGGGAGCGGACGAGGGGCGTGATGCCATCTGTGTTCTGGACTTTTTATCCAAGTGTTGAAGCGACCCTTCCACTTTCTCGTGATCGAGATGGGCACTACATGAGTTACTGGTGCGTGGCGAGTTATATGTCGCGGGTGCCGTTGTCGTTTACGATGTGAAGTACTGCGGGACGCATGCGAGAGGCCGGTATGACGCGATAATGGCTCGTCCTCCGTCGATGGCGGACGTGGCCGAATTGGTCGGTGTCCTCGCATCAGACGGTGTCCGCGGTGAACGGCAAGCGTGTGTCCCTCGACGCGTGAGCGCGTGCAGGCTGCGATTGACCAGCTGATACCGCCCGAACTCCGTGGCCCGTGCGCTGGTGACCGCCCGCTCGGGCATTATCGGCGTCGTGACCACGACCTCGGGCCCACTTCGGTCCCTCCTCGATGCTGCTGGTGGCCCTGGAGGTTGCCGCCCGCGAAGCAGGGCTTTTCACGTCGGTGGCGCGGATCGCTCGGGCGCGGACGACGTGGCCAGCGCCTTCGATCACTTCCTCCGCGGCCGAGGCGATCGCGCGGGCTGCGCCGGTGGATTCTCTCGCCGAGGCCGTGGCCTCCTCAGGGCGCGTCCGTGCCGGTGGTCGCGGTCTCGCGCGCGCGCGTTCGGTCGCGGGGTGTCCGCCGTTCACGCGGATCAGCGCGAGTGCGCGAGCGCCTCGCGAGCACCCGGCGTCGCTGCACGGGGACATTGCTGCCTGCGTGGCGTGGGCCCTCAGGAGTGGTGTCGGAGGCGCGCGAACGCGTGGCTGGGGTGGCGCGAGGCGATGGATGAGGGCGGACCTGCCGAAGCGCGAGCCGCTCGTCGGCTCGTGGAGTGCGCGTTGTACGTCGCCGGACAGGAACCTCGTCGAGGACGGCCTTCCGGACGCCGTTATGTGCGCGAAACGACGAGGTCGCGGTCGGCCCTCCTGCGCGCCTTCGCCGAGGCCGCCGGGTGAGGCGTTCCGCGGACGTAGTCGGTCGCGGGTTTTGACGATGTGCTGATGCACGCCTGGCTGCAGCTGGGCTGAATATTTGCGCGCCAGGATTTTCGCGGA
>BNJV01001685.1_pt1 | contig 113676 bp, 96 predicted proteins | sample 8540591 | NCBI WGS metagenome assembly BNJV01 (sample SAMD00202457, study PRJDB9452) | human saliva metagenome | host: Homo sapiens
CAGGCTTCACCATGCCATGAATCGACATGCCATGTGCAATGCGTCGTCTGATATCCGTACTGTTGAAATCGTATAACGGCGTATTTTCGAGCGTGACATTCTTAGGGAGTTGCGTTGTGCATATGGGCGAATGTTTGCGCGGATAGATGATAATGGGGTAGTGATGGAGGATGAAATCGTGGTTTTTCCAGCGGTCGAAGTTCGCCCAATTGTCTGCTCCTATGATGAGTGTAAACTGATTTTGGGGGTAGGTTTCATGGAGTTTACAAAGCGTATCATAGGTATATGAGGGCTTAGGAAGGCGGAATTCGAAGTCACAAGCAATAAGGTTTGGCTCGTCAGCAAGGGCATTTTGTGTGAGTTCTAAGCGGTGGTTGTCGTCTAAAAGGTCGTTATCCATGCGCTTAAAAGGATTGAGAGGCGACACCATGAACCAGATTTCGTCGAGCCGTGTGTGCTGAAGTAGCGTCTTAGCCAACGATATATGACCCATATGAATGGGGTTAAATGAACCGCCGTAGATACCGATTTGGGGTGCAGTGAGCCTTATTTCGTCCACTTTTATTTATTGTTCAGGAAAGTCGTTATCAGTCTAAGAGTGTCTTGTTTGGCTGTTTCGAGGTCGTCGTTGACAACGATATAGTCGAAGTTTGGTGCGAAAGAAAGTTCGTATTCAGCTTTTGCGATGCGCTGTTCGATAACCTCCTGCCGATCGGTTCCACGTCCATTGAGTCTTTTTTTCTCAGTTCTTCTATCGAGGGAGGTTGTACAAAGATGCTTATGGCTTGACTGCCGAAGAATTGCTTTATGTTGCATCCGCCTTTCACATCTACGTCAAAAGACGACGTTCTCTCCACGTGCAATCTGCTCCTCAACTTCAGACTTTTAGTGTGCCATAGAAGCGGTTTTCATAAACTTCTTCGTATTCAAGGAACTCATTGTTTGCAATCTTTTCCTTAAATGCTTCGGGCGAAAGAAAGAAGTATTCTATGCCATTTTGCTCCGTTCCTCGAGGCTCACGACTTGTACACGAGATTGAAAAAGTGGAGATTAAGTTCAGGATGTTCTTTTCATCAACCATTGCACAATGGTGCTCTTTCCCGAGCCCGATGGCGCACTGAAGATTAGAGTCGGCCAGGAAACTCACCCAAATGAGAATCTTTTTTAGAGTCTTCTGGTTGTTGTTTGCTTTGTTCTGACTCGTTGGAATGAAGAAAGTCGTTGTTTTTGTTTCATCATATTCATCCTTTAATATCATGGTTTATTTTTGATTAGGAAGATTCTTTCCTACTTTTTATTCACTATTGAAGGATTATCTAAATTCTGCTATTTATAGAGCTGTTTCATTTCAGAATTAGTCGCAAGAAAGATGCATCTGTTTAGAGGTTCTACCCCTTTGGGAAGATATGTAGAGCCCTTTCATCTTTAACTTACAGTGCATTTAGCACCTGTTCCTTAATTTGTTCCAACTCATCTTTCATCTTTACGACGATATTTTGCATCTCCGCTTGATTGCTCTTACTACCAGTTGTGTTAATCTCTCGACCCATTTCTTGTGCAATAAAGCCAAGTTTCTTGCCAACACCATGGCCTTCTTCTTGCATTGTTTCACGGAAATAGTTCAAATGATTGGTAAGTCTTTGCTTCTCTTCGCTGATATCTAACTTTTCAATATAATAGATAAGCTCTTGCTCTAAGCGGTTTTTTTGTCGTAGTCAACACTTGGAATTTGTTCAAGACCTTTAATGATATTCTGTCGTATTTCTCTACACGGCTCTTCTCATATGGCTCAATACTTGCGAGTAAGGCTTCGATATTATTAATCTTTTCGTTGAATTTGTGTTGCAAAGCGGCCCCTTCTTGTTTGCGGAAATCTACCAAAGCATGGATTGCTTCGTCAATAGCTGTGGAGGCAACTGCCCATTCTTCGTTGGTGAGTTCTTCGTTTTTCAGTCTTTGTTGTGATATCAGGGAGCGCCAGAAGAGTGGCATACCAATCGGTAGGCTCAGGGATTCCGGTTTGCAATGAGATATCTTTTATCTGCTTATAATAGTTTTTCTACGAGCGCCGCATTAATGGAAGCAGCGTCTACAACGTCATCTTTTTTCAATCCAAATGGCAAAGTCTACCTTCCCACGCTCAAGGCTTTTTAGCTACCTTTATGGCGTATTTCCATCTCCTTTTCTCTATAGAGTGGGGCAATGCGGGCAGACAAATCTAATGCCTTACTGTTTAGAGATTTAATCTCAACATTAATCTTCTTTTTCTTTTAAAAAGTGACTACAGCTTTGCCGTAACCCGTCATGGATTGTATCATAATTGCTACGCGTTAAATTTCTGCAAAAGTAATAATTTTGTGGGAAAAAAAGCGTAAATTTGCAATTTATTAAGATTATATTTTTTTCATTTATGTCGTGTATATTAAACATTGAAACGAGTACAATGGTGTGCTCGGTTGCTGTGAGTAATGACGCAGAATGCATCTTTAACAAGGAAGATCATAGTGGTCCGCATCACAACGAGACGTTAGGTGCGTTCGTAGATGAGGCACTTTCTTTCATTGATAGCCATGGTTTGAAACTTGATGCAGTGGCAGTGAGCTGCGGACCTGGCTCATATACGGGGCTACGTATAGGTACTTCAATGGCTAAAGGCATTTGTTATGGTCGCGATGTAAAGTTGATTGCCATACCAACGCTTGAGCTTTTGGCTGTTCCAGTGTTACTTGGTGAGCATCCAAATGAGGAAGATGCGCTGCTGGTTCCTATGTTAGATGCCCGCAGAATGGAGGTATATGCCGAGGTGTTTGATCGTGCTTTGCATGTTGTTCGACCGATTCAGGCAGATGTAGTAACTGAAGAAACCTATAAAACTTATTTAGATAAGGGTATTGTTTATTTCTTTGGAGATGGTGCAGGCAAATGTATGAGTGAGATAAATCATCCTAACGCCCGTTACATTAAAGACATTTTACCACTTGCAAAGAATATGTTTCCCTTGGCAGAAAAGCGATTTGCCGAAGAGAAATTTGAGGATGTAGCTTACTTTGTGCCTTTCTATTTGAAAGATTTTGTAGCTAAAATGCCTAAGAAACTGCTTTAATTATGAATATTGAAGGATTAGATTACAACACACAACGTGAGAAACTAATCATGCCCGAGTATGGACGTGAGGTGCAAGATATGGTGGATCTCTGCGTGAACTTAAAGACAAAAGAAGAGCGTCAGGCTTGCGCTGAGACAATAATTGCCATCATGGAGCGTATGTTTCCACAGGGAAAAGAGAGTGGGGACTATCAACATAAGCTGTGGGATCACCTTGCAATAATGAGTGATTTCAAGCTTGATATCGACTGGCCCTATGATATTAGTGCGGCAAATAGAATCTCTTCAAAGCCTGAACCGATGCCTTATCCGATGGAACGCATACCAGTTCGTCATTACGGACATATCCTTTTTGAAGTTTTTCAGCGTCTAAAGACGATGCCAGAAGGTGAAGAACGCGATGAACTTATACGTTTGACGGCGAATCAAATGAAGATAGATTTGATGACGTGGAGCCATGGTTCAGCCGATGATGTAAAGGTTGCTGATGACCTTGCACGGTTTACTGATGGGAAGGTTCAACTCGATTTGAACTCCTTTGTGTTTAATAAGATTGCGGATAGGCCCATTGCTAATACGCCGAACAAGCGCAAAAAGAAGTAACTATGGAATCATTTATCATCGAAGGTGGACATCGATTAAAGGGTACTATCACGCCACAAGGGGCCAAAAACGAGGCACTTGAAGTGATTTGTGCCACGTTGTTGACGACTGAACCCGTGAGAATCAAGAATATACCCGATATTCTTGATGTCAATAACCTTATCATATTATTGCAAGATATTGGGGTAAAGGTGACGCGACATCAGCGTGGAGACTACACATTTCAAGCTGATGAACTGAATCTTTCCTATCTCGACAGCTTGCAATTTGTTCAGAAATGTTCCTCACTTCGTGGAAGTGTTCTCTTGATTGGACCTCTGTTAGGCCGTTTTGGCAAATGCAATCGTGGCTAAACCTGGGGGAGATAAGATAGGACGTAGACGCTTAGATACACACTTTCTCGGTTTTAAGTACCTCGGAGCAAAGTTTGTTCGTGACCCCGAACGTGATGTTTTCCGAATCGAAGCAGAACAGTTGAAGGGCTGTTATATGTTACTTGATGAGGCGTCTATTACCGGAACAGCAAATATTATCATGGCTGCTGTGACGGCAAAAGGCACAACTACCATCTACAATGCAGCCTGTGAACCATATATTCAGCAGCTATGTCACTTGTTAAATGCTATGGGTGCCAACATCAGTGGCATTGCAAGTAACCTTATTACAATAGTGGGGGTGGAGCGATTGCATGGAGCTTCGCACACGGTTCTACCCGATATGATAGAGGTTGGCTCATTTATTGGCATGGCAGCCATGGTGGGTGACGGCGTAAGAATTAAGAATGTGTCACTCCAAAACTTAGGAATCATCCCCGATGCCTTTAGGCGTTTGGGCGTAAAGATACAGGTTGAAGGTGATGATTTGATAGTCCCCTATCAGCCACATTACGTGGTTGACTCGTTCATTGACGGCACTATTATGACATTGTCTGATGCCCCTTGGCCCGGACTTACCCCCGACTTGATTTCTGTTCTCCTTGTCGTTGCCACACAAGCACGTGGCTCTGTGCTCATACATCAAAAGATGTTTGAGAGTCGTTTGTTCTTTGTTGACAAGCTAATTGATATGGGAGCACAAATCATTTTGTGTGATCCTCATCGGGCAGTTGTCGTGGGACATGATCACAAAATGAAGCTAAGAGCGGGACGAATGACCAGTCCTGACATCCGCGCGGGTATCGCTTTACTTATCGCAGCAATGTCATCTCAGGGGACAAGTCATATTGCAAATATAGCCCAAATCGATAGGGGTTATGAGGACATTGAAAACAGATTGAATGCTATCGGGGCTTGTATCAAACGTGTAAATGATTAAAAACGAAGACGTATATAGAATCGGAAAGCTTGGGAAACCACATGGGGTGCAAGGTGAAATATCCTTTCTCTTCACCGATGATGTGTTTGATCGTGTTGATGCCGACTATTTATTGCTATCTATTGATGGTATACTTGTGCCGTTCTTTATAGAGGAATATCGGTTCAAGAGTGCCGAAAATGCTCTTGTTAAGTTTGAAGATATCGACTCAGAAGGGCGTGCCCGTCAGCTCACGGGATGCGAAGTGTTCTTTGAACGCAGTCTTTCTGATGGCGCAGAACAAGGCTTGTCATGGGCCGAAATCATAGGCTTTACGGTCATCAATAGGCTGAATGATGAGGTTGTTGGGCATATAACAGAAGTTGATAACACCACCATCAACACACTTTTTGAGATTAAAACCACCACAGGTAAAGATATCTTGGTGCCTGCTCACGAGGAGTTGATTCACGAAGCTGATATGCAACGCCGTGAGATTCGAATGTCCATCCCTGATGGGCTGCTTGATTTATAACCCTAAGACGATAGAAAAAGAAATGAAAAAACAACAGATATGTATCCTCGGATCTACCGGAAGCATTGGTACTCAAGCTTTAGATGTTATCCGACAGCATAGTGATCGCTACGAAGTTTATTGTCTTACGGCGAACAACAGCGTAGAGAAGTTGGCCCAACAGGCACGAGAATTTAAGCCTGCTGCTGTCGTTATTGCCAACGAAGCACATTATGATGCTTTGCAACAACGGCTCAACGACCAACCAGAAATAAAGGTTTATGCTGGTAAAGAGGCCTTGGAACAGATTGTTTCTGCCTCACCTATTGACATGGTTTTTAGCCGCAATGGTTGGTTTTTCGGGGCTTGTTCCGACGATAAATGCCATTAAAGCGCATAAGAAAATATGCTTGGCAAACAAAGAAACGCTTGTCGTTGCCGGCGAATTAATATGTAATTTGGCCAAAGAAAACCATGTACCCATCTTGCCTGTTGATAGTGAACATAGTGCAATCTTCCAGAGTATTGTCGGTGATGCAGATAATAAGATAGAGAAAATTCTGCTTACTTGTTCTGGAGGTCCTTTCAGATTGTTCAGCCACGAACAACTCAAGACGGTCACAGCTGCTGATGCTTTGAAGCATCCTACATGGGATATGGGCGCTAAAATAACTATAGACTCGGCATCGTTAATGAATAAAGGTTTTCGAGATTATAGAGGCAAAGTGGCTCTTTGGCGTACCCGCTGACCGCATACAAGTGTTGATTCATCCCCAAAGTATAGTCCATAGTGCGGTCGAATTCATTGATGGTGCGGTGAAAGCTCAGTTGGGTGTGCCCGACATGCGATTGCCCATACAATATGCTTTCTCGTTCCCTGAGCGCTTATATCTAAAAGGTGAGCGCCTCGATCTATTCAAACAGCAACGTTTAGAGTTCTTCGAGCCCGACACAAATAAGTTCAAATGCTTAGCCTTGGCCTACGAAGCAATCGATAAAGGGGGAAATATGCCCTGTATTTTGAACGCTGCCAACGAGGTGGTTAATGCGGCTTTCCGTCGCAATGAGTGTTCTTTCCTTGGCATGGCCGATGTGATTGAGCAAACCATGCAGCAGGCAACATTCGATAAAAACCCTAATCTTGATGTCTATTTGCAGACAGATGCTGAGGCCAGAACCATTGCTCAGCGTCTTGTTTTTGAAGGCTTCAACCCTATAGAGTCATTCATTTTGAAAATAAAAACGATAAATAAATCATGGAAGTTATATTCATAAAGGCATTGCAGTTCATTCTTGCAATCTCACTATTAGTACTGCTCCACGAGGGTGGACACATGTTTTTTGCAAAGCTTTTCGGTATAAGAGTCGAGAAGTTTTATATATTTTTTGATGTCGGTATAGGGAAATGGACGGGTAGTCTGTTCCATTTTAAACCTAAAAACAGCGATACTGAATATGGGATGGGATGGCTTCCATTTGGTGGTTACTGCAAGATTGCAGGAATGATTGACGAGAGTTTCGACACCGAACAAATGGCTAAACCGGCTGAACCATGGGAGTTCAGAACAAAACCCTGCATGGCAACGGCTGCTGGTTATGATTGGTGGAGTCACTGTTAACTTCCTTCTTGCACTCTTCATCTATTCAATGCTCATGTTTGTTTGGGGCGATACTTACATCCAAACGAAAGACATGAAGCAGGGAATGCTGTTTAATCAAGAGGCAAAACGCTATGGTTTTAAAGACCATGACATTCTTCTTGGCACCGAAAAAGGGCAGTTTAAAGACTTTTAGTGCCGATATGTTCCGCGCAATCTCAAAGGCTAAGCGCGTTGATATCATTCGAAATGGAAAGCCAATGAGCCTACATTTGTCAGGAGATATTAATCTTTTAAGCATGATTAAAAGCACTCCGGCTTTCTGTCAGCCTTATCTTCCTGCCACAGTCGACTCTGTTCTTCCCGGCGGTCCAGGCGAAAAGATTGGTTTGAAGAAAGGAAACAAGCTGTTGGCACTTAATGGGGTGAAGATAACTTCAGCCAATGTGTTCCTTGACGAACTAAGCAAAATGAGAGAAAAACTATCTGCTTGCAAGACACATCAAGACAGTATGAAGATAAGAACGGCGCAGTTGGTATATCAATCCGATAAGGTTGACACCGCAAAAGCTGTGCTTACACCCGACTTGAAGTTTGCCATTGAGTTTCCAAGTATGTTGTCTCTCTACACACCTACACACAAAAGCTACAGCTTTTTGGCCGTTTCCCGGCAGGAGTTGCCTATGGTTGGGATGTGTTGAAAGGCTATGTGAGTGACATGAAGTATGTGTTCTCTGCCAGCGGAGCCAAGAGTCTCGGTGGATTTGGTACGATAGGAAGTCTCTTTCCCTCATCATGGGATTGGTATATCTTTTGGAAAATGACCGCCTTCTTAAGCATAATTCTCGCCTTTATGAATATACTTCCCATCCCAGCCCTTGATGGTGGCCACGTGCTTTTCCTCATTTATGAAATGATAACGGGTCGAAAGCCGAGTGAAAAGTTTATGATTCGTGCCGAATATACAGGCGTAACGATTATCATTCTGCTAATGATTGTGGCCAATCTCAATGACATTCTGAGGTGGTTAGGCTATATGTAGAATCTTGATGAAGCCGTTGTGTATCACAATATTATAGAAACATTTGTGTAAAATCAGTTAAGGCGAAGTGCCATTAACGGCACTTCGCCTTATTGTTTGCGTCATTTCATGCGACAATTTGCGTCATTTCATCGTGTGTTTTGCCGTATTTTACATGATGAGATGCATCAATTCATTTTGCCTTTAATTAGCAACTACGCCACCATTTCCCATCAATCTATTTGCCGTTACAAATATTCTAATGCGCAACGGCGAAGGTATTGGGTCAAGATTCATATTTTTTCGCGCCAGAAAATATGGTGGATTACGCTTAGAAAGCGTAACACCGATGGCGTTGTTCCCCGCACATCATCACTAAACCCAGGGTAGCCTGCACTATCGTTTGGCAACCCTGGGGCTATCGAAAAGCGCAACACCGGTGGCGTTGAAACATATATTTTGTAACCCCATTTTCTTTGGTTTATGCGGTAAAATAGGGGGAGGTGACGCGATGATTTGCTCCAAATCATTTTATGATGTGTGCCTTTACGGCTTGTGATAAGGCGCTATTCAATCGTTACTTGGAGTGGATTTTTCAGCCTTTCAGTTAGAGAATTGATTTCAAGTTGCCACATTTTTTGATTGCGAATGCCTGAACCAATCCAGCCAGCACCAAAATAATAGGTTGCCTTTTCATTCGGACGGAGAGTCGTTTTGCAGATAGCGTGCCCTGCAACTCCTTTACTTAATCGAGTGTTTTTCAACCAGCGGGGTTGCACTTTGCCTTTCAGGGAAGACGACAGCGACATAGATTTGGATGCCATGTCCCGATGGATTGTCGGTTGGATCAGCATATTCCACGTAGTTACGACCCATGTGTAGTGTGTTGACAGCACCCTCATGGACAACGAAACCAGCACAGAATGGCTGCGGACGACGTTGATTTTTCATACCAAACGGCAGCGTGATTGAAACTTGATCCCTTATCTAATGTAATCAAACGATGCTCAATGAGGTTGGTCTCTCCATTCACATTGGCAGGATTATAGATAAATTCCGCGCGGAAACGGAGGGGCCCGTTGTCGATGACACGATAGGAACTAAAGCAATAAGGCATAACAATGCTGTCGCCATGTAATAGGGCTGGTGTGCCACATCCAAGCGTAGGACCCACATTATAGCAATCAAGTCCGTTGCCATGGTCAAGATGTAACGAGAAGTTTCGCTTGACACTGTCGGCAGCTTCGGTAGCTCCCTGCTTGCGAAGTCGCTTCTCTTCCTGATTGGCGGCATAGACATTGGCATAGCGTTCGGCTACAACTAAGTTGGGAACAGACTTTAACCAGACGCCGATTCCATAGGCTTTCTCGCCTGTTTTCTGTAGAGCTGGCCCATAAGCACGATAGGCACAGCGGTCGTTTTCCCATGTAAAGTCATCCACACGCCAGGCATATAGTTGGCCATCTACACTGCTTTTGAAGGCTTGAGGCACGCCACGTGTAACGCTAAACACCGTCTTTTCGTGAGGGAAAAACGGCTGCATCAATCAGCAGGAGGCTATCAGATGTGAGTTGAGAGGCCACCTGTTGACCAAACGCATTGCGTATAATCAGCGGCGAACCATAAGCAGATTGCAGTCGCTGATAAAGCATTTTAGCATTGATTTCGACGACTTCTGCGCGTTGTTCTGACGTAGGGATTCGCGATAACAACTTTGACCTCATGACCTTTTCCCATTACAGGAAGCGATACAAAGAGACTGCACAGAAGCGTCGATATAAAGTTTCTCATGATTTATTTCTGTATGATTTTCTTTCCGTTTTGAATGACTATACCTTTAAAAGACTTGCCAACACGCTGTCCTTGTAGGTTATAAGTCATGCTCACTTGAGCCTTTTTTTGCTGCAGTTTGTGATTCGTTATCCCTGCAGGAATAGGCTTTCCCGTAGCATCTTTTAGGATAATGTCGAAGAGGAAAAGTCCGTTTGTTGTTGTAAAGACTACATCTCCGTCGGCTTTTACCTTTCCGATGCTTTCTTGAATGAGTGCTCCGTCATCAGGAGTAGTAAAACCCTTGCAAAACCTCTACATTGGCTTCAGCTTGCAAATAGTTTTTTGCTGCCTTACTTGTTGACTTGTAATGCACAGTGATAGTTTGTCCTTTTTTACAATTTGGGATAACAATGGCAATACCTTTTGCATTCAATCGTAGTACACGTTGCCCCTCATCATGGGCAATCAGCAGCTTACCTGCACTGAGAGGTTTGCTGTTTCCGTTGACAAAGATACCGAATTGAAGGCCTCGCCAGCTCTCAATGGCTTTCCCATTGGCTGAGATTGGAGAGGTGAATGGGCCGATTTCATTGGCTGAAAGCGTCTTTGTTCCACCCGAACGACCTATATTCTGTTTGTTAGAATAATAGTGTTTCCCGTGGTCATCAATGCTTTCCCAATTCGCATCTTGCCTCAATTGATCTTCCTCTTCCGTAGGCATGATTGTGAAATCCCATGTCTTTTTGGGTGCTTGTGCCTGCAAATCGAGTTCTGAAACCCAATCAGGAAGATAGCCAAGTCGGTGTTGCAATTGAGCCGCATAGAGCGAGCGAGGAGCCACTTCGAGTCCATGTGCCTCGTCACGCTTTGTGTGTCCATCGGCGAAAGTCACGTGCGTACCGTGGAAACCAATGATGGTTGGGGGGAGAGTCTTATACCATCGGTTGCTGTTTTCCCACCATTTGAAAGGCAGTTCGTCAGGGTTCGTGGCCGTACAAGTAAAGTTCCACATTGTAAGGTCATCGAGATGGTTCGGTAGTTGGGTTATATCTCCGCCCATACGCAACTGCATAAACCCACCTTTACAGCCATCAAATAGCGTTGCACGAGGCTGAGTTGCATGGCTTTCAAAGCAGTCGTCAGTTCCCCAAGTGCAGTTCCATATCACGTTTCCGATGCTGGGTTTCGACACACCGCAAGCGTGATACTGTCCCAATCCAGTGCGTTGGTCGCTGAAATACTTATCACTTGTTAGATAACCCCACGTGTTATCATAAACGTTTGCAATCAATCCGCGTGACGAACTGGCCATACGTACGGCCGAATGTCCTCGGTTTCCCGTTATCTCTACATCATAACAAATGACGTTTGCACAGTCTTGGAACGTCGCACATTCACTGATATTCTCAAACCTTACGCGTCGCATCCAAGAGTTAACCAAGCGTACAAAGTTGATAGGTTTATACGCTCCATCGTCTTGCCACGAGCCATGATGTTTGAAGTTTGGCTTGGAATGACCGCGGAAAGTGAGGTCTTCTACGCCCACTTCTGCATAATATCTGTACTCCGTTATCATCCATTGCTCACCTGATTTGACGGCACGCATGAGCGGTTCTTCAAAGGTTACCACGTTGCCTACAATGGATTTGATTTGATGATAGTCGTTAACGGTGACACCACTATTAAGGAGGTTCGTCATCGTGTGGTCGGGAGTACGTCCAAGAAGTTCATCTTTGATGACTTGTAGATTGGTATTTGGCTTCATTTGCAGACATATCCAATCGCCTACTTTCAGCTTAGAGACGTTGTCAACTTCGACACTAAAAGTTCCCTTTTGAGCTGTTCCATTCACATTTGCATAGATAGCTGGCGTCTTTACTCCATTGTTTCGGAAAGAAAGCAGTGTTGGAGAACTATATAACAGCTTTTCATTTGCAGGCAACATCGGGTCATTCATCGTGAGGAAAGTCTTGTCGCGACCAGCACCTTTCATGATTACTTGTCCCATAACGAAAGTTGAGACATTCAGACTTTTTCAGTCCCGTTTTGCTGTCGATGATATCATCATCTGCGGTGTGAGAATGAACTCGCCTTCTGGGAAATAGATGATTGCACGTGCATTAGGCTTCTTATCGATTTTCGATAGAATCGTTTTCAGTGCCAATCGGTCAGACTTCCCATCGTCAGGGATAGCCCCATAGTCCATCACATTATAGACAGTGTAGTCAGGGAAAGTCTCTTTGGGCAGTGAAAGGCCATGATTGTAGCCAGCATAAGAGAAGTCTAACAATACGTTTTGAGGGGAATTTGTAACAAATTCATTCCATGCTGTAGTATACTCTTGCTGTGCCCATAGAGGAGTAGCTGTCATAAGACAGCACAATATGTTTATTATCTTTGCATGTTTCATTTTTTGTAGCTTATCAATTGACTTAAAATCTGTTGCTGAGCCCACGGGTCATCAATCTCTTTTAATAGTTCTCCGAGTCGGTGACAGAGTGCAAGATAGTCGGCCTTTCGCGTCTCTGGATTGATATTATGCAGCTGATAGGGATCGTTCCAATCGTCAAAGAACAGAACGTTTTTAAGCTTTTTATTACGTGTTATGTAAAGTGCGAGGGTGTAACGCGATGTCTTTATGCCTCTTGCAGATGGGAAGTAATCGAGAACTTTGCCATCCGTTCCCTTTGCGCCCGTCTATGTTTTTGAATATAAAGAGCAGCGTCAGGACGTTGTATAGTAGCCTTCTTATTCAAGAAAAGTGATGAGTAATCATGTCCTTGAACCGATGAAGGAATGTGATGACCAAGCCCTGCTAAGCCAATCATTGTAGGCATAATGTCGGGTGAAGACATGAGCAGTGAGTCGACTCTTGGTGTCAAATGACCAGGGATATCTGACCATGAAAGGAATGTTCATAGACTCAGTGTATGGAGAGTTTTTGGGGTCTTCTGTTCCTTGACTGCACATCGTTTCTCCGTGATCAGATGCAAATACGACGATAGTATTACGTGTAAGCCCAGCTTCTTTCAGTGCATCGAGAATCTGACCAAAGGCTCTATCGACGCCACTTACAGAGGCAAAAATAGAATGCAGCAGACTTAGCTTTGTCCATGTTTCGCACTGCATTGTCGCGCACAAGTAATTGTTCGATAGGTTTATCCTTATATAAAGCATAGTCTTCTGGCATGCAGTCGTTTAACGAACGATAGGGACTATGAGGCGGATTCATACCAACCATGAGGAAAAATGGCTTTTTGGGGTCGCGCTCTCCATGCAGATTACGAATGTAGTCGGCTGCAATGCGTGCTTCATGTAAGGGAGACCACTCGTGAGGTTCATGTTTCTTACCCTCAGTATCCCAATAATGTGGATTCTTATGTTCATCAAATGTGCCGTAAGAATACCAGAAATTGAATCCATGTCGGCGTTCTTTTGGCGTATAAGCATCCCATACCAGTTGTTTATCTTCTACGTAATGACCTGGTCGAGCAGGGTCGTTTTGCTCAGGTCTGTCGGCATGTAGTTTGCCAATATACCCGCAATCATAGCCTGCTTGATGGAAAACGTCTCCGATACATGTGGTCTCTGGGCGAATAAAACTAAACGGACGGGACGAGTTACAGTTAACAGGCACGCCACTACGATTAGGATACATCCCGGTCAGTAGACTGCCACGGTGAGGACTACTCAGTGGACAGTTGCTCATAGCAGAGCTTAAAACCACTGACTCTTTAGCGAATTCATTCAGTCGTGGCGTATGTGTTGGATCACCACGAAACTTTACTTGTTCTGCAAATCCTTTCTCTTGCCATATTCCCAAGGCTGCATTTCGAAACTGATCTGGGAATACATATACTATATTAGGTGGCACATTGTTCCCTGCTACAGCACAAATAGCCTGCGGAGAAAAGACTAACAATCCCGCGAAAAAAACGTCTTTTTTTTCATTTTCTTCTTGTCAATGCTTCAAGGAAATAATAGTCTGCATAGTTCAATGGCACATCAATCTCGTTGTTATGAGGAATACTTCCAACCGAGTGCATTAGCAAAAAGCAACCATTTTTGCCAAGAGGTGCGCGATATTCTGGTGAGGAAAGTGAGCGAATTATTCTGTCGGCAAGAGATGTATAGCCATTATCTGGCAGGTAATTATTCATCTCATACAGCGCCGAAGCTATGCAAGCAGCACTTGAAGCATCGCGAGGTTCGTTCGGAATATTAGGCGCATCAAAGTCCCAATAGGGGATAAGATCATCGGGAAGATTAGGATTTTGCATGACGAAGTTTAATGTTTTTACAGCTTGGTCAAGGTATTTGCGGTCGTGAGTATAGCGATAACACACTGTATACCCATAGACTGCCCAAGCTTGTCCGCGTGCCCATGCGCTATTATCTGCGTATCCTTGTGCAGTCTGTCTATGTAAAACGGCCCCGTTGTTTGGGTCATAATCTACCACATGATAACAGCTTCCGTCCTTGCGAAATTGGTTTTCTAATGTCTTGTTTGCATGCGAAACAGCCACCTTCCAATAGGTAGAGTCACCGCTAAGTCGCGTCGCTTCAAACAACAATTCGAGGTTCATCATGTTGTCAATGATAACGGGACATGTCCATCCTCGCTTTGATTGCCACCCTCTATCTACGTTCCATGACTGGATAACTCCAGCCTTTTTACGGAAGCGAGTACATAGAGATTTGGCCGTTTGTATAATGGCTTTCTTGTATGCTTTGTTAGGATTGAGACGATAGATGTTTAGATAACTGCTGCCAATCATGAAGCCGACATCGTGATGCCAGGTAAGATATTGGATGGAATCTAAGGCTTCTGTAAAGCGTTTTGATTGCAAAAGCCACGATTTATCGTTAGTTAATTGGTAGAGATAACATAGACTTCAGGGAAGAATCCTGAGCACCAATCGTCTATCGGGATATAAACCATGCGCCCAAGTTTATCAATCGTTTTGGGAATGCGTACCTTTCCTTCACGTCCAATCTGTTGAAGCATCAGAGAATATTGGCGTGTTGAGAAGTTGATATCATTGTTAATGACGTTGCTGATGTCGTTGTTTTCAGCGTGGCAAAAGGCTGGTGTCATTAGAAAAACACCCAAGGATAGTAGTAATTTTCTTATTTTCATATCATCGTTTGTTTAATTCAAGTTCATAACTTAGTCCATCTTTACACATAAACTCAAGCGTTGTTGTTTTTGCTTTGCGTTCAACCAATCGAATGTTTGCCGTTGGAGTGAAGTCCCAGTCGCCCAATAAGGTTACACGAACAGGCAGTTCCTGGCTGGCATTCTTAATCCATGACCGGCTATAAACACTGCGTTCAACACGTTTCCCATCTTGATAGATATCATCATTCGGGCCCAGAATAAAGGTTCAAATCAGGCTGAGCAACCGTTAATATCAGCTTATTCTTGGCCACTTGGCGTACCATTGCGAGACAAGTTGTGTCGGTGAGCAGTACAGGACCACCCGGAAGGTACGACTTAGGCGTTTCAAAGATGACATAAGACATGGTGTGTGTGGGCTCATGTCGAACGATATGTGCGTCTCTGTCCTTTTTAATCACGGTGTAGAAAGGCTTAGAAGCAATGGTCTTTAGCCTTTCGGGATTAACCTTTGGCAATACAGCGTATTCGTATTCTGCACCTGCTGGGGCAGTGCCATGAGGGATATATAACGATACCCATTGTCCAGTATTGGGCTTGTTAGTATCATTATTGCGCGATTGTTGTTGGATAAGACCCGTAAAAGTCCATGGATTTGGAGAATAATATCCTGTGCCAAGAGCGTCTAAACACGTATTACTTTGGGGCTGATATGTTTGCCAATAGCTTTGTGTTTGTGGGTCATCGGCAGCCAATTGAAAGACAGTTGTCTCCGTTGGATGTTGCTTGTCGTTGTTCTCAATGTTGCTTCCGAGACATATAATGTCGTCATTAAAGAAGTGAAAAGATTTGCGTGCACGGAACGAACCATTATATTTATCGTGCTCATGCAGCTTTAATCCGAAGTTGCCATTAGTCTTTTGTTGAGACAAACCGCCTGCAAAAGCTTCGTCAGACAATAGCATTTCTTCAACGCCTGAAGAGGTATCGACATTCAAAATCTTGGCTTTCAGGTCGTCGTATGGCAGATGAATGCTTGTCGCACCAGGTATTCGGTTCCAATCAAAGCCTTCTTCTTGCCAGCCACTTGTCTTTAGGGTAACATCAATTCCTTTGGGGGCTGTTGATAACAACAGACTGCCATAGCCCAAATAACGGCCATAGAGATTCTCGCCTGTATAGTGTTCGCTACACCATAGATAGCGACTTGTACCACGAACAACGGCAGCCCAGTTGTCTCTTCGCTGTACGGCGGCACACGAATAGCCTAAACTGAGATTCCCTTGTGGGTCAGCTTCGGGTGAAATTCCCTTCAATCTAAACTCACGATAGATTTGTTTTTCTTTGTTGTTTGTCGTGTTTTGCGTTAGACGTAGATAGGCAGCAGCCATAGATTCGTCAAGTTCGTTAGCACCATTTGGTGTGCCTGCCCAAGCCATGTAAGCGTAATGCATCGGTGAGAGCTGTCCTTTTCCATCGGGATGACGCCCAGAAAGGGATAAGGGGAAAACTCAGTTTATTGCAGTAAAAGCGCATGGCCATCAACGCATTTTTAACGGTTTGATGGGCTAATTCGCCTATCGCAAACTCACTCCCACTAAGTAAATAGATCATTTGTGTAGCGCCATTGAGACCTCCAATCGCATAGGCTGGATAGTTATTACAATGGTGATAGGCTGAACCATCTATCTTAAAGGAATCCATTAAGCCTGGGGCTGGGCGACAACCCCAATCAAGCCAGCGAGAGAATGAACGAAGATATTGCACCTTTATGGGCGAATCTTCCATTAATAGGATGCTCGCCATACAACCCATTGTGGCTGTATTAAACGTATCCATATCCATTCCATTGCCTGTTGGCTTTACATAAACCTGACGCAATTGGCTATACCAAACCATTGTTGCTACAGCTTCATCTAATTTTCCTTCGGCTTTCAACACCTCTTTCATGAGGAAATAGGCGATATACATGCTGCGAAGACTATATCCGTAGTGGTGAATGTTACCCCAACAAGAGCCCCATGTGACGCCCTGGTCTGTGATATTGTCATACATTAGCATGAACATCTCACGCAGTTCCTTTTTATCTTCACTCGTAGATGCATTGTTATAAGCGATTGCTATCTGTTGCATGAGCTTGAAATAATCGTTCATTTCAAAGCCCGTTCGAGTCAGAATCTCCTTATCCCATTTAGGAAGCATACGCTCATAAGCCTCTGCATGGCGCACATACCATATTGGAGTACCTATAATATAGCCTTTCTTTCTCTTGATTTTATACGTGTCAATCTTGTCCCGAATGCCTTCCATTTGCTTCGGATAAAAGCTTAGATGGCGTATAGATTAGCTGCCGAAAGCGTTGCTCTATCACATGAATTTGCTTTTGTCTGTTGTGTGGTTAGAGGAGTCAAAGTGATGTCAGACTGTAACTTTGAACGCTTCAAAACCTGCAACCATTCGTTATGCGATTCAGGATTGACAAAGGGCAACAGCTCGTCAGCGGTTTGGTAACGGGGGTCCACTTTGATAGCGGTAATCATGTGATCGATATAAAGTTTCCCCGCCACATCAGGCGCTTCGACAACAATCTCATTCATTCCTGTTTCTGGTTTGCCTTTTCATGTCGCGCTCATAGCATACCCATGCTCCGCGCCATCCTTTGAAATTAAGGCTCATTGGGAATGAAGTGCAGAGCTTTCCCTGCTTTTGGAACTTGAAGACTACAGTCTTGTTGGGCAATGGACGCTCGTTGTAGAGCCACACGATAAAGGCAGATAGGTAGTTGTCCTGACTGCCCTTGAGGTGTGGTTCAAACTGTAAGTCTTTGTCAATAAACAGCTTTCCTCCGGCGTTGAAAGTCCATTCCAAAGACTTCTTGCCATTTCTGAAATGACGATCAGATAGGGAGGTTGTTCCTTTTTCGGTATGAATTTGGCGCAACTCGTTTGTTGTCTCAAATGAGAGCATACGACTATTGTCATACATCTGCGCATGAACAGATGATGAAACAGCGATAAGGCTAAGGCCAAGGATGACACATTTGAATGTGTTTAACTTCATATCGTCAATCAACAACTTGGATGTTTATTTCTTTTACGACTCTACTTTCTGACTTATAGTTGCCGTTTGTTGCAACAAACACAGCCTTGTATTGTCCCACCTTATTATATATATAGGTGTAGGAAGACAGACTTTCTGTGGTGTTCTTTATGCTTACGCCCCGATCAGGAGAGCAAGCGTTCGCCAAAATCAAGTCAGAAACCAACCATGAATATTTCAATTTAGCACCTGCTGCAGAGCTATGAATAAAGAAGTCTCCTTTTGATGAGCCTGTAAGATTCCACACTCCACTCGTATTATTCGATACCGTTCCATACTCACGATTGCCTGTCATTGTCTTCTGATCAGCCAAATTGTGGTGGCACATCATATTCAGTGCAGTGAAGTTGAAGCCACTTGCATAGAGCGTTGAACTTGTTCCATCTTTCATGGTGTTGACAATCTTCATGCCAACAACGTTAACTCGCGGTTGCGGAGCAATGTTGGTATGAGGTTTATAGCATGCCGCGATGGTGATACGCTTACCTAAATAGGGAGTGAAATCAATCTCATAGGAGCTGGCATTGGCTGCATTGCTCGGTGCAGTAGGCAGTTGTGCAGGCTCAACGAGGTTTTTCCATGAGAAGCTCTCTACCAAAGTAGAATCTTCTTTGAAGGCATTCTTTGCTAAACCAGGGAATGATTCTGAGATATAGAATCTCATAAGGTCAGCCGAAGAGGCTGCATTTCCATATTGATACCAAACAGAGAAGGTGAGTTTTGATGAGGCGATGTCGTCAAAAGCCACTTGATCGCGGTCCTTATAAGCATACTGATGGCCAGCTTCACCACTGTAAAAAGTGATGAAGTCGGGTTGGCCTGTCAGTGCAAATGTTAGGGGCGATCCTTTTTTCACAATGATATTGTCGCCAGCTTGCTGGGTGTTTTCTTGCGTAATCGCCTTTACATTTAAGGTAACTTGTTCCTTCATATCGTCTTCACACGCTGAGAGTATAAAGGCAAATAGAGGAATCCACATATATATATAGCGTTTCATGTTGTTTAATTTGTATTGAATGATTAAATGATTAGAGTCACTTTACACGACAAAGTCTATCACTTTGTCGTGTGTTCTCTATGCTTTTACTTTCTACCAACCAGGGTTATTAGCGACAATCTTTTTGTTGATTGCCATTTCATTCGAAGGAATTGGGGAAATAGTTATAGGCGTCAGAGACTTGGAAATAAGTGTAAACATTGGATGGTCCAAAGTTCCAGTTCGTTCCGTTTTTAGCTCTTTCAACCAGTGCATTCATATCCTTTGTGAAGTCACCCCAGCGAATTAAGTCAAATCTTCGTGTCATTTCAAAACATAATTCCATGGCACGTTCGTCTTTAATTGCATTGCGGAAGTCTTCTTGATTGAGTCCAGTGAGCGTAGCAATTCCTGCACGTTGGCGCACCATGTTAATGCATTGATAAGCCAAAGTCGTTGGACCGCCGTGGATTTCATTCTCACATTCTGCCACCATCAGCAACACATCGGAATATCGAAGGATGGGGAAGTTGATGAGTGTAAAGTTCTTATTCTTCTTATCGGGTTCGTATTCACGGCGCCATTTGCCACACATACGGCTGTAATCTGTTGAAGCTACGGCCTTTTCTCGGTCACCTGTCTTTGCTGTTGAAGGCATATCACCATAGCTATAAGATTGATTGTAATACTGAGTCTTTACTTCTTGCAACTTACCTTTCTCGAAAACGCGTCCATCAACGCCTTTACCCACTTTGGATTGTGTGTAAGAGAAGGGAGCAATATTCCAGTTCATGCGGTCTTTATCGCCGTTCTTTTCATAGAGTTCATAAAGCTTTGGTGTGCTCCAGAAGAAGCAATAACCGAATCCTGGGTCTAATTTCCCGGTGATATCTGTTTTGCTTGACAAGTCGGGTGCTTGGATTCCGATGATATTTCCCACACGACCTTCAGTGCGAGTATCCGTGCTATAGTTGCCCGTATATTCTGCTTCCCAGATACTTTCCTTGCCTGTTGTGTTATATTTATCAGAACATTGGTCGATGAAGAAATCCCAATAATGCGGTGCAAGCGTATGCCCTTCGTTCATAACTCTTTGTGCAAATGCCCCAGCCTTAGTGAAATAGTCTTTTCTTAAGGCCTCATTTGGTGTAGTATGATCGCGGAAACATTCGCCAGCTCTAAACATATAGACGCGTGCCAAGATGCCCCATGCAGCTGATTTTGTTATGCCTCCGGGCAAGAAACTGACTTCCGAAGCGTGCTTAAGTCCGTCAACACTCTCTTCCATTTCCTTGCAAATGAAGTCATAAATCTCTTCTTTTGGCGTACGAGCAGTTTGTAGTCCATACACCGATTGTGTGGAATGAGTTCTGAAAGGCACATCTCCCCAGCATTGAACTAAGTTGAAATAGTAGAAGGCACGGAGGAAACGAGCTTCTGAAGACATGGTCTTTATCATAGATTCTGATAGTCCAGGCACTCCATTCACCTCCTCCAAGAAGATGTTTGCACGGTTAATTCCGGCGTAAAGTGTATACCAGTATGCTGCGACTGCAGGGTCACTGCTGTTTGCATTGTTGCAAATCAACCCCCTCGTTGATGGCGAACGACCAGGTCCTCCATAGGCTTCGAGGTCGTCACCCCCTACGAGATAGAAGTAATCATTGCCGTAAAAGGCTGTCTCAGTAATAGGAGCATAGATGCCCTTTAGGAAGAGTTCAGCTTCTGATTCGTTCTTAAAGTAACTCCCTGACGTTGTACTTGTTGGTTCCTTGTCAAGGAAGTTACAACTCGATAGCAATGAAACGATAATTCCAAGCGCTATGATATATATATTACTTACTTTCATAATATGTTGCAGTTAATAGTTAGAAACCAAGATTAATACCGAAGCTGAAGCTACGGGCACGTGGATATGCTGAGAAATCTAAGCCCGGAGTCAGCGCACTTTCTCTAATAGACACCTCTGGGATCATAGCCACTATAGTTGCTAATGGTGAAGAGATTCTGTGCTGCAAAGTATATTCTGAGTTGGTCGATTCCTACGCGTGAGATTGCTTTTCGAGGAACGGTGTAACCCAAAGTTAAGGTCTTCAGACGCAAGAAAGAACCATCTTCAATGATGCGTGAAGAGAAGACACGATTTGAACTCGATGAGGTTGCACGAGGAATATTGCTTGTTGGGTTGTCAATCGTCCAGCGATCAGCATAACTTGCAAATTGATTCAGCTCGCGTGTACGGTTCCATGAGCTTTCAAACATCAGTCGATTGGCATTCAAAACGTCGTTTCCATACGACCATTGGAAGAAGAAACTGAAATCGAAATCACGATAGTTGAAGTTGTTTGTAAAGCCACCTGTGTGTGTGGGAAGGCCGTTACCGATGAATGTACAGTCGTTCGTGTTGATGACACCATCGCCATTTAGGTCGCGATATTTAGGCATTCCAGGTTGTGTGTTGGCTTCAGAGGTATAGTAAGGAACATTCGATTTCAGCGTATAGCTATTTCCTGACTTGTTGAAGTCATCCAATTTATACGTTCCTTCATAAATATATCCATACATAGCTCCCATAGAATGGCCCACCTTTGCAATGTAACTGCTTTGCGAATTGAAGTTCTGATCAAACTGAGCAGAGGTGAGTAAGGGCGGTCTGATTTTCTGAAAGCGCCAATACTTTGTTGCGGTTGAAAGCAATGTTAAAGTTGCTTGTCCACGTAAAATGCTTGGTCTTGATGTTTGTTGTGTTCAAGGTGATTTCAAGACCTTGGTTTCTTACCTTTCCAACATTCTTCATTGCACTGATGAAACCCGATGATAAAGGCAGACTCGATACCAGCAGAAGGTCGCGTGTTACCTTGTGATATAAATCAACTGTCAAGCCAATTCTATCGTTAAGGAAGCCCAAATCAACACCTAAGTTCCATTGCTCCGTAGTCTCCCATTTCAAGTCTTTGTTTGGTATAGAGACTGGAACCATGCCGACATTTGTATTGTCATTGTTATAAGGATAAACGCCACTGGGCACACTTCCCAATGAGATGAGGTCGCCTGTGCGGTCTTTTAAGAGTTGATAAATGCCATAGGTGTCATACTCACCCACGCGATTGTTTCCCGTGAGTCCCCAGCTTAGACGAAGCTTTCCGCTATTGAGCACCTTGCGAACTGGCTTCATAAACTGCTCTTCGGTAAAGTTCCAAGCCAATGAACCCGATGGAAAATATCCGAAACGATTATTGCCACGGAACTTAGAACTGCCGTCGGCACGCATCGTCATCGTAGCATAATATTTCGACTTATAGTTGTAATTGAAGCGTCCGAAATAAGACATCATCGCCCAAGATGACTTCTCTGAGCGTGTGATGGTTGGTGTTCCGTCGCTCATTCCAGCCATTCCTAAGCTCTCGTTTGGTATTTTTATCGTCTTGAAACGATAATATTCGAAGTCAGAATTCTGTAGTGAGAAAGCCCAATAAAGAATTGAAATAATGGCGCTTTTGAATGTTTGTTTGCCAAGTTAAAGTATTCTCATTGAGCCATGTTTGACGTTGAGCACGCGCCACTTGTGCATTTACTTTCTCTATAGATGTCGGTCCTCCATAACGTGTTTTCGAGTTATTGAAGTTATCCGTATTCATGCGGTTATCCGTATATCCGCCCGAAACCTTCAAACGAAGTCCTTTCATGAGTTCATATTCTACGAAGCCATTAAACTGCATGTAGGTAGTGGTGCGTTTGTTATACTCATTGTTCAACGACATGATTGGATTGAAACGATAGTCGTTTGTGTTGTTCACATCCTCATCCGTTGCACGTTCAACAAGCGTATGAAGTGGAACTCCTGGCTGGGTCACTGGACGATAACCCCACACACTATAGAATAGGTTGTTCATGCCAGAATAAGAAGTCTGCGAAGGAGACTGCCCCGTTTGATTCGACTGTGCATAGTTTACATTGAGGTTAACTTTCCACTTCTTATATTTTAAATTGGTTGCCAAGCGTCCCCTGAATGCGGTTATAATTAGAATTCTGCACAATACCATCTTGATCAAAATAAGATAGTGAGGCAGTATATCTAACGTCTTCACTTCCTCCCGTCAGACTCACATTGTGATTCTGAATAGGTGCTGTTCTGAAGATCATATCCTGCCAATCATATTGAGGAATATGCTTATAATCGTCCATTGTCCATTGCTTTCCATCATAAAGCGATAGATATGAGTTCTTAACAATCTCTGGATACATCTCATTTTGCAAGGCAACAAACTCATAGGCATTCATCATGGGGATGGTCTTTGATACGCTCTGCCAACCTACGCTGCCGTCATAATTCACCTTTGGACGGCCTGTCTTACCGCTCTTTGTAACGATAATCACCACACCATTTGCACCTCGCGCACCATAAATGGCTGCGGCAGAAGCATCTTTCAAAACATCAATCGAAGCAATATCCGAGGGATTAATTGAACTCGCGATGCTTGGATCTTCAACCGGGAAACCATCAATAACATACAAAGGGCGAGTTCTCTTGCGTCAAAGAGTTGTTGCCTCGAATCACAATTTTCATGTTTCCGCCAGGCATACCCTCATTAGAAGACACGTTGACTCCCGCCAAGCGACCTCCTAAAGTCTGGTCGAATGACGAAACAGGAGTACTCGTTAGCGCACTCACATCTGCTTTAGACACCGAGCCCGTGAGGTCACGTTTCCTCACTTCTTGATAGCCGACAACGACTACCTCGTCAAGCACCTGGTGGTCTTCCTGCATCGTGACAGTCATCAGTTTCCCTGTTTGCAACTTCTGTTCTTGCGTGGTATAACCTAAGAACGAAAACGAAAGAACTGCATTCTTGCGGTCGGTTTGTAGACTAAAAAAAGACCATTAACATCGGTGACAACACCGACATTCGTCCCTTTTATCATCACACTTACTCCCGGCATGGGTTCACCTGCATCGTCTTTTACGACGCCCGAAACCTTGATTTGAGCACTCATCACGATTGATACAAACATCAATACGAATGATAAGACGCTTCTCCGGGTAATGATTTTTTTAAATTTACTCATGATTAACAAGAAGGTTATATATAATTGTTAGTTTGTTTCCGCAAAATTACAGACTTCGTTTTAACTGGTATAGAATTATAATACAAATTCATTCCAAATTCGTACAATCCCCTTGAAACCCCCTCTCACACGGCTATCTTAGCCTTTCATGGCAAGGAACACACACGGCAGCAGCTTACAAGTTTATTTAGGCCTTTTCCGCGCCACGCTGTAACACCTAAAACCTCTTTTTGGTCTTTCCGCGCCACGCGGAAGCACTGAAAAATCTCTTTTGGTCTTTCCGCGCCACGCTGAACACCTAAAACCCTCTTTGGTCTTTCCGCGCCACGCGGAAAGCATGAAAATCTCTTTTTTTGGTCTTTTCTGCGCCACGCGGAAGCATGAAAAATCTCCATTTGGTCTTTCTGCCACGCGGAAGCGTGAAAAATCTCATTTTGGCTTTCTGCGCCACGGAAGCATGAAAAATCCTCTTTTTAATGCTTGATACGTCGTATCTAACTCCCAAAATTCTCTTTTTAGCGCTTGATACGTTGTATCTAACCCCAAATTCCTCTTTTTAGCGCTTGATACGTTGTATCTAACCCAAAATTTCTTTTTTAGTGCTTGATACGTTGTATCTAACTCAAAATTCCTTTTTTAGCGCTTTCATACGTTGTATGTAACATCGAATTTCTTCATTTTGGTGCTTCATACGTTGTATGTAGCATGAAAATTTCCCTTTTTTTCATGTTTATGTCGTTGTCAGAAGCACTTTTTTTCTCCATTTGGTGTTTTATGTCGTTGACAGAAGCGCTTATTTTTCTCCATTTGGTGTTTATGTCGTTGTCAGAAGCGCTTTTTTTCTCCATTTGGTGTTTATGTCGTTGTCAGAAGCGCTTTTTTTCTCCATTTGGTGTTTATGTCGTTGACAGAAGCGCTTTATTTTTCTCCATTTGGTGTTTATGTCGTTGACAGAAGCGCTTTTTTCTCCATTTGGTGTTTTATGTCGTTGTCAGAAGCACTTTTTTTCTCCATTTGGTGTTTATGTCGTTGATCAGAAGCACTTTTTTTCTCTATTTCATGCTTATTGCATAGTGTTCCTTCAAATCATGGTTATGCGGCAACCATAATCTTTTTTCTTAGGCGTTGTAATAGCCAGAAATAAGCGGGGATAAGGAAGATGTCGGCCATTATCCAGGCTACAGGGTCGGCATAACAAACGCCGAGCCATGCCATGGCAGGCACCAACCAGAGGCTCACTCCACAGCGTGCGAACATTTCCATCACGCCACTCATCATGCTGAGATTGCTGTAACCGAGGCCTTGAATGCTATAACGAAGGATGACGAGAATGCCTAAAGCCGGATAAAACCAGTTGCAAATGCGCATCAGTTGGGCGGCGTTGGCTATCACTGCATGCTCACTGCTGTCGACAAAAAGCATCATCATCTGGTCGGCAAAAGGATAGATGACAAGCACTGTCAGAACAAAATAGCCCATCACTAACCACATTGCGTCACGCACTCCGGCTTTTAACTCGATCGAGTTTCTTGGCACCCTATGTTCTGACCGCAATAGGTTGCCATGGCCACACCCAATGTTTTCCATCACGCAAGTAAATAGATATTTAATGCGGACGGCAGCCGTAAACGAGGCCACATACACGGTTCCCAAAGCGTTGTTTGCACTTTGAAGCATGATGATGCCTATCGAAGTGATAGAAAATTGAAGTCCCATGGGCACGCCATTATTCAGGAGAATACTGATTTTTTTGTTGTCAAAGTCGCGCTCATCTCCCATGGGAACAAGTATTCGCATGTTGCGTTTAATGAAGCGCCAGCATAGCCATGAGGCAAAGGCCTGACTCAAAAAAGTGGCAATACCCGCACCTTCGACGCCGAATTTCAGGATTAAAATCAGTATCACATCCAAGAAAACGTTTAGCACTGAGGATATAATCAAGAAATAGAATGGCTGTTTCGAGTTACCCAAAGCACGAATCTGACCCGCCAATAGGTTATAGGTTATGGTGAAAGGTATTGTGCAAAACTGTAGAAACAAGAATACATAGGCATCGTGGAACACTTCATTCGGTGTATTCACCATGTGCAAAATCTTATCGCATAACACACAAGAGAGCAGCGTAATCACCACTGCCAACACCGCCGCTATACGGATAGCATTGCTCACATAGCAACGCATCTTGTGATAATCTTCGGCTCCGAAGGCTTGCGCTACAGGGATAGCGAAAGCCTGCACAGGCTCCGTTGCAGAAACCCATAATAAGAAACATGATGCTGCTTGAAGCCCCAACGGCAGCCAAAGCGCCTACGCCAATCCAGCGACCCACAATGACTGCATCGATGATGAGATAGAGTTGTTGAAGGATATAGCCTAAAACGAGTGGGGTAGCAAACGATAAAATAGCCCGAAAAGGCGCGCCACTCGTCATGCTTGTTTCGTGTTTTAATGTGTTTTGTTCTGTCATTCCTGAATCTTCTTTACCTTTATATATCATTATAATAAAAACCATTTTGTCTTCTTCTTCAATAGCGTTGAGGCCACAAACAGCGAGTTTATGCGTGCTCATTCGTGCTTTCTATTGCTTCATTCAGCTTACGATAGAATGGATGTCGGCAAAGCGTTGCCTTGTCACCTAAGATAATCAACTTCATGCGGGCACGCGTTATGGCAACATTCATGCGTCGAAGGTCGTTGAGAAAACCTATTTGTCCTTGATCGTTGCTACGCACAAGAGAGATCAAAATGATGTCACGCTCTTGCCCTTGAAAGCCATCTACGGTGTTCACGCTAATGGAATGACGATAGGGTTTGAAGCTTTCGCGCTTGCGAATCAGCCGTCTTAGATATTGCACTTGGGCGCGATAAGGCGAAATAACGCCTACATCGATATGCTCATCGAGTATGCGTTGCTTGCCAATCTTCTTGAAATAATCTTCTAAAGTGTTGAGAGTTAACTGGGCTTCGGCTTTGTTGATACGACCAAACGACTCACCCACAAACGACTCTCCGCTATCACCTTCTTCGTCGTCTACCTTTGAATCACGCCATTCTATCGGTTCATCGAGGTCTAAAATACCGCGATTTCGTGTCTGCGGAGCACTCTCAACTTCACCATGATAGAACCAATCGCTTGAGAACTTCATTATCTTTTCGTTCATGCGATATTGTATTTTAAGTAGGGTAACAACGTCGGGTTTGTGCTCAACGATACGCTCCATGAGAGACTTTCCCAATCCGGCTTTGAGCGCAGCTATGCTCTTTACCATCGGCGGAAGCTGGCAATGGTCGCCTGCAAAGACTACTCTTGTGACACGACGCATGGGAATCCAGCACGCCGCTTCTAAGGCTTGGGCAGCTTCATCAATGAAAAGTGTGCCGAATTTCATGCCTTCTAATACTCTGTTTGCAGACCCAACAAGTGTTGAAGCCACGACACGTGCCTCGTCAAACAGGGCGCTGTTAATGCGTATTTCGAGTTCAGTGGCGCGCGCTTTCAAAATGCTCAAACTTCTGATGGAAACGCTCATCGCCTCGTTTGCGGTGGCTTCTCAGCTCACGGATGGCCTTTCGAATGGCCCAAAGTTGAGGGTAGTCAGGATGACTTTCGAAGCGTCTTTCATACGTAAAGCCTAACATCTTGTCGTTCACTCGCGTCGGATTGCCAATGCGAAGCACATTAATCCCGCGGTCAACCAACTGCTCTGATATCCAGTCTAAAGCCATATTGCTTTGTGCACACACAAGCACTTGGCTCTCTTTCATCAAGGTTTCGTTGATTGCTTCGACCAAGGTTGTGGTCTTTCCTGTGCCCGGTGGTCCCATGCACCACAGCCACATCTTTGGCCCACAACACTTCGTTTACGGCACGTTCTTGTGTGGGATTGAGCCACGGAAAGCGTTGACTCTCAAAAGCTGAATCGCTGGGCTTGCTGGCCCGAATAAAACAAATCGCGCAGGTAGGCCAATCGATTCCCCTTGGCATTGATTACGCGATCGAGTGCATCGAACATGCATTTATAGCTTGTTTCATCAAAAAACAGCTGCACACCCACCTGTCCTTGCGCGTGCTGAAGGTCGATAACACGTCCTGCATCGGGGAGAATCACAACCATGTTATCGCCATCTACATACGACACCACACACGAAAAGTTGAAATAGTGCAATCGTTCTTTGGCCTCACCATTCACCTTTTTGTAGCGTGAAGAATATCGCTGGGGCGTCCAAATTCAAAGTTATGTTCGATGTCTTGGTCGGCAGTTCGCCTGACCTCTAAGGCCATTTGATTCATCGAATTGTAGTAACTTCGCCCCACAGACAATGGAAACCAGGCATCGCCACGCTTCACTTTTCGCAAGAGTCCCATTGCTTCGGTCTGCTTGCGAAAGGCTTCTTTCTCGGTGTAATACTCCATTTGAAGAAGCATCTTCTGGCGTTGTAATTCCTGAATTGCTGTAGTTTGCATCCTCATTTCGCGTGCAAAATTAAGAAAACTATCATGAATTCTCATTATCTTTTGCAGCATGGAATCAATCGTTTTGAATCATTTAACTATTGGGTATAAGCATAAGGTTGTGGCAACTGACTTGCAAGCGGTGTTGCATGCAGGCGAGTTTACGTGTTTGTTAGGCCCAAATGGTGTTGGCAAATCAACGTTGTTGCGCACCCTTTCGGGCTTTTATTCCCACCCTTGAAAGGCTGTGTTGAGCTTAATGGAAAGGACATTTCGCAACTCAAACCTTATGAATGTGCGCAGCAAATAGGCGTGGTGTTGACAACAAAGTTAGACACTGCAAACATCACTGTGGCCGAACTTGTTGGCATGGGACGCTATCCTTACACAGGCTTCTTTGGCCGTTTGAAGGCCAACGACCAACAGATTGTCGATGAAGCGATGGCGATGACGGGCGTCAAACCACTGCAATCGCGACTCATCCACACGCTAAGTGATGGCGAAAGGCAAAAGACTATGATTGCAAAAAGCACTCGCTCAACAAACGCCTGTGATATTCCTTGATGAGCCAACTGCCTTTCTCGATTATCCCAGTAAGGTGGCAACGATGCAGCTCTTGCATCAATTAGCCCACAAACTCAACAAAACTATTCTGCTCTCTACCCATGATATAGAACAGGCTTTGCAGGTTGCCGACCGACTATGGCTGTTAGATGACGGCAAACTTCATGTCGGAACACCTCGCGACCTGGCTGACAATGGTTCGTTGGGAAACTTTATTGAGCAAGGAAACATCACCTTTGATGCCGCTCATTTGCGCATAAACATAGGGGAGGGCAAGGCATAATGTCATGAGGTTTCATTCATTCTGCATCACGAAAAATGCAGAATGGCGGCATGCTTTAACGCCACACATCTCCTGAAACCATACCTTATGGAACTCATTTGTCGGCATTTCTCTTCTTAGAGAGATTGAGATAGTCTTTAAATTCCAATTCCAACTGTATCCATTCAGCCTTATTTTCATTGTCATCTATTCCCGGATTAGACACCGAAAGGCCCATTAATCGAATGGCATGTGCATTATCATAGTTAATCATTTGCAGCAAACGCTTGGCCAAAGGCAATATATCGTCCTTTGTTTTCAATAGCTTATGGCTCGTGATGCTACGCGTTATCTGTTTGAAATCGGCATATTTGATTTTCAGTGTCAAGGTCTTTCCTTCAAAGTTTCCTTTCTTTATGCGCGCTGAAAGTTCAACAACAAGGTGATAAAGTTCTATCAACAGGGCCGAAGGCAGACTGATATCTTCAAGAAAAGTGTGCTCACAGCCAACCGACTTTCGCGTGCGTTGGGTGATGACGGGACGCTCGTCAATGCCTCGTGCATAGTTATAGAACGAAGGACCAGCCTTTCCAAACACCATCGTTAGATGCTCCAAAGAGCATGCCCGCAGTTGAAGGGCGTTGAAGATTCCCATGCGATGCATGCGCAAAGCCGTCTTTGGACCCACTCCCCAGAGGTCTTCTACGGGCAACTTTGCCACAAAGTCCAACGCTTTGTCAGGGTGAATGGTGCATATTCCGTCGGGTTTTCGATAGTCAGAAGCTATCTTTGCCAAGAGTTTATTATACGAAATACCAGCCGAAGCCGTAAGATTCAGTTCGTCTTTTTATGCGTTGTTTGATTTCCTTTGCTATGTCTACAGCGAGTGGAATGCCTTTCTTGTTTGTGGTAACATCAAGGAAAGCCTCGTCAAGGGATATGGGTTCGATGAGTTCTGTGTAGTCATGAAAGATGCGATGTATTTGTGCCGACACCTCTTTATAATGCTGATAACTTCCTTCTACGATAATAAGGTCTTTGCATAATCGCTTGGCCATCTGCACCGACATGGCCGAATGAACGCCAAACTTGCGTGCTTCGTAGCTGGCAGTAGACACAACTCCGCGCACACCATCATAGCCTACGGCGATTGGTTTGCCGCGAAGCTCGGGATGATCTCTTTGCTCTACGCTCGCAAAGAAAGCGTCCATGTCGATATGAATGATTTTGCGCATCAGCTAAAAACCTATTATTCCTTGATTTCAAAGGAAAGAAAACATAAACTCATAACAGCTATTTCAAATGTGCATTGATATTGAAAGTCAACATCCTCCTGTGGCTTTTATGCTCTCATGAATAACCTCTTTATTATTAACGAGTTACAAACCCTTTTCCAATCTGCCTCATATCACGCGGCAATCTCAGTCATTTCATGCGGTAGAGTGGCACATTTCATGCAGTGTTTTGCCGTATTTTATACGATAAAATGCCCCAAACCATTTTACCATGAATTATCAACAACGTCAATATTCCCCATTCTCCTTAAATAACCTCTTCTATTTCAAAGGCTAACTAATCTGCTTTTTCTTTGGAGAACCAAAGGTTGCTGTTCGTTAAACCTGTGAAACGAGGAAGGCAAGGAATTGGAAATGAGGCTTTGTTTATAAGCACTCAGTCGTCAAACGCCTGCAAAGCGAACCATTACAAACAGCTGACTATCCTCTACTTAGTCCTTAACAAGGGGTTGAATCTCAATCTTTTGTCTCTTTCGGTGAAAGCCGAGTTGAGCAGCTCTGTCAGCCGTTTCATCCCCTCGCTTGCCCCCCATTTGCAACTGCTTTACATGTTGAAAGGCGTTGGTATTCACGGGATTCGGGTCTATGAGATAAATCGGAACACCAGGTCGACAGTATTGTAACAACCCTGCAGCGGGATAGACATTGAGACTTGTTCCGATAACAACGAGCAGGTCAGCCGACGTCACTTCATGCGCTGCCGGGGCTATCATTGGAACGCTTTCTTCAAAGAATACGATGAAAGGTCGAAGCAAACTACCATCTTTAGCAAGTGTACCTGGCTCAACATCACTATGCTCTGGCGTTAATGTTTCAATGTATTCAGGGTTGTAAGGGTCGCGACTTGAGCACACCTTTGATAACTCTCCATGCAGATGAATGACGTGAGTTGAGCCGGCACGCTCATGGAGATTGTCGACATTCTGCGTCACAACAGTCACCTCATACTGCTGTTCCAGCGACTGAATGAGGCGATGTCCCTCGTTAGGTGAGGCATTCCACAACTTCTTTCTTAGCATATTATAGAAGTTTGTCACCTTAGTGGGGTTGTCTTCCCAGCCATGATGTGTGGCAATCTCATCCACAGGATAGTTCTCCCAAAAGGCCATCGCTGCCGCGAAACGTCTTGAATCCACTCTCAACCGACATGCCTGCACCCGTAAGAAACACTATTTTTTTGAGATTTTTATTGGTCATCTTTCTTTGTTGTTTTTTTGTATCTTTTCATCATGTGTTTACTGCTTTGTCATGGCACGTATAGCCTAACAATGTAAACGTGTTACAAATATATATAAAAATTATGTGAAGCCCTTTACATTTTAATAAAAATTAAAGCATCGTTTCTTTTTCTATTCAGTTTTATTCTGCTATCTTTGCATTTGATTTCGAAAATATAGTATCATTTAAACCAATTGATTTAAGATTTTTATGGATAAAGTAAGCTATGCTCTCGGCATAGGCATCGGCAGACAATTGTCTCAGATGGGTGCCGCAGACCTTAATATTGACGATTTTGCACAGGCAATTAAAGACGTTATTGCGGGCGATCTGAAGCTCGGCGACGCTGAAGCACAACAGATTGTGCAGGAGTTCTTTGCAAAACAAGAGGAGAAACAAAAGGCAGAGGCTGCCGAAAAGGGTAAGGCTGCAAAAGCAAGATGGTGAGAAGTTTCCTCGCCGAAAAACGGCAAAAAGGAAGGTGTTATTACGACAGCTTCGGGGCTGCAATACCAGGTTTTGCGTGAAGGAAACGGTCAAAGTCCAAAGGCAACCGACACAGTTGAGTGTCATTATGAAGGCACTTTGATAGATGGAACGAAGTTCGATTCGTCGTATGATCGCGGACAAACCGCCACGTTCCCACTCAATCAAGTGATTGCCGGATGGACAGAAGGTCTGCAACTCATGAAAGAAGGCGGCAAGTATCGCTTCTTTATACCTTATGAACTCGGTTATGGCGAGCGCGGAGCAGGTGCATCTATCCCTCCATTCTCTACGTTGGTATTTGATGTAGAGCTTGTATCAGTGAAATAATATACATTATAATAAGATTAGAAAATGAAGAAAATCGCAATCGTAGCCGCTATGGCTATCGCTGCCGCAACATTCACTGCGTGTGGCAATTCGACTCAAAGGCCGATCTGAAAAACGATGTTGACACGATGAGTTACGCCATGGGTATGGCTCAAACCCAAGGTTTGAAGGACTTCCTCGTAGGTCGTATGCAGATCGATACTACCTATATGGACGAGTTTATCAAAGGACTTAACGATGGAGCTAACGCTGGTGACGACAAGAAGAAGGCCGCTTATTACGCTGGAATACAAATAGGTCAGCAGATATCTAACCAGATGATCAAGGGCATTAATAGCGAAGTGTTTGGTGAAGACTCTACAAAGAGCATCTCATTAAAGAACTTTATGGCTGGTTTTATTGCCGGAACAACGGGTAAAACAGGTAGCGTGAAGATGACAGCTGAGGAAGCTCAGCAGATTGCTCAAGCCAAAATGATGGCTATTAAGGGCAAGAACATGGAGAAACAATATGGTCCTAACAAGGCAGCTGGTGAGAAATGGCTCGCTGAAAACAAGAAAAAGGCAGGGCGTAAAGACGCTTCCTTCTGGCGTACAATATAGGGTAATAAAAGAAGGAAAGGGTGCAATGCCTCAGGATACTTCAACAGTTGTTGTCAACTATGAAGGCAAAACAATCGATGGAAAGGTATTCGATAGCAGCTACAAGCGTGGAGAACCTATCACACTTAAAGCCAATCAGGTGATTAAAGGATGGACCGATGCGCTCGTACATATGCCTGCTGGCTCTGTATGGGAAGTCTATATTCCTCAACAACTGGCTTACGGCGACCGCGAACAAGGCCAGATTAAGCCCTTTCTCTGCACTCATCTTTAAGATTGAACTCGTAAAAGGTTGGCGGAAAATAAGATTGTAAACAATGAAAAAAACTAATACTCTTAGCGCTCGTCTTCATGGCGGGCGTTACGCTTACTACACAGGCAAAGGATAAGAAAAAGAAGCCTGTTGCCACAACACCAGCGTCAATAGTGAAGCTCGTTTCACCGAATGATACGCTTAGTTACCTTGCCGGCATGTCGGCAACTGAAGGACTTGTGGCTTATCTTCAACAGAGTTTCCAGGTTGATACAACGAATATGGCTGACTTCCTGAAAGGATTTCGTGAAGCACAGACACGCGTTTCAGACCCTGCTTTCAAGGCTTATGCTGCGGGAATGCAGATTGCTGAGATGGTCAACAGCCGTATTTTGCCGAATATGAAGCAGGCTTTCGCTGGATCAAAAGATTCTATTGAGCACGCAATGTTTATCAATGGATTCACTGCCGCACTGCAAAACGACACGACTTTCTTTACGCAAAACGAGGCAACTAAGCGCTATCGTCAGCGTATGGAGGATGTTGTTGAGACACGAAATGCAGCATACAAACAGGAAAATGCAGACTGGTTGAAGGCTAATGCCAAGAAAGAGGGCATGCATACTACGCCTTCTGGGCTGCAGTATAAAGTGCTTGTAGAAGGTAAAGGCCCTATGCCTAAGGAGTCAGATAAGGTAAAAGTGAAGTACGAAGGACGCTTAATAGATGGTACTGTCTTTGATAGTAGCTACAAACGCGACCCTCAAACCAACACGTTCCGATGCAATGAAGTCATCAAAGGATGGACAGAAGCGCTCACAATGATGCCAGTTGGCAGCAAATGGGAAGTCTGTATACCAGAGAATTTGGCTTATGGCGGAAGACAAGCAGGGCAGATTAAGCCTTACTCTACACTCATTTTCACCGTTGAATTGGTAGGTATAGAAAAGTAAAATCATTTATTCCTCATACTGAAAGCGCGGAGATTGAAAGATTTCCGCGCTTTTTTTGTCGATTCAAATAATATTAATTATTTTTGTTTTCAAATGATTTTGAGGGATGTTTTCAACGTGTTGGAGCACAGATGTGTATTCTATGATAACGTAAACACCCTGAAAACAGGAAAGAATATAAATGTTTTTGAACTCAATTTTTGAACTGAAAAATGATAAAGAAATATCAACTTGGAACATATCTTGACGAGATTTATTCCTCATTTCCCGAGGCTCAACAGCGCCCAATGATTGGAATCACAGCCAATTATGCTGATGGTGATGCCATGATACGAAGCGTTTACTATCGTCAAATCGTTAAAGCGGGCGGCACACCCGTTATCATTCCGCCAGTGGCCGACCATCAAGTAATCATCAATATGCTTGATCGCATCGACGGACTTGTGTTTACTGGTGGCGCAGACTATAGTCCATTATGGAGTAATGAGGAGCCTCTTAAAGAGTTAGGTCACGTTAATCCAGAGCGTGATTTGCCTGAATTGTTGCTCACAAGATTAGCATATAACCGACAGATTCCTATTCTTGGAACATGTCGTGGCATGCAAACCATCGCCTTAGCTTTAGGAGGTCGGCTGACCCAAGATATTAAAACACCACTCAAACACGTTCAAGATGCAGTGCGAGAAGAGCCTACTCACAGCATAAACATACGTGAGAAACAGTGTGTTGTTTGACCTTTATGGCGAGAAGACTTATGTCAACTCATTCCATCATCAGGCTGTAGCTGAATGTGGAGATAAGTTCCGTGTCACGGCAACCGCACCCGATGGAATCGTCGAAGCGATTGAAAGTAGTGAGCAAAAGGCTATCATTGGGGTGCAATGGCATCCTGAATGGCTTGAAGAAGAGGGACTAAAACTCTTCCAATGGCTCATCCATCGCAGTGTAGAATTTAGCAAAGCAAAAGACATTCACCATCGAATTCTCACGTTTGATAGCCATTGTGACACGCCAATGTTCTTCCCTCAAGGCATTCATTTCGAACAAAGAGATCCACGAATCCTATATGATCTCCACAAGATGTCAGACGGAAGACAAGATGCAGTGACGATGGTTGCCTACATTCCTCAGCACCCAAAGCCGGGTGAAATCCCTGAAAACATGACGCCGAAGCAATATGCTGACAGCATATTTGACCAGATATCGGCCATTGTTAAGCGTGAAAACGCGTATGTTTCTATCGCGAAAACACCTCACGATCTCTATCTAAATAAGGCGCAAGGTCGCAAGAGTATCATGCTCGGTATAGAGAATGGACTGGCTATTGAGACTGATATTGCGAACGTAGAGCACTTTGCTCGTCGTGGAATTACTTACATCACGCTTTGCCATAACGGCGATAACGACATCTGTGATAGTGCTCGTGGCACGGGAACGCATAACGGAGTAAGTGTTTTTGGCGAGCAGGTTATTCACGAAATGAATAGACTTGGGGTTATGGTTGACCTCAGTCATGGGGCTGAAAAGAGTTTTTATGATGCATTAGAGATAAGTAAAACGCCTATCGTTTGTAGTCATAGCAACTGTAAAGCGCTTTGCGATGTGCCACGAAATCTAACCGATGACCAGCTGAGAGCACTCGCTGCAAGAGGCGGTGTGGCTCAAACCACGATGTATCATGGCTTCCTTCGGAAAGAAACTGAAGCCACAATACTCGATGCAGTGGCCCATCTTGAGCATGCAATCGACGTCATGGGAATCGACCATGTGGGTGTAGGCACCGACTTTGATGGTGATGGTGGCATCGTAGGTATGGCCGATGCATCCGAAATGATCAACTTTACCATCCAATTGTTACGCCGTAAATTCAGCGAAGAAGATATCGAAAAGATTTGGGGAGGCAATTGGCTTTAGGGTAATGCAAGCCGTAAAAGACCAGGCCGAAGTAACGTTTTAAGGAGCTTAAATCAATGCAATGCTAACCTCAAATGTGTGGATTGGCGTTATCAACGCTATACAATCATTATATACATAGTAGGATAGTAGCATTGAAATCCATAGAAAAGACAAACAGGGATGCACGCTTTGTGCATCCCTGTTGACGTATTTCATGTTGTCATGTGCAACTATTTCTCTGAATATATCACTTGAACCATTGTCTGACCCACTGCTTTCAGCGTGTTCTTATCAATGTTTTCCATATTATCGGCAAGCGTATGCCACGTTGGTCCAAAGCTACTTTGCTGACAATCTGGGTAATATGGGATAATGTCTATAGTCGGAATCTTGGCAAATTGGTTAATAGGCACATGGTCATCTGTAATCATTCCTCCATCTTGTTGAGGGAAATAACTTCCAAAACCAACTGCTTTGCAGCGCGCCAAACCTTGTTTACTATCGCCGAAGCATATTGCATTGACATGCCTTCTCTATAGAATCGCGCGCCAACTCCACCCACCATATCGAGTAAAATGCCATAACGTGCCTCGTAACCTCGCGGCAAATTCTTACTCCAATACTGTGCTCCGAGTGCCCAACTATCGGCATTATCGGGGGTATTTGCCCATTGAGGTGTCCCCCAATCTTCGGCATCAAAGCACACAAAGTCAATGCCAAGTTGAGCGTTTAAGGCTTTATCGCCTTTATTGTTATGGATGATTCGTGCCAACTCGAGCATCACTGCAACGCCACTTGCGGCATCATTTGCGGCAAGAATTTGGCTTGTGCCAGTTCGTACTATCAGGGTCGTTATCGGCCCAAGGACGGCTATCCCAATGCGCACAAAGCAGTATTCGGGTTGTGGCTTCAGGGTTTATACAGGCTATAATGTTGCTACTCTTGAGCTTAGTGCCGTCATATCCGGTGAGTGTTGCATCCTGGGTGGTCACCTTACAGCCATATTCCTTGAACTTCTTCACTATCCATTGCGCGCAACGTTCATGCTCACGGCTGTTCATATCGCGTGGACCGAAGTCGCATTGTGCCTTTACAAAGCTGTAAGCGCTATCGGCATTAAACGATGGACCGACGGGAGTGACTTTCTCAATCTCCTCTACTTCCTCCGTGTTTTCAACACTCTTACTTCCTTGTTTGTAATAGTGGAGTCCACCGATAGCCACTGCAGCCACGACAACTCAAGCATTATCTTCATTGATTTCTTCATTTTTCTCGGTTATAATTGGCCGGCTTCAACCATCAACACCACACGTTCGGTGAGGCGATCTACACCATTCGGGTCATATTTCTTCGTCAAAGAGGCGCCAAAAGTCCATGCAAACGCTTGCCAAAATCCCGCGCGAACAGGGCCTAACACGGCTTGAAGTGCACCATAAGCAGAGCTTCCACACTCGCGATATACTAACTTAATGAGCAGTTTTTCCCTGTTGATAGGTGAGCTTCTTCATGCGTGGTGTGTACTCTTCTTTAATGCTTTGTTCCACATATTTGAGGTGAGCGTCCTTGGCTTTCTTGTTGGGTAACGTCTGAATATAATCGTAAGTTTCGATAATTATGCGGTTAACCTCCTTGGCTATCGGTAGCACTTTCTTGACATTATAAACCAAACGGTTGTATGCCATGCGTTGTTGTGCGTTCTCAAATACGGGTTGTGGGTAGACATATACATTGTTAAGTTCTACATATTGGATTGAATCTCGCCCCTGAAGTACCTTTCCTACGCGCACCATTGGTACGAAAGTAGGGTCATCCATATCGACAGTTCGGTCCTCAGGAGCAACGCTTTCAGGGCGTTTCCCATCTGTTTTTGTCTGCGCACTCAATGGTAACGACAGGCAAAAAAGCAACATAATCAAGTAAAACTTGTAGTACATACGCTCGCAAAAGTACGTATATTTTTGGATAAAAAGAAAGAAATCAAGGGGAAAAAGGCGAAAAATGGGCATATTCTATAAGTCATAAAGTATGATGAGTGGGATAGCGTTAGTAGGGAAAGAAATGGGATATAGCCTGTAACATAAATGGGGTTGCAGGGTCATGTTTTTTTCAAATCAGTTTAGTGTTTCATGGCCGATACAAACCGCTTTGCCACAGAAGCATCATAACCCTCATTTCCCTTTGTTTTATGTTCCTTTATCCCCAGCGTTGTAAAGTGCCACAAATCACGCAATGTTTTTGCGTCATTTTCATCGTGTAAAATAAGGGCTAATCATCGCTCATAAAATAGCCCAAACTTATTTTTACGCATTTCATTATCAACAACATCGTACCCCCAATTAACTCAAACATGACCTCCTCCATTTCCATAGCTAATTACTCCACTGCCCTCTTCTGTGAGGGCTGAGGGAATGCTTTGTAATTGTCTTACACTGATGTTATACCTTTATTATCAACTGACTGCCACGCCCACAATTGTTTCACCACGCAACTCGGTACGAGTTGTTCTTTTTGATAGCCCGGGGTTGGCGAGGAAACGAGCCTACCCCGGGGCATACGTTCGCAGGAGATTCAACGCCGTAGGTGTTGAGCTTTTTCTGAGAAAAGCATGGTTATAGCGAGGGTATTTAATGGTGGATTACGCTTAGAAAGCGTAACACCTACAGCGTTGAAAATGTTCATGTCATAGCGTGATAGACGGCAATATACGCATGAATACATGACGGATTACGCCGAAAAACCGCAACACCTACGGCGTTGAAACCTACATTCTACACATGAGTTTTTATAATTTTTGGCTCACACATGACCTCATATTCGTCGCTCACCTGCTTGCCGTCTTTCGTACCTTTAGCCACAATGCGGTTTAATCCAGGCTGAAGTGTGACATGGAAGGTGCAGAGTGAGTTGTCGTTGGGCGTGAGTGAAGCCTGTTGTTTGCCATTAACCGAGAGCACAACCGATTTACAATTGGAGAACACCCATAGCTCGTTATTGGCCTTTTTCGCGTTTTGTTATGCGCTTGCCAGCAATATATACCATTGCTTCGGGATTCCAATTAGCCTTATAAAAGTAATAGGCGTCCTTCTTGATACGGCGATCATACGTCACAAGTCCTTTGTCGTTGATGCCTGGGCGGTCACCTTCCGTGCGGTGAGCAGCACCAAAGTCGAACATGTTCCATACGAAAGAACCCCATAGATAAGGCCGATGTGAGAGGATATCCCAATTGCGAATGTGATAGAAAGTCTGCCAGTTCTCGGGATGCCACCAGCTATTTGGCTTTTGGCTGTTGCAACGAATCTTGTTGATGATTGACTGAAGCGCCGGCACCATACTCACTGATTCCGATGCAGAGTTGAGGGTGTTTGGCGTGCATTTCGTCAAGGAAGGTGGCCAAAGTAGACGGCGTTGAGCCATACCATCCATCGTAACGGTTCCATGCCATCACGTCAGTAATGAAGTTCATTTGCCCCATTTGGTTGCTTGCACAGGTAGTAAGTCGCGTGTTATCTTCGGCATGTGCCAGTCTGTTTAGTTCTTGAATATAGTCTAACGGGTTATCACCTTCGTACTTTAAGTTCATTGAATAAGCCCCAGAAACAAATGCTTGGATGATTGAATTGCTGGCGAATGAGCTCAATAAGTTGCTGTTTTTCCATTATCGCGGAAAGCCTTACTGTCTACAAATCCCTTATCGGCGTAACCACCAGGGACCTACAAATGGAATCTCAGCCCACGTCACAATGCCGGCCCGATCCATTTGTTCATAGGTGTAAGCTGCGTGAGGATAGTGGGCCAAGCGAACGGCATTGACGCCCATTTCGCGCATGAGTTTTAACGTCTTCTGCAGTGTTTTCGCGTGTGATGGCATTGCCAACAACGGCTCTATCCTGATGTTTGCAAACACCATGTAGGGGAAGATGTCGACCATTGAGAAAGAAACCGCGTGATGGGTTGACTTGAAAACTGCGTAAACCCAAAGGCTGTTCCACCTCGTCGAGTAGTCGATTGCCTTGTCGTAGGCTCACTTTCACCTTATACATAAATGGGATCTTCGGTGGCATTCCATAGGTGTGGGCGATGCAAGGTGAAAGGAATGGTGTGGCGTTGTACCATAGATTGCGCATCAAGCGCCAATGTCTTTTGTTGTTTTAAGACCGACTTTGTACCGGCAAACACCTCTATCGACACATCAACAGCTTGTTTGTTATGAGTAGGATTGTCTATAATCACATCGGTTTGCACGTCAGCTTGTTGTGCATTTACCTTCGTTTGTCGCAGATAAAATGCCTGGCGAGGCATAGTCAAGTGGTGAGATGCAGATGCTGTCTGTAAGCAAAAGAGCAACTTCTCTGTATATTCCGCCATAGAAATTAAAGTCACCTACGAGCGGCATTACGTCCAACTGCTCGGCATTATTGACGCGAACGAGTAGTTGGTTTTGGCCACCATAGGTTAACTTATCCGTCAGTTCGAAGATGAAAGCGCCATAACCTCCGCGATGTTCTCCTATGTGTTTGCCATTTAAAAAGAGGTTAGTCACGCTGTTGGCCCCTTCAAAGCGTATGAAGATGCGTTTGCCTTTCCACGATAAAGGCACGTTAAGTGTGCGACTATAATTGCCGATTCCGCGTTTATAATCAGGCTTTCCACTGAGTGCATCAACGGCATTCCATGTGTGAGGGAGCATCACTTTGCGTCCACTTTCCTTTTGAACTTCGTGAGAAAAACCTGAATAACCAGTTGTCATTGAGCGGCAAAATGGCACGTTGAGCCATAGAGAACGTGGCGACACATATAAGGGATAACAGCAAAATCAGCCTTCGGTTGAGACTGATTTTGTTGTGGTTTGGAGTATTAGGAGTGTACATATACATTGTGTTTTAAGTTATTCTTGGGTCAGTGTGCAGCGGTATTGGCCATGCAATGCTTGGTCGTTGGCAGTCAGTGTGATGCGATAGACGCGCTCACCCCATACCTTCGAAAGCCTTGGGTCGGTGAGTTCGATAGGTGTTATCGTAGGCGTGAAGACACGAGCATCATAGTTTAACGTTGCTTTTACCTGCTTGATATGCAGTTGAATACATCCCTTTTCGCGAACTTTCACGTCGCCCCAGGTCATGAAGTTCAACTGGTTGGGAGCCTTTTTCGCACTAAGTTGGAAGTCGTCTGTAATCACCAATTGTTTATTTTGCAGCGCATAAGCCCGTGTCCAGCGTTCAACAGCAGCCTCTTTTGGATAGGCCTGAGCGATGTCAACACTGAAACTGAATCGCTTTTTATCGACAGATGGGTTCATGGAATGATATTGAATACCATTGTGTTCTGACTGCCCATTGATGATAGGTAGATTGTGATAATCACTTTGCATCGTCCAAATCGTGTAGCGTTCGCTGCTGAATGTTTTCTTTGTATAAGTGCCAACGCCGACATCTATGAGTATAGGTAGGTTGTCAATAGCCAGAATACATGAGCCAATGTCATTGTGATTGTGGCTTTCATTGTTGTGCCCTCCCTTTGCCGCGAGAAACAGATTACCGCGTCGGATGTAACAAAACTCCGTCTGAGGGAACCATGAAAAGTGGGGTGGACGATAGCTAATCTTCTCTTGTTTCAATTGAGATTGGTAACGAATATTTTGGAGTTCTTGGAACAGATCGAGCCAACTTGCAGGCAGTTTTGGTGGGAAAAGCCTTCGCACGTTGAGCCGCCATACCTCTCATTTCGGGGCTGTTGACAGCCAAACCATAGCGATAAATGAGCATCGTATTGAGGTCGTTGGCCCGTGCAGAGGCATCAGCGAAGTTGACAACCCATTCATTTCCGATGGTCGAAGCAGCGATATATTCGCCCATTTTCTTAACTAATGGTGCGTCGAAGAGATTGACTTTATTTCCTGTAATGAGTGAAAGTGCGGAGAGATATTCAAAGAGTTTGCCTGCCGCATGGCCCCAATAAGAAGGTCCTTCCTCACAAGCGCCGTCGCTTTTCACGTAGTTTAAGTATTCATCTACAGACTGCATGGAAAGCCAAATGGCCTTAGTGAGTACTTCGGGATTATCTTCTAACAGCATGAAACATAACAAGGCATTGGCATTACACCATGGAGTCCAGTTGTTAAGTAGGCGGTCTTGCTTATAGTTTCGAGCCATCCACCAAAAGTCATTGCGTTGAATGAAGGGGTCAAGTTCACGTCGTTGTAGTTCAAAACGTAAGCGATTGGCTATTATTGGGTCTACTTTGTCAAACTGATCTCTCATGAAATAATACGTCCAAGAGAGTAATTGTGCGACGTCACCTTGGCGTAATTCCAAGATGCTTTCACGGTAGTCAGGGAGTGCTCTCTTGCTTTTCTGATAGGCAGAGAGGTGAGCTGATTCCGCCCATGACGTCATTTCACAGAAGTACATTGCACCATTTATCAAGTCGTTTACAAAGCGTCCGCGTCCTTCTGCGAGTTCCGCGACGAGCAGATTACACATGACATTGATATTCCGATTGTATGGTTTCTGCATGGTGTTTCGGTTACCTGATCGTTCATAGTCTAAGTAATCAGTAGCCCGAACGACTTGCCATTGGTAGTCAAGTAAAGGCTCTGCAGCCTCTATAATGGCTTGTTTCTCTCCACCAAACAGCGTGTCCCAACCAGCTCGATCAGCATATTTTGGGAAAGGAACCCATTGTTGTTGCATCACAAGTGAACGTCGAATGAGTGCCTCAGTAGCATGGTTTTGCAATACGTTTCGTTGCTCATAGGCTTGTGAAGTGCAGAAAACCATGAGACATATCCAAGCAATGAATATCGTTTTTTTAATCATATCATCCTTTAATTCAAAAGATTCCCGCTCAGATTCACATCTCTCGGGAATCGTCATTCATCTACATATATAACCTAAAAACTACCAATCTTGGTTCTGCGTAAGGTTGCCGTTCTTTTTCTATTTCGTCGGCAGGGTATCGGCCAAAGATAGTCTCGTTTTTGTCACAGAACGTGTGTAACGAGGCTTTCCTGTGATATCTTTTTCCTCACGTTTATTAAGAGTTTCCAACATGTTCCAACGTTTTAAGTCACTGAAACTCCAGCCTTCTCCCGCCAATTCTACAGCTCTTTCATGACGTATTCTGCTGAAAACTTCATCCTTAGTTGTAGCATTTAAATAGGTGGGGACCACTGTTGATGGCTGGCATTTCAACCCCTTTTCGTGCACGAACTTGGTTGATTAGTGCCACAGCTTCAGTCTGATTGCCCAATTCATTTCTGGCATTCCGCCATCATTAATAGTACATCTGCATAGCGGATTAGAGGGAAGTTGATAGGTGTATCCGCTCTATTGTTGATGCCACCTCCCATATTTCCTTCGGGAACGAACTTGCGCCAGAGGTATGTTTCGTAGTTCTGATTGACACGAATATAGCCTTTTCCGCTCATGATTGAAGGCGCAATGACGAATTCACAGTCTTCAATTGCGTTGGCATACCAGCCAGTATAGCGCGTGTAAGGCAAGATAACAGTCATATTCATGCGTGGATCTCGCTCCTGATACATTTGTAAGAGCTTTGCCTTTGCTTCTGGATAAGCTTTCACTTTGCCCTTTTCGAGGGTAGAACGGAACGTCTTTATCTTGATGTTGTTATTCGTTTTAATGCCTGGAAACCAATCATCCCAGTCGAAAGGACGCCCATCTTTGTACTCGTAAGTATCCACAAAATGAGGTGAAACCATTACATTGTTCCAACAACTTCCAAAAGATTCTCTCGTACCCATATAGAAACACATCGGCATTCCATGGTCCGTTCCGACGCCACCCATGTTTTGTATGGCGAAGATCATCTCCGAACTTTCGTCTCCTCCGGGCTTAAACAGGTCGGCATAATTGTCATATAACGCATACTTTCCTGACGAAATAACTTGCTGGAAGCAATCTTTTGCATGCTGATAGTCCTTTGCATAGAGGTAGACTTTACCCATTTGAGCCAATGCTGCGTATTTCGTTGCACGCCCATAATTAGCTTTGTCCCACGCTTCGGGAAGCTTATCAGCAGCTTCTTTGAGGTCTTTGAGGATGAAAGCACGCACATTTTCAATGCTCTCTCGCTTGTTTTTCATCTCACTATAGCTTTCACTTACGATGACACTCTCGTCATATAGGGGCACACCTCCAAAGAAATCCATCAGCGTAAAGTAGTATAAGGCACGCATAAACTTAGCTTCTGCCTTATATTGTACTTTCAATTCATCGCTCATTTGGCAGCGATCTACATTTTGAAGTACACCATTTGCGCGTGCGATTCCTTCGTAAAGGTTTTGCCATTTCCCTAACACGCGACCATTCTTTACGTCATAAGTGCCTCTCTGTATAGTCTGATAAGACTGCGGATCATATCCCATTGCGATGCCACCTAAGCCATCCATGGCGAACTGTAGACCGAAAACGTCTTCCTTTTGCATTTGATTGTAGACGGCCATCATAGCCTCTTTAGCATGTTCTTCATTACGATAGAACTTCTCATTACTAAGCTGATCGCCTGGGAAACGATTCAAATCATAACAGCTTGACAATGATAATGTCATTGCAAATGCAACGAATGATATATATTTTAGTTTCATGTTTGCTTATATTTAGAATGATACATTCAGACCAATTACAGCTTGTTTCATTGAGGGATAAGCCATTCCACTAACTTCTGGGTCAAATCCTTTGTACTTAGTAAAGGTGAAGAAGTTCTCCAAACTGCCGTAAATGCGTACTCTTTCAATGTTAAGTTTCATCGTTAATGCCTTAGGAAGCGTGTAGCCTAATTGCACATTGCGAATCTTTAAGAAGCTTTTGTTCTCTAAATAAAAGTCACTTAACTTCGTGTTTTGCTCGTCCTGATAGTCTACAAGACGTGGATAGGTGGCGTCAGTACGGCCTTCTACCCATCTGCCATCAGCGACTTCTTTGTTGATTTGATATCCAAATCTCACGGTAGGAGTATTATATGCCGCGTGCTGCCAATAGACTTTAGCTCCGAAAGCGCCTTGAATCAGCGCCGAAAAATCAAAGCCTTTCCACGCCATATTAAGGTTTACACCCATCATAAACTTAGGATTCGGACCATCACTAACAATCTCTTTGTCGTTGTTGTCAATGATTCCGTCGTTATTTATGTCTTTATAGAGCAGGTCACCCTTCTTTGGTGTGCCGAAGGCGGCAAACGGATTAAGTTTATTTCCGTCTGCACCTGTGGGGGCATTATCAATGATTTGTTGAACGCGTTGCATGTCTTCATCTGTTTGAAGCAAGCGGTCAACGCGCAAAAGATATTGAGAATTGATGCTATGTCCTTCCCAAATGAGGTTCGCTCCGCTAATAGCCATGCCACCTTTATCGGTTCCTTTGAACTTGTTTACTTTGTTCTTGATATATGTAAAGTTTGCCGTTGCGCCATAGCTAAAGCCATTCACCTGGTCTTGCCAACCCAAAGTGAACTCCAATCCATGGTTTGTCACAGTGGCACTATTCACCTTTGGTAAGCTCGTTGTACCATGAACAGCTGGTGCCGGCAGGTCAATGAGGATGTCAGTTGTACGCTTATTGAAATAATCTAAAGTTCCAGTAAGACGATTATTGAACCATCCGAAGTCCAAACCAACGTCAAATACCTTAGTGCTTTCCCATGAAAGTAGACTGTTGGCCAAGGCTATTTGCGCCATACCTGTTACCATAGTGTTGCCTAAAACATAGTTTAATGCACCCTTGTCACTTGTGTAAAGTGACTGTGAAGCATAGTTACCCACGTTATTGTTTCCAAGAGAACCATAGGAAACGCGAAGCTTAAGATTGCTCAACTTGCCATTAAACGCCCCCTCCATAAACTTCTCTTGGTCCATGCGCCAAGCCGCAGAGAGTGATGGAAAGTATCCCCATCGCTTGTTTTTCAAGAAGCGTGACGATCCCATCGGCCCTGAGATTGAACTCTAATAGATAACGATCTTGCCAGTTAAGGTTTAGTCGACTGAAGACAGAACGCATGGCCCATTCTGATATTCCGCCATTAGCGCTGGCCTGACCTGTGGCACCATCAAGCACACTCATGCCCAAATCAATCATGTCTTGCTTTGTAACATGAAGATTCTTTGCCCGATATAGTTCCTGACTTGCACCGAGCATATAGTCTAAAGTGAGGCTGTTCTTGAAGAACTTATGGTGATATCTCAACACAGCATCATTGAAATAACGTTCTATTTTGTTATCTTCATTGGTGATGTTAAACTTGGTTTTGGTGGTATAAGTGACTTGATCGGTCAGGAAGTTCCAGCCTTCTAACAACACGGGTTTACGCATGATGTCTTCGTCAACCAATTCATATGAATAGCTCAAAAGCAAGCGAAAGTCCTTTCAAAGGCTTAATCGTTGCAAGAAAACGAGGGTGGAAATTGTTCTTACGATCAGTGCCATCCCATTTAAAATGCGCGTATCAATGGGTTGTTGTTTGCACTTTGTGCCGCGTCTTCATCATTGTTCATAGCGCCAAATCTGCCATCGGGTGCACGGAAAACCATGCCTGGTGTCGTTGCAGAAGTATAGGTAAAGACGTTTGAAATCTCATGATATCCCGGCTGCATATCTGATACATACCCGCTCACTTGAATGCCGATGTTCAACCATTTGGCTACGTCGGCGTCGAGATTCAGGCGGCCATTATACTTCGTAAACCCTGAATTATACATCACACCAGGATTGTTCATGAAGCCAAATGAGCCATAGAAGCGTATCTTGTCAGAGCCTCCAGAGACCGAAATGACATGATTTGTTGAGGCTGAGCATTTGAAAGTCTCGTCAATCCAGTCGGTATTAGGATATTTTAGAGGGTCTTTTCCAGCGTCATTACGCCAGGCATCAATCATCTTTTGACTGTACAAAGGTTTCTTTCCGCTATTCGTGTAGCCTTCGTTAATTAGCTCCATGTAGTCAGCATAATTGGAAACAGGAGTCATTGTCTTGCGAATCGACTCGAAAGAAACATAACCATTGTAGTCCACTTTAATCTTTCCACTCGCTCCTGTCTTAGTAGTGATGAGCACAACTCCATTAGCTGCCCGTGAGCCATATATGGCAGCAGAGGCTGCATCCTTTAGAATTGAGATAGATTCTATGTCTTGTGGGTTCACCGTATTAATGCCAGCTTCCGACCCATCGATAATAATCAGGGGCGCAGATGAGTTTAATGTGCCCTGACCTCGCACCAAAATAGAAGCATTATCGTCTCCCGGTCGGTTGTGATTAGAGGTTACTGAGACTCCGGCGGCTAAGCCCGCAAGTGCTTGAGAGACATTGGTTAGAGGACGACTCTCGGCAAGTTTCGACACGTTTATAGACGAAACAGCGCCTGTCATGTTTACTTTCTTCTGGGTACCATAGCCTACTACGACGACCTCATTGAGCAGTTTGTTGTCTTCTGCCAATGTAATCGTTACCGATTTCCTGCCTCGTAGTTTCACCTCTTGTGTCGTATAACCAATGTTCGACACAATAAGTGTGGCATCAGCCGACTTCACTTTTAGTACAAATTGGCCGTTAAGGTCGGTCACACAGCCATTGGTTGTTCCCTTTTCCAACACAGTTACGCCAATCATCGGCCCCATGTTGTCAGACACACTACCTGTGATAGTCACCTGATCTTGTGCTACTGACGACGGCATTCCACTCTTATCAGCGGCCCAAACCCTACCATCGTGCGCATGAACTGACATTGAAGTCAGGGCAAGCGACGTACAGAATAGGGCTTTTTTCCAAGCTACTTTGCTGCTTTTAATTCTCATAAAGTATATAATTGTTAGGTTGATTAGTCAAGGAAATCTGATAGATTATCACAGGTTTTCAGCCGCAAATATAGTGGTTTTACAATGAATATCATAGTAAAATAGTTCAAAAAAAGTTCAATTCCGTACAGAAAGAATAGTTTTATCCCGTTTTTCTCATGCCATGATTCAATTTTTTTATTGCAGTTCCCTCCGAATGACTTCATTCAACGACTTTTTGTGAAGTAGATTATCATGTGAATTGCTCCATATATAAAAAGGATAAATATTGTGGAACGATTTGAGGCATTTTACACAACAATTTGCATCATTTTCACCGAGTAATCTGCGTCATTTCATGCGGTGAACTGCCTGAGATTATATTTTAAAATGTGTCATTTGTTAAATCCGTTCATTTTGATTACAAAATCGTTCAAAAGTATATTACTTGTTGGTTACCTTGCTTTTTTTGTGTTATCTTTGTAGAGTCGTAAGACAAAAACGATAAAACAGAAATTCAAATATCAACAGACTTTAAATCCTATACTCTTTCAAATGAAAACCTCATCTTCTACAAATCTCTGCCGCTATTCCGTTGCTTTGTCTGGCGTTTTCTTTGCCTTTGGCTCATCGGTAATGGCGAAAGACGATGCTTCGGAACGTCCAAACATCATCCTTTTTATGGTAGATGACATGGGCTGGCAAGACACTTCGCTTCCCTTTTTGGACGCAACGCACCATGTATAATGACCGATATGAGACCCCTAATATGGAGCGACTTGCATCGCAAGGTATGTTGTTTCGTCAGGCCTATGCATGTCCAATTAGCTCGCCAAGTCGCTGTAGTTTGATGACGGGTAGTAATGCAGCGCGCCATAAAGTGACTAATTGGACGTTGGAAAAGAACGTGTCAACAGATCTCAAAGACAGTCTTTTGACTTTGCCAAATTGGAACTATAACGGCATCAGTAGAGTGGAAGGAGAGCGCAATACGTATCGCGCTACGTCGTTTGTCAACCTGCTTCAGGCAGCCGGTTACCACACTATACACTGCGGAAAGGCTCATTGGGGCGCACGAAATACGCCTGGTGAGAACCCCACACATTGGGGATTTGAGGTCAATATCGCGGGAAGTGCGATAGGAGGACCTGCTACTTACCTTAGTGAACGATGCTATGGGAATGCGGAAAACAATGGAAAGAGTCACCGAATGGCTATTCCGGGACTGGATAATTACTGGCATTCGGGCGTGTTTCTCACTGAAGCTTTGACGCGCGAAGCACTCAAATCATTAGATCAAGCCAAGCAATATCATCAGCCATTCTACCTCTATATGTCTCATTATGCGGTGCATATTCCCGTAGATAGAGACCCTCGTTATTATGCGAAATACCTCAAAAAGGGACTTAGTGAGAAGGAAGCGGCCTATGCTTCTCTTGTGGAAGGGATGGATAAAAGCCTTGGAGATATCCTCGATTGGTTAGATAACAACGATGAAACTCGACGCACTATAGTCATCTTTATGAGTGATAATGGAGGCTATGCAACAGGGAAACAGTGGCGCGATGAGCCGCTTTTTACGCAGAATTATCCGTTAAAGTCGGGCAAAGGTTCTATGTATGAAGGAGGTATTCGCGAGCCAATGATCGTGCGATGGCCTGGAGTTGTGAAGCCAAAGAGCGTGTGTTCACAATATGTTATGATAGAAGATTACTTCCCAACGCTACTCGAATTAGCCGGTGTTAAGCATTATAAGGTGCCGCAAAAGGTTGATGGTAAGAGCTTTGTTCCATTGTTGAAAGGAAGTGGAGACCCTTCACGTGGCCGACTGTTAGTGTGGAATTATCCTAATGTTTGGGGCAATACAGGCCCAGGAATCAGTCTAAACTGCGCCGCACGAGAGGGTTCTTGGAAGCTCATTTATAACTATAAGACGCATAAAAAAGAGCTTTATGATATCCCAAATGATATTGGAGAAGCCCATGATTTGGCTGAAAAGTATCCGTCGATAGTGCGGAAACTATCGTCAAAGCTTGGGCGATATCTTCGTAAAGTGAATGCACAGAGGCCATCAGTAAAGGCTACTGGCGAGCCATGTCCATGGCCAGATGAGGTTAAATAAAGGCGGATGAAGGGGTGAAATGTTTGCATATAACGCATTTTTTTAGTATCATTGCACCCTCGGAAAATATCTTTCAGCATTTAAATTGAAATCTATGGCCACTATATCTCCTTTTGCTCGTCCGCTATATGTAATGTTAAAACCCGTTGGAGCGGCTTGTAACTTGGCGTGTGATTACTGCTATTATCTTGAAAAGTCAAATCTTTATAAGCAGCAATCGCATCGAATCATGACGGATGAACTATTGGAACGCTTCATCAAAGAATACATTGAAGCGCAAACAATGAATGAAGTGCTCTTCACTTGGCATGGTGGTGAGCCGACACTTCGACCGCTTTCGTTCTATCAAAAAGGCTGTAGCCTTGCAACAAAAAAATATGCTCGTGGTCGCCGAATTGATAATGCTTTGCAAACCAATGGCACTTTGTTGACCGATGAATGGTGCCGTTTTCTCAAGGCAAACAATTGGCTTGTAGGCATCTCTATCGATGGACCTGCTGAGTTTCATGACCGATATCGTCGTGACAAGCGTGGCGAACCATCGTTTGAAAAGGTGATGAATGGCATACGATTACTCCAAAAACACGGCGTGGAATGGAATGCAATGGCCGTTGTCAACCGCTATAATGCCGACCATCCAAAGGCATTTTACGACTTCTTTAAACGTATAAACTGCCAGTTCATTCAGTTCGCTCCCATCGTGGAACGCATCATGCCACACGACGACGGACGCCATCTTGCGGCCTTGGGTGAGGCTGCTGGTGAGATGGTTTCTGACACTTCGGTCACTCCCGAGCAATGGGGTAGCTTCCTTTGTGGCATCTTTGACGAGTGGAAAAAGGCCGATATAGGTAAGGTTTTCGTTCAAATCTTCGATAGCATGCTGGCGAATTGGGTTGGTGTTATGCCCGGAACGTGTATCTTTTCAAAGGAATGTGGCCACGCAGGTGTTATGGAATACAATGGAGATGTATACTCGTGTGACCACTTTGTCTTTCCCCAATACAAGTTAGGCAATATCTATCAGCACACGTTATTAGAGATGTTGTATGGTGAAAAGCAACGACATTTCAGTCAACTCAAGTATAATCGTCTTCCACGTCAGTGCAAAGAGTGTCGTTGGGCCTTTGCATGTCATGGCGAATGTCCTAAGAATCGTTTCCTCAAAGACCGCTATGGGAATCCTGGTTTGAATTATCTTTGTGCGGGTTATCGCCGCTTTTTCGAGCATATTGCACCGACAATGGAAGAGATGAAGAAGCCTTTTATGACACGATAAAAGGCTATTTCCTCTCTGAGAAGCGTAGGTTTTCGATTTAAAATAACGCTTATTCGCTTGTGTTTCGATAGGCCGAAGGTTGTTGTTGATAGCGGTCTTTGAAACATTTACAGAAATAACGCGGGCTGGAAAAAGCCGTTTTTTTATAGCTTATTTCGGCTATACTTAGCTGGGGATTCTCGCGTAACATCTTTGCAGCTTTACGCAAACGCATCTGCATAATGAATTCGTTTGGCGTCTGACCTGTAAGTGTTTTCCACTTCGTAAATAGGCTTGTACGCGACAATCCCATTTCTCTTGCAAACACTTCTACGCTGAAATCCGAGCTCATATAATGTTTGTCTATGATGTCAATAGCCTTGTCTAACATTGCTTTGTCAAGCGGATTAGAGGCCAACATGTTTGCTTCGGTGTGAGGATGTTCACCAAATTTGTGTTGAAGAAGACGTCGGGAATTAATCAAGTTGTTGCATCTTGACACGAGAACTTCGTTATTAAATGGTTTGGTGATATAGTCGTCAGCTCCTATTTTCAGTCCTTCAAGCTCTTGATTCAAGGCTGTTTGTGCCGTCAAAAGAATCACAGGTATATGACAAATCGATAGGTCTTCCTTAATCATTTTACAGAGTTCTAAGCCTGAAAGATGAGGCATCAGCACATCACTGATAATGATATCGGGCATAACATCACGCGTAACTTCGAGCCCTTCGCGGCCGTCTACAGCGGTAATGGTGTGGAAGTAGGGGCTGAGCACAGTCACTAAGAGTTGCCGAATGTCGTCATTGTCTTCAACAATCAATATTGTTGCGTTTGCGGTTTGACGCATTTCATCGGGTGAAGTCATAGGAATTACCTCGTGATTTGACGCAGATTGTGCGGTAATTTGACGCATATTGTTTGCACACGAGATAGCCTTCTCTTGAGGAGTAGCGTTTACTTCGCTCTCATTAAAATGGTCTTTACCCAATGGTATGGCTACAGTGAACGTGGTTCCCTTGTTGATTTCCGATGTAACATGAATCGTTCCGTGATGTTGTTGCACAATGGTTTGCGTCAGGTTTAGGCCTATACCCGTGCCAATTTCAGTCAAAGATTCAAACTCTTTCACCTGATAGAAGCAATCAAACACATGTTCAAGGTCGGCCGGAGCAATGCCTTTGCCCGAATCAGCAACTTGAAGCAGGGCATCAGTAGCCGTAGTTTGGGTTGTAACCACAATTGTTCCACCTTGTGGAGTGTATTTCAATGCGTTAGCAATCAAGTTGTTCACCACCTTCTTCATTTGCTTTTGGTCTATCCAAACCATAGTGTCGGTAGTGGCATTCATGGTGAGTGAGATGTCTTTTGCATTGGCATATTCCTTAAACAGGTTGCAAATGGTTTTGACAAAGGCCGACCATTGTGTCTTTTCTACACAGAGTTTACCTTGTGTATGCTCTTGTTTCTTGAAGTCAAGAAGTTCAGAAATGAGGTCGCGCAGTTGCTGACTGTTACGATAAATGCCTTGAAGTTTGTTGTGAATATCGGCAGCAAATCGCTGAGAATGTAGCAAAGCCTCCGACAATCCCATGATAACCGTGAGGGGAGTCCTTATCTCATGCGAGACATTTGTAAAGAAACGAAGCTTTGATTGGTTGCGTTCTTCAATGTCTTTCGCGTGTTGTTGTTCGTATTTTAACGATTCTGACAACTTGATTCGCTTGCGATAGCTCCGCACCAGCCATACAATGATAAGCCCAGTCAATAGGATATAGCCGATGATGGCCCAGAAAGAGCGATACCATGGCGGGAGAATCCTGATTTGAAGTCGGGCAGAAGGCGTTGTTGTTCCTATGGGGCGAAGTTCTAAAGTGTATCGTCCTGAGGGGAGATTAAAGAAGTCTATCGTTCTTTGTCGCCTGCCAATGGGGAACCAATGGTTGGAAGTGCCTGTCAAACGATATTCAAGTGGCTGCGTGTTGGCTTGGATATGATTGGATGATGCATATTCAATGCTGATGACAGAGTGGTCATAATCGAGTTCAATCTCTTTGGTATTGTTCAATGTTTTATCGAGGATATGCGTTGCATCTTGAGGCAAAACTTCTTGTCCATTGATATAAAGTCGGGTGAAACGGAGGGCAAAAGGCTTTGTCTTTTTGTGGAGATCGCGCTCTTTAAAGGATACCATTCCGCGCACACCCCCAAGATATACCGTTCCCGATGGCGTCACATAAAGTGCATTTTCGTTGATTGTTGCGAGGGGAAAGCCATTGTCTTTGTTGTAGTTTCTAAACGATTTATGGCGCAGATTGAATACCGAGAAGCCTTGATTCGTAATGAGTAGCAGTTCATTGTCAGACAAAGATGAGGGTGCAGTGGCATAAACGCAGTTGCCAATCAGCCCTTCTTGATGCCCATAATTAATGAATTGGTTGTGTTGTTCGTCATAAAGGTCGATGCCATCATTGGCCGTTGACAGCCAGATGCGGCCTTGACGGTCCGTCATAATGTGGTTGATGTTGTTACAACTAAGGCTGCCTTTTGCCTGCGTTTGTTGGAAATGGCGGAATCTTTTAGTGGCAAAATGGTAGCAATAAACGCCGCGCGACTCTGTGGCAACCCACAAACGGCCGCGTTTGTCAATGCAAATCCCTTGCACATTGCGTAGTTTTTTTCTGATGCAAGTAGAGGCGTAAACGTATCGGTTTCGGGGTCCATCATGGCGACACCTTCCTGAGTTGCCACAATCAAATGACGCCCATAAGGCTTAATATCCCTAACAATGTCTGAAGGAAGTGACTTTGGATTGGCAGGATTGTGCCTGTAAGTGCGACTTGTTTTGCCTGCAAGACTGATGCGGTCGAGGCCTCCTAAGTGCGCACCTACCCACATTGTGCGTCGTGATTTGTCAAAGAAGATAGCCTTTAAGTTGTTTTGTGTGAGTTCCACTCCAGGCAAAGGATAGCGTGAGAAGGCTTTAGTTTGGGGATGATAGATGTTTAATCCGCCGCCTTCTGTACATATCCAGAGGTTCCCTTTGTCGTCTTCTGTCATGCGACCCACTATCTGGCTGCTCAATCCTTGACTGCCTTTGTCGTGCAATCTGTATTGCGTGTAGATTTCATATTCAGGATTAAAGTAATTGATACCCCCAAAATAGGTTCCCAACCAGAGTGTTCCCTGCTTGTCTTTAATGATGCTCCAGATGCTGGAATTGGTCAAACTGTTTTCCCGATTGTCTGCAATGAACGTAGAAGCTTGGCCTGTTCGTGGATTATAACGCGTCAAACCGAGGTATGTTCCAATCCACATCATGCCTGAATTATCCTCACAAAACGCGCGAACAAAGTTTGAATTGAGCAACTTTCCCTTAGTGATGTTGGTGCATTTCCCTTGCCGATTGATGGTCCATAGCCCGTTATTCCAACTTCCTATCCATTGCGTTTGTGTGTGATCTTCATAGATTTGGGTGATGTTTCCTACCTGAATGGGGTGAGAAAGCTTGCCCGATGCAAGACAATATACTCCATTTCCGCGTGTGCCTATCCACATTCTGCCTCGCGAATCAATATTGATGCTCGTCACATGAGACTTTGTTGGCAATGTGAGATAAAGCTTGTTGCGCCGCGAATGGGGTTGATAGACCATGATTTTATGCCTATCACTGAAGAACAACTGCTTGTGATAGCATAGCGCTCCGACGTTATTGTCGATGAGAAGAGTCTTAAAACTTAACGTCGTTAAATCAAGTTGGGCGATTCCTTCAGCACAAAGCAGATAGAGAAAGCGGTTGCCATCGCCCGTGACTTGTTTCACATTGTTGCAGAAAAGGCTGTTTTTGTTGCCCCTTTTATTGGCATATATGCGCAACTTATTACCGTCATAGCAGTTTAATCCCACGCGAGTTGCAATCCAAATGTTTCCATCTCGGTCGGCATATAGGCTATTTACTGAGATCTGGGAAAGCCCTTCATCGGGTGTAAGATGGTTAAACGCGATGTTTTGTGATAGACTTTCTGTCGTTGAAAGCATCAACAAAAGAAGAGAGAAAAGGAATCTTATCAGGCAGTTTTCTACAGATTTCATGTCAGGCCAATATTAGTGTTGGTCAAAAAGAGGGTAGTATCAACTATATTTCGAATGCAATATTCGGAAAAACGAGATATGCAAGAAAAAGAATAGCGAATTGTCACTTGAACTGAGGTTAATGATGTTTCCGATTGTTTGTGTTAAATAAAGCATATATAAGATAAAACTTTCTGTTTTTGTTGAATAAAGTGAGAAGAATATACTACTTTTTGCATTGTAATCTATATTGAATTTAACACTATTACTATGCAAAAAGAAGGCAAAAACAAAACAAGAACAGATTCTTTTTTTAACTTTGAAATTGAAGGTAATCCGGTGGAGATTGTGCCATTAGGAAACGGACTTATCAACGATACTTACAAGGTAAATATGCCCGAAGGTGCGCCACATGACTATGTGCTTCAGCGCATTAACCATCATATTTTCACGGATGTTGAGTTGCTACAACATAATATTGAGGTGGTGACGCGGCACATTCGGAAGAAGTTAGAGGCTGCCGGTGAGCAGGATATTGATAGGAAAGTGCTGCACTTTGTACAGACAAAAGATGGTAAAACCTATCATAAGACGCCCGAAGGTGAGTTCTGGCGTGTTTCAGTTTATATCCCTCGGACACAGACTTACTCTCAAGTGACGCCGCAAAATGCTTATGATTGTGGACGAACCTTTGGTCGTTTCGAATCAATGCTTAGCGATGTAGACGAAGAACTGGGTGAAACGATACCCGACTTCCATAATATGGAGCTGAGAATCAGGCAGCTTCGTGAGGCTGTTAAGGCCGATGCAGCGGGTCGTTTGAATGAAGTTCAATCCCTTTGTAGACAAGATTGAGGAGCACGCGGAAGCCATGTGTCTTGGTGAAAGGCTTTTATCGTGAGGGCAAACTCCCTAAACATCTCTGCCATTGTGATACGAAAGTAAACAACATGTTGTTTGATGAGAACGGACAAGTGCTTTGTGTTATCGACCTCGATACAGTCATGCCGAGCTTTGTTTTCTCTGATTATGGTGACTTCTTACGTACAGCTGCCAATGTGGTTCAAGAGGATGATCCCGACGTTTCGAAGGTAGCCTTGCACTGGGATGTTATTGAAAGCTTTACGAAAGGGCTATGTTGAAGGAACAAAATCGTTTCTAACCGAGCGCGAACGTGACTTGCTTCCCTTATGCAATGCGCCTCTTCCCATACATGCAATGCGTTCGTTTCTTGGCAGATTATCTAAATGGTGACACCTACTTTAAGACCACTCATGCCACTCATAACCTTGAAAGAGCGCGCAATCAATGGCGACTTTTCGAGCTAACGCTTGCCGGAAATGATCGTCTTGCGCAATATATCAAGACGCTTTAACAGGCAAAGAGAGAAGCTAAATAAGTGATTGAAAGCCACGTTACGGATGATTTCTTGAAGGAAAACGTAATGAGGGCTTTTCAATCATTTTTGTTTATATTGAAGGAGATTGCAGGCAAATGAAGTCTTAAAATGAAGTTCGTTTGACAGCATTGTTTGATGAATGATTGTTTCTTTTATATCTTCTTTTGTTGTTTTCACCTTATTATATTATAGCCTTTGATGTTTATCGATGTTATGTTTTGACATTAGAAAAGCGTTTCTTATGCAGGCATTGCGTCGTGTTTCTCTTTCTTCTAATAGGCTGTTACATCATTCTTTATGTTATAATTTTGCTAAGGTGGGTTTCATGCCTCCTTTTGTTTCTTCATCCCGATAGTTTGTTGTTGTTGACATGAATCGCTGTTGTCTGTTTCTAAAATAAGTCAAATCGTCTTGTAAAGTGTAACATATTGCAGGACAATTAGATGCATATTACAGTGTAAAGTCTATCATATTGCAAGATGCTTAAATTCAAACTTTTTAGTGTTAAAAGACAATTTTTCTTTGCAATTAATTTGGTGTTATAATACAATTTTTCATATTTTTTGCGTTACCTAATCAATGTATAAAAACCTATAAATAATATAAACAGTGTAACTCTCTCTTAAGAACGACGCACTAAAAGAACCAGAAATAACGCTATAAAATCCCAAAAAGAAATGTCTTGATGAACCATGTTTCATCAGTATGTAACAAACGCATTTAAAGTTTAATACCTATTTAATATATGTCTAATATGATGTGCAAGTTGACAATGTCAACATTCCTTTTTCCTTGCAACAGGGACTTTCGATAGGATTAGTTTCCTGTTCGGATGATTATCGTTATGAGGCACCAAAGATTAAGGGTGAAGCCTTTTAATCGGAGTCTTCCGTTGTAGTTTCGAAGATACTCCCTGATTCTGGTGGGTATCTTACACAGTTTGTAATTAATGGTTCGAACTTCGGCACCGACCCATCGAAGATAGAAGTAGTCTTCAATGGCAATCGAAAGGCAACCGTGGTGAGTTCAAATGGCACCACGTTGTATGGCATTTGTCCGAAGCAAGAGAATGGTTTCAATAAGGTAACTATGCGCGTTGACTCTGTGGGTGAGCCTGTAACGTGTCCTAACGACTTTAAGTATACCAAGGTAGAACGCGTGTCAGTATTGGCAGGAAAGACTGGAGCGGGAGGCTATGTAGATGGTAATCCCATTGATGCTCGATTCAATTATATGTATGGTGTGGGCGTTGTTACAGGCAATAATGTCATTGTAATGGAAGGCCGAAACAATCGAGTTAGGATGATATCTGAAACAGATAATAAGGTGATTACATTGTTGGCAGGCGGTCCTAACTTTGGACATCCAGCCGTAAATAGTAGTCGTAAGCGCCTATATGCAATTCAAATTCAGCAACCCCACGCTGTATATTGCTTCGATCAGACTAATAATTGGAGTGCAAAACGACTTGCAACGAGTCTTCAATACAAGGATGCTGCAGGGCAAACAAAGACAGTTGAGGGGGATATCTATGCCTGTACATTGGATGACGAGGAAAAGTTCCTTTACTTTCGAGACCATCAAGGCCGCTTCGGTAGAATGGAATTAGCCGATCCCGACCATGTAGAAATACTCAATGAGCATTGTGGTACTGTTGATAAGAATATCTCTTATCTGGTTTGGAGCAAGCTCGATAAATGCTTTTATATGACAGTTCAGAACGCGCATGGCGTGTATAAGATTTCTAAAGATGGGCAAACCATAGAGCAGTTTGCTGGTTTCAATGGCGTTGGCTCAATGGATGGACCGCGTATGAGTGCCTCTTTCAGGAATCCAACTGGTATGGCCTTTGACGTTGATGGTAACATGTATATTACCGACTCCATGGGATTCACGATACGAAAGATTGGACATGCCGACGGAATGGTAACGACTGTGGCCGGCATTTACAACAAATCAGATAATAATAAGGTGGAAGGCTTACCATCAGAAGTAACATTTACCTATCCTTATGATATCTCTGTAGACGATGACGGCAACTTCTATATTATTGAAGGGTGGGGAAGTGACGTGCGTAAATTTGCCATAGAATAAGCGAAGAACCCTTATATCGTATTCTAATTCCTAAAAAAACAAAAAGATGAAACAGATAAAGATTATAATGCTCTTTGCAGTCATGCTGATCGCTACCTCAGCCTTTGCGCAGGGTAAATTCATGGTGGCTGGTACCGTCATGGACGAGAGTGGAGCTCCACTTATCGGTGTAACTGTAAAGTGTAATGACAAGAGTGTGAGTGGTGTAGTGACTGATCTTGATGGCAAATTCCGTGTGAAAGATATCCCCGGCAATGCGACTTTAGATTTCACTTACTTAGGATATAAGAAGTATTCTTATAAAGTAAATTACAACAAAGAAGGCTTAAAAGTCGTTCTGAGGCAAGATATTGGCGACCTTGATGAGGTAGTTGTCGTTGCAGCTGGTACGCAAAAGAAGGTTTCTATGACGGGAGCTATCACGACAGTAAAGCCAGAGAATCTTGATGTTCCAGCCACTTCAATTACTAATATGCTTGGCGGTAACGTCCCGGGCATAATAGCTGTGACGCGAAGTGGTGAACCTGGCAATGACTTTTCAGAGTTCTGGATTCGTGGAATCAGTACTTTCGGCGCTAATTCCTCTGCACTTGTACTCATAGATGGTATTGAAGGTAACCTTAATGATCTTGATGCATCAGATATCGAAAGCTTCTCTATCCTGAAAGATGCCTCTGCAACCGCTGTATATGGTGTGCGTGGTGCGAATGGTGTGATTGTTGTCACAACGAAAAGTGGTAAGGCTGGTAAGTTAAGAATTAACTTTAAGTCGAACTTTATCATGAGTGAGAATGGACGAGAACCAAAGTATTGCGATGCCTATACTTATGCAAAGTTGGCTAATGAAGCCCAGGTGGTGCGTGGAAATGATCCAAAATACACACCAACTGAACTTGAACTCTTCCGCACAGGGCTTGATCCTGACCTCTATCCTAACGTGAATTGGCGTGATGTTATCCTTAATAAACACGTATGGCAGAACCAAGAATTCCTCAGTATTGCAGGCGGAGGAACGGCTGCCCGCTATTATCTCTCGTTGAGTATCCTTAGTAAAGACGGCGTGTTTAAACAGGATAAATCCTGTCATGACTATAATACTAATGTAGGATATACTAAGTATTCGTTCCTCTCTAAGGTAGATGCTAACCTGACAAAGCGTACTACTTTGAGCCTAAAACTCAATCAAGTAATTGTGGATAATGACGGACCTGGTCTTTCCGATAACAACACATTGTGGAGCGCTCAGGCTAATCTTACGCCCGTAACGATGCCAGTTAAGTATTCAAATGGTCAGCTTTCATCTTTTGGAAAGAATGGAGATCAGATCTCACCTTATGTTCAATTGAATGAAATGGGATACAAACAAAATCGTCGTTTGAATACAGATCTCTCCATAAGTATAGACCAAAACCTTGACTTTATTACCAAAGGACTGAAAGTTCGCGGTATGTTCTCATACTCAGGTCAGTCAGAACATAACACAACGCATTTCAAAATGCCCGATGTTTACATTGCAAAAGGTCGCTATGGGGATGGCTCTTTACACACTGAAAGGACTATAGAGAAGAGGGATGAAAGCTATGGTCAGCAGGTAATCTTTAATAGAGATTACTATTGGGAGCTTAATAGTAGCTACAATCGGAAGTTTGGTGACCACTCATTGGGAGCGTTAATGATGTTCTATTTGCAAAGCAAGTCGTTCTCATTCAAGGATGGTAAGAATGTAGAATCAGTCATAGGATCTATCCCTTACCGTAATGAAGCACTTTCAGGTCGCGTTACTTATGGGTATAAAGATACTTATTTTACGGAGTTTAATCTTGGATATACGGGTTCAGAACAATTCCAAACAGGACACCGTTTCGGTTGGTTCCCGGCTATTTCTGGTGGTTGGATCCCCACACAATATAAGTGGGTACAGAAGAATTTGCCTTGGTTAGATTACTTTAAGCTACGTGCTTCTTACGGACTTGTTGGTAATGATCGCATAGGTGGAACGAGATTCCCTTATATTACGACTATAACGGGGGCAGAAGCTGGCTGGAACAGGCTTTATCATTCTATCAGAGAAGGTCAAGTAGGCACTGATGGCTTGGTGTGGGAAAAGGCAAAGAAGCTCGATATTGGTATTGATGCACACCTCTTAAAAGGTATGCTTGAGTTCACCATTGATTACTTTAGAGACAACCGAACAGGTATTTTCCAACAGCGTGCAACTGTTCCTGACGAGATGGGATTAGAGTCTTTGCCTTGGGCAAACATTGGTTCGATGCAATCACATGGTATGGATGGTAACATCACCTTTACCAAAGACTGGAATCATGACTGGCGAACCACGATTCGAGGAAACTTTACTTATTCACGAAATAAGGTAACTAATTGGGAACAATCAGACATTCGTTATCCTTATCAGTCTTATACGGGCGTTCCTTATGGTGTTCAACGTGGTTTAATAGCACTTGGATTGTTCCGCGATTGGGATGATGTTTATAGTTCACCTAAACAGAGTTATGAGGCAAAGGTATATCCTGGAGACATCAAATACAAAGATGTTAATAACGATGGAGTTATCAACGACGATGATATCGTACCGCTTTCATATTCCAATACGCCTGAAATCCAGTATGGTTTTGCCGCAGAAGTGAAGTGGAAACGCCTTTCTGTGAGTGCATTGTTTGAGGGTACTGGCCACAGCACTTTCTTCTATGGAGGCACAGGTTTCTATCCATTTGCATGGGAAGCAACAGGAAATCTATTGACGATTGCAGCCGACCAAAATAACCGTTGGACGCCGCGCGAGTTCTCTGGAACAGCATCTACCGAGAATCCCGATGCTCGTTTCCCTCGTCTTACCTATGGAGAGAATCGCAATAACAACCGAGCTTCCACGTTCTGGTTAGCCAATAATCGTTATCTTCGCTTTAAGAACTTGACGATACGGTATTCATTTATCCACCCATGGCTTAACAAAACGTTGGGTATTTCAAATATAGATGCAAGCTTTATTGTTAATAACATCTGCACTTGGGATAACATTAAACTCTGGGATCCGGGTCAGGTGGCAAGCAATGGTGCGGCATATCCTATTCAGCGCACATACACTTTGCAATTTAATATAAGCTTCTAAATGAAACAACAATCTATTAATGACGAAATAATATGAAAACCAAACATATATTATTAGGGGTTGTTGCCTCGGTAACGCTCCTTCCGGCACTCTCTTCTTGCGATGATTATCTCAACACAGATAAGTACTTTTTACAACCAAACGAGCCTTGATTCTGTGTTCCAACGCAAAAGCCTTCTGATGCAATATCTTAATGCAGCATCGAGTTATCTGCCTGCAGACGATCAGTTATGGACTAATGCAAGCGTTCCGTTTAGCTTCTCTTCAGACGAAGCTTTCTGCTCATGGAAGGACGATAGGCACGCGGGAATATACTACGCAATGGGTGAGATTGATAAATACAAAGGCTATTTTGACGGCTGGGCTAACTACTATAAGGGCATCCGAAAGGCTTATATGATTCTTGAACGCATGAAGGAATGCCAGGACCTTTCAGAGACTGAACGCCGTGATATCGCTGGACAATGCCACTTCTTACTTGCACATTATTATTATTGTCTTGTCCGTCAATATGGTCCTGTGCCTTTGATTCCGAAGTCAATCCCTTCGAATGCCAGCGTAGAAGATATGACTTATCCGCGTGCAACCTATGATGAGTGCATTGCTTTCATAGCAAAAGAGTATGAAGAAGCGGCTCAAATGCTCGACACAGAACGCTCTTCTATTGAGACATATAAGGTGCCTACAGCTGGTGCTGCATTAGCTTTGGAGTCGCGAGTACTGCTTGAAGCTGCCAGTCCTTGGTTCAATGGAAACAAGTATTACGTAGACTTTAAGCGACATACTGATGGTGTTCACTACTTCAATCAGACTTATGATGCAACGAAATGGGCTAAGGCTGCCGCCGTCTGTAAACGCATAATAGACACTGGAAAGTATGCTCTTTATACTGTTCCTGCAGACAGTAAGACGCCTACTTTCCCTGCAAACGTCTCAACGGCAAACTTCCCCGACGGCGTTGGGGGCATTGATCCGTTCCGCTCTTACAATGATATGTTTACCGGAGAAGAGTGGTTTCAATGTGTCTGAATTCATGTGGGCCAAAGAAGCATCGTGGGATCTCGTGTGGATCTCGTTCCCTGCCGTTGCAGGTGGAGGCAATGGACTCTGTGTTAGCCAAAAATCTTGTTGACGCATATCGTATGCAAAAACGGCATGGATATCAACGAACCTGGTAGTGGTTACCCTGATCCTTCTGAGGCATGGAAGCCTATTGGTGGCAATGGTAAGACCTTTTCAAACTATCAATTGAGTTCACAGGTGGCCAAAAATGTATGATAATCGTGAGATGCGTTTCTATGCTTCAATCGTCTTTAACTATTGTTATCGCGAGGCAAGTTCCTATACTGGTACAGCCGCAAATAACAAAAACTTCTATCAAACGTTTTATAAGGATAGCCCATTTGGTGCTTGGTCTGACTATCCTAACGACAAATCATTCTCTGGTTACAATTGTATTAAATACTGCCACCCCTCAGATAAGCCCGGAAACGGAGGCACTGTGCGTAGTAAATACTTCCCTTTGATTCGCTATGCTGAGGTGCTTTTTAAACTATGTTGAGGCTATGAACGAGATGGAAGGAAGCTATACTGACAACGAACATAACGTCACTGTGTCGCGTGATCCCGCTGAAATGGTGAAGTATTTCAACATGATTCGTTATCGTGCAGGCTTACCCGGCATCACACTTGCTGACGCTGCCAACAAGACGAAGATGCGCGAATTGATTAAGCGCGAGCGTCAAGTGGAGTTTGCACTTGAAGGCCGTCGTTTCTATGATCTACGTCGTTGGGGAGAACTTCAGCGTACCATGGCCGACCCATTCATTGTGATGAATGTCGACGCGCGAAGCAATGAACCGCAGAAGTTCTATACAAGAACGGTAAGTTCTTACCAATATTCGCTCTTCAACATTACGAATAAGCAGTGTCTTTACCCCATCATGCAGAGACGAATTGACAAGAATCCTAACCTCGATCAAAACCCAGGATGGGAGAAATAAAGTCAAAGAATATCCTGTTATCATGCTTTTTGTTTGCTGGCCTGCCTTCGTCTGTGGGCCAACGAACATGAAGAGGAAACATGATTTCAGGGAAAATATCTAATAATAACAAAGAATTTAAATGTAATGACAATGAAAAAAAGAATAATCTTTTCATATTCCTTATGCTCTCAACGGCTACCGCTTTTTATCAGTTCTTGCGAACCTCAAAGCGACCCACTAACGCATGAACAGTATAAGAAAGAAGTCTATCTTGTCGGTGCAGCACAAGACATTCAAGACAAAGAAGTGGCATATAATGGCGATGGAAGCCTCTATGTGTCGGTTGCTATCGGTGGAACGCAGTTCCCAAGTGAGGATGTTCAGGTGACGATTGGACGCGCGAGTGACGACAAGATGAAGCTTTATAACTATAAAAACTTCTCGGCTGACGATGTGAAATATCAGACTTTGCCCACCGATTGGTATGAGTTTCCGTCATTAACAGGCACAATCAAGGCCGGAGAAGCCTATTGTCGCATACCATTGAAGCTTAAAACAAACATGCTTCACCCTGATTCGCTTTATGTTATCCCACTAAAAGGTGGTCTCAACCAATGCTTATTCTGCCGTGGATAAAGACACTGTGTTGCTGGTTCACCCCAAAATGGTTAACGATTACTCTGGAAGTTACACATTTGAAGGGGCAACTTGGCAGATGATTAATGGGCAGAAAGATACTAATTCGGCTTCGGTCATCACCACTTTGCGTAATGCTACGGCATTAGATGCCTCTACTATCCGACTATTTAATAAGGTGGTAGCTGAAAAAATCGGTAATGTGGCAAGCTCAACATATAATATTCGTGTGAATAGCGATAACACTTTGACAATCACTCCCTATGATCAGCTTGGCATAACTGCAGGTGGTGGTACGTATGACCCCGTGAAAAAGTCGTTTAAGTTGTGGTATACAATTGAAGAAAATGGGCGTACCTACCGAACAGAGGCTACGCTAACAAGGTCAAATAAGTCTTGAATCTCACCGCTATTCATCTGAAACAATGATTTTTATTTATGGATGTGATTGCACACAAAGGCAAAAAGTTCACAATAAAACCGATATAAGCAGCTTATAAAATCTATCTTCATTTTGGATGAATGGCAATAAATAATGCGCCTGTTATTGGCGCAATATCTCTTAGAAAACAAGGAATAAAGACTCCGTTTTTGTTGGTTTTTATTCCTTGTTTTTCATGTTTCTATCTTCTCGTTATTTAGTTGTCATGCTGTGATTTTCGTGTCTGGATATTTATTAAAATCTGCAGTTCTTATTTCCCGTTTGCATTCCCTCTCCTCACGATTAGCATCCGCCTGTGCCATGAATAGCGTCAAATTGTCTTTATGTTTTGCGTCATTTTAGCGATAAAAAGTGTCGATTATCGAGTAAAATGCGTCATTTCACGCGTGTTTCGCCGTATTTTCACGCGATGAAATGACGCAAACCATTTTACCATTAATTCTCAACAACATTACCACCCCAAATAACCCCCAAAATAACCTCCTTCATTTGCAAGGCTAACTTCACCCTCCCTCTTTGGGGAACCATGGGTCGCTGTTCGTGAAGCCTGCGAAACGAGGAAAGCAAAGGGCTGGGGGTGAGGCTTTGTATGCCTAACATTATTTCCCCTTTAATTATCAACAACGCCATGCTCACAATTGTTTCATCTCGCAACTGCATTGGTATTGCGCTAATATCCCAATGGATGAATTTCGCAATATAAATGCCCTCATAGTGTAACTCGGTACGAGTTGTGTTTTTGATAGTCCCGGGGTTGGCGAGAACGAGCCTACCCCGAGTCAACGTTTCACAGTGAGATTCAACGCCATAGGTGTTGAGCTTTTTCTATGAAGGCACGCTTATAATGAATCTTTTTATGGCGGATTAATGCCAAAAAGCGCAACACCTATGGCGTTGTTCAAACCACCAACATGAACTACGTTTTCTTGTGTCTGAATTTATGGTGGATTACGCTTCAAAAGCGCAACACCTACGGCGTTGGTCACGCAAACCATACGTTAACCCAGGTAGCCTGCACTATCGTTTGGCAACCCTGGGCTATAAAAGCGCAACACCTACGGCGTTGAAACATTTATTTTTATAATACAATTCCCGTCAATTTGCCGTCTGATTTAATGTTTAATTGCGCTGAAAAAGCGTAACACTTACGACGTTACCTCCTTCTCATGTTATGACATTCTCATGCCGTTTGTTTTCTCAAATGGAAAGTATTGTGGCATGAGATATAATAGAGATGAAAGGCTGAAGGAAATGAGGGATTATGGCCTTTCTTTTTGGTTAAAAAAATTTCAAAAACGACTTGTTCTTTCATCGTAAAGTGAGTAAATTTGTACGTATAGATAATAGGGTGTAGCGAGTCTTTTGATTTATTATGCTCAGTAAATAACAATTTGTTAAACCGAAAAACCAAAACCAAGGAATGAAAAAAAGTATTTATTTCATTGTTTCTTTTCATGTCGACTATGGCCATACATGCGCAACAAGCCGACTTCAATGTGGTGCCTTTACCACAACAAGTCAAACTAACAGCAAAAGCCGTCTTTCAAACTTAGTAATGCAACTCGCATCGCTTATCCCGAAGGAAGCGAAGAGATGGAGCGCAATGCTCATTTCCTTCAGGACTATGTTCAAGAGATTACAGGCATCCGTCCCGTGCTCTCTACAAATCTTTCTCAGTCAGGTAGCAATGTCATTCGCCTTGTTCTTGATGGAAAAAAATGAGTGGCGATGAGGGCTATACCCTGTCTTGTAATCAGAAAGGTGTAACCATTAAGGGTCGCACTCCGGCTGGTGTTTTCTATGGTATTCAGACACTTCACAAGTCGCTTCCTGTTGTAAAGACAGCTGAGGTGACGCTACCTGCGGTTGAAATTGCCGATGCTCCCTCGCTTCCAGTTACCGCGGAGTGATGCTTGATTGCGGTCGACATTACTTCCCGAGTAAAGTTCATCAAGGAGTTCATTGACCTGTTGGCGATGCACAATATGAATCGTTTCCACTGGCATTTAACAGAGGATCAGGGTTGGAGATTAGAGATAAAAAGTATCCTTTGCTTACCGCCATCGGCAGTAAAGCGTGCAGAAACCGTCATAGGTCATAACACTCAGATTGGTGATGGCACGCCATATGAGGGCTATTATACACAGGATGAAGCTCGCGATATCGTTGAGTATGCACGCCAACGCCATATCGTTGTCGTTCCCGAAATAGACATGCCAGGTCATCAGTTGGCTGCTTTGGCTGCAATGCCTAACTTGGGTTGCACGGGCGGTCCATACAAAGTAGGAACCGTTTGGGGCGTTTATGACGATATTCTCTGTCTTGGTAACGAAGATACCTATAAGTTTTGCGAAGACGTTCTTAGCGAATTGATAGACATTTTCCCTTCAGAGGTTATCCATATTGGTGGAGATGAGGCTCCAACTGTACGCGTAGAGCGTTGTCCTAAGTGTCAAGCGCTCATGCAAAGAGAGCATTTAACGCCGAAGAATATACAGGGATATTTCACTAATCGCATAGAGAAGTTCGTTAATTCTAAAGGCCGTCGCATCATGGGTTGGGACGAAATTATGGATGGCGACATTAATACGAGCGCAATGGTACACTGCTGGCGCAATCCATCCTTTGGCATAAAGGCCGCTCAAAAAGGTCATGATGTAGTGCTTTCTCCTACAAAATATTGTTACTTTGACTTCTATCAGGCTAATCCAAAGGGCTGTACATGAGCCATTGGCAATAGGTGATTATCTCCCCGTTGATAGCGTTTATAACATGGATACGATGCCAAAAAGACATCTCACCAGAGAATCGTAAGCACATCATTGGTATTCAAAGCAAACCTTTGGACAGAGTATGTTGCAGTCCCAAATCATGCAGAATACATGCTGCTTCCACGCATGGCAGCGCTTGCCGAGAATGCATGGGTGAAGGACAGAGGCCCATATTCAGCCTTTCCTTCCACGCTTAACACGTCTCAAATCGCTTTATGATGTTTACAATCTCCATTATGCTAACCACGTGTGGAAAAAAAGTAATTGCATTGTCAAAGCATTAAAAACAAAAATCGTTCAATAAGTCTTTGCTCATGAAGACTTGTTGAACGTGATAAAAAGCAGCCTCGACCAAAAGATTCGGCCGAGGCTGTTGCATTTCTATAGAGACATTAGAATGAGTTTTTCTAAGCCATTGACATGCGATGACTATTCAACAATCTGAACAGTAGCACGTCGATCGTAGCTCGGATACTCAAAATCTTCACTCCTCCGTCTGCAGCGACGCTGATATTTGAACGCTTTATGCCCATCTTAACAAGCTCATTAACAAGCGTATTAGCACGTCCTTCAGATAGTTTTTTTGGTTGATTGAGGGTGTTCCTGTAGCCGAGTCAGCGTATCCTGTGACGAGAACGCGGTTGTTATTTCTCAACAGCATACTTCGCAAGTGCACGCACATTGACTAAGTCTTTGAGTCGAGCTAACTCAGTTTTATTGATATTAAAGAATACTGAAATAGGTGTAGCAACAAGCTCTTTAATGCTCTTTGACTGAACATCTTCTTTTTGGAGCTTCTGCCAATTCCTTACGAAGTCTGTCGCCTTCATCGCTTGCATTCTTAATCTTATTATTCAAATCATCAATCTGTGACTGTGTCATTGCCTTCAAAGCATCAGTATCTGAGTCTTGTTCCAGCCTGATTTACCGAGTTTAAAAGGTTAAACCAAGCTCAGCATAAAGGTGATTATCCTTATCTTCCCAGCCGTAACCATGATGCTTTGAGCGGTTGTTGTATCCGTCATAACCATCAAAGTCTTCTTCCATTCGGTTCCAACCAAGCTCAGTATAAAGGTCAACGTGACGTGAAAGCTTCCAAGATGAGTTGATACCAGCACTTAACAGCATTGTATAAAGACTGTAAGATTCGTTTCGACTGACACCACCGCCGACGAAAGTCGTTACATTTCCATACGCGATTTGGATTGTAACCGCAGAGCAAATTGCTCATGTTGAAGAGGATTTGCTCGTTAATTGTCCAGAACTTTAGTGAGGAAACATCGGCAATTCCCATTTTCTTTGCATTACCGACCTGTAGCTTTGTACGTATACCGAGACCTGGAGAAAACCACTTTCCAACTGCAATCGAACCACCGAATGTGCGGCGTTGTTTTGCAAAGAGGCTGTAGTGCTTGCCATTATCCAATCCAAGTCCGTGCTCTTGATTAGAATACCATGCGTTATAGTCACCTCCTATTTGAATAAACCAGTTACTCCAAAAAGAATTAGTCGCTACACTATACTTCTGCACGGGTACTGTTTCCTGGGCAAAAAGAAGCCATAGATACGCCTAAAAAGGCTATGGCTGCCATCATTCTTTTCATCATTTGAATTAATAATTTTTTTATTGTTGTTACCTAAATATTAATGATATAATAACCCTCTTTAATGTTGGTCGCTGCAAAGATAGTCTTTTCATTACGAAGTCATCTTTACACTTTTTTAAAATATGAAAATATACATATTTTATGATTATGCATTCATGAGATGGATTGAAGCTTTTTGATGTAATGAATAACATATGTAGTTTGGAGTGAAGGAAAGCACACTTTAAGTGAAATGTTTTCATGTTTTTCAATAGGCTGAAACACATGCTCTTCTATGTCCCTTTTTTGTGTAGCAATAGTAGGGAGGAAATATAATGTTTTCAGTAGTAAAAAGCAGAAAAAGGTTTTTATAGATGTCACAAAATCCTTAACTTTGCGTATTCATTATAGAGATTTGATTACACAACGATGACCATAGAAGAATATAAAAACGAGGTGGAGCAAGTCCGACCACAAATGCTTCGTCTTGCTCGCAGCTACTTAAAAAGACGATGAAGAGGCTGAAGATGCGGTGCAAGATGTGCTGCTCAGGCTTTGGCAAATGCTCGAATCTCTGCATCTTCCGATGGCTCCCATGGCCTCAGTGCTTGTGAAAAAAATCGTTGTGTTGATATCATTCGGCGACGTGGAACGACAACGTCTATCCCCGAAAATCTCGTAGACTATGAACCAACAAACGACGAACGCTATGCGAAAAGTGATGCAGATAGCTGATCGGTTACCAACATTTCAGCGAGACAATTCTACGCTTGCGGCACATCGAAGGGATGGAAATGCATGACATTGCAGCGCTATTAGGAAGTTCAGATGTAGCAGTTCGTAAGGCTTTTAAGCCGTGCACGACAAGCCATAAGGCATCAATTTATAACACTTCAACACGATGAATAAAGACGAAAAAGATAAAGCAATTGGTCGACCGTTTCATGGCGGGAGAGACCTCACTTGACGAAGAACGTGCGTTGTATCGTTATTTTTCGGCGAGGCAACGTGGCGGAAGAATTGATGCCACTACGTGAATATTTCTGTTCATTTGCCAGCCTTTCACGGGATGAAACAATAGCACTAACCACCGAGATTCAAGCTTCTTCATCTTGTCACTCGCCCCAAATTTATAGCTGCAGCGGCTTCCATCGCGTTATTCTTAGCCCTTGGCAGTACGCTCTTGGTGGACAGATCACAAAAATTATTGTGAGGCTTTTGTCTACAATAAGCATGTGACCAACGCTAAAGAAGTCATGAAAGTAGTGGATGAAACCATGCAAGACATCCACCAAAATGGCGATACAGACGTAGACAATCAGTTGCGTTCGATTTTTAGGAAACAGTTGAATGAAAACAATATATCATTGATTATAGGGCTATGAAACACCGTATTTTCTTAACAATTCTAATGAGTGGGTTTGCTTGTTTGCTCCATGCGCAGCAAAGATTGAATGTCAACGAGCTCTTCATTGGAAAAGCTTGTGCCACGCGAACAGATGGTAGAAGTTCGTGTAAAAGGGCGTGCCCTATAGTAAGTATAACCTGAATTTCTATCACAGTATACGTTTCAAGGCCAATGAAAAAGCAATGTAATGAGGTCGACTAAATATGTTGAACGCGACCGCAAAATGGCTGTAGGAACGGAACAAACCAGTCGAAACAATGTGTCAACGCTCATCATGAGTTTGCCACAACAGGGCGGATTATATCGCTATCTGTGTTATCTCACACAGCGAAAAGGGCCGAGATACGCTTGTCACCCTTGTCTATATGGAAGGCAATGTGGCCAGTATTGCAGAATTAAGAAAACTAATACATTAAATAAATCCTTATGATCCTTATTTGTATGGCTTTGGCATGTTGTTTGACAGCAACAGCTCATTCAAATGACAATGATACAATCGTTGTTGAGAAGCCACGTAGAGTGAGAATTATTAGTAGCGACTCGTTGCAACGGGTAGAAGTGTGGGGTAGTTTAACGAATCCGAGCTATCATTATGAAAGTAATATTCAAGTCGTTGATAGCAATTATGTGAGTACTTCTGCGTTGAATGACAACACATGGAACTTCTCTTTATCGGTCTTTCCAAAAGCACATAAGAGCCGAAAGCCAATGCGTGAGTGTGAAATGCGACTCGGTGCAGGCTTCAATAATGCAATAGGAATGCCCGAAAGAGCTGATGTTCAGCCGTTCAAGTCATGGGAAATATGGTGGCTATTGGGCGATTGGGTTGTGCGACCATGGCGTAATGCCAATGCCTTCTCTGTGGGATTTGGTCTCGATTGGCGTAATTTCCGTATGACAGATGACTTGCGTTTTGTGATGAACAACCGCGCTGTGGCCATTGATACCTATCCAACGGGCAGCACACCTATCTTTTCTCGTATCAAGGTCTTTAGCTTAAATATGCCTATTCGCTATCATTATGAGGGCCAATGGGTAAGTTTTAGTCTCGGACCTGTAGTCAATCTGAACACCTATGGCAGTCTGAAGACGCGCTATAAGCTTAATGGACAGAAGGTGAAAGATGTCGATACGAATGTTCGTGTGAATCCCATTACGATTGATTTCATGGGAACTGTGACGGTGAAAGGCGTGCCAGATATTTACTTTAAGTATAGTCCTTTGCAACCTTTTGCGTGGAAATTATGGACCAAAGTTTAGAACTTTTATCTTTTGGTTTGATGATGTAAGCAGGACGGAAACATAGGAAAATGTGATAGCGTTAGTATGTAAATAACGGAAAATCGTGGCTATTTCAAACCACGCGTGGGAGCAAAAAGGCAAGAGCTTAAAAGGCTTTTGCCTTTTTGTTTGCATTGTTATGGGGTGTAAAGTGCCTTAGGTTTGGTTGGTTTGCTAGTATTCATAAGGTAGCCTTTTGGAGCATAATGATAGCTTATAGTGAACTATTCTAAGTGCAAATCTATGCTAATGCATGTCATTTTCTTAAAAACAAAAAAATGAAATCTCTTTTATTTGGTTAAATCAAAGAATATGCTTAATTTTTGCAAACGCTTTACAAAAAGTAAGGGCGTTTAGCTCAGCTGGTTTAGAGCATCTGCCTTACAAGCAGAGGGTCGGCGGTTCGAAATCCGTCAACGCCCACAAAGAGAAAGAGGTTTGATTTTAATCAAAATCTCTTTTTGTTTATTTCCTATCATGAGATGAATTGTTTGCAGTTGCGAGATGGGAAGCCATTAAACCAAAGTTTATTTTTATAGAAAACGTATTTCATCCCAAAACACTTCATGATTTCAAGGATAATGATTGGCAAAATGCTTTGAGGCAAATGACCATGCAATTAGACCTATTTTACTTGGGTGAAATGACGCTAATTATGATGTAAAGTGATAGAGATTATCGCGTGTTTTTGATATGGATTATTTTTGTGAATTGTTAGACGCTGCATTGCAAGTATTGTTTGCCTGCGAATCGTGTGCTATTAAATCATGGCGAGAAGTGGTGTGTAAGGCAAAATGATTAGCATGAATAAAAGATTCGCTTACAGCCCAACAAGGTTATGATATAAAAGAAAATCCTGCAATCCCGAAGACTACAGGGATACCCCTTGTGGGCGTTGACGGATTCGGACCGCCGACCCTCTGCTTGTGAGGCAGATGCTCTAAACCAGCTGAGCTAAACGCCCTTACTTTTGTAAAAGCGATTGCAAAATTAAGAAATTTATTTCACCCGTGCAAATAAATCTAATAAAAACATCCTCAGTCAAAAGATTGACCGAGGATGTTGCTTTTTCTATAATCTGCCTTAAAGACAGGCTCATTGACTTTGATTAGTCTACGATTTGAACTGTGGCGCGACGATCATAGTCAGGATATTCGAGCATCTTTACACCGCCACCAGCTGCTGTTCTGATGTTAGAACGGTTAACACCCATCTTAACAAGTTCCTCAACAATAGTGTTAGCACGTTGCTCAGAGAGTCTCTGGTTGATAGCAGGTGTACCTGATGATGAGTCAGCATAACCTGTAACAAGGATATGAGAGTTGTTCTCTATAGCGTATTTTGCAAGTGCACGAACGTTAACTAAGTCCTTCAAGAGAGCTACATCAATCTTACCGATGTTGAAGAATACAGAGATTGGCGTTGCAACAAATTCCTTAAGACTCTTTGTCAAGACAGTAGTCTTTGGCTTCTCGGCAAGCTCTTTGCGGAGTTTTCCGTTCTCTGCGTTGAGGTCGTAAGCTGAGAATTGGGTGCATCTATTTGTGATTGAGACAATGCTTTGATTGCATCTACGTCAGGAGTCTTATTCCATGTGGCCTTGCCGAGTTTGAAAGTAAGACCTATTTCTGCGTATAAATGGTTGTCCTTATCTTCCCAACCACGTCCATGATGTGAATTAGAAAGCTGTGCCATCTCATTGCCATCGAAGTTATCTTCCATGCGATTCCATCCTGCTTCTGCATAGAGATCAAGGTTCCGACAGAGTCTCCATGAAGAGTTGATACCGGCACTTAACTGCATAACATAACGGTTAGCAGACATGTTCGAGCCATACCTCCGCCAATGAATGGGCTGATATTCCAAACTCGTTCAGGGTTATAACCCATGAAAAGATTGCTTAAATTGAACATAATCTGCTCGTTCAAACTCCAGAAGTGCTGTGAAGTTACGCCAACAGCACCAATCTTTTTAGAGTTGAAACCCTGTAACTGTACGGAGACCAAAGCCTGTGTGAACCACTTTCCAATGGCAACAGACCCTCCAAAGCTACGACGTTGCTTACTAAGGAAGTCAAAAATCGCCACCATTATCAAGGCGACGGCCATGCTCTTGGTTTGAATACCAAATGTTGTAATCACCACCTACCTGAATAAACCCGAGTTGCTCCAAAACAATTTGTGGCTACACTGTACTTCATTGTTGGGTCAGCTTGTTGTGCAAAAGCAGTCATAGAACATGCCCTAATAAAGCTGCACCGATCACGAATTTTTCATAAATAATAATAATTAATATAAGTTGTTTTGCTATCTGAATATATGCTTTGTTTTATGCATTTGGTTGCAAAGTTAATGATATTTTTCATTCAGATGGTATAATTTTTACATATTTTTAATCTAAAAGATGTTCTATTTCATTCTGTTTTAAGATACAAAGAATGTTTTTGCCATCTGGTGTATAATTGGGATTCGATGAAGAGAAAAGAGAATTAAAGATGTTCTCCATCTCCGCATTGTTCAATACCTGTCCTTGCGGGATTGCAGCTTTTCGTGCCATGGTTAAAGCCAATTCTCAGCTGATTTCTTCGCGAAGATTGGTGGGTTTTTCCTGTGCTGAGAGAATCATGTCACGCAAAAGATTAATCATGTCAAGTCCTTCAAGCCCTGAAGGAACGGCTAATATTGCATAAGTTGAACCTCTAATGGACTGATTTCAAAGCCAAGATCTTGCAGTTCGGGTAGAATCTTCGACAAAAGTAACTTCTTCTGATGCTGTGCAATGAAGGTTTCGGGAAACAATAGCTTTTGAGCAGCGGCCTCACTGCGCTAATTGCTACTTGATATCGATCGAAAAAGGATTCTTACATGTGCCCGATGTTGATCGATAATCATTAGTCCTGACTTCACGGCTGTCATGATATAGCGTCCCTTATCTTTGGTAGTGAGAGGGTGATTTCTCTTCAATGACGTTCTCAGTTGGTTCTTCCTCCTCTTGAATATCAGGTAAAGTCATCTTTGAAGAGAATAATTCTGTTTTACCTGACTTGGCTTTTGTAGATTCTGATAAAAGCTCTTCCCATCGGTTTAGAAGGACTCGAAGAACGAGGTGCTTCTGATGAATTCGGAAAGGATTATAGTCAGGATTATATTTCACTTTAGGCACTTCAACGTTTTCTGTGGGGTTATACCAGGAATTTCAGGCCTGCCTTCTGTGTCAAAAATCAATTGAAGGAATATCGTTAAACATGCTAACAGCCTCTTTTACAGCAGCAGAAAGGATTTGCCAAATAGGCGCTTCATTCTCAAATTTAATTTCAGTCTTCGTAGGATGGATGTTGACATCGATATCTTCAGGAGCCACTTCGAAATATAGAAAAGTAAGGAACTTGCTCACCCGTTGGCACTAATCGTTCAAAGGCAGCCATCGCTTTTGTTGAAGTAAGGGTGTTTCATGTAGCGACCATTTACAAAGAAGTATTGGTGTGCACCTTCTTGCGGGCTGACTCTGGTTTACCCACGTATCCATTGATGCGACACATCGTTGTATCTACCTTTACAGAAAGCAGTTCTTGATTGAGACGCTTCCCCAAATATGTCTATGATTCGCTGACGAAGTACGCCTGCTTTTAAGATTGAAAAGTTCTGTTCCGTTGCTTTGTAAGGTAAAGGCTATGTCAGGATAGACGAGTGCTATGCGCTCAAAAGCAGGTGATAATGTTGTTTAGTTCCGTTGAATTGGACTTCAGAAACTTCCTTCGCGCGGGTACATTTATAAAATAGGTTGTTGACAGAGAAACTGCTACCTACTGCACAAGAACAGGGCTCTTGTCCAACAAAAACGACTTCCAGAGATGGATAAAGAGTGCCTACTTCATCGCTTTCTTGCCGAGTTTTCAATTCAATTTGAGCCACAGCAGCGATAAAGCTCAAGGCTTCTCCGCAGAAACCCATTTGTGTGAAGAGCGAGATAAATCATCAGCCTTTCCTAATCTTAGATGTGGCATGTCGTTCGAATGAAAGACGGGCATCTGTTACCGAACATGCCTTTGCCATCGTCGGTAACTAATATTGTTGTCTTTCCGGCATCAATGACTTGAATCTGTATATTCTTTTGCCCCTGCGTCAACACTATTCTCAACTAATTCTTTAATTACAGATGCGGGGCGTTGTATAACCTCGCCAGCTGCAATCTGGTTGGCAACAGAATCGGGAAGAAGTTGTATGATATCGCTCGACAAATCGCTAAAAGATAAATAACAAAATTAAATAAAACAACGCCAAAAGAAATAGTAGAAGAACAACTTGAATGAGTTGGTTTGTACGCCATTAGCAGCCTTTTCTTCTTTGAGAGGTGAGGCATTGCTGCACGAAATGCCTGATGAATTTATTCTCGATCTAAGGGCTTGTGAGGGGTAAGTCCTAACTTTTTCACGTGCAGTTGCTCTATTTTTGCAAGCGTTCTTTGCGTTCATCCACATAGATATATTTGTGGTTGAATCGTCGAGGGCCGATGGTTGTTGAAAAGAGATTCATCGTGAAACAGTGTTGACTTTCTGCTGGTGACCGGCGGCGTTGTATCACTTTAAGTGCTGAACCTTCGCCTTTCCCGCGCCAGCATAGAAAAACATCCTGTGGGTCTGTTGGACGCAATTCTTCAAACCAAGCGAATTCCGGAAGCTTCAGTTTTTCAGCAGGAATCTGTGTCATTGGTAGCATAACACCCGTATGTTTTGGGTGTCCATATCTTATCAAGTCTTCTTTCTGGTGAGATAAACATTTAATTTAGTGTGTCTGTCTCTATATAGACTTGACCTTGCAAAGTGGAATCTTTGTCGTCCACAGGATAGAAGATTGCCTTTGCATTTCCTGATGCAATGACGTGCCGAATCTTACCTTTAATGAAATAACTTGAGATTTCTTTTTGATAGAAAGTTGATTGAATATTTTGTTCTGGGATTCGTTCAATGCTCAAAGCTTGGTTGATAACGTGCCTCACGCACCATGCTATCATTCATATAAACTTTGATTATCTCACTAGTATGTCGATCTCACTCCATGCAATCGGATCGCGATACATGGTCATGCACAAAAGTCTTTTGCTGTTTGAGCACTAATGAATCGCAGATAGCTTGCACATCTTGTGCGAATGCCTTTACATGATGGAAGCAATGTACCTTTCGATACACAGAATCTGTATTCATATTGAACGTGAAAATCTTCATAGAGTCGGCGTGCATAAAGCAGGGTATCTTTCTGTGAATAGTCTTCTAACTAAGGCACGACCTGTAGCAAACCCTCGCCCGTTTTTCTCGTTATAGAAGATTCTTTCGCCTAAAAGCTGGTTCTTGTTGCGCTTGATCTGCATAGACCACCTTACCCAAACCGCGAGCCATTCCTGTTCGTTTATTGTAGAAAAGACTTCTCGCCTGTAATCTCTTTATCCTTGTCTATAACTGTGAACGCCCATACATCTCAACGAAAGATCAGACTTGCTATCAGAAGTAGCCATCTATCGTTTTGGATGACACTTCCGTTCTGAATTATCTTACTTGGTCCCACAACATGTGCCAAGGATTTCTTTGTATCATAATGCAATTCGTCTACCAGTGACCATTGCGATTACCACTGCGCATCTTCACGTGCCTACCAAAGGTTGCCTCGCGAGTCTTTAGGTTATAGTCGCTGATCAGACACTAAGCGATCCTTTTTGTCTATTAACGCTTCCGCCTTCAAAAAGAAGTATGCGTAATCATTAAAGCGGTCATAATCGAGACTATCGGTGTAAAGCGTCTTGTCACCATGATGTAAAACCACATTCTTTCGAGCCTCAATAATTGTCGGGAGGCCATCATAGGCGGCACGATCTGCTTTGGTGAAAATTGCCTTTTCCCTGTTGATAGCGAACATGGCCAAATGCTTTTACAGAATTAGATTGCTGATAAAAGTACGCACTATCATCAAAGGTTTGATCCTTTAGTGCATAAAATGAACGCGACCTTTACAATTTGGGCATCTGGAACGGGGCCACTCTTGGTCATAACAGTTCATCTGCATGTATAAAAAGTACTTTGTCGTCAGACTTTTTGTTTCCAACTGCACAGCATAACTCGCATTAAGCACAGCACAAACAAACATAGGACCATTCAAGGGTACTATATCTATATTTAATTCGTATGATGTGATGATGTCTCATCCGTTATGTCAACCTTGATATTCAAAATCACAATCTTTATAGCGGTCATTCATGCGCACATACGTATTCTTTATTTTATTAACCACTCAATCATGCAGTTTCTTTTCACTCTCTTTCTGCATCACTACCTCTTGCATTGTCTGAAAATCTTCAGTGATTTTAGCTCTATGTCCATCGATTCTATTGACCAATTTAACGATAGCTGCCACTGTCTTTCCACGATGATCTCATCATTTGAATGGTACAGATATCTCTCAACTTTCATCGTATCTACGACTCGAGCGACTTCTGTGGGGAGATCTTTCATTTGGAAGCGTGACGGTGAGTTTTACCTGTTTGATTGTCTGTATAGGCCATTAAGCCGTGGTTGTTACGTGTGTCTTTGTCTTCCGAAGATAGAGCGAGGCTGCCTCAAAATGTAAACTTTCCATCTTTAATATCATTGCCGATAGAGTCTAATCTGGCTAATGCTTTGTTCATATCTTCTATTAGAAACCTTTGGTGTTAGCAATATATGACGCACCTTTATCTTGTCTCGCTCGTCAATCAATTGGATAATGTGTTGTCCAAACTCTGATTCTACAATCTTAGAAATCTTCTTTGGGTCGGTAAGATTAAAGGCAACGCTGGCAAAAAGCAGGGTCAGTGTGCTACGACCGGTATAGTCCATCTCTCCTCCTTGACGTGAAGTTCCTGGGTCTTCTGAATAGAGTCGTGCCAAGGTACTAGAAGTCTCTCTCTATTGACGCGATCCGTGAAGTTACACTAGTCGGTCTTTTGATGCGGTTTATCTCGCTTTGTGGGATACAGGCTTGCGAACTAATATCTCAACTTCAACCTCAGTAGGGATAAAGGAATACTATCTTCAGGCAGATTCTTAAAGTATCGTCTTACATCGCGCAGGCGTAACAGAGACATTTCCCATGATTTTTCGTTTCATCTGTTGAATCATCTTGCTGTTCTTTACATCATCATGCAGATCGGAACGGATTTGACTTATGCTCTTTCCTTGATACTCTTCGAGTTTCTCTTTTCGAGACAACTGGAGTTTATCCACAAGTTGATTTGTTGCTCAACGGTTTGCGCAATATCTGACTCTGTGACTTCAATGGAGTCGAGGATAGCCTGATGTGAAAGAGTTTTTGAACGGCAATCTGTTCCGGAATACGGCAGTCAGGGATTGCCACCCATTTCATTCCTTCATTTCTCCTTTGACAAACGCATTTGCTCAATGTCTGATTTCATGATGGGTTCATCACCTACTACCCATTCAACTTCATCGATAACACTATGCTCTGGGATATGTACGTTTGCAGCAGGTTTTACTTGCACCCGTATCATTCTCATCCGTCATATTACCGACAGTTTTATTGGCTGGCGCTGATACCTGCCAAGTAGTACGCCAATAAAAGCCGCAAATAGTTTATATCCTTTGTTCATCTCGTTATTGTTTCGTTTTAATTCTCTACAATTATCTATTTTCTTTTATTGTCTTAAGCACTTCCTGAGTGGATTATAACAGGATATTTCTCCGCAAGGTCTTTACCCATTGGCGTTCCAACTCCTCTTGATAATCTGCAAGAACAAGTGGTCTGACCTCAGCTAATGCCTTGGGAGCTTTGAGCTTTCCATAAACTCCACTAAAGGATGGTCCTTTATAGGCTGAGGTGCCTCTCCTTGTTTGAAAATCTCATAGATCAATCCACGAATTATCACCTGATTTGAATAGCCCTTGTGAAGCAGTTATGCGAACATCTCCCGCCTACATTGAACTGTTGGTCTATTGCCTCCTTCAGTGATTAAAGTCAATATGTTTCAGTAACTTTCTCACTTTCTTCACCTCTCCAGCCTCTTTTGCATGGATGATGATACCTTTATAACGTGGTGACGACCATTTATATTTCTTTTTATTGTGGTCAAAATAGTTTGTCAGTCCTGCTTCGTCATGAGCAGCTTTGTCCCATATTGTCCGCTTGCTAACCTCAAAAATCAACAATCCATCACGATATTCTTGCATGAGATTTTGCCATTTGTGGATTTTTTCTTTTCAAAGACTTGTGGCTTGTTTTTCAAAGCCGTGTCTTCAGAACTACGTTGTGCAAATGACCTTTCTTGTAGTCGGGCAGCTGTCAGTTTGTTTCGAAGATTTCGCTGACTAACGAAGCGTAGCAGGTCGTTTCGAACCGAATCGTATGGAAAGTAAGCGCTTTTGTCCTCTATTAATATAATCGTGATAACCTGCTGGAGTGAGGAAGGGTGCGCTCATTTCTCCTTTCTTTAAAGGCATAGCCTGAGCCTCAAATTCGGGTAAAGTCTGTCCCGGTAGCAGCCAAGGTTGGTGCTCTCGAGGATTAGTTGCAATCTTGCATTGCATCTGAATATCGCCTTGCCAGTTTCTCCAAAAATCCGCACCATGTTGCAGTGCATTGTAAATGGAATCTATTCGTTGTTTAACCTCTATTTCCGTTTGTTTTGGGGCTCTTTGTCCTAATCGAAGCAGTATTTCACGCACCTTAATCATGCCACCTGAGCGTCAACTCGTTGTTGGTGAAGGCATAAAAGACGGCGTGCTTACCTGCTTCCCGTTTCAGCGTTGTTGTCTAATGTTTGCGGGATTTGTTGGTTGTGATAAAGCTGACAAACAATTGCGAGAAGGCAAAGTGTCGAGTCGTTTCCGATGAGGGCCTCTTCGACTTTCAATTTGTCATTGGCGTATTGTTCAGCATAATCGGCCGCTCTTTCGTTCAGATCCGTTTGCTGTTTGATATTTCTTATATGCAAAATTCGAATGCCGAGCGCTCACCGGAACTTGCCATTTATCGTCATCAAGACAGGGTCGTCTGTCTGACCAAAACCTGCTTCCACAAAGAAGCATGGCCAATGATATCATAATCTTTTCTGCATAGACCTCACTTATTCTGGACGAGAATAGTTAGGAGCTTCACTCGTGATAGCAATGTCATGAGGATGACTTTCCGTTACACCAGCGTTAGTGATGCGTGTGAATTTCGCATCGTGCAACTATCTCAATAGAAGATGCTCCTGCAATAACCCATGCCCGAACGCAAGCCACCTGTCAACTGATAAATCACCTCTTGAACAGTTCCTTTTGTGAGAGACACAGTCGGCAATACCCTCTGGTGCGAGCTTCTTTACATCGCGAACATCGTTCTGGAAGTAGCGATCACGAGCCATTCTTTTTGTTCCATGGCCTCAAGTGAACCCATTCCGCGATAGCTTTTGAATTTACGTCCATTGAGAGATGATGGTTTCTCCTGGGCTTTCTTCAGTGCCGGCAACGGGTGAACCAATCATGCTGGCTGCCACCAGCTGCCAATGGCTTTAACGATGTCGCCCTGAATAACGAAGTCCACCATCTGCAATTATTGGACGCTTTCGTACCTTGAAGTGCGTCAGATATACATCGAAAACAGCAGTCAATTGAGGCACACCACCAGCAACAACGCGAGTTGTGCAGATGAACCAGGGTCAATGCCCACTTTTTACGGCATCGGCTCCGTTGTCAACAAGGTATTTTGCTGCGGCACCTGTAGCCACATTACCAACAATAACGTCAGCATTTGGGAAGGCAGCCTTTACTTGTTTGAGCTTTTCTACTACGCCTTTGGGTGTCCATGGGCTGTATCGATGACGATAGCATCTACACCTGCCTCAACCAAAGCCTTTTGCAGCTCCATCGTATCGGCTGTAACACCAACGCCGGCAGCCACGCGAGGCGGCCCTTTTTCATCTTTGCAAGCCATGGGTTTTGTCTTTTGGCTTTGGTGATATCCTTTATAGGTAATCAAGCCCACGAGATGGTTATCTTTGTCTACAACGGGCAGTTTCTCAATCTTGTTCTCCTGTACATATCTGTAGCAACCTTTTCAAGTCTGTTGCTGATGAGTAGTAACAAGATTGTCTTTTGTCATCCTGTCTATCTTTTTGTCATATGACGCTCGAAACCAAAGTCTCTATTCGTCACGATTCAACGAGTTTGTTGTCATCATCACTACGGTATGCCCACCAATATGGTAATCATGCATCAAGTCAAGAGCGTCTTTAACCGAACTTCCGCGTCGAATTGTCACGGGATCATAAAATCATTCCGTTCTCTGCGTTTAACAATTGCCACCCTGATGTGCCTGTTCTTCTATCGACATATTCTTGTGAATAACGCCAATACCACCTTCGCGTGCAGTGGCAATTGCCATTGATGCCTCGATAACTGTATCCATTGCGGCTGTCACAAAGGGCACATTCAGGGTGATGTACGTGTAAACTTAGTTTTCAACTCTACTTCTTTTGGGGAAGTACTTCGGAATAAGCAGGAATCAAAGGGCGTCATCAAAAGTGTAAGACCGTCCGTACAATTTTATCTGCAACAAATGATGACATATTGTAACTTTTAGTTGTGCGTGCAAATATGGCAATATTTTTCCACTTCTGCTACAAAGCTATGGCTAATTCTAAAGGTAGTTAAGTGTATTTAACGTGATTGAAGCGATACAAAAGGCTGAAAACAAAACCTGCACTTGGCCTTTTGCTGCATGCTATTGGATTGGGACGGGAGACAAATGTACTAAAAGAGGCGAGACTGGCATGGATTTTTATGCAAAGAATCATAATGTTTTGTTTAACATTCTGATGCTGATAAGCACTTATAATTGCACAATGTAACCTATAATTTATTGTTTTATGAAAAATACAAACAAAGTACTTTAGAGAATGAAAAATCTAAATCTCAAATACTTTTAGATGAAAAACAGCTCTGTACCTGTTTTTGTAATTTAATGACTTTCAAACAGTTATAAAAACAAAAAGAAATGATGTTGGAAAATAGGAAGAATTAAGCTGTAAGAAGAGTCGGTTTTATGAATGAAAACACTTTGTTTTATCAGGTGTTTGCTCTATGTTTTTACTGCCTTATACGTCATTTAGCAAGATGAAATGACACACTTTGCGTTACCAATACGATGAAATGGACGAATTATCTCTAGCATAAATAGAAGCGATAATAGAAAAACAATAGTATCTCGATGAAGAAAATGAAGTGTTAAATATTAGCGATTAATATTTACAATATTACTCCCTCACCAAGTATATTCCATCGTCTTCCAATCCTTATTTTCCTTTGCTTATATAGCTCTCAATGGCTGGTACCTTTTTGCTCACCTAGAAACTGATGTTTGATGTCGTCAGGACTGCTCTTGTCATAATACGCAATAGCCGTTGTTGTCTTGAAGGTATTGAAATAGCGTGGCTGAAAAGTCTTCTGCAGCTGCCGTTCCTGTGGGTTGAAGGGTGAATCGAGTTTTCCGTCAGGCCGAACATTGTGGATATAGCCTTCATTCGGTCGCCTGTGTGCACATATTTGTAAACTTGGTTTTTGATAAACAAAGGCCCGGATATTGATTGTTTACAATGGCTTTGAAGCTTAAATCAGTCTTTTGCCAGATGAGAATCTCTACTTCTTGATTGCGTTTAAAACCTGCTTTTGCAACGTCATTACCGAGAAAATGCTCCACCTTTGCACGGCAACGATGAGATACTCTCTTCGTCAATGTGCACTATACGATATAACTGTCGCCAATCTCCATACGTTTTTCTGTTCGCGGAATGGACAAAAGGTCTTTGGTTAGATCCCAGTTCAGAAAAGCGCCGTATTCATTGACAGCGCATTTCAAGTAGGCGAAATCTCCACTTTTTGCCAATGGCTTCAGTCGTTGCGATGGGGCGTTGTCTTGATCTAAATAGATGGAAACATTCGATTTCGTCGCCAGGTTTAGCCTTCAGGAACGTATTTCTGGGGCATCAGTATCTCACCTTCCGTCCTCCGTCCATGCCAAATAGCCCGAAAACTTTCACCAAATCCCTTCCGCGACGTGCCACCTCTTTTGCGCGTAAAACATTATATTCTCCAAGTTTAATCTCGTTTGCCATAGCGTTTGTTTGTTTATCAATCACCAAAGATAATCATTTCTGTTTGATTGTCTATCGATTTATGAAAATATTGAAATGATGATGAATAGAAGAGAAAATGAATGTGAAGTGGGTTTTCCGTCAATCATGGTTTAATACCCTATTAATCAATAAGAAACGAGCCCGACTCTAGCGAGCTTCGGCCTCGTCTATTTCTAACTAGCCTTTCTAAACAAATGGTAACCTCACGGTCTCCATTGTTATCTACGAAACAGTCTGTTAAAAATTACCTTAAACCTAATAACTGAAAACTACTAAAATCTGTACTACTAACCTAAACAAATGATCTATTAACCTTTTGATGATGCAAAGGTAGAAAGATTAATTTCATGTTGCAACTTGCGTGTGATTTTCATGCAATCTGACGCGTTTTCTTGACCCTAAATCAACGTATTGTGTTCGTACACGCATTCTATTTTTCTGGTTTCTTCGTGTTTTGTTTACATTGAACATTGTGTGAAAATACGTCAGTGAATGCCTTTTATATCTATTTCTTGTTGGGTAATGGTATTTTGATTTCACTTAGGTTTTGTAGTTTTTATGCTTAGTGTTTGGTGTTGTCAAAACGATTTGTTTATGATGTTGTTCAGGTGCCTATATATATATATAAGGAATGTAATTTTATGTTTGAACATAGGGAAAAAGTGTGATGCGTGGATAGTCAAAAGCGTCTTGTGGTTGCTTTTCAAGCATTAACCTTTTGCTGGTTTTACGTATCTTTGCAAGAAAGTAAGTAAAAAGGGAATGAGAGTATTGATTATAAATACGGTGAGAGCATACAGGCAGGGCTGCTGTTGCGGCCAATCGCCTAATGGATGCAGCTCGCGCAACAATGGCGTAAAAGCCAAGATGTTGGTGCGCGAAGTAAGCTCACGAGATGATATTACGGTAGTTGGACTTAAGCTCAAACTGCTCAGCTGGTGGCGTTTTCTTTGAGCGTTGGTGCTTGTTTTTGTCACCTACATTTCAAGCGGACGCATCTCTTTGAGATAGATGATGCGTGGCCAACACAGGAACGGATGTTACGCGGCTGCCTGAGTTCCAAAGAAGCCGATGTTATCCATCTTTCGTGGATTAATCAAGGGATGCTTTCTCTTGAAAGATATACGCAAAAATATACTCGATCGATTAGTGGTAAGCCCGTGGTGTGGACGATGCACGATATTTGGCCCGGCTGCGGCATTTTGTCATGTTGCATTAAACTGCCGTCGTTATCAAACCTCTTGTGGCTGGTATGTCGCCTCCTTCCCCATGGAGGTTCTGTGCATGACCTGTCATATCAGGTTTTCAAACGCATGAAAAGTTTGTTGAATAGACCGGCCTGATCTCGTTTTGTAACCTGCCAAGTAAATGGTTGGAGAAAAGGAGGCTAAAAGAGAGTGCCACCATTCTGTATGGGCAGCCGATTTGTTCGATTTCCGAAATCCCGATTACCTGTCTTTCGACCTATTGATCGCATAAGTTAAGCTCGTCAGCGTGCAAGGATTCCTCAAGACATGAGGTTATTCTTTTGCAGCCCAACTGCATAATAAACGAAAACAAAGGGATATTTTATCTACATTGAAGCCTGTCACAAAATGGCAGCTGAACACTCGAAAGTGTGCATAAAACGCTTTGTTGCTGTGCTCGGAGGGTAAAAGGAAATATTGGTGATGTCTTTGATTTCTGCACGGGAAAGGGAGTGGGATATGTGAATGACACTCTGACAGCTTGTAGACATCTATAACGCTGCGATTGTGTTTGTGTTTTCACCTCACTTTCCGAGGAATCTTCCTAACACAATAATGGAAGCAATGGCTTGTGGAGTGCCCTCTGTTGGCTTTAATGTTGGTGGCATTCGAAGAAATAGAGCCATAAGAAAAACGGATGTGTGGCAGCATATCGCGATGTTGACGACCTTGCCAAAGGGCTATCTTTGGGTGCTTTATGAGGCAGATTATGACGCTTTACGAGCCGCTGAAGCGGTGCACAAGGTCGTTACAAACTATTCGCAACATGCCGTGGCAATGAAGTATATTGAAGTCTATAATGGGGCTATTGCGCCAAAAACTTTCACTTATGATACGCTTTTCTGTATTACTTGCACACTTATCAGGCTGCATCAGAGACTACCGAAAACGCTCGAGAAGTGCTGCTGCATCGGCGCTATCGTCACGTTGAACATATTATCATAGATGGTGCTTCTACGGATGAAACGCGAAAGACATTGTGGAGCGTTATATCCAAGCCAATGACGACAATGAAGATTGTATTCATCGTGTTGTTTTCGTTTCTGAACCAGACAAAAGAGCTGTATGATGCAATGAATAAAAGGCTCTATGGAAAAGGCCACGAAATTATGTTGTGTTTCTTAATGCCGGTGATACCTTTCCTTCGACAGATACCCTTGGAGGCATATCGCGGGATGTGTTGGAGAAGGTGAAAAGCGCATGCGGTGTGCTCTATGGTGATACAGATATTGTCTGTGATACAGGTCGTTTCTTGCGTCGTCGCCGTCTATCCCCTCCACGAAAAGAAACTTACTTGGCGTTCGTTCCGTAACGGCATGTTAGTGTGTCATCAAAGCGTTTTATGTACGCGCGGATATGGCAAATCTATTCACTTACGACACGCATTATAAGTACTCAGCAGACGTGGTTGGTGTATTAAAGTGATGATGAGGCAGCAATAACAACTGTGACTTTGCGCAACGTTAACGCTGTAATGGTGCTAACTATCTTGACGGGGGACTGAGTGTCACCGCAAAGCATCGCTTAAAGAAAGGCGTTTCCATGTGATGCAGTCTCATTATGGTTTACTCACAACGTTAATCTTTCATTTTGGTTTTTAATACGAAGTGTAATTCATAGCGTTAAAATAGTGTAATTTCCTTATATTTTTCTTTGTTATTCTGATGAATAACTGTATGTTCCTGGCGTTAAATATAAAAGAAATGAGTGTGAGATTGTATTATGCGTTTTAGCATTAGCTTCATTGGTAATTGTGCAAACGCACAGAAGGTTGAAAACCGTAGAGAAGTAAAAGAACAAGTTAAGGAAAGGATGCCAAAACGCAGTTTAAGTCTGATGCAAAGAAGACCGGCGAGAAGAAATCGGTGATGCAGCTAAGAGACTTATAACGGCACAAAGAATGAAGTGAGAAGAAAAGCTTGGAAAAAGATGTGAGAGAAAGACTGCCAGAGAGGACTGCCAAGCAAAGAAAGAAGCAAAGCAAAGCGCTGCAAAGATGTAAACCTGCAGCTGAGAGTGCTGCAGAAGGAAGCATAGAGAGGCTTGCTGCACGAAATAGCCCAAGTATTAAAAAGCTGAAAGCAAATAAATAATAAGAGGTTTTGGAAGGCTTGGCTTGGCAGTGAGGTGAGGCTGACACAACAAAGATAGTGCGAAACGTGTCGATGTGCGTGGTTTCGGTCACTGTTCTATACACATGGTGAAATGGTGGATGTTGATAGTTGTTCGTAGTGAGTCTCTTCATCGTATAATTGTCCCTATATGTATAAAGGTATAGAGTGAGACTTTGTTTTGTTGGTCAAGGCTCGTCATGATACAAGTCTTTGCATTTTAGTCTATATGAGTTACGAGATATAGGTTTGTAGATGATGTTGTTTGAGAGCACGTAGCGCATATGGTGGGCGCTCCATGTGTGAGGATAGAACACGCTTGTTTGGGTGAGAAGTCGTGGCTAATTCGTGCGCAACGGGACATGAGTCCTATAGGTGCACCATTCTTACGTCCTACTGGTTGTTGTTCGACTTCTGACAAGTTTTAAAAGATAAGTTTTTGCCTGTTTCTCCTTACTTTTTGGATGTCGTTTTCAAATCATTTCACGTGGTGATTGGCGCTTCTTGTCTTTGTAATGCATAGCCCAATAGTGTGTGTCGCATATCTTATTAGAGAGTCGTTCATGCCTTGCGAGTGGTCGTAAATCCACGCCAATAAGCGCCCATGTCAGCGTTGTTTGCGCTGAGATATTCGTGGGAGAAACGGTCACCGGGTGTTTCTAATCGGCACTGCATTCCTGTTGGTGAAAGTTTCCAGATAGTTGTTCATAAGAGGGCAGACTTCGCCAGGTTTGTGACACGAGGGATAAGCGAAATGTCGCGTGAAAGGCGTAACGCTACGGGATGATTAGCAGTGCGTTTGAGTAACGAGTGATGATTTTCAACGCTACATATTTCCAGCAGATGGTGTCGTTTTTGTAGTACAATAAACTTCAAAATGCCAGATTTCACATCCACACGATGATATCGGCCGTATGTTGCTGTAAGACTATCAATATAGACGAATGGTTTGACCAACTTTCGGTTGGAGGGTTGCAGGCTTTATGGGATCATTCCACGTTATGCCAGGTTCAACACGAGTCGAGCCTCTTTCCTTCATCATTATATAAATATAGCTCAACCATCACGCATGATAGCGAAAGCCAAAGCATAGTCATTCGCGAAGCGGTGGACCATTAAATTGCGATCTGGAAAGCTATCAATGGCGTTGCCTTTCAGTGCATTACCTGTGCACCCGTAAAGCAAAAGGCCGCGTGAATCGTCGGTTAAAGGCTGGGAATAGAATCCATTAGCAGGCTGTCAGCGTGATATCGAGGCTTGTGAGAGGAGTCTTCGATTGATGACAGCCGAAGAGTGTTGCGATAATAATAGAAAAAGGACTAAATGCTACGGGTTCATAACGTAATATATGATTAATGCAAAGATGAAAATAATTCTTTGAATCATATTTCCTTTCGATTTTTGTATATCTCAATGAGGATTAACTAACTTTGCTATCGATTTCTATGGATGATGATTACATTTTGAGTGATGTTGGCACCCGATAGTTTTCGTAATATGAAATAATTAGAGAATCATCTTAAAATATTTACACCACACACACACGCATTTCTAGAATATGGTGGAACAAGGTGATTACAGCCTACATTGCAATTGCCTTGAGGCGAGCGCTCATTACGGGTATGATTGGCATTCTTGTGTTTTGCACGCATTGCGAGGCCAAGGCGCAGATGGCACGAGATTACGCCGCTGACGGTGTCAGTTGGCGCTCGTACTGCGCCCAGTCGCTTCGGTGGTGGTGTTGTTCCTGACAATCTGATATGTCATGTAGCAACCTGGCATATTTTGTTTACGCTTTGTGCCGTGTTGGACGGCCTTTGTGTATGTATGTTTGTGTCAGGTTTGTATGCGCTCAGCCCGTTTGCGTCATCTGATTAAAGGAGAAAGTTCATATCTCGTGAGAGATATGGCTATATAAACTTCAAAGCTTTCAAAGCGAAACGTTTGTTTGAAATGGAGCAATTCCGCATGCTGTGTTACGGCAGAAGGAATGGCGCTCTCTATGTTTGATGTTGATGATGTTTTATTTGAGACTAATGGTGCAGTGACTGTGCTTCCGCCAGGTGAGGGCAAGCTTGTCTCGCAACCTTGTCACTAATGGTGAGATTGGCGGAAGGAACACGCTTGTTTGCAATGTAATAAAGACGCGTGAGTGGGTGTTACGCTATATCCAAGAGGTATGGCTTTACAGGAGTCCTTCAGAACTATTTTGCATGGGTGGACTCCGCAAGGTTTTGTGCAACCTTCAGTGGGGATGTGCGTCTGATGGAAAAGAAGAAGTTGCTGCCGAAAATATAGAGAATGTGTCGCAAGCTTAAATTAATTCTATTCGTGGGTGGGTGCGAACTTGATATTGAATAAAAAGACATTTGTCTGGTGTTCAGCAATAATTAAGGCATATTTTGTTATGAGGAATGCGCGAAAAGTGTGTTCCTCTTCTATTTTATTAACTAAAAGCACATAGTTGTCCTCTTCATTGGAATTTGGGACAATGTGAGCTAAAGGTGACGCTATTAACCCGTTTTATTTTATCTACTTTTATAATTCATTGTGCATCTTGGAGGTTTGTATAGGTTGATTTCATAAAAATGAATAATATTAATAATTAATAATATTGTTAAATATCCGTAATCAGAATGCTTTTGTCTGCTAATGCTTTCGGTTCTTCCTATAAAAATATGTATCTTTGCAAACCGATTCTTGGGAGCGCTTGGAATTCCGATGGTTTAGCAGTGTTAATAGCCTTTTCTTTATTGAATTAGGCGGTTAATTGAATCTGTTAAACAACAGAGACAATAAAGCTGTGGATGGTCTCTTTTAGGTAAGGCGCCGCGAGGTTTCTGTTATCATTGAGTTGGTTATAAGTTTTTTAGTAGTTAAATTAAGTTTCAAAATGGACACTTTTAAGTTACAAAACTATTTCCGCAAACAAGAGAGCCAACTAAGAAGAAGAGTGGGTGGTTGTTGATGCCAGCGATCAGATTGTAGGTCGTTTTGCTCTAAGTAATAAACTTCTCACGGAAAGTACAAACCAAACTTCACACTCCTATAACGTAGATTGTGGAACAATGCCAATCATTATCAATGCAAAGGTAGTCTTCTCAGGTAAGAAAAAGAACTGATAAAACACACACGTTATCGGATTTGCCCAGGTGGACAGCGTTTAATACACCCGCAGGCTACCGTACTCGTGCCAATGGTGTAGACAAAATGATTCGTCATGCAGTTAGTATGTTGCCAAAGGCCGTCTGGTCGCGCATTGATGGACCAGCGCACGTATTCAAGGCGCAGAGCACAACAGAAACAGAAACCAAAATCAATCGATGTTAACGGTATAAATAATTAAGGATAAAGATGGAAGTAATAAATGCAATTGGTCGCCCTGCAAAGAGCGCAGTAGCTCGTGTTTGCAACATGGAAAGGTACCGGTAAAGATCATTATAAATAAAGAAAAGAATTAACAGAATTCTTCCCTTCATTATTCTGCAGTATGTGGTTAAACAGCCATTGATGTTGGTAGAAGCGATGGTAAATACGATATAAAGGCAAGCCTTGATGGTGGTGGTTTCCTTTGGTCAGAGCCAGGCGCCTTGCTACCGCTCGTGCTCTTGTCAAAGTGAACGCTGAAAGACAAGAAAGTTTTGAAGGATGCAGGCTTCCTTACTCACTTCAGTCATGCTGTTGAGCGTAAACGGTCAACCAAAGGCACGTCGCCGCTTCCGGTTCAGCAAGCGTTAAGTCAACATTCTTTGGATATTGGATACCTGGGTATCGAATGTTTTTTGTTTTTATATCTGAGCGACAATGAAAGCTCACAAAGGCTATTCGTTTGGTATGATTCATAATTCAACAACGATTCAATATTCAGGGAACCATCTCGTTTAGTATCTAAACCAGGCAGACTCTGCACGCCGATACGCTCATAGTGTGGTATAGAAGCAGATTACTGTCGGGCTGATTCTGGTAAAGGGTCTACCAGTATCCATAATCGTTATGCGGTATACAGACTGAAAAGAATTAAAAAAATAAACAATAAAAAATTAAAAAGAAATGTAAAGAACTATTTCGACAATTACTCCAGGCGAGGTTGCCACTTTGGTCACCTCAAACACAAGTGAATCAGCCAACTCATATATCTTCATGGAGCGCAATGGTATTCATATCATCGATCTAAAGCAAAACTGTTGCTAAAAATCGATGAAGCTGCAGAGGCATTAAGGCAATCATAAGTCAGGCGAGAAGATTCACGGCATCGCTACTAAAAAACAAGCTAAAGATATCGCGTAGCTGATAAGGCCGCATCTGTTAATATGCCATACGTAAACGACGCTGGGCAGGTGGTATGTTGACCAACTTCCCAACAATTCGTAAAACGATTAAGAAAATGACAAACATCGACAAGCTGATGAACGATGGTACTTTCTCTATTACTTTCTGGCGTGAGTTGTTGCAGATTACACGCCAACACGCTAAATTGAAAGAACCTTGGCTCCAATTGCTGACGACTCGTCTGCCAAGTGCACTCGTTATTGACGTAATGAAAGAGCACATCACCGGTGAAAGAGGCTTAACCGTCTTGGGTCGATCTTCCAGTATTGTTGATACAAACTCAGATCTAGAATATCGACTTCGTTGTTCCATATGCAAACGATGACGCTAAGGACAGCGTAGAGACTATTCTCACTGCTGTTTGTGGTGCTATTTAACGAGGGGTCTTGAAGGCGTAAGGCTGAAAAAACGGATGAAAAGGCTTCCATGAACAGGCAGAAGAGCTGCTGAGTAAAGAAACGTACTCGCAAGGGCGCGTGAAGGAAGCAGCTCCTGCAAAGCTGAGGCTGAAAAGGCTGAGTAATCGCATAGAGGGTCTTATTTGATAGGGTAGGATGCCATAAATCCCTATACTATCAATGAGACCTTTCTTTCAAACAAATTAATAAAGAAATAATAGATTATGGGTATTTTATTAGAAGATATCAAGAAAGCGTTAACTTTATAGTGGTTTGGCAGCTGACGTAAAGAAGGCTCTAACAGAAGCCGCTGGTGACTTCAGTAAAGGCTAAGGCTGCTCCGTGAGCGTGGTTTGGCTATTGTGCTGCAAAGCGTTCTGACCATGAAACTTCAAATGGTGTGTCCTCGTTAAGAGCGTTCAGGCTTTGCTGCCATGGTAGCTGTTAGAATTAATGAGACCGACTTGTGGCTGCGGTAAAGGCTTTATAGGCTCACACAGGAAATGCCAGTGCAGCAGTTGCTGCAAAATACGAACTCTTGATGAGGTTAAAGGCACTCAAGTTGGCTAATGGTGACGACACCAGCTGACAGTTCAGCATCGTTCTGGTATCCTTTGGAGAGAAGATGGAATGAGCAGTTATAACTTCCTTGAGGAGATAACATCTCTGTTTATGACCACATGGGTCTCGTCATATGTAACTATGGATTTCAACTCAATACAAACAACGAGGAAGCTGGACATAAAGGTTTGCAATGCAGGTTGCTACAGCCAAACCTGTTGCTCTTGATAAACATCTATTTCCTCAATACCGCTAAGGATGAAGAATTCAAGGTTGCTGTTGAGGAAGACTAAAGAGAAATGGTTGAAAGCAGTTAATGCTGCACTCAAAAAGGCTAGTATCAGCCCTGCACATGTAGACTCAAGAAGATCACATTGAGGTAATACGAAGGGATGAAACACACAGGGACACTGTCCATCGGCATCGCTCATTGTGAAAGAGCTAAGCCTCAGCAAACAAATAATTCAAGGCTCTTCAGGGTCAATTTCGTCGATTCTTCAAGACAACTGCCAAGTTGATCAGGAGTTCAGTTCAGGGTGAAATAAAATCAGTGTTTGGTAGTGGTTGAAGCAACCAAGGTGATTGAAGATGTGCTAAACACTTACTCTCACTGAAATAATCACGCCTCTGCTCATCCCATAAAATGGTGGTTTACTTCCGGTACAGAACCCACCTATCTCAGATTTGTCAACCTCGCTGTTTTCAGGGCGTCGTGATTGTGGTTGTTTTCAAAGTGCGTATCATGTGAACTTCTGACGCAATTCTCCTCAGATTTCTATTTGATTTGTTTAATTCATAGCATGAAAAAGAATATTCTTTCTAGTAGCTAAACCAGGGTAAAACCTCATAAAATGGATTTGTTTACTGCCCATATAAATGTTATCTCTTGTTGGTTGAATCCTATTGGTTTCTCATTCGCGTCATTTACGTAGTAATTAGACGCATATTGGCGACATGATATGCGTCATTTCACGCGGTAAAATACACCCTAATTACATCGTTGTTGCCAATAAATCTTTTGCTCATAATAGTAATAATATATACTCCCCAATTAACATTTATTTTCACATACAATGAATCAATGCTTTCAAAATAAAATCGGTCATAAATCCATTGATTTGCGACCGACAATCTATGATTTTATCTGTTTGAAATTAGTGCTGTGAGCAAGATTGTTGAGCGAATAATGAAGTAACTCAATTATACCTGCAAGATAACCTATGAGACTATCAGCTAATGTGTTTCATATACCAACTTGAAAGTAATCTTTTCCTGTCCCTTAACTACTACTCCAGCAGCGCTTCCTATGATACAAAATGCTGCCACCAACTCCCAGCACAATAGGCCAACAACTTTGCCAGAAAATACCATCTACAGCCATGTCACTAACATACAACGGGATACGTTCCCATGCATCCTGCGACAAGGGCACGTTGTCGGCATTATGAAGGATACCAATAATACCCGTAACAAGATAATGATTCTTATTAAATATAGTATTAAGTGCACCTCCCACTTGAAAGTGGTACAATTTCTTGAGGCAAGCCACGGCCATCAGGATGCCAAGGAGAACAAAAATATTGGTCATATCAATACGACTCAACAGATTGAAACACGCACCGGAATGTCATTTCTTTCTTGATGGCATTACGGGTGCGGTAGAATACTATAGTAATGACCACGCAAAACACCGAGCACAAGAAGGATTTAACGAATGGGGGCAGGTGAGTTGTAAACATGAATAAAGCACAAACATCAGTCCTCCACGCCAACAGTGAAGCCGTCTGTACGTTCTGAGCTCGTAAATTCAAGCACTTCGCATCTCGAGCGTCCGTGGGTTCAGCGGGCTTTCTTTAGCAGTTCGCATGAGTTGCTGTTGAAGTATCAGCGCGGGATAAGGAGTGAGATAACAGAGAATGAAAATCTCTTTGATTACGCCTAAAGCCGTGATTACACCCTTATTCCATATGATGGTTGTGGCGTCTCCGATGGGCGAAAATGCACCTCCTGGGTTGGCGGCGATAATGATTAAGGGCAACATATATGGGTCTGATCTTTGTGATCATGAGCTTTCGCGGAATCATAATCACATCACAATGGCCGTTTGTTAAGTTATCAAGTGGCCGAAAAAGAGGTCATCGTGATGCTACAAAGAGGCGTTTACTCTTGGTACTCTGTGCAGGTTTGTTTTAGTTGGATCCCCCGTTTTTGGTCGACAATCTCAACAATTGTCATTGCCCCATGTGAGGAAAAGAAACAACATTGAGGTTAGCACCTAAATGGTGTTCAATGGCGGCATTCACAGCATTTGAAAGCGCATTTACCAGTCAATCCGGGAGATAAATGCCAGGTTAACATAGTGTCAGCATGCCACGAACATCAGCGGTGCGATAGCAGCCTTGTTGACTTTCGTGATACTTTCAAGGGCAATAAACATGTAGCCGCTTTACAAATACTACACGATAATTAGAACAGTTAAAGTTGTCATTTATTTATATATATTTAATTCTACCAACATAAAGCACTGCAAAGTTAAGAAAAAACATTATTAGCCACGATAATTTGAAATTAAACGTATCTTTGTAGCATGAATTCACAGCGAGGAGAACAGCATTAGAATGGCGAGAACATCGTCGTTGCTGATGCAGATTAGCAAAATTCGGTCATGTTGACCTCATTGTGAACTTTGAACGCATGATGCGGCGGCCACTACCGAAGAGCAGATTTGAGTCAGTGGGCTGTCTGCCTCAGCACTTGATGGCGGTGTGCGTGCCGGGGAAAAATGATGTTTCGTGAGCCGCATTCATGATGGCAAAATGGATAATTTCAAGCCGTCAAACTATGAACATGACACTCCATGCACGTGCTTTTTCAGATGACTGTTGGGTGGTCCGATAACTTCTGTAGCATTAGGCGATGCTATCAGTAAGGAAGGAATATTTTGGCTTGATGCTCACACACACTCCTTGAACATAAAATGCATCGCATAATATTGGTTCCCGACAGCGAACATGGTGATGCTTATGACCGCATTCGTCATCTTTGCAACGTGTAGACGATGATAATAAGCGCATAACGCTATTTGCTATACGGCCACATGGAAGGCAGGCTTCCGTCAAGAGATATTAGGCTATTCGTTGATGGTGCATTAGAGCATCAAAGCGGAAGAAATAAAAACCGAGATACGGTAGAATTTTGATGACGGTGCTGGCGGTGCAACCCTGCAGCCTTTAAGATGGCACAGAACAGTGGAAATCTTCTGAATTTGATGATTGCCGGTCACCCACCGGCTAAGTGTGATCGACTCGTTCAGGCAATACACATGCGAAAGGATATAAGTTGGTTATCAAGACCGCTGGGGAGTACGATGCAGATGATGTTGAACAACTAAAAGTGCGTTATTATTTATAAACCCGAGCTGGTTGTAAACCTTGCATTGCCCTATCCGTTTAACCGCTCGCGCTGGAAGCATGCTTGGCTTGTGGCTGGCTATCTTGATACAGCAAACTATGAGCCTAAGGATGAGGCACGACTTTCGAGTACTCTTGGCAGTGGGCTTATAAGGAAAGTTTGAGCAAGCAGGCTAACGGCAATCTTGGGTTGTGGATTTGACCCTGAACTGTTTCAGGTACATATTTACAGCTATGCGGCTACTTATTACTTCGATGAGATACAATATCTCGACATTGTTGATTGCAATGCAGAAACCACCACAAAGCTTTCGCGACGAACTTTAACTTGAAATCAACATCCAGAGATTACAGAAGGGCCTTTACTATAAAGATGGCGAATAGTTGAAACCAGACCATTGGCTGTTCTGGAGGAATATTACATACCCAAACATAGGTCCTCGCGACAGTTATCTTATGCATCATGAAGAGAACTTGGTCTTTAGTTAAGAACTATCCGACCATAAAACAAGCTCGCTTTTGGATGACTTTCGGACAGCAATATCTTAATTATCTCGACGTTATTCAGAACAGGATAGCTCGAATAGATGAAGTTAAGGTAGAAGCTCCATTGGTTGATATTGAACGAAGACCGCAAAGATGAAAAGTGTGCCCTTTACAATTCCTCAGCTGTGATGCCTAATCCCCAAGATTTAGGCGAAAACTTTATGATGGGAAGACTTCTGTGGTTGCCAGATCCGCGGACTTAAGGATGAAAGGAACGCCTTATTATGTTTATAACAACTGTAAACATCAAGGAAGCACATATAGAAACCAGCATGCAAGGAGTCAGTTATACGGCGGAGTGCCAGCAATGATGGCTCAATGATGTTCTTGAAATTTGGAAACGCCGGGAGTGTGTGGAATGTGAGACTTCAACCCCGTCCATTTATGGATGAGCTCAACAAACAAAAGGGCTTCCATGGCATGAAGTGTTTAGTGGTGACTTAGAACTCTAATCTATATACAGGACTGACTTGTCTCATTTAATGATATAAATCCTAAAGAATATGCAAAGAAACAGAGAGCTAACCAGCAAAGTGAGAAGCTAAAGGCTTTGCAGGCAGCAATGTCTAAAGATAGAAAAAGACTTTGGAAGGTTCTGTGTGCGTATGGGCGATGTAGACAAATTGAAAATGGTGGCGTCATCCTTCCAGGCAGTATAGGACTCGATAGCAGCACTCGGTGTGGGCGGATATCCACGTGGTCGCATCATCGAAATATATGGACCTGAGTCGTCCGCAGGAAAGACTACTTTGGCGCTACATGCAATCGCAGAAGCGCAAAAATGGAGTGGGATTGCAGCCTTCATTGATGCAGAACGCCCACGCCTTTGATCGCTTCTATGCGGAGAAACTTGGGGTTTGATGTTGACAACCTTTGGATAAGCCAACCCGACAATGAGGAACAGGCGTTACAGATTGCCGACGAGCTATTCGCTCAATTGCAATTGTTCTTCTCGTTATCGATTCGGTCGCTGCGCTGACTCCAAAAGAAAGAGATTGGGGCGACATGGGTGATAATGTCGTCCGGACTTCAACGCGTTTGATGGTGAAGCCTTACGGCTAACGTCAACGATAAGTAAAACCAACACATGTTGTATCTTTGTTAATCAACTTCGCGAGAAGATTGGCGTGATGTTTGTTGATCCCTGAGACCACAACAGGCGGCAATGCACTTAAGTTTATAGTAGTGTTCGTCTCGACATTCGACGCGTTACAAGTCTGCAAAGACGGTGATAACATCATAGAAATCAAGTGAGTGAAGGTCGTAAAGAATAAGGTTTCCTCCATTCCGTAAAGTTGAGTTCGAAATTCTATTCGGAGAAGAATCAGTAAGGTAGGAGAAATCCTCGATCTTGGCACGTTGAATATGGTATAATTCAAAGAGTGGAGCTGGTTTAAGCTATAATAGTTCGAAGCTTGCACAAGGCCGTGGCATACAAAGAGCTTGCTTCAAGGATAATCCAGAGCTTTGCGATGAGCTTGAAGGACAAATCCATCCAGGCGCTATCAAAGAAGAAAGAATAAGATAAAGAATAGCAATCGTTGTGGCTCGGATGAAATCATTTCATGTCCAGGCTTTTGTGTCGTTGAACATACTGTTAAATTTCCTTTTGCGTAACAACAATTAGAATTATCGTTATATTTGTTGCAAAATTCTATTACCTAGTAACTTTAATAACAGAAAAGAACACGGCTATGATTGAATTCCACGCGAGATTAGAACAATGCGAGAACCGTGTGGCGCGGCTCCTACGGGTGTAAATGAACTTTTCTAAGCACGGACATGAAGTCTGTATTGCAACACAATGCAGGGAAATATTGGCTTCTCTGATGCTGACTATGAGGCAGTTAGCGCTAAAATTCTTCTGATATCGCCGCAGTTTAGCCGAGGCAGACATATTTTGAAGGTGAAGAGCCTATCCCAGCTGAATACTCGCTTGTGCGTGAGAACCAAGTGGTATTCACCTACTTCCATTTGCCTGTGACCGAGCACTCACCGAGGCTATGATGAAAACAGCTGTGTGTATTGCTTACGGCAGGTGCAGCTTTCTGACAGCTCTTTGCCTTTGCTTTGTACCGATGAGCGAGGTCGCTGGCCGCATAGCGGTACTTAATAGGGCATTATCTACCAAACAACGAGCGGAAATGGTAACTTATCTGTGGCGTTCCTGGTGTTTTGCCAGCTCGGTGCTTGTCCTTGGTGGTGGAACTGTGGGAGAAGCTGCCGCAGAATGGCCGGAATGGTGCAGTTACTATTGCCGATGTTTGTCTGCCCCGTTTGCCGCGGGCATTGATTTGCCTGCCAATATTGCATACACTTTATTCAACATCTTATAACATTCGTCAGCAACTTCCATCACTGATCTTGTCATTGGCGCTGTTCTTGTGCTGCCGGAATAAAGGCACCTAAGCTCATCTTTTCCGTGACATGTTGGAAACTCATGAAGCCTGGATCTGTACTCGCAGATGTGGCTATTGACCAGGGCAGATGCTGAAACATCTCATCAACATCTCATTCTGAGCCAGTATATGACGTAGATGGCATCATACATTTGTTATTATGGCGAACATCCGAGGAGCAGTTCCCAATACGTCAACTTCGGCCTTAACCGATGCTACTTTGCGTTGTCTATAGCAACATGGCTGATAAGGGTTGGCAACGGAAGCACCATGAAGACAGAAAGCACTTCTCAAGAACGTTAACATCGCCAGTAGCTGCATTACCTATAAGGCGGTGGCCGATGTGTTTGGTCTTGACTGCCATTCGGCAATTTAATTCAGCTGTAAACGATATTTCATAAGATGTAAAACGAATAATAGTTATTTCGGCACAAAATGTCCCTCATCCACCCCAACGTGGGGAGGATGGGAGACCTGTGAAAAGGGTTGTGGGCGTCACATCTGCAATCTTTCTTACCTTTGTAGAACTTGTGATTAGCTTACCAAAATTGTAAGCTGTATCACGTTTTCTAAAGAGATTTTCATTCTATTAAGCAGAGAATGAAATGTGTGTTTTATGTAGTCTTGGAATGTTTCTGTGGAAAGCTTCCGTTATCACGATGAGCAAAAGCGTTCGTTTGTAATATGATAAGCATAGTTACCTCTGTTTCACTGGGTGAAAATGCGTCATATTATCGTGTAATCTCTATTGTTTTCATCTGATTTGCCTCATTTCACGCACATAATCTGTATCTAGTGCAACATCATATTATCAGTTCGTTATGCCGTTTGTTTGTCATTGAAGGTGGAATAGCGAAGAATAATCACTACATGGCAATTATCCGCAGATTGAAAGGACATTCGTCCTTCAATACCATTTCTGTTATAAAGGTTTACCTATGAATGTGTTTCCCATGCGATGTTACCTTTTGCAACGCCATGGAATTTATGTCAATATCCCCATGGTGTATTTCTCATTATAGATGTTGTGACGATGTAACGCCGTAGATTTTGTGTCAATATTTTCCATGAATGTATTTGGCAATAAAAAATGACCTCATGGTGCAACATAAATGGGTTTTATGCCAATATATCGACGAATGTATATTCCATTACGAATATTTGAACGATACAACGCCGTGATAGTTTTATGCCTATATCCCCATGAATGTATTTACAATATAAATGTCCTCGCGGGTGCAACGCCGTAGGTGTTGTTGCTGCGATAGCCCAGGGTTGGCGAGGAACAAGCCTACCCTGGGTAAGCGATCACAGGAGATTCAACGCTGTAAGTGTTGAGCTTTTTTAACATGTGGCTATAACGAGGGAATTAATAGTGTGTTACGCTTGAAAGCGTAACACCTATGGTGTTGAAACATTTATTTTATAATACAATTAATGCCAATATACGAATAAGTAATAGCAAATGTACTAATAATTCGATGAATGTATTTTACATTATGAATGCCCTCATGGTGCAACGCCGTAGGTGTTGTTCTTTAAATAACCCAGGGTTGGCGAGGAACGAGCCTACCTGACAGCTGATCTCAAGGAGATTCAACGCCATGGGTGTTGAGCTTTGAAAGCAGGCATAACGAGGATATTCATGGTTGGATTACGCTTGAAAGCGCAACACCGATGGTGTTGAAAAGTTCTTTTATAACATGAATAATGTCAATACACACCTGAATTAATGGCAAATTTCGTCAAATAATATTGATGTTTACGACATTAAATTGGCCATTTCAAATGAAATGTTGTGGGTTTTGTGGAGAAAAGAAATGGAATAGTAGCGTCATAAATTGCTATATAGCACATGAACGCAGCTATTCCATGATGTGATAAAAATGATTCAACCCCATTTGTTGGGGCTGTTCATTATCAGTATCTTAGGATGTGCCTGGTCGAACGCGTGAGTTTGCACTCAGATGGTTAAGACGCAAATCTTCTCTACAGTCACCACGCAGTTTTGCGATAGAAGCGATGGTCTCCACCTGACTTAACTTTGTGATAGAGCAAATCTTCATTGTCGACGAATGCTTTTTATTATAGGTGACAAGTTCTATGCATTTTGAACGAGATCGCGTGTAACCACCACTTCTATCTTACCTCTTAGGCGGTAGCTTCGGCAGATAGTTCTTCGTATGTATTGACATTATAGACAAAGTGGTCGCCCGTTACGTCCTGATTGCGAGTCAGAGCATCAAAGCGAGTTCAAAGCGACTCCACAAGACGTGTTTCAAAAGTGGAGATGTGACCCGATTGCTGCGGCCCGTATTACCTCCAAGACCGATGATTTCGCCTGCACGCGACCTGATTTTCCGTGACAAGTTGTTCCTGAAAGGTGGCCATATATCGTCTCAAGTCCCATTGGGATGGCGTATAACGATATACTTTCCATAGCCTCCTGCCTCGTATCTACGATGCGAACTTTTGCCACTAAAGGCAGCGCGGATAGTGTCTCAATACCGCCTTTGATATCTAATCACTTTATGTTGACGGTTATCAGCTACCAAAGTTACTCGTAGCTGCTTGCGACTAATGGTAGGCATGCTGAAATGACAGGAGGTCTATTTTGAAAGTATCGGGCATTTCTGGCACGACGATGTGCATAGCGATTGTCGGTCGTTATAAGAGACTTGCTGCGGCGGTGTTCCTGTTCGCACGTTCAACAATGCTACGAAGTACGAGCGTGTCTACGACTTCATCTTGCGATCTACAGGGGCTTGACGTGCTAAAAGGTCTTGCGCGCTTGCACAGAGTTGGCGAGATACCAATGCAAACAATAATCTATCGTAAATATTCCAATACTTTTCTTAATCATAATATGGTTTTAGGTCCGAATAAGCTTCAGTTAACTAAAAAGCAATCTAAATTTATCAAACAACGAATGAAAAGTTCATCGATTGTAGTCAAAAGCGTTACAAAGATATGCAAAAATCACCGGTTGTATGCTTGTTAACGTGTTTGTTACAAATTTAACACAATCAAAAAAGCCGTTTTATCTCATAATTCGTTTTTTGTATGGGGGATTTCAAGAGATTGATGACCAAATTAATATTAGTTTTTATGTCTTTTAGATATACATAAGAGCTGATATTCCACCTTTGGCACGTCGGATCATCGGCGATCTTCTGAGCCTCATCACGTGCGAGCTGAACCGCTTTGCCATCGCGTTTGCAATATCAGCGATTTTGAGGTCAAAGCTTGATTCGCACAGCAACGTTCCTCAAAGATCTCCCGGGCGGGCTAAATCGGCCTCAGCTATGCGGAAACCATCGTTTTGTTTCGCATAATGTCGATGCGTTTTCGTGTTTCTTCCTTCATTTTATAACGCAACAAGGATACAATAGGATTGTTTTTGCACCCGACCGACGCGTCCTCGCAGCAGTGGAGTTGGAAGACCAAATCGTTGGGCGTCAGAATAGTGACAATTACAGAGGCATTTGGCACATTGGCGCTACCTCAATGACCGTTGTTGTAACGAGAATCTGCGTCTCACCACTAACAAATCATCTCTTCTTCTTCCTTTTCAAGAAGGTTTCATCTTACCATGTGCCTTGCTAATTGAGAAGTCTGGGAAGAAGATTTCGAGCAATGATTCATATCAACTTTTTCAAGGTCTTTGGTCATTTTCTCATTTCTTTGATCAAAGGGAATACGATATAGACTTGCCGCCCCTGTTGAATCTGCTGACGAATGCCGTTGTAAAGGCTTGTCATTGATTGTCAAACAGTATTGTCTGTAGGTTTGCCCAGGGCAGCTCATCGATGCCCCATCGAATCGCCGTATATTGTCATTGCAAGCGTGCGAGGAATTGGCGTTGCTGTATCACTAAAATGTGGAGGATTCTGCTCTTTGCCCATAATCGTGCGCGTTAAGGCTACTCCAAAGCGATATTGTTCGTCGACAACGGCAAAACCAAGTCGGAGCAAATTGCCAGTAACCTTCTATGACAGCGGACCAACGAGAGACCTTTGATGTCGCCATTTGCCAGTAACTTCGGTACTTCTTGCGCTTCTTACCTTTCACAATGCCTGTAAGCAGTTCGACACGAGCGTCCATTCCTTGCAAAAACTCTTTGATTGTAGTGAGATGTTGCTCTGCCAATATCTCGGTGATTCTTTCTATGATACGCTTACAAGAAAACCATTGTCAATGGCTATCAACATCGTCATTAAAGCGAAGGTCTTGCCTGATCCCACGTCCTTGATAAACGATTCATTTGTTTGCCGCTCGCCATATCGTCCCACGAAGCTCGCCCATGACGCGCTTTTGGGCGTTTAGCCGGAGTCAAAACAGCGAGTTGACTGGTAGAAAGTAGTAAGTTGTCCCACTCTTTGAAACACATAACCTCGGTATTTGTCGATGGTCTTTGGCATATCGTAGGATATTGAGCTGAACATAAAGAGTTCTTCAAACTTTAACCTTGTGCGTGCGAAGTTCATCTAATGACTTAGGATAATGAATGCCTTTGAAGGCTGCTTCGCGTGAAATGAGGTGGAAGGGACGCTGAATAAACACGGGAGCGTTTCTGAAATAACGTCACAGGAAGCCTACTGATGAGATTCTTTGTTAGCTTTCTATGGTGCGGCTTGTGATTCCATTGGTCTTCATCCTTTCCGTTGTGGAATAATAAGGCTGCATTCCCATCTCGATGAGTTGGAGTTCGTCGGCCTTTTCGATTTCAGGATGCGCGAATTGATAGCGACTTCGAAGACAGTTGGTTTGTAAAGACGATATATTCAGTGTTAATGCGTAGGTTTTGTAAATATATGTGCGTCCCACGGAGACCACTAAGTCATTACTCCGTGCCCATCGGAGAAGTGAACGCGCAATGCGTTTTCTCCTTGTTCCATTCGAAAACTCTTCAAACTTTCAGTATCTTTCCTTTGATTTGGCCTGAGGTATCGAGCCATTGGCTCGTCAATAGTGTATATCTTACTTCTATCCACATACTTATATGGATAGTATTCAACAAATCTCGCCATGTTTGGATATTTGAGTTCCTTATAATATCTCTGCAACGGACCTACACCTTGGCAAATACATGATATCTTGGTCGAGAATGCTGGTCATTGCAAGAAGTTTCAGCGACTTTGAGGTCAAAAGGGTGGTAAGTTTGATGTTTCTCTATTCCTTCAACCATAGAAACATGGCATCCGAATCTCAACTACGGATGCATCATCGGTGAAATGGTGATAAAGGTTGTTTCAAGCTCGTTTCCAGCAAGGAAATATCTATAACATGAAGCGTCCATGCAATGCGATAGTCCGGCTCGTTGTTGTTTTTCCCGCCACCATGTGCGTCAATGTAGCGGATGCTATCAGTCTGGGAAGGGACGGAATGACTTACCAAACTCACTCGCAGGAGCTACCTTCAAAACACGCTGCAATTACCTTTGAAGAAACAAATGGACGCACGCCATCATGGATGCCCTTAAGCCTTCTTCGTCATCAGGAATGGCTGAAAGATCGATCGCAAGCTAAATTCAAATCGCGTGGTGCCTCCATTGACAATGGTGTGTGGAATCGTAAAATTGTGGGTCTCACACAAGTCTTCCAATAAGCCCTGTTGGCTCTCAGGAGATACAAGAATCAGTTGCAATGTGGCATCATACGTATGAAACCGCGTTGTGGTGTGCGCCGAGAACGAGCTTTCACTCAATAGGAATAAACTGCTTAGGAAGCTCAGAACCCATGCGCATTCCTTGCACTCCAGCCACAATAATGATATAGTTCTTGAGCTTTATCGGCCCATCAGATGGGCAAGTGCATTTTCTTTTCGAGTCTTTTAATGACATCTTCGCCAATGAAATAACTCAAAGTGTATAGGAATATAAGTGAGAGATGCTGCCGGACCTTCACCCGTTGTAACGTTTCCATCTGACTTGAACAGGCTCATGATTATGGGTTGTTGATGCGTTGAAATAACGCTCAAAACCCGGACACGTTGCTTTCTTGCCATCAAGAATACCACATGAGGCCAAAACCATAGGCGCAACTGGTGCTGACGCGTTTCCCGGCTTCAAACTGCTTCTTAACTTTAATGCGGTCTTTACACCCCTCGTGTGCATTCAGATTCGTACTCCCGGCATGCCACCCGGCGAGCGTCAAAAGGAGATCAGCATCATTGAAATCAGCCCATCTTCCAGAATTTAATGTCTGCTTAACTATTACTCCAGCCGCGGTTTCTACAAACAAATCGCCTGTAATACTGACAGAATGTGGCGATCACACCACCTTCTTAGGATGTTAACAGAATTGAGCCTTCAATCTTCGAATCCATTTTGCTTTAAAATTCATATACTTTTGGCGCCAGTCTTTTAATATTTTCGTTACATTGCAAATATAATAAAATTGTGTTGAAACGGCAAAAAACAAAGTATGATTGATATTAATCAATTGGTATTTACCAATCTATGTAAATGCGTTTAAAACAACAGGAGATTCAGCCCTCGTTGAACGTGTTGTAGCTTTTCTCGACCATCATTCCGTCTCATCGATGGGGTCCCTGATGGGCTGCTAATATCGATTTAGTCATCTCAATAGGTGGAGATGGCACATTTTCTTAAACCCGCTTGTACATGGTTGGAGGCATTGAGATTCCCATCTTGAAACATCAACAAGGACGACTCGGTTTCACTTGCAGATGTGTTGCCAAGTGAAATAGAAGATATTAACTCGAACATGTGCTTCGACGGGATTATATGATAGAAAACCACACCGTAATCAGGATTAGAAGCCGACGGAGAATGTGTTGATTGCTGTCCGTTTGCATTGAATGATATCGCTGTTTTGAAGCGCGACACGGCCTCGATGATTAACGCAAGGCCCTATGTTAATGGCGAATTTCTTGTCAATTACCAAGCCGATGGATTGATTATTGCCACACCACGGGCAGCACGGCATATAGTTTGTCGAATGGCGGACCCATTATCGTGCCTCAAAGTGGTAGTCTTTGGCCATCACGCCTGTAGCCTCATAGTCTTAATATCCGTCAATCGTCATCAATGATACTACCCGGTGTTATCGAGCTCGAAGTATGCTCTCGATCGCATAATTTCCTTGTTACCATCGACGGACGCGGCATGAAACTGACCGAAGGTACGCTTAACGATTCGTAAAGCCCGGATTATATGGTGGCTTATTAAACTTAAATCAGCGATATTTCTCCACTTTACACCGAAACTCGTGGCGGGGCCGACTCAAGACAATGACTTCAGCTTTCTCTCAGAGTTCCTGCGTTCAAATATGACGCTCGTACGTTGATGAAATGGCTTTGGAACGCGTGGAGGAAATCAGTTACAAGCCTTCTCCAATGCAACCATCGGATTGTTATCAGTGGGTGTTGGGCTCGGTCAAGTGTGGGCAGTCAAGCACGCCATTGATATTTGCCTCGCGAACGGTTAGTGGCAATATCTGTGGGCTGTGGTTGGATGACTTGTTTGATTCTTTCGAACTGCGGTAACCATTGCCGGTACGTGGGTTCCTGTTGTTTTGGGGAATCAAAGCGTAAAAACCATGCAGCAACGCCTTCTGATCGTTTGCTGGCTTGGTCTGAGGGGCGCGATGTCATGTCGATTCGGCGACGAACTTCAATCAGATTTGGGTTCGTTGTCGCTGGTTATCACCTTCCTTTACAGAGACCGCAACACTTTGTCTGTTAGCAATGTTCCTTGGTGCATTCTTCTATCTCTTTTCAATGGATAAGGTTCTCGCTCTCATAATTGATTGCCATCTTTCCTCTATTCCTTGATGGGTAAAATCTGTGAGCGGGATGCGGCACTAACGCGTGAGGGTCGAAATGGTGACAGTAGGTGCAAAGTGTGATGCAAGACGATACAACATCGCATGCTTATCAAGACGCTTGGAAGCAATGACCATAGTTGGCAGCGTTTAAGAGACATACAAGGTGAACTCCGTTATCGCGTGGTTAAGCGCACAAAGTTTAGTCAAACTTTCGATAATGTTGTCATCAATTTTGGCGCTGCCTTTGGCTGTTGGTATGTACGTAGGGCTGCTTTGCATGTCTCGGCCACACATTGAGCACTGGTGGTATGACGGCTTTCCTGCAATTGGTCATGGAATACAGACCTGCACGCAACCTGACCAAACTCATTTTGGCATTTTAGTGTTTTTACAGCCGCTGAACGCTTAATGGAACTTGAAGAAGACCCACTTGAAGCACAAAATTTTTCTTTATATTAAAGCCCCATGCGGGTGAAGCTGAACAACCTTTGTTATGCCTACGAGGTAGTAAAAATAAGGTGATAGATAACCTTAGTTTGGAAAGCAAAACTCGGAACGTTGGCAAAACTACTCGATGAAACAGGCGCCGGAAGAACAACGCTTGTGCGCATGAGTTCTTGCCTTGGTACAGCCTCAAAGTGGGCAGATTAGGTATCATGGCTCCAGCCATCATTGCCATCACCGCTTCCATCGGTGTAATAATTTCGTTTATGTGCCCCAAGGAAATACGCTGATGAGTGGCACAATTCAGGAATCTGCGTCTTGGAAAGCTTGATGCTACCGACGAGATACTATATGCCCTGCGTATGGCTGTGCTGATTTCGTCAACGACCTGCCAGAGGACTCAATACGCTTTGTTCCTGAACGGGGAGGAGGCCTTGAGTGAGGGCGAAGCTCAACGCATTTGCAATCGCTCGAAGCCTACTCCACTGCGATCGCTCGGTGAGTATGCTGGTGAGGCCACAAGCGCGCTTGATCCTGACACTGAGCGTCAACTGCTCCCACAATATTCATCTACCCGACAAGACGATACTCTTTATAACGCATCGTCCGGCTGTAATTGACTGTTGTGACATACATTAAAGATAACAAAAATATGAACTTGCAAAAAGCGAAAACCTTTGTGCAACTTTTCATACAAAGCATCGTCTGACATATAGTTCATCTTAAAGATATGAGCCAAAACCTATCAAGGGCACAGCCTTTACACGTTCTTAAAGGCATAAACGCCTCGATATAGAAGCCGGAGAATTCGTCTCAATTATGGGCGCTTCAGGCTCTGGAAAAGTCTACGCACCGAACATACTCGGCATACTTGACAGCTTTATGATACGAGCCGAATATGTCCTTGATGGCAAACTCATCAAGAACCTCTGAGTCACGATGCCGAATATCGTAACAAGAATGATTATTTATCTTCAAAGTTTCAACCTGATTGAGCTTTAAGACGGCTGTGAAAACGTTGAATTGCCCCTGTTTTGCAAGGTAAGTCGGCGAAACGCCATCAACAGGCACTCGAATATCTTGATCGATTAGGTCTTTTGCCTTGGGCCGACCTATCCCCAATGAGATGTCGGGCGGACAAAAAGCGAGAAGTAACCGTGCCCGCGCTTTGATTACACAGCCACAGATTATACTTGCCGACGAACCTCACGGGGCTTTAGACAGTAAAACGTCTCTGTAGAGGTGATGCAGTACTAAAGGAAACTCAATGCCAAAGACCACAAAACGATTGTTGTGGTGACGCGTAAGTGGTGTAGCTAACGAGACTAATAAGATGGTTCATTAGGAATGGCATCATAGGAAAGATAGAGGCAACTTCGATCACCGCGTCACCATTTGGAATCGATAAGGTGATGAAATAAACGGAAACAGATTGAGACTCAAAGGGTTATGAAAGGGTGTAAATTTGGGACTTCATGGCATGAAAAGCGTCATATTGCACCACAATCTGCGTCATTAATGCGAAGTGAAATGGCATGAATTGCAACTGCAGATGAAGACTTTGAAATGATAACTGACAGAACATAAGCAATAATATAAAACAAAGCATGAACAAATGAGAGATATTTTATCCGAAATATTTGTCTACAGCGAGGCACCAATAAACTGCATCTCTTGGGCTCACAGGCTTTGCCGTTGCGTGGGGCATTTTCATGCTGATTGATGTCATGGTGCGAGAGCAGCATCATCAATGCCAACCAACAGAACACACCAGTCACTTTATGACCAACTCGATGGTGGTGTTTGGTGAACGAGACAACGAAAAGTATCAAGGACTCAAAGAGGGGCGTGAGGATTACGCTAAATAATGAAATGAAGACAGCGGTGCCATCACGGGGGCGTTGTTTGGTCGTCATGTCGATGAGATTGGAGCGAAGTTACGCAACAAGCGGTTACGATTTCATTGAAAGAGAACTATCTGACCACGTCACTTTCGGGCATTTCCTAACGAAATGCAAATCAATAAGATTGAAATGATGTATGGAAGATTCGTGAATCAGATAGACAATCAGCAGTCGCGCGTAAGGTCTTAGTCATTAGTGATGAGCAGGCGCGTCAACTCGCTTCACAGATATTCAGCAACTCATTGGGCAACATGTGTCAACGTGGGTTCGTTCGGCTTTTAGCGTCGTTGGAATCTGCAAAGGATGACACGGGGCGCAATGATGTATATTCATTAATACACTTGGGAACAATATATAACAAAAGGGGATAAGACCGATGAATTGCATTTTACTTTTCATGGTTTGAAAACCGAAAAAAGACAACGAAGACTTTTGAAAAAGGCCTATCGTTGCAAGCCCCACCGAATTTGAATCATAAAGCGGCTCCGGATGACGAACATTCTGTATGGTTTTTGGAACAGGTTTACACAGGATATGCAGATGAATACGGCTATGGACATCATACGAACTGCCCTTTGGATAGTCGGCATCTTTTACGTTGTTGAGTGGTATGAGTGGGTGTTTCTAACATCATGCTCATTACAGTTGGGAGCAGACTCATGATTTTGGAATCACCGTAAACCATAGGAGCTAAGCCGTGGTCTATATTGAAACTCATCATAGTTGAGAGTGTAATCATCACGACTTTCTTTGAGATATGTGGGGATGATTCTTGGCATAATAGCCAATGCACTGGATATGACGTTGGGACTATACATAGTTGACATGAGAATCTTTAAAACTAAGGATGTTGATAACCTACCGTTGGGTTGGATGTTGTGCATAAAGCCACACTCGTTATAGTCATTGCGGGAACTCTTGCCAGGGCTGATTCAGCACGAAAAGCAGCTACAATCAAACCTATTGAGGCGTTAAGGGCGAATAAATGAGCCTTTTCACCTAACAAAGATGGAATTGTCGGATGAAGCATGAAGCGATAAGACATTGTTTGTAAATGAGAATATGAATATAAATTAATAATGAGCCAAATAAACTCAATACATCCCACTTTTGAGGGATAGAAGTGAGGCCTTTAGTAGGATGAGAATGAACATTGACACTTATAAGGAGATCTTAGATACCTTAACTCGCAACAAAAGTAGGTCGATACTGGTAGCTTTGGGGTGTTCTGGGGCGTGTTCATGCTTGTGGGATTGTTCGGTGGAGGCAAAGGACTTGTACTCTCCTCTGGAACTTCCAGAAACTTTGCAACCAATTCGGCTAATATTCCTTTAGTACGAGCGAAATATGTACGGGTTATCGCAAAGGAAGACAATGGTCTATGGAGTATAAAGACGTAGATCGTTTGACTCCAAGTGCCAGGTTAGACGTAGTGTCTCCAATGGTTGTCTTAGGGAGGTAATAATGCTTAGTGTTCAATGATAAAGAAAACAAGTTGCTATGTGAAAAGGAGTCTGCCCGAATATGCCAGAGTTGAAGTTAAAGTTACGTTATGGTCGCTTCTTAAATGACATGGATATGCAGCAACATCGTAAGGTTTATTGTCATCGGAAAGATATTATATAAGTCGCTTTTCCCTGGAGGTGGCGACCCATGTGGACAGCTTTGAATGTTGATTCCATATATTATAGTGTGGTAGGGTTGACTATGCAGAGTGGTAATATGACTGTAGGCAAGGAGCACAGATGAAAATATTGTCATCCCCCATTACCCTCATGCAACAGCTTATAGCTTGGAAACCTGGTGCGTTTGATTTCAGTTACAGGAAAGCCGGGCGTCAAAATGAGCAGTCTTGCGTCACGAATCAGAGGGCGTTATTGCCCGTAGTCACCGGGTCGATCCTACTGATGAGGAAGGCTATTTCCATGTTTAATGGTGAGCGATATTGTTTGGCATGGTGAACCTTTTCAGTGGGTTAACTTCTTAATCTGGCTTGTTGGCATCAGACTTTTGCACTTGCGGGAGCTATCAGGTGTCTAATATCATGATGGTAACTGTAGAAGACGTACCACCGAAATGGGCATTCGACGTGCTATTTAGACGACACCTCGCAACATATTAAGCCAGATAATAGTGAGGAGTATCACTACTAACAGCGGTGTCGAGGATGAGTGGTTGCTCTTCGCTGTAGTCATTTACAACACGAAACTTGCAAACACAACGGATGGAATCGTGAGTTCACACTTCAAATAGGCTTGACGGCCGTGGGTGCCGTAGTTCTGCTAAGCATTTGGGCATAATCCAGCGGTCTTGCGCCTGCAACGAAATATGTCTATAAAAACCTGTCGATGCAATGAGGACGGATGATAACTTGTTCTCAACCCTTCCTTAAGGAGGAGAGTTCGTTGCATCAAATTGAAAGTGCAAATGGTAAAGACATAGAAATATTTATAATGAACAATTAAATACAAACAACGCGAATAATAAATCCCCTTAGCGGTTCAGCCCTTTCTCTTAGGAAAGAGTTGGGGGGTTAGGTTTATGAAAAAAGTACATTAAGTTTGTGTGCAGCCCTTATTGCTTTGGTCTTCATTGGAACCTTTGTGTTCCCTTTGGATGAAGTCGCGTCCTCAGTCCAGTTGCCTATGAAGGTTTACTCCTACAGTCATGGATCTAAAGAAAACGACTGTAGTGACGGGCAAGATTGAACCAGAAATGAGGTGAGTGTTAAGCCACAGATCAGTGGAATCATTACAGAGATACTCAAAGAAGCAGGACAAAGCGTGCAAGCGGGTGAGATAATAGCCAAGATTAAAGTTATTCCGACATGCAACAACTTAGTTCTTCGGAGTCAAGAGTACGCTTAGCAAACATGTCAATCTCAAGCAAGCAATGATTGATTATCAACCCGAGAAAAGTCTTGTTTGATAGGGATTGGTCGGTGACGAGTATGATAAGGTGAGACAAACCATGCGTCAGGCCAGAAGGGCGCGTTCAGCCAACGATAACCTTGAAGTGGTGCGCGATGGAGTGTCGAGCAATGCAAACACAAGCTCAACGTTGATTCGTTCAACCGTAAGCGGCGATTTTAGATATCCTGTGGTGGTAACACCGTAATCTACGAGTAATACGTTTAATGATGGTACGACAATTGCCGAGATTTATATGAACGATTTGATTTTCGGTAATATCGATGAAACCGAGGTGGGAAGTCTCGTCCTTTGGAATATGGCTATGAAGATAACCATTGGCGCACTACAAAACCGAAAACTGCAGGCAGTGGTATATATCTCCTAAAGCCGTGGAAAACAATGGCACCAAATCAATTTGAACTCAAAGGCCGCTATCACCGGGATTAAATTCGCCAACCTGATTCGGGTTATGGTGTGATACTTGAAATCGTGCTCGCTCAAACCAATCGTAGCCCGCCACTGTGCCTGAAAATTGCAATCGGGTTTGAGGGCAACAACACCTGTTTATGTCGCCAAAAGGCAGTGGAGAGCAGCAAACCTTTGAGCATCGGCGCGTGGTTGCGGGGATGGTGACGGCCATATAGAAATTAAACAGGGTTGACGATGAAAGAATGGGTGCGTGGACCGAAGAAAATGGGGAGGGAAGGCTAATTAGCAGGAGATACCTCCTCAACTTCCCTGAGGGGCATGTTTAAAAAGTAGATTTTATGTCGTGTTTTGACTTTATTTCGACACAAATAAGAATTAATCATTGTTAATGAATGGTGCGTATAAATGATGCGCCATTTCAGTTTAAAAGAGATAAGTCCTTGTTAGTCATGAAATTAAAAGACCACCGGTGTTTCAGCTATATCCCGATGTGATTTGCATCATTTCTTTGGTGATTTGACGCATATTGTACGCGGTAAATGCGGCAAAAATCGTGCGACTCGACCTTTTACATTGTTCACCTTTAATTATCAACCGC